>Ga0222428_100110_pt1 | contig 121352 bp, 110 predicted proteins | sample 2B5Ametagenome_FD_182471 | JGI IMG/M metagenome (GOLD analysis project Ga0222428, IMG submission 182471) | Enriched microbial communities from leaf-cutter ant dump, University of Wisconsin, Madison, United States - 2B5A (version 2) | ecosystem: Environmental > Terrestrial > Nest > Insects nest...
CACCATCTGGGCGGTGATGAGCTTGGGCGCCGGCTTGCCGGGGATCAGCGCGGTGGTGATGATGATGTCCGCGTCCTTGGCCTGGTCGGCGTACATCTTGCGCTGCGCGGCCTGGAAGCCCTCGCTCATGACCTTGGCGTAGCCGCCGCCGCCGGAGCCGTCTTCCTCGTAGTCCACCTTGACGAACTCGCCGCCCAGGGACTTGACCTGGTCGGCCACCTCAGCACGCGTGTCGTTGGCGCGCACGATGGCGCCCAGGTTGGCGGCCGTGCCGATGGCCGCAAGGCCTGCCACGCCCGCGCCGGCGATGAAGACCTTGGCGGGAGGAACCTTGCCCGCGGCCGTGATTTGGCCATTGAAGTAGCGGCCAAAGGCATTGGCCGCCTCGATGACGGCGCGGTAGCCCGAGACGCCCGCCGTGGAGGTCAGCGCGTCCATCTTCTGCGCGCGGCTCAGCGTGCGCGGCAGGCAGTCGATGGCGAGCACGGTGGCGTTCCTGGCAGCGAGCTGCTGCATCAGCTCGGGGTTCTGGGCGGGCCAGATGAAGTCGATCAGCGTGCCGCCTTCACGCATCAGCGCCACTTCGTCGCTGCTCGGCGGACGCACCTTGAAGACGATGTCCGATGCGGCCCACAACGCGGCGGCGCTGGGCAGCACCTCGGCCCCGGCCGCACGGTAGGCGTCGTCGCTGAAGTTGGCGGCCTCGCCCGCCCCCGATTCCACGGCCACCGTGAAGCCGAGCTTGATCAGCTTTTCGACCACGTCGGGCACGGTGGCGACGCGCTTTTCGCCGGGGAAGGTCTCCCGTGGCACGCCGATGCGCTGCGGCTGCGGGGGTGGGCTTGTCTGCATGAGAGGTCTCCTCGAGTTTCGTAATCGTTATGCAAGGCCGCCAGGGAGCTTGCGAGCGCTAGGGACTGCTGGAAACGGGCGCGGGAAACGGGAACGGCGGAATGGCCAGATAACCGTCCATCATGCCGGCGCTCAGGCGCGTGGCCTGGGCCAACTCATGCCCCCATTTCAGCGCGGGCCGGCCCGCGGCCAGGAATTCTTCGTTGTTGTGGGTCTTGGGGCTCAGCAGCCGGTGGTCCACCAGGGCATCCACTACGACCAGGGTACCGCCTTCGGTGGCATAGCGGTAGTTCAGGTATGCATGCGGCTGCTTCAGCGCGATCTGGCGGCCGTCCAGCCATTGCACGAGGTCCGGTCGGTTCTTGTCGAGCCATTGGGCGCTGCTCCCCCAGCGCTTGAAGCGCAGGCAGTCCGCGCGCACGGGGCTGCCCGCGGCGGCGTCCTCCACCGTCATGTCCTGTTGGCGCGGGCAGTAGCCCGACCACTGCGCGGATGCATTCAGGTTGCCGGTGCGGTTGGTCTGCACGCGCAGCACGGCCAGCCACTCGCCCTGCGCACCGCGCAGCCCCACGGCGCGGGTTTGCAGCGCGGCGCGCCCCGCGGTCTCATCGGACACGCCCAGGTCTTGCCACGCCCCCGGCGGCAGGACCAGGCGCGCGCGGCCCACCGGGTATTCCGCCTGCGGCGGGGCGGTCAGCGGCGCGCAGGCGGCCATCAGTACCGCCATGGCACAGGGCAACAGACACCGGAACTTCGAAATCATCAGAGTCATAGAAAAAGGTTCAGACACTTCGCACGGCGCCCGCCCGGGCAAACTGACCGCGAGCTTACATGAAGAATTTCTCATGGCTGTCGCATTGGAGGGGATGTAGAGGGAACTCCCCAGGTAGCCAAGGATCGCGCCGTGCACAAAAACAAAAGCCCGGCTCGCTGGTACGGCCGGGCTTCGCGGGGCAAGCAAGGGCAGGCGTTCAGTTCACCACCTGGGCAAGAGCACCCGAGGCGTACTGCCCCGCCACTTCCTGCAGGCTGTAGCCCTTGATCTTGGCGCCCTGGCCTTCGCAGCCGAACTCCAGGTAGCGGGCCTTGCAGACCTGCTTGGCGGCCTCGCGGGCGGGCTTGAGCCATTCGCGGGCATCGAACTTGTCGGGGTTCTCGGCCAGGAACTTGCGCACCGCGCCGGTCATGGCCAGGCGGATGTCGGTGTCGATGTTGATCTTGCGCACGCCGTGCTTGATGGCTTCCTGGATTTCCTCCACGGGCACGCCGTAGGTTTCCTTCATCTTGCCGCCGTACTGGTTGATGATGGCCAGCAGTTCCGGCGGCACGGAGGACGAGCCGTGCATCACCAGGTGCGTGTTGGGAATGCGCTGGTGAATTTCCTTCACGCGGCTGATGGCCAGGATGTCGCCCGTGGGCTTGCGGCTGAACTTGTAGGCACCGTGGCTGGTGCCGATGGCGATGGCCAGCGCGTCGAGCTGCGTGGCCTTGACGAACACGGCGGCCTCCTCGGGGTCGGTCAGCATCTGGCTGTGGTCGAGCTTGCCCACGGCGCCGATGCCGTCTTCCTCGCCCGCGTCGCCGGTTTCCAGGTTGCCCAGGCAGCCCAGTTCGCCCTCGACGGTGACGCCCACCTTGTGGGCCATCTCGACCACCTTGCGGGTCACTTCCACGTTGTAGTCGAAGCTCGAGGGCGTCTTGCCGTCTTCCATCAGCGAGCCGTCCATCATCACCGAGCCGAAGCCCAGGTGAATGGCACCTTCGCAGACCTTGGGCGAGGTGCCGTGGTCCTGGTGCATCACGAGCGGGATGTGGGGAAAGGCTTCGACCGCGGCCTGGATCAGGTGCTTGATGAAGGGCTCGCCCGCGTACTTGCGCGCGCCGGCGCTGGCCTGCAGGATGACCGGTGCGCCCACTTCGTCGGCCGCAGCCATCACGGCCTGGACCTGTTCCAGGTTGTTGACGTTGAAGGCGGGAATGCCGTAGCTGTTGGCGGCGGCATGGTCGAGCAGTTCGCGCATCGAAACGAGGGGCATGGCGTATCCGTTCTGGTGAGGGAGTGCGGGAATGGCGGTGGTAACCGCTTGGTAACCGGCAATTTTAACCGGGGGACGCTGGGGCGCCCCCCGGCAAATCCAACCGGAAACAGGTGGTAAAGGGTGCGGGAGCCGCCGCCGCGCCGAACCGGCCGCCATGCACCTCGGCCACGCGCCGCAGGATTTCGTGGCCCAGGTGCAGGCTGTCTGTAGGAGGCGGCACGGCGGCACCGTCACCCGCCTGCCGGGCGCCGTCGTCGCAGACCTGCAGCCAGGCTCCCTCCCCGGCATCGGCCGGGCCCAGCTGCACCGCGATGCGGGTGCCCTCGGGCGTGTGCTTGAGCGCGTTCTCGACCAGGTTGCGCACGGCGATGTCGAGCAGCACGGCATGGCCCGGCACCGTGAGCGCGGGCGGGGCTGCCAGCGCGATCTCGTCGCCGCGCTGCCAGGCCGCCTGGGCGTAGTCGGCGCACACCCCGCGCGCCAGGGCGCAGAGGTCCACGGGGGCCGTGGCCTCGTGCAGCTCGGCGCGGCTGGTCCGCGCCAGGGCCAGCAGCTGGTTGAGCACGTGGCCCGCGCGCAGGGCGTCCTGGCCGATGCGGGCCACCGCCTGCCGCCGCGCATCGGCGTCCAGTTCGCCGCCCAGGGCGCTGGCCTGCAGCGCAATGGACGACAGCGGCGTGCGCAGCTCGTGAGCCACTTCGTTCGCCAGCCTGCGCTCGCGCACCAGCGCGGCCTGCTGGCGGTCCAGCAGCGTGTTGATGGACGCGACCACCGACTCGAACTCGCTCCAGGCATGGCGCGACGCCAGGCGCTGCGTGCTGGCCGGGTCCAGAGCCGCCACGTCCGCCGACAGCGCGTACAGCGGCCGCAGCCCGCGCCACAGGGCCAGCCCCAGGGCCAGCGACACCACGGGCAGCAGCCACAGCCCCGGCTCGATCATCTGCCCGGCAATGTCCTCGGCCAGGTCGTCGCGCTCGCGCAGCTCCAGCAGCACCGTGATCTTGCGGGTGCGGGCCGCATCCCACTGGGTGAAGCTGCGCCACACCGCGGCATCCGGCCCCAGCGCCAGGTTGGCGAAGCCGTCCGCACCGTCGAAGGGCGGCAGCGGGGCCGCGCCGCTGTGGTGCAGCAGGCGGCCCTGCGTGTCCCACTGCACCACGCTCAGGGATTGCTGGTAGTCGTGCGACTTGAGCCAGGGCATGGGCGTGCGCTGCGTGACCTGCGGCACCTCCATGGCGTCGGACGCCGGCAGGTTCAGCAGCAGGGCCGCCACGCTGGCCAGGTGGCCGTCGGTCAGCTCGTCGGCCTCGTGCACGCCCGTCTGGTAGCCGATGAGCACGAAGCTGCCCCACACGAGCGCCAGCGCGCCCAGGGACCACAGCAGCAGTTGCCGCGTCAGCGACGGGCGGCGCGGCAAGGCCGATGCGCTCATGACGCCGCGTCCTGCGGCATGAAGTAGCCGACGCCACGCATGGTCTGGATGCAGGCGCTGCCCAGCTTGCGCCGCAGGTGGTGGATGTGCACTTCCACCGCGTTGCTCTCGATGGCCGCGTCCCAGCTGTACAGCCGCTCCTCGATCTGCTGGCGCGACAACACGCGCCCGCGCGCCTCCAGCAGCACCAGCAGCACCGAGAACGCCCGGGGCGACAGGTCCACCGGCACGCCCTGCTGGCGCACCGTACGCGCCGCGGGGTCCAGCTCGATGTCGCCGTAGCGGATGGTGGGCGCAGCGCGGCCCGCCGCGCGGCGCAGCAGGGCGCGCAGGCGGGCGTCCAGCTCGTCCACGTCGAAGGGCTTGGGCAGGTAGTCGTCCGCGCCCAGGTCCAGCCCCGCGATGCGCTGGTGCACCTGGTCACGCGCGGTGACGATGAGCACGGGCGTGGACGGGTCCGGCAGCGCATCCACTGCCCCGCTCGGCCCCTGCCGCAGGCGGCGCAGCAGCTCCGAGCCATCGCCGTCGGCCAGACCCAGGTCCAGCAGCACAGCGTCGAAGCGCTCGGCGCGCAGCGCGCTCCAGGCGCTGGCAACGCCATCGCACACGTCCACGGCATAGCCGCGCTGCTGCAGGTTGGTGCGCAGGCCGCTGGCAATGCCCGCATCGTCTTCGACCACGAGTATTCGCATGCGGCCATTGTGCCGGGCGGCCATGAAACCCCGGTTAAGACGGCGTTAAGTGCGCCCGCCTATGGTCGCGCCCCATGCCTTTTTCTTCTGCTTCAAACTCCCGCGCGCTGCGGTGGACTCTGGCCCTGCTGGCCTGCGTGGTGGCCTGGGACGCTGGCGGGCAGGACCTCGCGCTCGCGCATGCCTTCGGCGGCACGGCGGACGGCTTTCCGCTGCGCAACCAGTGGCTCTTCGTGCACGTGCTGCACGAGGGCGCGCGCCGCCTGGGCTGGGTGCTGGTGCTGGCCCTGGCGCTGGGCGTGTGGTGGCCGTTCGGGGTGCTGCGGCGCCTGGACGCGGGCGAGCGCCTGCAGATGGCCGCGAGCGCGCTGCTCGCGCTGGCCGTGGTGAGCACCGCCAAGAACTTCAGCAGCACCAGCTGCCCGTGGGACCTGGCCGAGTTCGGCGGCGTGGCGCGCCACCTGTCGCACTGGGCCTGGGGCGCCATCGACGGCGGCGGCGGGCGCTGCTTTCCGGCGGGCCATGCCTCGGCGGGGTTCTCCTTCGTGGGCGGCTGGTTCGCGCTGCGCCGCAAGGCCCCGGCGGCGGCGCGCTGGTGGCTGGCGGGCGCGGCGGCGGCGGGGTTCGTGCTGGGCGGCGTGCAGCAGGTGCGCGGCGCCCACTTCATGAGCCACACGCTCTGGACGGGCTGGCTGTGCTGGACCACGGGCTGGCTGTGCGACCTGGCCGCGTCCCGCCTGCGCCCGCGCATCGCGGCACGGGCCATCACCCTTGCACCCGCCGGGGAGCCGCCGCATGCAGGCGCTTGACCTGGCGCTGTTCCACGCCCTCAACGCGGATGCCACCACCGCGCCCGCCGTGGTGGCGGCCGCGCTGTGGGTGTCGCTGAAGATGCCCTTCGTCATCCTGGGCGCGCTGCTGGCGCTGACCCTGGCAGGCCCTGCCGCGCAACGCCGCCCGCTGCTGCGGGCCCTGGCCGCCATGGCGCTGGCCTGGGTCAACGTGCAGCTGCTGCGCCAGGGCCTGCACGTGCCCCGGCCCGGCGAACTGGGCATCGGCACGCAATGGGTGGAGCACGGCGCGCGCACGGGCTTCCCCAGCATGCACACGGCCGCCGCGTTCGCGCTGGCCGCCGGCATTGCGCTCGGGCGCCTGCAGCGCGGGCTGGCCTGGGTGGCGTGGAGCGCGGCGCTGGCCATGGGCTGGAGCCGCATCTGCCTGGGGGCGCACTTTCCGACCGACGTGGCCGGGGGCGCGGCGGTGGGGGTTCTTTCGGCCTGCTGCGTGCGCTGGATGGCGACGGCCATTCCGGCGGTATTGCCTCAAAAATCATAGCTTCCAGCGCTTGTCAGACAAGCGCTGGAGCCAGATTTCTCTTGCAATCAACCTGCCACGCAGATCTTGAGCATGTTCGTGCCCCCCGGCGCCCCCATGGGCTCGCCGCAGGTGATGGCGTACACGTCGCCCTTCTGCACGATGTTGCGGCTCTTGAGGTGGCCCTCGGCCTGCTCCAGCGCGGTGTCGCGGTCGGCGCTGGTGTCCATGAGCAGGGGGCGCACGTTGCGGTACATGGCCATCTTGCGCTGCGTGGCCACCTTGGGCGTCAGCGCGTAGATCGGGATGTGGATGCTGTGCCGGCTCATCCACAGCGCCGTGGCGCCGCTGTCGGTCATGGCCACGATGGCCTTGGCGCCCAGGTGGTGGGCCGTGAACAGCGCGCCCATGGCGATGGATTGGTCGATGCGGCCGAAGGTCTGGCCCGTGAAGTCCGCGTCGAGGTGGTGGTCCTCGGCCGCCTCGGCGGCGGCGCAGATGGTGGCCATCTCCTCCACCGTCTCCAGGGGGTAGCGGCCGGCGGCGGTTTCGGCGCTCAGCATCACGGCGTCGGTGCCGTCCAGCACGGCGTTGGCCACGTCGCTCACTTCGGCACGCGTGGGCACGGGGTTGGTGATCATGCTCTCCATCATCTGCGTGGCGGTGATCACGACCTTGTCCTGCTCGCGCGCCATGCGGATCATCTTCTTCTGCAGCGCGGGCACGGCGGCGTTGCCCACCTCCACCGCGAGGTCGCCGCGCGCCACCATGATGCCGTCGGAGACGCGCAGGATAGCCTCCAGGTGCGGAATCGCCTCGGCCCGCTCGATCTTGGCGATCAGGCCCGGCCGGTGGCGGAACTCCGAGGCCGCCACGTTGCACAGCTGGCGCGCCATCTCCATGTCGGTGGCGTTCTTGGGAAAGCTCACCGCCACGTAGTCGGCCTGGAAGCTCATCGCCGTGCGGATGTCCTCCATGTCCTTGGCCGTGAGCGCCGGAGCCGTGAGGCCGCCGCCCTTCTTGTTGATGCCCTTGTTGTTGGACAGCTCGCCGCCCACCTTCACGGTGGTGTGCACGGCCTCGCCGCGCACCGCATCCACGGTCAGCACGATGAGGCCGTCGTTGAGCAACAGCACGTCGCCCGCCTTCACGTCGCGCGGCAGTTCCTTGTAGTCCAGCCCCACGCCCTGCACGTCACCCAGCTCGGTGCGGGAGGCATCGAGCACGAACGCCGCGCCCTGCTCCAGCTGCACCCGGCCCTCGGCGAACTTGCCCACGCGGATCTTGGGGCCCTGCAGGTCGGCCATGATGGCCACCTCGCGCCCGGCGCGCTGGGCTGCGGCGCGCACGGTGGCGGCGCGGTCGATGTGGTCCTGCGCCTTGCCGTGGCTGAAGTTCAGCCGCACCACGTTGACCCCTGCGCGGATCATGGCCTCCAGCAGCGCCGGGTCGCTCGATGCGGGGCCCAGGGTGGCGACGATCTTGGTGGCGCGGCGTGGGGGCATGGCTTGTCTCTTTCAGTGGATGTAATTGGGTTTCAATTCTCACACGAAAGCGGTTACAAGCGGGTTACGCTTTCCTGCGCCGCAGCGCGGCCAGCCCCAGCAGCGCCGACAGCGCCAGCAGGCCCCATTGCGTCAGCGTGGGAATGGCGGCGGCCGGTGCGGGCGCGGCGGGCGGCACGGCGGTGGCGTCGCAGGCGCCGGTGTAGGGCTGGGGGGCGCTCCAGCGGCCGGGGGTCATCTGCACGCCGCCCCCGGCAACGCCATCGTCAAAGCTGCCGCCCCAAGGCGCCTGCACGCCAAACACGAGGGGGTTGCCGTCCGCACCCCAGCCACCGGCCACCCCGCCAGCGGGAAGACCGCTGACCCCAAAAGCTGCCCAGGGCAGCGGCGCAACGCCGGTCGTGACGGCAGAGAACACCGCCGTCAGCGCGCCCGCCGCGTTGGTCACGGCACTGCCCGCACCCTGGGCCACGCCGCCCCCCAGGTTCAGCGCCACGGTCACGCTCTGCGCGGGGCCCGGGCTCCAGCGCCAGAAACCGCAGGTCAGGCGGTTGATGCCCCAGCTTTGATTGGCTGCCGTGCTGCCGCCGTTGTCGAACACCAGCGTGAGGGTGAAGGCCGCGCCATCGGGCGCGTAGGTGGGCATGCCGGAGTTGGCAATGGTTCCGTGGTACGTGGTGGCATACGGCGCCGCCATGGCGCCCCCACTCGCCAGCAGCGCCGCCGTGGCGGCCAGGGCGCGCAGGCCGGGCCGGAGATTCAAGGGACTGGAATTTCTCATGCTCTGCATTTTGTAGCTGCTTGCGCTTGACTGGCAAGCGCTGGCGGCCAGAACCATTCAAACCCTGCGGCGCAGCGCCGCCAGCCCCAGCAGCACCGACAGCAGCAGCAAGCCCCACTGCGACAGCGTGGGAATCGCCGCCGCACCGGCCGGAAGCGCCAGCGGCATGAACGGATCGGCGATGGCGCCGGGCGTGGCGGTGTCGTTGTCGCCCGTGCCGTCGTCCTGCACCGTGTAGGCCACGGTGTCGCCGGTGACCGTGCCGTACGGGAACCACGCAGCGCTCGCGCCCTGCTGGGGCGGGCCGAACTTGTAGGGCTTGAGGCCTGCGAGCCTGCCCGCCGGGTAGGTCACCTGCACAGCCAGCGCAGCGCCCGCGCAACCGCTGGCGGTAAAGCGCAGCACGCCCAGCGGGTGCGTGGCCCCGGCGGGGGCACCGGGCGGCGCGTTGTCGTCGATGGTGAGCGAGCCCAGCGTGCAGCCGGGCGGGTTGCCGCCGATGACCACAGCCGCCGTGCCGCCGCCGGGCAGGGGCAGCGCCGGGTTGCCCAGCGGGCCAGGCGTGGCGCTGGCCTGCGCGGGCGCACCGGGGCCGACGGCATTGACGGCGCGCACCTCGAAGCCGAGGGCCGTGCCGTTGGCAAGGCCGTCGATCTGGCAGGGCGATGCGGTGCAACTGGCGGGCTGGCCGTCCATCGTCACCGTGTAGTCGGTGACGGTGCTGCCGCCGTCATCGGCGGGCGCGGCCCATTGCAGGCGCACGCTGCCATCGCCCGGCGCGGCGACCAGGCCCGTGGGCACAGCGGGCAAGCCAAAGGTGCTGCCTGATGCCGTCGCGGCCACGGCGCTGTTGCCCGCCGCGTTGCGCGCCACCAGGGCGAAGGTGTGGGCCGTACCGTCGGCCAAGCCGGACACGGTGCAGCCCAGGGCCGAAACGTTGCACACCTCGGTGCCGCCGCCTGTGGTGTGGGTGACCACATAGCTGTCGGCCCCGGCGGCGGTGCTCCAGGCCAGGGTGAGGGTGCCTGGGGAGGACGGCGTGGCCGTGAAGCCTGCGGGCGTGGCGGGCAGGGCCAGGGTCTGGCCGGAGGCCGTTGCAAGATGGCTGTTGCCGAGGTCGGAATACCCCGTCAAATTGAAATCAACGCTGTCGCCATCGGGCAGGCCGGTCAGAAGGCAGGCAGTCGATGAGGTCTGGCACACCGTGGCCCCGTTGGAAATCCTGCTGACCCTGTAGTACACGCTCTCGGACGACGCGGCCCAGTTCAGGGCGATCTGCCGCACCTGGTCGGTGCTGGCCGTGAAGGTGACGGGAAGGAAAGGGATGGTGTCCATCTGCTCCACCGCGCCGAGGTCGCAGGCACCCGCCACCGTGGGCCGGGCCGCGCCGCGCTGGTCGGTCTGGCCTGTGGTGCAGTTGGCTTTGTTCGCAGCCGCGCTGCCCACGGGGGGCCGCATCGTCCAGGTGGGGCCGCCGTTGTCTTGCAGCGGGCCGAGAGCTGGGTTGGTGACGAAGGGGCTGCCGCTGGGAAGCGTGGCCCCCGCATAGGCGTACATGCCGCTGCTGCTGCCTTCCACGAGGCTGCCCGTGAGGTCACCGAGACTGGTGTCGGCACCTTTCAGGCTGATCTGATTCCCGTTGCTGGCGGTATTGCCCCAAAAAATCGACGCCGTGATGGTGGCCTGGGTACCGTCATGGGCGTGGAGCGCGCCGCCATAGGTGGATGACGTGTTGTTGGCAAAGGTCACATGCGCCACGCTGACAGCCGTGGTGCCGTTGAGATAGACCGCGCCGCCCGTGCTGCCCGTGCCGGTGGCCGCATTGCCGCTGAAGGTGGAGTGCGCAATGGAGGGGCTGCCGGTGGTGGCGTCGCTCTGGATGGTGATATCCACCGCCAGCCCGCCGCCGTACAAGGCCGCATTGCCGCTGAAGGTGCTGTGGGTGATTTCGGGGCTGCTCTTGCCGTCGCTTTTGGCGTATGTGAGCATGCCGCCGCCCTCGTTGGCGGCCAGGTTGCCGCTGAAGGTGACGTTGGCAATGCGCGGGCTGCATTCCCGGTTGGCATTCACAGCCAAGCAAAGCAGACCCGCGCCTTTGTTTTCCCAGCCGCTGCCGTCGGCCTGCCCGCCGGTGATGGTCAGCCCGTCGATCACGGTGTTGGCGGGGGTGAAGGCGAGGGCGACAGCGGCCTGGTTGATGCGCAGTACGTGGTAGCTGTTGCCGCCCGCGATGCCGCTGGTGTCCAGCACGATGCCGTCGGTCGCGGTGTCGTTGCCGTCGATGTCGCCCGACAGCACCGTCAGGCGGCTGTTGGCGGCGCGCTGGTTGCGCTCCGTCTCGTTGCCCGCAAAGCCGCCGTACAGGTGCAGCGGGCGGGGGATGTTGAACGAATCCGCGCGCTGGGTGCCGGGCTTGTACACGCCCTGCATGAGCCAGATTTCGGTGCAACTGGCCGTGCCCAGCGCGGTTTGCAGCGCCATGGTCTTGTCCCAGGCAGAGCCGTCGCCCGTGCCGACGGGCGCGGCGCGGCACACGTCAGCATGCGCGCCGCCAGCGGCGCAGGCCAGCAGCAGGGGCAGCCAGAGGCGTTGCAGGGTGAAGGTGCGTGATTGACTCATGTTTTGATAGCTATTGGCGATTGATGGACGGGCGCTAGCGGTCGTTTTTGCTTGAAATTCTGTGGCGCAGCGCCGCCAGCCCCAGCAGGGCCGACAGCAGCAGCACGCCCCACTGCGACAGCGTGGGAATGGCCGCCGCGCCGCCCGCGCCTGCGGCCAGCAGGGCCGGGGCGCCCGCGTCCACGATGCGGCCATTGGTGGCGTCCAGGTCGTCGTCGCCCAAAGCGCCGTCGGTCAGGGTCAGCACCACGGTGTTGCCGCTGATGGCGGCGCGGGGGTAGGCGTACCAGCCCGCCGCCGCGCCGGGGCGCGGGCCGTGCTTCCAGAAGTGCGCACTGGCGGGCAGCGGCTGCGGGTAGGTGATGGTGATCTGCACCGTGCTGCCGGGCGTGCAGCCATCGAGCACGAAGTCGAACGGGTCCGCCGCCAGCGTGACATGGGCGGGCGGCGCGGGCAGTGTGGCGGTGCTGATGAAGCCTGCGCTGGCAAAGCCGCAGGTGCTGCCGCCGCCCGTCACGGTGACCTGCGCCGTCTCGCCGGGGTCGCTGGGCAGGGGCAGCGCGGGCGGGGTGGCCGGGCCGGGCGCGCGGTAGTCGTCGCCGCCGCGCACCAGGCGCAGGGCCTGCGGGGCGGTCTTGGCGGCGGGGCTGGAGCTGCCGTCGGCAAAGTCCACGCCCCAGGCCTGCGCGGGGGCGGGGTGGTAGCTGGTGGAGGACCAATAGGCACCCAGCCCTGGAGCGGACAGGTCCACGGTGGATTCCAGCTCGGTGCGGTTGGGCACGCGCCAGTCGGCGTGGCCCTGGTGGCCTGCGCCGTTGGCCGTCTGCGCGGCTTGCAGGGCCTGTTGCCAGGTAAGGGCGGCGGGCGTGCCGGTGCAGGTGTTGCCGGATGCGGCCTGGCCCCAGGCGCAGGTGTCCCATTGCAGCGGGGCGGCGTGGGCCAATCCGCTGGCGGCGAGGGTGGAGGCCAGCAGGAGTTTCAAGCCCTTCTGGCCTATAGCGCCCGTCTGGCAATCGCTGGCGGCTTTATTTTTGATAGCGGCCATCATTTCACCTCGTAGATTTCAATGCTCACGCTGGCGGGCTCGCTTTCGTTGCCATCGACATCGACCGCCGTGTAGGTGAAGACGTCAGGGCCGGTGAAGGTGCTGCTGAAGGGCACGTAGCAGACGGTGGCGGGGTAAAAGCCCCAGGGGCTGACGGGGCCGGGCACGGGGGCGCGGTTGCCGGTGACGCCAACGTGGTCGGGCACGGAGTCCACCGTGTCGCCCAGGGGCACGCTGATGCCGCTGCTGGATGCAGTGGATTTGGCGGACAGGGCAGTGGCGCTGGCAGGGCTGGGCACGACCCTGGCGGCGGCTTGCGTGCCCACTTTGACCATGCCGGTCTTGGGCAGCACGTAGTCAAAGCTGCCGCGTGCGCTGGCAAAGCGGATCGCCTCGTCGCCGTCGGGTGTGAGGCGTGCCACGTAGTCGGTCAGGAAGCCTTGGTTCGGGTGCGTCTTGATGCGGAACAGCGGCGCGTAGCGCAGGGGGTAAGTGACGCTCACCTCGGTGTCGGTGTCGATGTCCTGCGCGTGCATGGTGACGGGGATGCAGGCGGCCTTCCACGGGTGCTTGATGGTCACGTCGAAGGCGAAGGGCACGGGCGAGATGAAGATGTCGAAGCCCTGCACGGTGGTGTCCGCGCCGCCGCCTGCGGTGCCGCCGTCGTCTTGCAGCGTCACTTCCACCCGCACGCGCCCGGCGGCGGAGGCCCAGTAGAAAACGTCGCGCACCGGCCATTGGTCCGGGGGGGCATTGGGGAACTGCGGGTCGTACACGGGCAACTGGCCTTTGGGGTAGATGCGGTGCTCCACGGTAAAGGTCAGGTCGCCCGTGGCCGGGTCGATGGCGGGGGGCACGTCGAAGGTCAGCGTCTTTTCGCCCGGCACGGGCAGCAGGCGCACGGTGGTGATGAGCTGCTGCCCGGCCTCGCGCGCGGAGCCGGGGGTGATGCCGGTGGCCCAGCCGGGGTAGCTGCGCGGGCCGGGCATTTCGTTGTTGGACAGCACGATTTCCGCCGCGCCCAGGGTGATGGTGGGCGGCTGGTTGACGGGCAGGGCCACCAAGCGGGCGGCGTGGGTCTGGGCCTTGTCGATGGTTTGCGTGTTGCCGTCGGTAAAGTCCACGGCCCAGGCGGTGCTGCCCTGCACGTCGCTGCTCCAGTAGGGCGCGCTTTGCGTGGCGGGCAAGGCGCTGGCGGGGTGGCTGGCGCCGTGGTGCACGGTGGTCAGCAGCTCGCGCCGCGTGGGCAGCCGCCAGCCGCTGGCGATGCCGCAGCGGCTGTAGGCCATGCCATTGAAGCTGGCCCAGGGGCCGGTCAGGGTTTCGTCCGACCAGGTGAGGCCGGTCACGCGGTCCTGCACGCAGCCGCTGTCGGCCACCAGGTCGAACGCCGCCGCGCCCGCCTGCGCGTCGCGGCCAAAGCGGCCGTCCTGGCCGGGGTGGGCCGATGGCGCGGCGCAGAGGATGGCCATGCCCGCGCTGTCGGTGCAGGCCACCTGGCCCGTGTCGCCGCGCCCGCCTGCCACGCCCAGCGTGACCGGCTGGCCCACCAGCACGCGCACGGCGGCGGCGGCCGAGGTGCCGTTGGCCGACGTGGCGGTGTAGGTGAACGTGTCCTCGCCCCAATACCCGCTGGCGGGTGTGTAGGTGGCCGTGCTGCCGCTGACGGTGACGCCGCCGTGCGCGGGCTGGGTGGCTGCGTAGGTCAGCGGCCAGGGGCCGCCGGGGTTGCCGTCCTGCGCCGCCAGGGGGATGGCGGTGGCCGTGCCGTGCGGCACGAACTGGCGGCCCGGCTGGGCCACGGGCAGGCCGGCGGCGGCCACGTCGATGGTGGCGGTGACGGTGTTTGACGTGCCGTAGCGCCCGACAATGCGGTAGGTGAAGCTGTCCGGCCCGCTGTAGTTGATGGTGGGCGTGTAGGTGGCGGCGTTGAGGTGGAACGTGGCGCTGCCGTGTGCGGGCGGGGTGACGAACTCGAACGTGGGCGCGTAGTTGGTCTGCGTCAGGCTGAAGTTGACGTTGGAATAGGTCAGGAGCAGGTCGCGCGTGGTGTTGAAGGGCACGCTGAAATGCTGGTTGTCATACGCCAGCGGCGGCAGCGGCGCAGCCACGGTGATGTAGACCGTTGCCGGGGCCGAGGTGCCGTGGGCGTTGCTGGCGGTGAAGGTGATGCTGTCGCTGCCGTAGTAGTCGGGCGCGGGCTGGTACGAGAAGGTGCCGGTTTGCAGGTTGAGCGAGTTGCCGAAGAAGCTGCCGTGCGACGGCCCGCTGGTGATGGCGTAGGTCAGCGCATGCGGCCCGCCGGGCGTGGCGTCCGCCGCTTGCAGGGCGACGAAGACGACCTTGTTGAAGGCGGTCTGCACGGACTGCGATTGGGCGGTGACGGGCTGGGCCAGGGCGGCGCTGGCGAACAGCCAGGGCAGCAGGAATTTCAAGCCTTTTTGGGCGGTAGCGCCCGTCAAATAAGCGCTGGCAGCTATGTTTCTAGTAGTTATCGCCATCACTTGATCTCGAAGACTTCGATGCTGACCACGCCGGGTTGGCTGACGTTGCCGTCCGGGTCGGTGACCTGGTAGGTGAAGGTGTCGGAACCGACGAAGGTGCTGCTGAACGGCACGTAGCACCAGGTCATGGCGAAGTTGAAGCTCGCGCCGGGGGTTTGCTCGTTGAGCCAGGTGATGTGCGCGGGGCGCGGTTCCATCACCTCTTGAATGCCGGGCAAGGGGTCTTGCACCACGGCCTGCACGCTGGCGGCCTGGGTGCCCACTTTGACCATGCCGGTCTTGGGCAGCACGTAGTCAAAGCTGCCGCGTGCGCTGGCGAAGCGGATGGCCTCGTCGCCGCTGGGGGTGAGGAACGACACGTAGTCGGTGATGAAGCCCTGGGACGGGTGGGTGAGGAACTTGAACGTGGGATACGGCCACCAGGGCGCGCCGTGGTACCAGTCGTCGGGAATGATCCAGTCGGTGTCCGGGTCCATCGCGCCCATGGTGAAGGGGATGCAGGCGGGCTTCCACGGGTGCTTGATGTTCGGGCTGAGGACGCTGGGCACGGGGTCGAGAAAGATGGTGAAGTCGCCGCTCACGCTGTCCTGCCCGCCGTGGGCTGTGCCGCCGTCGTCCTGCAAGGTGACGCGCAGGCGCGCCAGTCCTGCGGAGGAGACCCAATAGTCACGGGTGGGGCGGGCCTGGGCGTCGTAGTTGGCAATGCGGTGCCGAAGGGTGAAGGTCAAATCGCCCGTGGCCGGGTCGATGGCGGGCGGCACGTCGAATTCCAGCGCCTTGGGGTCGCCCGGCTGCAACGGCAGCAGCTCCACGGTGGCCGTCAGGTCCTGCCCGGCCTCGCGCGCCGGGCCGGGGCTGATGCCCGTGGCCCAGGCGGGGTAGCTGCGCGGGCCGGGCTTGTCGCCCTGCGGCACGACGATGTTGGCACCCAGGGTGATGGTGGGCGGCTGATTGACGAGTTGGGCCACCAGACGCGCGGCGTGGCTTTCGGCCTGGGTGATCAGCCGGGTATCGCCGTCGGTGAAGTCCACGGCCCAGGCGCTGCCGCCCTGCACGTCGCTGCTCCAGTACGGCGCGCTTTGGGTATTGGGCAAGGTGCTGGCGGGGTGGCTTTGGCCGTGGTGCACGGTGGACAGAAGCTCGCGCCGCGTGGGCAAGCGCCAGCCGCTGGCGACGCCGCAGCGGTCATAGGCCATGCCGTTGAAATCGGCCCAGGGCGCGGGGGCCAGGGTTTCGCCGGCCCAGGTGAGGCCGGTCACGCCGTCTTGCACGCAGCCGTTGGCGGAGGCAAGGCTGAAGGCGGCAGCGCCCGCCTGCGCGTCGCGGCCAAAGCGGCCGTCCTGGCCGGGGTGGCCGCCGGGGGCAGCACAGGCGATGGCAAGGCCCGCGCTGTCGGTGCAAGCGGTCTGGCCGGTGTCGTTGAGCTGGGCCTGGGCCAGCGCGGGCAGCAGCAGCAAAAGCAACGACGCGGCAAGCCGCGAAACGGGAGGCATGGCAGGATGGAGGACTACGTTTTTAATAGCTGAAAACCCAGCATGGGAAGGCGCTGGCTCCCAAAACACCACAAGCCCAGCGGCCCCGGGCGCAGGTGTTGAAAAGTGTATGAACCGCCCTGCGCACCGCCACCACGGCCTTGGGTGCGGGCGTCCCAGGTGTGGTGATTGCGTCCCGCGTCCCTACAATCCGGGCCATGTCCACGCCCCCGCCGCCCGCCCTGCTGGCCCGCTTTGCCACTGGCGACCTGGAGCCCGCGTTGCGCACGGAGGCCTGGCGCGAGATCGCCCACCGCTGGGTGGACTTCCGCCCCGCGCCGGACGTGCCGCTGGAGGCCGAGATGACCATCCTGGACAGCGCGGCCTGCACCCTGGGCACCACGCGCTCGTCGGCCTACGAGATGCGCACCGGCTCGCGCCGGGCGCAGCGCGACGACATGGTGGTGCTGACCCTGCTGCAGTCGGGCACGCTGCTGCCGCAGGACTACCCGCTCAAGGGGCCGGGCGCGCTGAACCTGTGCGCCCCGGAGCAGATGGGCAGCTACCGCTGGGGCCACGGCGCGCGCCAGGTCTTCCTGGCCCTCCCGCGCCAGGACGTGCGTGCCGCCCTGGGGCGCGAGGCCGGCACCGAGCTCCTCACCGCGCGCTGCGCCCTGGCCCCGGCGCTGGCCAGCCAGATGCACCACATGGCCCTGCTGCTGCGCCAGCCCGGCGCGGTGGACGCCGTGGAATACGCGGGCCTGCTGGACGCCACGCGCGCGCTGGCCCTGCTCACGCTGCGCAACCTCGGGCGCCAGGGCGAGGCCGCCGACCTGCCCGATCTGAACGAAGACCTGCACGCGGGCCGCTACGCGGCGGCGCTGCGCTTCATGGAGCGCGAGGCCCACCGCCACGGCCTGGACGCCGCGGCCATCGCGCGCGGCGCGGGCTGTTCGCGCTCGCGGCTGTACGAGGCGTTCGCGGCGCGGGGCGCGACGGTGATGGGCACGCTGCGCGAGCTGCGCCTGCAGCGCGCCCGGGTGCTGATCGAGCAGGACGCACGGCCGCACCTGGGCGCGGTGTCGTGGCGCTGCGGCTTCACGGACGCGTCGGGCTTCAGCAAGCTGTTCAAGGCCCGCTTCGGGCTGCCGCCCACCGAATGGCACCAGCAGGCGCGGGCAACGCCCCAGGCGCTGGGGCCGGTGGCGTGACGTGGGGTGCGGGCTGGGGAAGTTCACTCTTGTTTTGATAGCCTTCAGCGCATGCTGTATCCAGGCTGAAGGCCGATCTACGCCGCACGGTGGCTACACTGATTGACGAACAGTTACGTTTTCCGCCCGCAGCGTACCCAGGGCGCTGCCGCGCGCCTATCCACTAATCAGTAGGGGTTGCGCCCCCCGAGCCACCACAACAAGAGCCATGCACGACACTCCGGCCCCGGCCGCCCGGGAAGCCATCCACCGCCTGTGGGACGAGCTGGCCGACTTCGAGGTGGGCCAGACGGACGCCGCCGTGCGCCACCTGAAGTCCGCCCTGTGCAGCATGGTGGACGCATGGAACGCCACCTGGGCCGGCGCCATGCGCCTGGGCGACGGCCGGGACGGCGACCCGCTGCAGGGCTGGCGCGTGACCACCACGCGCGTGCTCCACCCTTTCGAGCCCGACCCGCAGGGCCCGTTCGAGGAACTGCAGCAGCGCTGGAACGAGCGCGAGATGGACCCGTCCTTCCTGCTGCCGATGCGCGACATCGGCGCGTTCAGGACCTACGGGCACCGGCGCGACATGCCGGCGGAGTGGTTCGACGGGCCGGCCTACCGGACCTTCAGCGCCCCCTTCGGCACCATCGATTCCGTCTGGGTGGGCTTTCCGATCAATGGCGACGCCGAATCGCACTTCGGCTTCTATGCGCGCCACGTCTTCTCCGGCGAGGACATCGCGCTGCTGGCCTATGCCATCCGCGGCATCAAGTGGTTCCACCGCCAGATCATGCTGACGCACGGCCCGCTGATCGCCAAGGCGCCGCTGACCCCGACCGAGCGCAAGGTGCTCGCGCTGCTGCTGACCCAGGCGTCGGAAAAGCAGATCGCCGCCCAGCTGGGCCTGGCCGTGTCCACCACGCACCAGCACGTGGTGGCGCTGTTCCGCAAGTTCGGCGTGCGCAGCCGGGCCGGCTTGATGAGCCTATGGCTGATGTGAAGCGTTACAGCCAGGGATGCGACAGCGCATGCGCCAGCACGTGCGCGAGGATGGCCGCTTCGAGCCCGTGGCGCGCAAACAGCCAGCCCGCCACCAGCCCGAAGGCCGCATTGCCCGCGAGCACGAAGGCCACGACCTCCGGCGTCAGCGCCCCCGCCAGGGAATGCGCCGCGGGCAGGTGGCCCAGCGCGAACAGCAGGGCGCTGAGGACCACCGCCAGGGCCACCAGCCCCCGGCCGGGCACGCCCTGGCCGCGCTGACCCAGGCGCCAGCCCAGCCACAGCAGCAGCGTCATCACGCCCCAGCGCACCAGCAGTTCCTCGGTGATGCCGCCGTACAGCAGCTTGACCAGCAACGGCATGGCGCTGGCGGGGTCCGCCGGCCGGAGCGCGCCGGGCTGCACTAGCGACAGGCCCCACAGCCACGCAGCCCCGGCCAGGCCGCCGCACACGCCGGGCAGCAGCAGGGGCCGCAGCGCGGGCGCCACCGGCTGGCCGGCCACCCAGGCGGACAGGGCGGGCGCACGCAGGCCCACGCGCGGCGCCAGCCACACGCCCACGGCCACCGCAAGGGCCAGCAGCGCGGCGGTCTGCGCGCCGCTGAGGAGCAGCACGGCCCACAGCGGCCAGCGCAGCAGCTCCGCATGCGCTGCCAGGGGCGGCAGCAGCGCCCACACCACGGCGGCCACGCCGGGCAGGCCCAGCAGCCACAGGGCGGCCCAGAGCTTCATCGCATCAGCGCCTCGATCTCATAGGCCTTCACCGGCACGCCGCGCGTGATGAGTTCGCAGCCGGCGTCGGTGACGATGGCGTCGTCCTCGATGCGGATGCCGATGTTGTGGAATTGCGCGGGCACGCCGTCGGCCGGGCGCACATAGATGCCGGGCTCGATGGTCAGCACCATGCCCGGGCGCAGGATGCGGCTGGGGCGATTGGTGATGGTCTCGCCCGAAAGCGGGTCCTTGCGCTCGCTCACCTGGCCCACCTCGCCGGGCTCCACGTAGCTGCCGCAGTCGTGCACGTCCATGCCCAGCCAGTGGCCGGTGCGGTGCATGTAGAACTGGAAGTAGGCGCGGCTGTCGATCACGTCCTGCGCGGTGCCCGCCTTGTTGCGGTCGAGCAGGCCCAGGTCCAGCATGCCCTGCGCGAGCACGGCCACGGTGGCGTCGTGCGGGTCGTTGAAGCGCGCGCCGGCCTTCGTGGCGGCCACGGCGGCGTCCTGGCTGGCCAGCACCAGGTCGTACAGCGCGCGCTGCGGGCCGGTGAACCTGCCATTGGCCGGGAAGGTGCGCGTGATGTCGCTCGCGTAGCCGTCGAGCTCGCAGCCCGCGTCGATGAGCACCAGCTCGCCGTCGCGCACAGGCGCCGCGTCGGCGCGGTAGTGCAGCACGCAGGCGTTGGCGCCCGCGGCCACGATGGAGCTGTAGGCGGGGTACTGCGAGCCGGCCTCGCGGAAGGCATGCAGCAGTTCCGCGTCCAGGTGGTACTCGCGCACGTCCTCGCCCGCACGCAGCATGCGGGCCGAGCGCTGCATGGCGCGGATGTGGGCCTGCGCGCTGATGGCGCTGGCGCGGCGCATGATGTCCTGCTCGTGCGCGTCCTTCACCAGGCGCATCTCGTCGAGCAGCGTGCAGACGTCGTTCTGCGCGGCCGGGCACAGCGCGCCGTAGCGCACGCGGGCGCGCACGGCGTTGAGCCAGCCTTCCACGCGCGCGGCCAGGCCGGCGTGGATGGCGAAGGGGTACCACACGGTGGTGCGGTTCTCCAGCAGGCGGGGCAGCCGGGCGTCCAGCTCGGCGATGGAGTGCGCCGCATCCACGCCCAGGGCGGCGGGCGCGGCGGCGGGGCCCAGGCGGTAGCCGTCCCAGATCTCGCGCTCCAGGTCCTTGGGCTGGCAGAACAGGGTGCTCGTGCCCTCGGCCGTCAGCACCAGGCAGGCGCCGGGCTCAATGAAGCCCGTGAGGTAGTAGAAGTAGCTGTCGTGGCGGAACAGAAAGTCCGTGTCCCGGTTGCGCGGGCGCTCCGGTGCGGTGGGGATGATGGCGATGCCGCCTGCGCCGAGCATCGAGGCTAGGCGGGCGCGGCGCTGGGCGTAGGGGGATGGCTGTGGGATCATCCGCGCATTTTGGGGCATCCGCACGCTGCCCCGCCCCGTTTGCCGGAAAACCCATGCTTGCCTTTGCCTCATCCCTGCTGCACTTCGTCCTGGCCACCCTGCTCCCGCTGCTGGGGCTGGCGCTGACGGCGGCCCTGCTGCTCTACGGCATGTACGTGCGCTGGCTCGACGTGCCCCAGAAATGGCTGCTGGACCGGCGCGCGCTGCAGGTGCTGTGCGCGGTGGCCGTGGCGCTGGATGCGCTGCTGCTCCTGCAGCTCTACCTGCCGCACAGCGCCCGCCAGGCCCGGCAGGACGGCGCCGCCGTGCGCGCCGGCCGCGAGCGCTTCGTGCTGCCGCGCGACTACCAGTACGGCGAACTGCTCATCCCCCAGGGCAGCCTGATCAACCGCAACGACCCGTTCGACAAGGGCGAGCCGAACCGCCCGCTGGCGCTGCACGGGCTGGAGGCGGTGCGCTTCGCACAGCCGGTGGAGGTGGCCGGCGTGTGGGCCAGCGCGCTGCAGGCCGTGCCGGCGCGCGTGGAGCTGGCACAGGACCAGACCATCGGCCCCGTGTACCGCTTCGACAGCGCCAGCCAGGGCTGGGTGCCGCACAAGGTGGTGCCGGCCATGGCGTGCAAGAAGGGGCAGATCGCCGTGTTCCACGTGCCGCACATTCCCTACGACGTGCAGGCCGAGGTGGGCAAGCCCGCGCCGGACGGGCCGGACGCCCGCTTCCTGCCCAGCCAGTGGCTGTTCCGCAACTGCGAGAACGGGCCGGCGATCAGCGTGGCGCCTGCGGCGGCGGTTCAGCGTTGAGCTGCGCAAGGCGCTCGGGCGTGCCCACATCTGTCCAGCGGCCGGTGTAGAGCTGCGCGCTGACGCGGCCCGCATCCATGGCGGCGCGAAGCAGCGGTGCGAGCGGCGCGGCCACGCCCTGCGGATTGCCAGGCTCGATGTTGCACCACGGCGGAGCGAACAGCTCGGCACGCAGCAGCGCGATCGTGCTGTAGGTATAGCGCGGCGCCGGGTCGCCGGCGGGCAGGTTCAGCGCAAGGCCGTCCGCCGACAGGCCGAAGTCGCCGCGCGGGTTGTGCGGCGGGTTGGGCACCAGCCACAAATGGGCCAGGCGGCCGCTGGCGGCGAAGGCCTGCACGGCGGCCACATCGAACACGAAGTCCGGCGCGAACACGTCGCCCGCCGCGAGCCAGAACACCGGCCCGAGCTGCGGCAGGGCGCGCGCGATGCCGCCGGCGGTTTCGAGGGCGCCGCCGAAGTCCACGCCCTCCTGCGAGTATGAAATCGATAGCTGCTTGCGCCCGCCCAGAAAGCGCTCGGAGCCAAAAATACCCGAGAAATAATCGCTGATCTGGCTGCCCAGCCAGGCGGTGTTGACCACGACGCGCTCCACGCCCGCATCCTGCAGCGCCTGCAGATGCCACTGCAGCAGCGGCCGCCCCTGCACGGTGAGCAGCGGCTTGGGCGTGGCGTCGGTCAGCGGGCGCATGCGCTCGCCCCGGCCCGCGGCGAGCAGCATGGCGGGGGCCTGGGCCGCGCCGCGCTGCAGCGCGTGGCGCCGGGCGGCGGCGGGCTGGAACAGGGCCAGCAGCGCATCCATGAGCGCGTGGGCCTTGGCGGAATGGTCCGCCCCGAAGTTGCACACGTACACGTCCAGCGTGACCGCGCACCGCTCGGGCCAGGTGTGCACGCACAGGTGCGACTCGGCCAGCAGCACCGTTGCCGTCACCCCGCCAGGGCCCTGCGCCGTGGCCGGGAACGTGTGGAACAGCTGCCCCACGGGCTGCAGCCCGGCCGCGCGCACCGCGTCAAGGCAGGCCTGGCCCAGCACATCGGCGTCCAGCAGCCAGTGCGGCGCGCAGCAGCAGTCCTGGAGATCGGCGGTGAGGTGCAGTCCTTGCATGGGCCGCACTGTAGTACATCACCCCATGGCAGCAGCCGGAGCCGAGCGCTGCACATAATGCGCGCTCGCTTGTTGCAGCCGCCCCTTCTTCCCGCGCCATGCCGTCGCAGCCCCCTTCCTCCACCCCTTCCGCCGCCGAACGCCAGCGGCTGTGGCATGCGCTGGGCATGCTCTGCGGGCTGGGCCTGGGGCTCGCGCCCGTCGCGCCCGAGGTCTGCGCCGTGCTGCGCACGCTGGTGGGGGCCGATGCGGCGGCGCTGTTCTGGCTGGACGCTCAGGGGCGGCCCGAGGGCTTCTTCCACGAGAATTCGCCCGCCGATGCGCAGGATTTGTTCCTCAACGAGTTCGACCGCCTGTTCGCCGGGCCGCACGAGATCAACGTGCACACGCTTGCCCGCGCCGACGGCCCGCGCATCGGCCGGCTGCTCGCGCCCGGTGCGCAGTTCTTCCGCTCCAACTCCTACAACCTGCTCGTGCGCGCCAGCGGGCACCGCCACACGCTGGACCTGCGCGTGGAGGTGCCGGGCGCCGCCGGCCCCGTGACGCGCGCCATCGCCATGCTGTTCCGCGCGCCGGGCGCGGGGTTCACGGCGGACGAGGCGGCGCTGCTGGAGCGCGCCTCGGGCTGGCTCGCGCGCGCCTTCGCGGCCCCGCCCGCCGCGCTGCCGCGGGAGGCCGGCAGCCCGGGCCCCGTAGGCCACGTGGTGCTGGACGCCGAGGGCCAGCGCCCGCTCTTCGCCGACGAGGCCGCCGCGCAGCTGCTGCGCCAGGCCAACCTGCCAGGCCTGGGCCTGCATGCCGCATCGGCCACGGCGCAGGTGGTACTGCCGCCCGACCTGCCCCAGCGCCTGGGCGTGGGGCAGGCGGGCGCGGCCGCGCGCATCGCCGTGCCGGGCGGCTGGCTGGCCGCGCACATGAGCGCGCTGCACCCGCTGGCGGGCGGCGCGGCGCAGCACCTGGTGACGCTGCGCCTGGAACGCCCGCGCAGCGTGGAGGTGGCGCGGCGCGTGCTCACGTTGCCGCTGTCGCCCCTGCAGCGCGAGATCGCCCTGCTCGCCGGCCTGGGCCATGCGCGCGCCGACTGCCAGCGCCTGGCCGGCGTGGGCGAGGCGGCGCTCAAGAAGCATCTGCGCGCCATCTTCGCGGCCACCGGAGCCAGCGACTGGGACGACCTGGGCCAGCGCCTACGCGGCTGACGGAATTGCCTGCGCCGCGCCAGGGCTCACCAGCATCAGCCGCGCCACCATCGCCACCAGGTCCTGCTGGCGCTGCGTGCGCGTCTTGAGCAGCAGCGCGCTCATCTGCGCGCGCACGGTGCGGATGCGCACGCCGCGCGCATCGGCAAAGTCCTGCGGCGTCTGGCCACGCAGCAGGGCCAGCAGCAGCGCGGCCTCGGCCGGGCTCAGGCGCCAGGCCTGTCGCGCCAGCTCCACGGCAGCGGCGGCGTCGGGAGCACGCTCCAGCAGCACCCAGGCCACGCCGGGCGCCGCGTGGGACAGGCCCAGTTCCGCCAGGCCGCCCGCTGGCAGCGTGACCAGCAGCAGTCCTTCCGGCAGCTCGGCGCAGCCGCTTTGGCCGCACAGCGACTGCACGAACAGCGCGCGCAGCGGCGGGTCTGCCTGGTCCGTGCCCTGCAGCAGCCGGCGCAGCCCCTGCTGCTCGCGGCGACCGGCCAGCATGCGGGCGCGGGCGTTGGCGTGCAGCACGCGGCCCCCCGTGTCGAAGAACAGCAGGCCTACGGCCAGGCGCTCCATCAGCGTCTCCAGCCCCTGCGTGCGCGTGTGCAGGGCCACCATCTCGCGGTGCAGAAAGGCGGCGTGCTGCAGCGCGCTGAACTCGGCCTGAAACCGGTGCACCTGGGCGGGCGTGAACCCTTCGTCATCGCGCAGGCGGTATACCGACGCGAACAGGTGCGCCCCCGGCTGCCGCGCATTCTGCGCACCGCCGAACATGCGCGTACCGATACCGTGCGGGCGCAGGAAGTCGTTGTAGAACGCCGTGGCGCGAAAGCGCTGCGCCGCCGGGCCGGGCGCGTCCGTCACCACCGAGACGCCGCCGGTGCCCGCCTGGGCATAGCCCGCCATGGCGGCATCCCACAGCGGGTCCTGCTCGCGGTACAGCGCGGCATAGCGCAGCGTGGCCTCGGCCGTGATGCCCCGGCCCACCAGCGCGGGCGTGCCATCGGCCGAGGGCGACTGCAGCCAGTAGGCCGGGTCGGGGTGCTCGGCGAAGCGCGGGCCCCACTGCGCCAGTTGCTCCGGCCCGCTGGCCAGCACGAACCAGCCCACCTCGTCGGCGCCCAGGCTGTTGGCGTAGGCGTGCAGCGCCCGCCGCCAGCGCGCCTCGTCGGCCACCGCGCCCAGCAGCTCGGTCAATGCGGTATGCAAAAAGGAATCTCCTTGACTTCTTGAGGGCGCGATTCTTTAGGAGCGCCCACGCGCGCGCCATTCCCCCGGGGGATACCTGCGCGGCGCCCGCTGCGCCTTTGCCAACAAATGCACGGGCATCGGCCAGGTGGCCAATAGGCAGAAAGCACGCCCGTTCCAAGAATCGCGGACTTCTGTTTTTCTCGCAGGAGTCTCCTTTCATGACCACCACCGCATGGGCCGCCACGGCCCGCCGCGTGCTGCACACCGCCGCGCTGTGCCTGGGCGTCGCCGGCAGCGCGCAGGCCGCCGGCTGGCAGGACGCGGGCAGCTTCACCGGCGCCCGTGCCCGGCACACCACCACGCAGCTGGGCGACGGGCGCGTGCTCGTCGCGGGCGGCCAGAGCGGCGCCACGCCCACCACGACCACGCAGCTCTACGACCCGGCCACGGGCCGCTGGACCGGCGGCCCCGCCCTGCCCGGCCCGCGCGCCAGCCACACAGCCACGCCGCTGCGCGACGGCACGGTGCTGGTGGCGGGTGGCACCAGCGGCAGCGCGTCCGTCACCGCCGCCTACACGTTCGATGCGAAAGCCGGCACCTTCACCGCCGCCGAGGACATGGCCGTACGCCGCAGCCTGCACGCCGCCACGCTGTTGCAGAACGGCCGCGTGCTGGTGACCGGCGGGCGCGGCACGGGCGGGCAGGAGGGGCTGCGCTCGGCCGAGGTGTACGACCCCGCCACGCGCCAATGGACCAGCGCCGCACAGATGCCCGGCATGGGCAAGCGCCAGCACACGGCCACGCTGCTCAAGGACGGGCGCGTGTTCGTCGCAGGCGGCATCGACAACGGCGAATCGCCCACCACCGCCACCGCGCTGTGGAGCCCGGCGAGCGACACCTGGACGGCCGCTGCCGCGCTGCCCGCCGCGCGCTTCGACCACACGGCCACGCTGCTGCCGGACGGCCGCGTGCTGGTGGCCGGGGGCAGCAACAGCAGCGGCGCGCTCAACTCCACGCTGGTCTACGACCCCGCCGCCAACACCTGGACGGCCAACGCCACGCTGCACACGGCGCGCACGCTGCACGCCGCCGCGCTGCTGCCCGACGGGCGCGTGGTGGTCACGGGCGGCGAGGCGGCGGGCACGGCCAGCGCGGTGACCGAAATCATCACCCCCGCCACGGCCCTGTCGAACGTCTTTGCGCCCATGGCGCACGCGCGCGCCGGCCACGGCGCGCTGCTGCTGCACACAGGCGAGCTGCTGGTGACGGGCGGCGAGGACGCGGGCGGCGCCATCGCCAGCGCCGAGCGGTTGAGCGTCGAAACGCTGGCACCCGACCTGACCGGCGCGCTGCCCGCGCTGCGCATCAACCACGGCGCCTCGCTGCTGCCCGATGGCAACGTGCTCGTCACCGGCGGCGCGGTCGCCAACAACGGCTCGGCCCAGTCGTCCAACGCCGTGGTGCGCTACGACGTTGCCACGGGCCAGTGGCAGCCCGTCGCGCCCCTGGCGCAAAAGCACGAGTTCCACACGCAAACCCTGCTGCTCGATGGCCGCGTGCTGGTGGCGGGCGGCAGCTCGGTGTACGACAGCGCCGAGCTGTACGACAACGCCACCGGCCAGTGGAGCGCCGCGCCCAGCCTGGCCCACGGCCGCTGGGCGCACACCGCCACGCTGCTGCCCGGCGGCAGCGTGCTCATTGCGGGCGGCACCGCCAACGGTGTCGTGGCGCAGGCCGAGATCTACCACCCGGCCGCCAACGCCTGGCAAGCCGCTGGCAGCCTGCTGGTGCCGCGCAACGGCCACACGGCCACGCTGCTGGCCGATGGCCGCGTGATGCTGGCAGGCGGCAACGCCGTAAACGGCCAGACCACCGCCACCGTGGAGTTCTACAACCCCGCCACCGGCACCTGGACCGCAGGCCCCAGCCTGCAGCAGGCGCGCTTTCGCCACACCGCCACGCGCCTGCCCGACGGGCGCGTGCTGGTCGCGGGCGGCAGGGGCGCCAGCCACCTGGCCAGTGCCGAAATCTACGACCCCGCCACCAACACCTGGCAGCCCACCGGCAGCATGGCCCAGGCGCGCACGGCCTACACCGCCACCCTGCTGCCCGATGGCCGCGTGCTGGTCACCGGCGGCGACTACACCGGCAACTCCACGGCCAGCACCGAGGTCTATGACCCCGCCACCGGCACCTGGCAGGCCGCCACCCCCATGCCTCAGCCGCGCTACAGCCACACCGCCACGCTGCTGGCCAACGGCCAGGTGCTGGTGGCGGGCGGGCTGTCCAACAACTCCGCCGCCGCCGTGCTGTATGGCCGCAAGATCGGCGTGGACGACGCGCGCCGCCCGCGCATCAACGCCTACCCCGCCCAGGTCGCCCCGAACGGCACGCTGGAACTGTCGGGCCTGCGCTTCATCGGCGACACCGAAGCCAGCGGCGGCGCTACCGGCCAGTCGGCCACGCACCTGCCGCTGGTGCGGCTGCAGGGCGAAGACAGCGACGCCGTGGCGTGGCTGCCCCTGGCGAGCCTGACGCCCAACGGCGCCGAGACGCTGCTGCGCACGCAGCCCCTGCCCGCCGGCGTGCAGCCCGGCCCGTACCGCGCCACGGTGTTCGTGAACGGCATGGCGTCCGACGCGGTGCGCATCCGCCTGCTGGCGGGCGGCGCGCCAGACGCGCCCACCAACGTGGCGGCCACGCCGGGCAATGCGCAAGTCACCGTGTCGTGGCAAGCCCCCGCCACGGGCGCGCCACCCGCCAGCTACACCGTCACGGCCCAGCCCGGCGGCGCGAGCTGCACCGTGCTGGCGCCCGCGACGAGCTGCACGGTCACGGGCCTGACGAACGGCACCCCGTACACCTTCACCGTCACCGCCAACACGGCGGGCGGCAGCGCATCGGCCCCGCCGCTGGGTGGCGTGGTGCCCGCGCCCGCACCGGGCGGCGGTGGCCCGGCAGGTGTGCAGAGCGTGCCCACGCTATCGCAATGGGGCGTGCTGCTGCTCGCCGGGCTGATGCTGCTGGCAAGCCTGCGCACGCGGCGCGCGATGGCGGGGTGACGCGCCATGCGATCCCTGCACAACGTCCTGCCGCGCATGGCGCGCGCCGCTTGCCTGACCGCCTGCGCCAGCCTGTGCGGCTGCGTGGGCGTGCCCATCGCGCGCACGCCGGCCGCCGCCGTGCTCACCCCCATGTCCACCGCCATCGGCATGGGCATGGGCGTGGAGATGGGCATGCGCCTGGCACAGACCGGCTCCATCGAGCGCGCCGCCGACATCACGCCCGAGGAGCAGGCGCACTTCGCTTCGCTCGACTGCGCGGGCCTGCGCACCATGGCCGCCAACTACGCGCCCATGGGCACCGGGCTGCCGGCCGCCAGCACCTTCGCCATGCAGGCCGTGCAGGCGCGGGCCGACCTGCTGGCACGGCTGATGGCGGACAAGCGCTGCTGACCGCCGCCGGGCTCATCCAAGCAAACAGGCTGCAGCGCTTGACCCACAAGCGCCAGCAGCTATCGAACAAGTAGCAACCATGACCACGCGCGCCGCCCACGAAGCCATCGTGCAGGGCCTGGCCTTTGCGCCCTTCCTGCACTTCCAGTTCCAGTGCGCCCCGCCGCTGCACGTGGAAATCGCCAGCAGCAGCCGCGCCCCGCTGTACGTGGCCGGCAGCAGCGGCTGCCACCTGCGCTGGGAAGACGCCCCGCCCATGGCGCTGCACGCGGGCGACGTGGCCTTTCTGCCGCACGCGGGGCGCCACCGCATCTACAGCGACGAGGGCGTGCCGCCGCGCCGCATGGCCGAGCTGATGGCGCTGGCGCCCGCGCGCCACGGCCGCACCTTCGGCCTGTCGATCGACGACAGCGGCAATGCCGCGCCCCCGCAGTTGTGGAGCGGCAGCTTCTACTGGGCTGCCGACCTGGCGGCGCACCCCGTCACCGCTGCGCTGCCGCCAGTGCTGCTGCTGCGCCAGGCCGAGGCCGCCGCGTGGCTGCCCAGCATGGCGCAACTGGTGGCGTGGATGGCCGACATCCGCCACGGCGGCAAGGGCGTGGGCCTGGCGCAGACCATGAACGCGCTGCTGCAGCACCTGGTGCTACGCTGGCTGCAGGGCGGCTCGGCGCCGTATGCCGAGGCCACGGGCAACGGCGCTCCGCACGACGAACGCCTGCTGGCCGCGCTGCACGCCATGCACACCCGCCCCGCGCACCCGTGGACGGCGGACGAACTGGCGCGCCTGTGCCACATGAGCCGCTCGCCGTTCACCCAGCGCTTCCAGGCACAGATGCGGCTGCCGCCCATGCGCTACCTGGCGCGCTGGCGCATCCACCTGGCCGAGCGCCTGCTGCGCGAGCAGCGCATGACGCTGCAGCAGGCGGCGGACGCGGTGGGCTACTCCACCGGTGCCATCCTGGCCCGCGCCTACAAGCGCGAGCGCGGCGTGGCCCCGGCGCTCGACGGCGCCACCCCGGCGCGGCGCGCAGAACAGCCGGCTGTGAAGTCGCGCTGACCAGCTGTCGCCAGGAAGGCCCCCTTTTCCAAGAATCTCCGCAGGCCCGCACCGCGCCGCGCCATCTCCGATTCAAAACCGGCTCCAGCGCTTATCCATCCAGCGCTGGCAGCTTCCAAACCCATAGCAAAGAGGATCCCCTTGGCAATGACTTTTCCTACCCGCATTCCCGCACTGGCCGTGGCGCTGGCCGCAGCAATGGCCTGCGCGCCCGCGCTGGCCGCCATTCCCGCCGCCGAGCGCCAGGCGCTGACCGACCTGTACGACGGCACCGACGGCGCCAACTGGACCAAGAAGGCCAACTGGAACGGCGCCATTGGCACCGAATGCACCTGGCAGGGCGTGACCTGCACCGGCCCCGCCGGTAGCGAGCACGTCACCGGCCTGGCGCTGAACAGCGCCAACCTCGACGGCACGCTGCCCGCGTCGCTGGCCGACCTGACGGAACTGAGGTCGCTCAACCTGTTCCAGAACGACAAGCTCACCGGCCCCATCACCCCCGTCGGCGCGCTGGCCAAACTGGTCACGGTCAGCCTGGGCCAGAGCGGCCTAAGCGGCCCGGTGCCTTCGCTGGCGGCGCTCACGCAACTGGAGGACTTCGAGATCCGCGGCGCCAAGCTGACGGGCTCCACGCCCAGCCTGGCCGGGCTGACGAAGTTGAAGACCTTCAACCTCAGCGGCAACCTGCTCGACGGGCAGATCGGCCCGCTGGCCGGCGCCACGGCGCTGGAGAGCTTCACGGTACAGAACAACCAGCTCACCGGTCCCATCCCCGACCTGACCGGGCTGGCCAGCCTCAAGACCTTCTGGGTCAACAACAACCGGCTCACCAGCATCACCGCGCTGGCGGGGCTGGGCAACCTGGACAGCTTCGACGCATCGTCCAACCAGCTCTCCGGCACCCTCCCGCCGCTGGCCGGCCTGGTCAAGCTGCGCTCCTTCTCGGTGAACTACAACCAGCTCTCCGGCCCCCTTCCCGACCTGGGCGACCTGGCGAAGCTGGAAGACCTGTACCTGCGTGACAACCAGTTCACGGGCCAGCTCCCTGCCTCGCTCTCAGGCCTCTCGGTGCTGCGCTTTCTGCATGTGCAGAACAACCAGCTCGTCGGCGCGCCGCCCATGGCGCCCAACGCAGGCACGCTGGGCGCGATCATGTGCCCCAACCCGCTGCGCAACAGCCCCGACGCAGCCGTCAACGACGCCTGGGACGCCGCCGTCACCGGCAACAAGCCCTGGGCCGACGGCTGCACCGGCAGCTGGGACGTGACGCCCATGACCAGCGACGGCGCGGGCAACCCCGTGCCCAATGGCACGCTGGGCACCATCGCGCCCGGCGCGGTGCAGATCCTGCCCGCAGGCGGCTCGGCGCAGTTCACCATCAGCGCCGCGCCCGGCTACCATGTGGTCACGCCCGTCGAGGGCAACTGCCCCGGCAGCTACAACGCCGGCACCGGCACCTTCACCGCAGGCCCGCTGACCGCCAACTGCACCGTCAACCCGCACTTCGCGCAGGACGCCTCTCCCGACGACGGCGTCTGCGGCGCCGACAACGGCCAGGTGCTTGCCGCCCCGCCCGTCAACCTCTGCAGCGCCGGCACGGCCAGCGCCGTCACCGGCAGCGGCCCCTGGAACTGGAGCTGCGCGGGCACCAACGCGGGCGCCACGGCGCAGTGCTCGGCGCAGAAGGCCGGCCTGGGCTGGACGGTGACCGCCATCGTCAACGGCCTGGGCGGCACGGCCGCGCCTGCGTCCCAAGGCGTGGCAAACAACGCCCGCGCCGCCATCACCGCCCAGCCCGAGCCCAGCTACATGCTGGTCGGCGCGAGCGGCTGCGGCGCCACCTTCTCGGGCAACAGCGTCAGCACCGCGCCCGTCACGGCCGACTGCACCGTCACGCTGGACTTTGCCGTGGCGCAGGCGACCACCACCGCCCACGTCAGCGTGGCGCCCACCGAGCCGCGCGTGAATGAAGACGTGGCCGTGCGCGTGCTGGTGGAAGCGGGCGACACGCCCGTGACCAGCGGCACCGTCGCCATCAGCGGCGGCGGCGCATCGTGCAACGCCACGCTGGACGCCACCGGCCACGGCCAGTGCAACCTGCGCCTGCCCACCGCCGGCACGCACCAGATCACCGCCGCCTACCCCGGCGACGTGGCGGCGCGCCTGCTGGCATCCAGCGCCGTGCGCGCCATCACCGTGGCCGGAGCCGTCGGCGGCGTGCAGCCCGTGCCCACCCTCACCGAATGGGGCGTGCTGCTGCTGGCGGGGCTGCTGGGCCTCATCGGCATGCGCATGCGGCGCGGCGTCTAAAGAAAAAACACCCAAAAGGCTGGCAGCGCTTGTTCAACAAGCGCTGCCAGCTATTTGTTTCATAGCACCAAGGAAGCACACATGACATCCCCTACATGGAGCGCCACGGCCCGCCGCGTGCTGCAGGCCGCCGCGCTGTGCCTGGGCGTTGCCAGCGCCGCGCAAGCCGCCGGCTGGCAAAGCGCCGGCAGCCTGACCGGCGCGCGCGCGGCGCACACCGTCACGCAACTGGCCGACGGCCGCGTGCTCGTCGCCGGCGGGCACAACAGCAACGTGCCGCAGGCCACCACCGAGTTCTACGACCCGGCCACGGGCCGCTGGAGCAGCGGCCCCGCCCTGCCCGGCCCGCGCGCCCTGCACACCGCCACGCCGCTGCGCGACGGCACCGTGCTGTTCGCCGGGGGCAATACGGCCAGCGGCGGCAGCTCCACGCGCGCGGCCGCCACCTTCGATGCCGCCACCGGCGCCTTCACCGACGCGCCCGACATGGCCCTGCGCCGCCGCCAGCACACCGCCACGCTGCTGGCCGACGGGCGCGTGCTGGTCGTGGGCGGGCGCGGCACTGCGGGGCAGGAGGCGCTGGCCTCGGCCGAAATCTACGACCCCGCCACGCGCACCTGGGACAGCGCCGACGACATGCCCGGCCAGGGCCGCCGCCAGCACACGGCCACGCGCCTGGCCGATGGGCGCGTGCTCGTCACCGGCGGGGTGGACAACGGCGGCGGGCTGCTGGCCACCGCCCTGCTGTACACGCCCGGCACCAACACCTGGGCCGCCGCCGCGCCCCTGCCCGATGGCGCGCGCGTGGACCACACCGCCACGCTGCTGCCCGATGGCCGCGTGCTGGTGGCGGGCAGCATCAGCGGCGCGCAGACCTCGTTCACCCCGGCGCTGATCTACAACCCCGCCAACGACACCTGGTCCGCCAGCGCCACGCCCTTCGCCACGCGCACCCAGCACAGCGCCACGCTGCTGCCCGACGGCCGCGTGCTGCTGGCGGGCGGCACGGGCCTGGACGGCAACCCGGTCGCCAGCGCCGAAGTCTTCCACCCCGCCAGCAACACCGTGGCGCCGTACGACGCGCTGGCCATCCCCCGGTCCCAGCACACCGCGCTGCTGCTACACACGGGCGACGTGCTGCTGGTGGCCGGGCGCGGCGAGGTGGGCGTGCGCCAGAGCGCCGAGATCACGCACCCCGCCACCTTCACGCGGCAGGCCACCGCCAACCTGCCCGAAACCCGCACGCTGCACGCCGCCACGCTGCTGGCAAGCGGCCGCGTGCTCGTCTCCGGCGGCAGGGTGGGCGGCAACTACGTGCCCAGCGCGCTGCGCTACCGGCCCGAATCGAGCGCCGAAGCCGCCGCATGGCTGGCCTCGGCACCGCTGCCCGGCAGCGGCGTGAGCTACCACACGCAAACCCTGCTGCCCAACGGGCGCGTGCTCGTCGCCGGCGGCTGGGCGGCCGGCGGCACCGCCCTGAGCCAGGCGCAGACCTATGACGAAGCCGCCGACGCCTGGACCAGCGCCCCGCCCATGCTGCACAACCGCTTCGGCCACACCGCCACGCTGCTGCCCGGCGGCAGCGTGCTGGTGGCGGGCGGCTTCGACGGCATCCCGTACCCCAGGGAGCATGCCGAGATTTACCACCCCGCCAGCAACCAATGGCAGGCCGCGCCCGACATGTCCACCGCGCGCGCCAACCACACCGCCACGCTGCTGGCGGACGGGCGCGTGTTCGTCACCGGCGGCACCAGCGACGCCAGCACCAAACAGGCCAGCACGGAGTTCTACAACCCCGCCACCGGCCAGTGGAGCCCCGGACCCGCCATGGCCGTGGCGCGCGCGCACCACAAGGCCGTGCCCCTGCCCGATGGCCGCGTGCTGGTGCTGCACGCCGACCTCTCCAGCGCCGAAGTCTTCAACCCCGCCACCAACACCTGGCAAAGCGCCACCCCGCCGCAGGCCACGCGCACGGACTACAGCGCCACGCTGCTGCCGGACGGCCGCGTGTTCGTCGCGGGCGGCGAGATCTATATCGGCCAGACCGCCACGCCCATCATGCTGGCCGAGCTGTACGACCCCGTGCGCGACACCTGGGAGCCCGCGCAAAGCCTGGGCCAGGCCTGCGCCCGCCACACCGCCACCCTGCTGGCGACGGGCAAGGTGCTCATCACCGGCTGCGGCGCCGACCTGTTTGCCGACCCCGTGCGCGCCAGCCAGCCCGCCATCACCAGCGCCAGCCCTGCCACGCTGGCGACCGGCGGCACGCTGACCCTGGCCGGCCTGCGCTTTGCCGGCGACGGCGAAGGCAGCGGCGGCGGCAGCACCCAGTCCGCCACCGACGCGCCGCTGCTGGCCCTGCAGCACGCCAACGGCGGCCCGCTGCGCTGGCTGCCCGCCAGTGCGTCCAGCGCCACGGCCTTCACCTCGCGCGCCCTGCCCACCGGCCTGGCCGCGGGCTTTTACCGCGCCACGCTGTACGTCAATGGCATGCCGTCCCACAGCGTGATGCTGGCCGCCCAGCCCCCGGCCGCAGGCGCGCCCGACGCGCCGACGAACGTGACCGCCACGCCCGGCAACGCGCAAGTCACCGTGTCGTGGCAAGCGCCCGCCACCGGCACCCCGCCCGCCAGCTACACCGTGACCGCCCAGCCCGGCGGCGCCAGTTGTACCGTGCAGGCGCCGCAGACCAGCTGCACCGTCACGGGCCTGACCAACGGCACCACCTACACCTTCACCGTCACGGCCAACAACGCCGGCGGCAGCGCGTCCGCCCCGCCGCTGGGCGGCGTGGTGCCCGCGCCCGGCCCTGCCGGCAACCCCGGCCAGGGTGCACAGGCCATTCCCACGCTGTCGGAGTGGGGCGTGCTGCTGCTGGCCGCGCTGATGCTGCTGGCGGGCGTGCGCATGCGCCGCTTCGTCTGAGACGGTGTGAACGAACCCGACAAGCCCATGAAACAAACACCTGACCCCATCACCTTCCCCGCCGCCGCCGCGGCGCGCGCGCCGCGGCGGGACATCTACGCAAGCATCCACAAGGGCCTGCGCGCCATGATGATGGACACGCTCGCCATCGTGGGCCGCGCCGACGCCCACGACGCGGCCGACCGTGACGCCGTGTACGAATGCGTGCTGGCGCTGGGCAGCGCCTGCATCAGCCACCTGGAGCACGAGAACGACTTCGTGCACCCGGCGATGGAGGCGCGCAGCCCCGGCAGCACCGCGCACATCGCCGCCGAGCACGCCGAGCACCGCGCCGCCATTGCCGAGCTGTGCGCCATGGCCCGCAACCTGCCTTCGGCCCGCCCTGGGCAGATGCAAGAGGCCGTGCAGGCGCTGTACCGCAAGCTGGCGCTGTTCGTGGCCGAGAACTTCGTGCACATGCAGGCCGAGGAGGCCGAGCACAACCCCGTGCTGTGGGCCTACTACGGCGACGGGGAGCTGCAGGCGCTGGAGGGGCGCATCGCCGCATCGCTGCCGCCCGCGCAGCAACTGCTGTTCATGCGCTGGATGATTCCGGCCATCGCCCCGGCCGAGCGCGCCGTGCTGCTGGCGGGCCTGCGGGCATCGGCCCCGCCGCCCGTGCTGGCTGCCGTGCTCGACGCGGTGCAGCCGCACCTCGCCCCGCGCGACTGGGCCCGGCTCTTCAGCGCCCTGGAAGACGTGCCGGAACACTATTGAAACGAGAGCTGCTCGCGCTTGCCAATCAAGCGCCGGAGGCTGAAATGACCATGAGATTCCGTGGCCTGATACGCTGCGCCGCCCGCCCCGCGCCCTTCGGCCGCATGCCCAGGGCACGTACCATGGCGGGTCGCATGCACACCACCATGAAGATCATTCTTGCCGACGACCACGCGCTGTTCCGCGAGGGCGCGCAGTACCTGCTGAACGCGCTGCACGAGCGCGCCACCATCCTGCACGCGCAGGACTACGTGGGCGCCGCCACGCTGGCGGCCGAGCACCCGGACGCGGCGCTGGCCCTGGTCGACCTGGACATGCCGGGCCGCGAACCGCAGGGCACGCCCATCGACGGCATCGCCCGCCTGCTGGCCCTGGCACCCACGCTGCCCGTGGTGGTGCTGTCGGCTTGCGAAGACCCCGCCGTGATCCGCGGCGTGCTGGACGCGGGCGCCATGGGCTTCATTCCCAAGCGCGAGCAGGCGGCCGTGATGCTGGGCGCCCTGCGCCTGGTGCTGGCCGGCGGCGTGTACGTGCCGCCCACGGTGCTGGCGGCCACCACGGCGGCGGCAACCGCCAACGCCGCCGCCGCAGTCCTGCTCACGCCGCGTCAGGCCGAGGTACTGCAAGCGCTGGCGCTGGGCCATCCCAACAAGGTGATCGCCCGCATGCTGGGCATGACCGAGGCGACGGTGAAGGCGCACACCGGCGCCATCTTCCGCGCACTGGACGTGGCCAACCGCGCGCAGGCGGTGCACGCGGCGCGGCGGCTGGGGTTGCTGGCGGCCGATTAACCCTCGCGCGCCGCGCTGCGCAGGAAGGCGCGCAGCCGCGCAGGCGGCACCGGCTTGTGCAGCACGGGGTGGCCGCTGGCGGCGATCTCGCGCAGCCGTTCGGCCGCCGTGTCGCCCGTGACGATCAGCGCCGCAACGCCCGCGCCCCAGGCCTCGCGCACGGCGGCGATCGCCTCGGCCCCCGTCCGCCCGTCCTGCAGGCGGTAGTCCGCCACGATGGCCTGCGGCGCCGCCTCCAGCAGCGCCAGCGCCTCTTGCGCGGAGGCTGCCGCCAGTACGTTGCACCCCCAGCCGCCCAGCACCTCGGCCATGGCCGCGCGCACGTCGGCCTCGTCGTCGATGACCAGCACGCGCAGGCCGTGCTCGCGGGTTGCAGGGCCGTCGCTGGGCGCGCTGCAGGTCTCGGGCTCGGGCAGCGCCGTCAGCGGCAGGCGCAGCTCGAACGTGCTGCCCTGGCCCGGCGCGGAGCGCAGCGCCAGCCCGTGGTCCAGCAGACGCGCCAGCCGGTCCACCACGGCCAGGCCCAGCCCCAATCCCTTGGCGCGGTCGCGCCCGGGGTTGTGCAGTTGCACGAATTCGCGGAACACCTCGCGCTGGTGTTCGGGCGCGATGCCGATGCCGATGTCGCGGACGGACAGCACGGCGTGCGCGCCATCCGCCTGCCACGCCAGCGCCACCTCGCCCCGGGGCGTGTAGCGCACGGCGTTGGCGAGCAGGTTGCGCAGCAGGGTCTCCAGCAGCGCCGGGTCGGTGGCGACGGCGATGTGCGGCCCTTCGCAGCGCCACGCCAGGCCCTGCGCCTGCGCCAGCGGCGCGAACTCCGCCCCCAGGCGCTCGGCCAGCGCGCGCAGCGGCACGGGCTGCACGCGCGGTTGCAGCACGCCCGCGTCCAGGCGCGACACGTCGAGCAGCGCGTTCAGCAGCCCTTCCAGCGCATCCACGCTGGCGCCTATGCGCTGGGCCAGTTCCTGCTGCGGTGTGCCGCCCGTACGCTCGCGCAGCGCCTGCGCGAACAGGCCCAGCGCGTGCAGCGGCTGGCGCAGGTCGTGGCTGGCGGCGGCCAGGAAGCGCGACTTGTCCTGGCTGGCCTGCTCGGCCAGTTCCTTCTGGCGCTGCAGGTCGGCCATCAGCGCGTCTTTCTCGAAGCGCAGGCGGATGGTCTCCATCGCCGTGCCGTGCGCCTGGGCCACCATGCCGCGCAGCACGCCCAGGAACACCGCCAGCCCCGCCACCATCTCGCCCCCGCGCTGCGCCAGCACCAGCCCCAGCGCCGTCAGGCCCACCGCCGGCAGGGCGAAGGCATAGGCGGCGCGCGGCCAGTACGCTGCGACGGGCACCAGGCCCACAGCCATGCCGACGATGAGGGCGATGAGCGCCATCTCCAGCGTGTGCGAATAGGTGGGCAGCAGCAGCCACCCGGCCAGCCCCCAGGCCAGCCCGCCGAGGACGAACGCTGCCGTGACCTCGTTGGCCCAGCGCACCGCGTCCGCGTGGTCCCGCACCGTGGCCGCGAAGCGCCGCACCTGCAGCCCGCGCAGCACCACCGCCAGCAGCGCGGCGGCCAGCCACAGGCCCAGCGCCCAGCCGCCCTGGCGCGGCCACAGCGCGGCGGCCACCACACAGGGCAGCACGGGCATGAGCGGCAGCGCGCCGACCAGCGCCGCGTGCATGCGGCGTATGGCCTCGGTCTCGACCGCATGTTGCGCGGGCGCTTCGGTCACGGCTTTGTCCTTTCCATGCGTGGATTGTGGGGTGGGTCGGGTCGTACGACCTGCACGGCCAGGTCGTAGAACCTCTGGCGAATGGGCAAGCGCGCGCCGCGTTTCCAGAATCCGGGGTTAGGCAACGCTGAAAAAGCCCCTCGCGCGCGCTGCATCCCCGGTTTGGGCGATCTGCGGCGTTGCAAATGCTCGCAATAGCTACGGCTATTGCTGCGCTTTGCGCCTTGCAGCTCATCCCAAACCGGGGCGCATCGCATCGCGGGGACTTCTTCAGCGTCGCCCTTGTTTTCCTCAAGCCACAAGGACACTTTCATGCAGCGGCTTTTCCTGAGCGTGCTTCTCCTTTTCTGCCTGCCCGCGTTCGCCGGGACGGGTGCGGAGCACTTCCGCCTGACGCCCGCGCTGCTGGACCGCATGGACCAGGTGGCGGCGGAGCTGAAGCACCTGCCCCAGTCCGATGACGGCGAGGACGGCGCGCAGTCCATCGCCGCCATCGCCCGCAAGCTCGACGCCCACCCGCAGGTGCGCGCCGCGCTGGCCCGCCAGGGCCTCACCAGCCGCGAATACGCCACCGCCATGCTGGCCGCGCTGCACGCGGGCCTGGCGCTGGCGGCGCAGCAGGCGGGCGGCGCGCGGCCCGCGCAGGGCTACACGCCCGAGCAGCAGGCCAACGTGGAAGTGCTGCGCGCGCGGCAGAAGGCGCGCAAGTAGCCCTTTTGCTCATCTATTCATAGCTGCTTGCGCTTGATGGACAAGCGCCAGAGGCACTTTTCATTCCAAACCCGAGAGCAGACACATGACCCTTCGCACCGCCATCGCCGCCGCGCTCGTGGCCGCGCTCGTGGCCGCCAGTGCCGCCGCCAGCGCGGCACCCTTCGCCACCACCTACACGGGCACCATCGCCAACTCCACGTTCCCCGAGATCATCAGCGGCCAGTCCTACACCGTCACGCTGGTCGTGGACAACGGCGGCAGCACGGCCAGCGGCCAGACCTGGACCACCAGCCACCTGCGCTGCGCGATCTGGCGCATGAACGACGCGGGCAACGTGGTGTTCACGCAGAACCTGGCCGCGCGGCCGCCCAACGATCCCTACGGCACGCTCATCACCCGGCCGGACGGCAGCCTGTCGCGGATGTACGAGGCCCTCAACGTCTGGGGCCTTGTCCCTGGCACCTATACCGCCAGCGGGTTCGCGCCGGTGAATGCAAGCTGGTATGCCAACGGCTTCAACCACGTATTCGCCGACGAGCCGCCCGGCCAGAACTACACCTTCCGCGACAGCCTGGGCGGCGTGCAGATGACCACCGCCGCCTGGAGCGCGCCCCAGCCCTTCGCACCCACCGCCGGCTGCCCCGCCGCCCTGGCCGCCGGCGGCAGCGTGCAAAGCGTGCCCACCCTCGCCGACGGCGCCCTGCTGGCCCTGTCCGCGCTGGTGCTGCTGGCGGGCCTGCGCCTGCGCCGTGCAGCGCCATGACCCGCGCCGAAGAACTGCTGGCCCTGCTGCGCACCATGGAAGCCCACCAACGCGAAGCGCTGGACATGCACGCCCAGCAAATCCTGTTCATGCGCCGCCAGGCGGAGCAGGCCCAGGCGCGCATGGAAGAAAGCATGGCCCTGCAAAAGCTGGCCGTGCAGCGCCAGGCGCGGTCGCTGCGCGCGCTGCTGCCCGTGGTGCTGGTCGCGCTGGCCTGCCTGGGCCTGCTGGTGCTGCGGCACGGGGTGTAGCGCATGGGCATGCACCACGGCCTCATCGCGGCGGAGCTGCCCTGGCCCGTGCTGCGCGGGCACCTGGCGGTGCTGGCGGGCACGTTCGCCCCGCAAGGGCCTTCCACGCCGGATAACGGCGAACTCGGCCCCAACGACGCGGGCTGGCGGCTGCTGGCGGGCGAGCTGGATGGCAAGGCGTATGTGCTGGACACATCCATGCTGTCCATGGGCGGGCACGACGCGCTGGCCGAGGTGGCGCGGCGCACCGGCGCGCTGGTGGCCGCCTGCGGCGCCGAGACGGTGAGCGGCAGCGTCAGCCTGTTCGCCGCGCGCGGCCCGCAGATCCTGCGCTGGTACGAGCACTGCGACAGCGCCGTGGCCTGCCCGCTGCAAGTGGGCACGCCGCTGCCCGTGGAGCAGGGCGCGCCCTTCGGCGGCGCGCACGGCGAATGGCTGGCGCAGTTCGGTTTCGACAGCGACGGCTGGCTGCGGCGCGGCACGCGCACGGCGTACCAGTTCACCCCCCACGACCTGGACCACCCCAACGACGCCGGCCCGCTGGAGCGCCAGTGGGACGCGCATTACCGGCGCCACGCCCTGCCGCCGCCGCCCGCGCCGCCGCTGTTGGCGCTGTTGGCGCTGTGGCAGCGGCTGTGGAAGCGCGGCGCGTGAATTTTTCTTTTTCTCCCTTCCTTACCATGCACCATTCCTTTCCCCGCGCGCTGCTGGCGTGCTGCGCGCTGGCCGCCAGCCTGGACGCCAGCGCCGCGCCGTTCGCCACCACCTACACGGGCACCATCGGCGCGACCACGCTGCCCGGCACCGCCAGCGGCCAGCCCTACACCGTCACGCTGGTGGTGGACAACGGCAGCGCCGCGCCCGCCAGCCAGTCCTGGGCCACGGGCCAGGTGACCTGCGCCATCTGGCGCGCGGGCGGCGTGGCCCTGGCGCACGACGTGGCCGCCGTGGGCGGCGCGTCGGGCTACGGCACGCTGGCGGCGGACGCGGCGGGCCAGTTGCAGGACATGTTCGACGGCCTGCGCACCACCGGCGCGGGGCTGGCACCCGGCCGCTACAGCGCCACGGGCCTGCCCGTAGGCGCCACGGTGGAATGGCTGCTGTTGAGCAACGCCACGCTGCGCCTGGGCACGGGCGAGCAGTTCACCGACGCGCGGCCCAGCGACGGCAGCCTGCTCGACCCGGCGAACTGGAGCGCGCCCGCGCCCTTTGGCGGCCCGTGCTCCACCGCCGCGCAGCCCGCCGCGGCCGCCACGCCCGTGCCCGCGCTGGGCCTGCCCGCGCTGGCGCTGCTGGGCGCGGGCTTTGCCGGGCTGGGCGCACGGCGTTTGCGCAACAAGGGGCGCGCGCGGTGATGACCGTCGATGCCCAAGGCATCTCCACCGACGACGGCGCCATGCCCTGGAGCGAACTGGCCGCCGTCAGCGTCTCCAAGCTGGACGCCATCGTGGAAGTCATCGCCTGTCTGACCTTCGACCACATCTCCGGCCACTGCCTGGAAGTCACCGACAAAGCCCCCGGGTTCCAGGCCGTGATGGACGCGCTGAACCGCCACCTGCCGCTGCCCGCCGGTTGGCAGGACACGGCCCGGCGCATGGGGCCGGATGACCCTGTGCTGGTGCTGTGGCGCCCCGGCCAAAGGTCGTAAGCCTTCGGTCGAATGGCGCGGCCGGGGCGCGTTGCCCACAATCCATGCAGGGCCTGAAACGCTCTCATTTCAGTAGCTTGCGGCGCTTGCTACACAAGCGCTACAGCCGTTTTTTCCACAAACCCACCCCTCAACACCATGCAATTGCACACCCTCGCCCGCGCAGCGCGGCTGCTGGCCCCGGCGCTGCTCATCGCCGCCAGCGGCGGCGCGCACGCGCTCGAATGCCCTGGCGGCCAGTGGCTGGCCGAGTACTTCCCCAACATCAAGCTCGCGGGCGCGCCGGTGCTCACGCGCTGCGAGACCGGCCCCATCGACTACTACTGGATGACCGACAGCCCCGACCCGCGCCTGCCGGTCGATGCGTTCTCGGCGCGCTGGACGGCGACGCTGCCTTTCAGCGCGGGCAACGCCAAGATCACCACCTACACCGATGACGGCGTGCGCGTGTTCGTGGACGGCAAGCGCGTCATCAACAACTGGACGCGCCACGGCATTACCGAGGACACGGCCAAGGTCAAGCTGGCCGCAGGCATGCACACGGTGCGCATGGAGTATTTCGAGGCGGGCGGCGAGGGGCTGGCGCAGCTCTTCATTCAAGGCGCGGCGCCTGCGGAGCCGCCGCCTCCTCCTCCGCCGCCCCCGCGCATCGCCGCCTTCACGGCGCAGCCGGGCACCATCGACGCGGGCGGCACCAGCATCCTGACCTGGAACGCCGAGAACGCCACGGCCTGCGCGGCCACCGGCGGCTGGAGCGGTGCGCAGTCGCCCGGCGGCAGCGCCAGCGTGAAGCCCGCCGCCACCACCATCTACGGCCTGACCTGCCGCAACGCGGCGGGCAACGAGGCCAGCGCGTCGGCCACCGTCACGGTGCGCCCCAAGCAAACGGATCCGCAGCCCGACCCGCAAGACCCGCCCCCGCAGGGCGACGGCCTGAACGCGACTGTGACCCCGGCCGGCGTGCGCCTGGCCTGGACCGCATCGCCCCAGGGCCGCAAGTGGGTCAACGGCTACTACGCGGGCTGGTTCTGGGAAACCTACCCGCCCGAGGCCGTGGACATGAGCACCATGACGCACTTCGTCTTCGGCCGCTACGCCCCCGCCCTGGGCTCGCTGCCCGGCGGCCGCGCGGGCGATCTGCTCGAAGGCGCGGGCGGCGCGCATGCCGAAGTGGAGAACACGCTGCTCGCCAAGGCCCATGCGGCCGGCGTGAAGGCGGTGATGATGGTCGGCGGCGACAGCGACGGCCCCGGCTTCGTGGCCGCCACGGCCAACGCCACGGTGCGCGCGCGCTTCATCCAGAACATCCTCGACAAGGCCGTGCAGAAGGGCTACGACGGCGTGGACATCGACTGGGAAGAGAACCTGGACACGCCCGCCACCCGCGCCCAGGCGCTGGCCCTGCTGCGCGAGCTGCGCACCGCGTCGCAGCAGCGCGCGCGCTACCAGGCCGCGCCGCTGGAGATCAGCTGGCCCGGCTTCTGGGTCAACAAGAACGATTCGGACATCACCCCCTGGCACGCCGAGGTGGCCGCCGCCGTGGACCGATTCAACCTCATGACCTACAGCATGGCGGGCGACTGGGGCTGGCTGTCGTGGCACCACTCGCCGCTGTTCGGCGCGGACACCTACCACCCCACGTCCATCGAATCGACGGTGCAGGCGTACCTGAACGCCGGCGTGCCGCGCGCCAAGCTGGGCATCGGCATCGGCCTGTACGGCGCGTACTACAACAACCCCGTGACCGGCCCGCGCCAGAGCCTGGACGGCATGCAGGGCTGGATGAACAACGGCGACTGGGAGAACAACACCCAGCGCCTAGTCAACGACAACGCCTTCGGCCAGCCCGGCGCCACCTACCACTGGGACGACGTGGCCAAGCAGAGCTACATCACCTACTCGCAGCCCTGGAACCGCGGCCCCAATACGCCGGTGACCTACCTCAGCTACGAGGACGAGCGCTCCATCCAGGAGAAGGGCAAGTGGGTGCGCGAGCAGAACCTGGGCGGCACGCTGGTGTGGACTGTGAACTACGGCTGGCTGCCGCAGCAGAACGCCAACCCGCAGATGCAGGCGGTCAAGCAGTCCTTCATCGCCAACGCCGCCCGCTACCGCGTGTACCGCGACGGCACGGCCATCGCCACCACCGACGACCCGCGCTACGTCGATGCCGCCGCGCCCAGCGGCAGCCACGGCTACCAGGTGAGCGTGGTGGATGCGCAGGGGCAGGAAGGGCCGCGCTCCGCCACCGTGACGGTGCAGGTGCCGTGAGGCCTGAGAACGTGCGGACGCTCCTGATGTGATAGCTGCCAGCGCTTGCCGTACAAGCGCTGGAGCCCTGAAACGCTTCAAAGGCCGCCCACCGCCAGGCACTCCAGCAGCTCCGTCCGGCTCGCCACGCCCAGTGCCGCGTAGAGCTGGCGGCGGTGGTACACCACCGTGTTCGCGCTGATGCCCATGCAGCCGGCGACGCGCGATTCGGGCAGGCCGCGCGCGAGCCAGTAGGCCAGCTCGCGCTGGCGCGGCGGCAAGGCCGCCCGGCCCAGCGCTTCCAGCAGGCGGGCGCTCTGCGCCACGCGCTGGGTGATGTGCAGGGCCACGGCCTCGCCCGGGCCGGTGGCGGCCGCCAGGGGCGCGGCGCGCAGGTGGAACGAGCCATGGGCGTTGCGCAGCGCCATTTCCGGCGCGGGCGCGCCGGGCAGGCGCAGCCGCTGGATAAGCAACTGCAGCGCGTGCGGCAGGGGCGCGCGGCCCACCCCGCGCCCGTTCCGGTGCCAGCGCCAGCCCAGGGCCTGGGCCATGAGCGCCTCGGCCTCGGGGGAAGCCCACAAGGGCTGGCCCAGGGGCGTGGCGACGAGCACGCCTTCGCGCACGGCCTCGCCGTCGGCCGCTTCCACGCCGCCGGCCCATAGCACGCGGGCCAGGCAGGGCTCCAGCCGTGCCAAGGTCGCCAGCTCTTCGGCGCCGAAGGGCCGTGCCCCGGCAGGGCGGAACAGGAACAGCATGCCCACGGCCTGGCCGTGCGGCGCGCGCAGGGGCAGGCTCAGCCAGTCGGCCACGCCGGCGGGGCGCATCACCACGTTGTAGTAGTCGCTGCGCAGCAGCTCGGCGGCGGGCACGCGCAGCATCTGCGCCAGCGACTGCGGGCCGCGCGGGTGGCGGGCGATGTCGTCACCGTGCTGCAGCACGTTGTGGAACACGCGCGCCTCGCTCGCCAGGATGCGCGGGTCGAAGTGGTCGGGCACGGCGGCCTGCACGGCCGGGTGCTCCATGTGCACGTCCAGCTCGCCACCCGCGCCGGGGTGGAAGTAGCCGCTGGAGTCGAAGCCGATCAGCGCGTGCAGCGACGCGAGCACGGGCGCGATCAGCTCCGGCCCGCTGGCGTCCAGGCGGGCGAGGTGGCGCAGGTGCGCGATGGCGTTCGTCGCCTGGCGGTGGGTGGGCATGGAGGGCCGAATCTATCGGCCCCGCGCGCCGCGCGGCCTACCCCTGGGGGGTAGTTGCCGGTGCGCTCGGCAGCAGCCGCCCGGCCAGCTCCTGACGGCCCTGCACGCCCAGCGCGGCGTAGAGCTGGCGGCGGTGGTAGGCCACGGTGTTGACGCTCACGCCCATGCGCTCGGCGGCCTGCGATTCCTGCAGGCCGCGCACGATCCAGTAGGCCAGCTCGGCCTGGCGCCGGGGCAGGCCCAGCGCGCGCAGCCGCGCGAGCAGCCGGGTGCCGCGCGGCATGCGGCGGGTGATGTGGATGGCGGCCGCCTCGCCCGCGCCCGCCGCGCCGGCCAGGCGCGTGGCGCGCAGCGAGAAGGCGCCGTGCGCATTGCGCAGGGCCACCTCGGGCAGCGGCGCCTCGCCGTCCGCCACGGGCCAGAACAGGCGCTGCACCAGCAGCTGCACCACGTCCGGCAGATCGCTGCCGCCGCCCGGCCGCCAGCGCGTGCCCAGGGCCAGCGCCAGCAGCGCCTGCGCCTCGGGCGACACCCATTGCAGGCGGCCTTCGGGCGATGCGACGAGCAGGCCCTGGCCGCAGACTTCGCCGTCGTCGGCGGCCTCCCCCGGCTGCAGCGCGCGCGCCAGCACGGGGCCCAGGCGGCCCAGCGCGGCGGCCTCCCCGGGCGTGAAGCGCCGGTCCGCCTCGCGGCGGAACAGCCACAGGATGCCCACGCCCTGGCCCGTGCGCGCATGCAGCGGCAGCTTCAGGCCGTCGCCCACGTCGCCGGGGCGCAGCACCGCGTTGAAGAAGTCGCTGCGCACCAGCTCTGGCAGGGGCACCTTGGCCATCTGCGGGAGCATCTGCACGCCGCGCTCCACGCGCAGCGCCTCGCTGAACAGGCGCGCGCCGCGGTGCATCACGCGCGACTCGCTCGCCAGGATGCGCGGGTCGAAGTAGCCGGGCAGGGCGGCCTGCAGCGCGGGGTTCTCCATGAAGACTTCCATCTCGCCCTGCGCACCGGGGTGGATGAGGCAGCCCGCGTCGAAGCCGACCAGGTGGTGCAGCTCGGCCAGCACGGGCGCGATCGCCTGCGGGCCGGTGGCGTCCAGGCAGGCCAGCTGCCGCAGGTGGGCAGCGGCCTGGGCGGCGCGGCGGGGCGTGGGGACTGCGGCTGCGGGCATGACTTTTTTCACGAAAACGCGAATGTAGCGCGTGCCGCCGCCGCACGACTACCCCGCCGGGGTGGGGCGGCGCGGGCGGGGCGCTCCTAGCCTTGCGCGCATCCCCACGGCGTCCCGGCCCGTTGGCCTGGATATATCGAATTTGATAGCTGCCAGCGCTTGCCCAGCAAGCGCTGCAGGCCATTTTTTCAAAGACCTTGCACCCATGAACCTTGCCATGCCCCCTGCCCTCACCCGCACCCTCGCCGCGCTGGCGCTGATCGCCACCACCGCCGGCGCCTGGGCCGCGGGCGCCGCCGACCCGGCGCGCCTGCGCCTCACGCCCGCGCTGCTGGACCGCATGGAGGCCGCGGCGGCCGAGCTGCGCAGGCTGCCGCAGGCGCCCGGCAAGGACAGCGACGACGGAGATGGCGACGACGATGCCGAATCCGTCGAGGACATCGCCCGCAAGCTCGACGCCCACCCGCAAGTGCGCGCCGCGCTGGCCCGCCAGGGCCTCACCAGCCGCGAATACGCCGCCGCCACGCTGGCCGCGCTGCACGCGGGCATGGTGCTGGCCGTGGAGAAGGCGCCCGGCGCCAAGCCCGCGCAGGGCCTCACGCCCGAGCAGCGCGCCAACGTGGAGTTGATGCGCACGCGCCGGAAGGCCCGCCCATGAGGTCCGGCATGAAGGCCCTGTTCCTGCCCTGCCTCGCCCTGCTGCTGGCCGCCTGCGGCGGTGGCGGAGGGAACACGCCGCAACCCCTGGTCGACCACGCCGTGCCCGGCCGCTTCGTGCTGCGCGTGCAGGCCGCAGGCACCGGCTACGTGGCGCTGGAGGAAGCGCCCGCTCCCTACCGCGACGGCCTGCCCAGCGCCCCCATCGACCGGAGAATCCGCATCAGCCAGGGCGGCGGCGCGCAGGACGCCGACGCGCTCTACGCGCCGCCCGAGGGCTGGTCGCTCATCGACATGGCGCGCCACCCCTCGGGTGAACTCTCGGCCGTGCTCGCCACCCACCGCGAGCTGCGCCTGGTGCGGCTCAGCGCGCAGGGCCGCCCGCTGACCAGCACCCCGCTGGCCGACCCCGAAGCGCCGCGCGACACGTACTACGACTTCGGCGGCATCAAGGACGACACCGCGATGCTGCCCCTCTTCACGCGCGACGCGGTGCGCCTGGCCGCGCTGGGCGAGGACCTGGCCGTGGCGCTGCGCACCGGCCGCCATGCCGTGGTGGCCTACCGCTACGCGCACGCCGTGCCGGGCGGCTATGCCCGGCGCTGGCGCCGCCTGGTGGAGCCCGGCACCACGGTGATGGCGCGCTACCTGACCAGCGGCAGCCACGACACCTACGGCCAGCTCGCCAACCACTTCCAGGTGCTGGTAGCCGCCAACGCGCAGAGCGAGATCGCCGTGGCCGTGCCCGCCGCGCCGCACAACGGCGCCTACGCCGCGCATTTCGCGCACTTCTTCGCCCGCGTGCCCGGCATGCCCGGCGCACCGCCCGCGCTGCCCGACCACGGCGCCATCGTGACCCGCCTGGACGGCGAGGGCGAGCGCCTGGGCGCGACCCATTTCGTCACCGAAGGCTCCACGCAGGTGTACGCCCTGCGCGCGCAGCCCGGCGGCTGGGCCATCGCCGGCCGCCACAAGGTGGCGGGGCAGGACGGCGGCTGGAACGGCTTTGCCGCCTGGCTGGACGGCGGCACGGGCCGCCTGCAGCGCCATGCCGTGCTGCACGTGGAGGACGACGACGTGCTGTTCGACATCGCCGCCCTGCCCGACGGCCGCCACCTCGTCGCCGGCGCCACGGGCTACCGGCAGAACCCGGCGGGCGCCAGCATTTCGGACCACGGCGCGCCGCTGCTAGCAGTGCTGGACGGTGAGGGCCGCCTGGCCGCGCGCATCGCCCTGCCCGCCCACCCGCGCCAAAACCCCGTGCGCAGCCTCGCGCCCGCAGGCGCGGGCCGCTGGCTCGCAGCCGGCATGCGCGCTGGCCCCGGCACGCACAGCGCCGATGCCGCCCCCGCGCTGCTGCGCGCCGACGGCTTCGTGCGCGAGGTCGCGCTGCCCTGAATCCCCCGCCTTTGTTTTTCTTTCCACACGACAACACCGAAGAGGAGTCCCTTCCATGACCTTGACACACCCCCGGGCCCGCCGCGCGGGCCCCGCACTGCGCACGCTGGCCGCGTCGCTGCTGCTCCTGGCGGGCAGCGGCGGCGCACAGGCGCTGGAATGCAAGAGCGGCCAATGGCTGGCCGAATACTTCCCCAACACCACGCTGTCGGGCGCACCCGCGCTCACGCGCTGCGAGAAAGGGCCCATCGACCACTACTGGACGGGCGCCAAGGGCAGCCCCAACCCGGCGCGGCTGCCCGTGGACGGCTTCTCCGCCCGCTGGACGGCGAGCCTGCCCTTCCAGGGCGGCACCGCCCGCTTCGTCACCTTCACCGACGACGGCGTGCGCGTCTTCGTCGATGGCCGCAAGGTCATCGACAACTGGACGGTGCACGGCATCACCATGGACGAGGCCCGCGTGCCCCTGAGCGCCGGCCGCCACACGGTGCGCATGGAGTATTTCGAGGCCGGCGGCGAAGGCCTGGCCCAGCTCGTGGTCGAGGAAGACGCCTCCACCCCGCCGCCGCCCGCGCCGCCGCAGATCCAGTCCTTCACGGCCCAGCCGGCCACCGTGGATGCCGGCGGCGCCAGCCTCCTGACCTGGAGCACCGGCAACGCCACCGCCTGCACCGCCACCGGCGGCTGGAGCGGCGCGCAGTCTCCCCACGGCAGCGCCAGCGTGCGCCCCCAGGTCACCACCACCTATGGCCTCACCTGCCGCAACGCGCAGGGCGACGCCGCCAGCGCATCGGCCACCGTCACCGTGCGCAACGGCCCGCCGCCCCCGCCGCCCGCCATCGCCAGCTTCGGCGCCACGCCCCCGCGCGTGAACCCCGGCGGCAGCGCCCGCCTGGCCTGGCAGGCCACCGGCGCCACCGCCTGCACCGCGTCCGGCGGCTGGAGCGGCCCGCGCACGCCCACGGGCGAAGAGCTGGTGCGCCCCGCCGCCACCACCGCCTACACCCTCACCTGCAGCAACGCGGCAGGGCAAACCGCCAGCGCCACCGCCCAGGTGGCCGTGGACGCCGTCAACCCGCTGCCCCCGGTGGGCGGCGTCAACGGCACCGCCACGCCGCAGGGCGTGCGCCTGGGCTGGGACGCCGTCACGCAAAGCGGCAAATGGGTCTACGGCTACTACGCCGGCTGGTTCTGGCAGACCTACCCGCCCGAGGCCGTGGACATGTCCACCATGACCCACTTCGTCTTCGGCCGCTACGCGCCGGGCACCGGCCCGCTGGGCGGCCGCGCGGGCGACCTGGTCGAAGGCGCGGGCAACGCGCACCACGAGGTGGAAGACACGCTGCTGGCCCAGGCCCGCGCGGCGGGCGTGCGCACCGTGATGATGGTCGGCGGCGACGGCGACGGCCCCGGCTTCATCGCCGCCACCGCCAACCCGCAGGTGCGCGCGCGCTTCATCGGCCAGATCCTCGACAAGGCCGAGCAGAAGAACTATGACGGCGTGGACATCGACTGGGAAGAGAACCTGGACACCCCCGCCGGCCGCGCCCAGGCCCTGGCCCTGCTGCGCGAGCTGCGCGCCGCGTCGCAGCAGCGCCCGCGCTACCAGGGCGCCACACCGCTGCAGATCAGCTGGCCCGCCTTCTGGGTCAACGCCAACTGGCCCGAAGACGCCACCGCCTGGCACGTCGAAGTGGCCGCCGCCGTGGACCGCTTCAACCTCATGAGCTACGGCATGGCCGCCGACTGGCCCGGCTGGCAGTCGTGGCACCACTCGCCGCTGTTCGGCGAAGGCCCGGAGCACCCCACGTCCATCGCATCCACCGTGCAGGCATACCTGAACGCGGGCGTGCCGCGCGCCAAGCTGGGCATCGGCATCGGCCTGTACGGCGTGTTCTTCAACCAGCCCGTCACCGGCCCGCGCCAAAGCACGCAGGGCATGACCGGCTGGGCCAACAACGGCGACGACGTGAACAACTACCAGCGCCTGTTCGAGGACAACGCCTTCGGCCAGCCTGGCGCCAGCTACCACTGGGACGACGCGGCCAAGCAGAGCTACATCAGCTACAGCCAGCCCTGGTGGCGCGCGAGCGACGCGCCCGTGACCTTTCTGAGCTACGAGGATGAGCGCTCCATCACCGAAAAAGGCAACTGGGTGCGCGCCCAGGGCCTGGGCGGCACGCTGGTGTGGGCCGTGAACTACGGCTACCGGCCCGAGCAGAACGCCAACCCGCCCATGCAGGCCGTCAAGCAGTCGTTCCTGCACGCCAGCGCGGCGGGCTACCGCGTGTACCGCAATGGCACGGCCATCGCCACCGTCACCAGCGGCACCGCCTACACCGACGCCGCCGCGCCGCGCGGCAGCCACCGCTACCAGGTCGGCATGCTGGACGCGGCGGGCAACGAGGGGCCGCTGTCCGAGGCGGTGACGGTGCAGGTGCCTTGACCGAATAGCTCTCTATTTGATAGCTGCCAGCGCTTTATCAGAAAGCGCTGGAGCCTTTTTTCTCACAAACGGAGAAATTCCCATGCCCATCAAAGCCCTTGCCGCAGCCCTGCTGGCCACCGCTGCCTTCGCGGCCCAGGCAGCGCCGTTCGCCATTACACATCGGAGCCTCACTGCCCTCAGCACATTCCCGGAAGTCGCCGACATACAGAACTATTCCCTCACCCTGGTCTTCGACAGCGGCAGTGCTACCGCGCAAAACCAGACGTGGCAGCCGCTGCACCTGGTGTGCGCCATCTGGCGTATGAACAGCGACGCCAGCGCCGTCTATACGCAGACCACCTTCAACGGCACGGGCTTCACCGGCCCAGGCTTTTCCACCGACGCCCAGGGTGGGCTGGTCGCCATTCCCACCTTCTTCCAAAATAACGGCGGCGCGAACGACACCTATACCACCAGCGGCCTCGCGCTAACGGGTACGGCGAACTGGTCCAGCGGCAGCCAAACCTCTGTCTTTGCAGATCGTTCCGCGCAGCCTAGGCGCTCGTTTAGCACCGTGTGGGGCACCATGCTTCGCGGCCTGTACGACTGGACCCACCCCGTGGCCGTGGTCACGGCCAACCCCTGTGATGCGCCACCGCCGCCGTTCACGCCCATCGGCCCGGCCCTTAACCCGGCCGCCACGCCCGGCAACGGCCAGGTCACACTGCAATGGCACCCCCCCGCGCCGGTACCCGGTAGCCCACTGCCGATGGACTACGTCGTCCGCGCCCAGCCTGGCGGTGCGGAATGCAATGCAAGGGCGCCGGCCACCACCTGCACCGTGGCGGGCCTGACCAACGGCACGCTCTACACCTTCACCGTCACTACCAACAGCGGCGTGGGCGGCAACACCAGCATTTCCGCCCCCGTCACTGCCACCCCCTTGGCCGCGCTCGGCCCCGGCGGCGTGCAGTCCGTGCCCACTCTGTCGCAGTGGGGCGTGCTGCTGCTGGCCGCGCTGATGCTGCTCGCGGGCCTGCGCCACCGCACGAAGGCCTGAGCTCCTCATACGATAGCTGCCAGCGCTTGTCCAGCAAGCGCTGGCGCCGCTTTGGGCCATGAACCCAGGCGCGCGCTGCGCAAGGCACCCGCGCAGGCCCGGCCCCGCGTGGCGCCAGGCCGCCATCCGGAAGAGCGGCGGCGGGGCGCTGCCCTGGCGCGGGCAGCGTACGCGGTGCCGTCATCCCGGTACATCCGGCGCCGGGCCGCCCCGGTAAAATACCGGGTTTCCCCCGAATCCTCCCCTCCACCGACCCCCGTCCACCCCATGGCCACTACCCCACAGCAGCAATCCGCCCAGATGGCGAATGCGATCCGCGCACTCGCAATGGATGCCGTTCAACAAGCCAACTCCGGCCACCCCGGTGCTCCCATGGGCATGGCCGACATGGCCGTGGCGCTGTGGGGCCGCCACCTCAAGCACAACCCCGCCAACCCGCAGTGGGCCGACCGCGACCGCTTTGTGCTCTCCAACGGCCACGGCTCGATGCTGCTGTACGCGCTGCTGCACCTCACGGGCTACGACCTGCCCATCGGCGAGCTGAAGAACTTCCGCCAGCTGCACAGCAAGACCGCCGGCCACCCCGAGGTGGGCATCACCCCCGGCGTGGAAACCACCACCGGTCCGCTGGGCCAGGGCATCACCAACGCCGTGGGCTTCGCGCTGGCCGAGAAGCTGCTGGCCAGCGAATTCAACCGCGACGGCCACGCCATCGTGGACCACAACACCTACGTGTTCCTGGGCGACGGCTGCCTGATGGAAGGCATCAGCCACGAGGCCGTGGCGCTGGCCGGCGCGTGGAAGCTCAACAAGCTGATCGCGCTGTACGACGACAACGGCATCAGCATCGACGGCCAGGTGCAGCCCTGGTTCATCGACAACACGGCCCTGCGCTTCGTGGCCTGCGGCTGGAACGTGGTCGGCCCCATCGACGGCCATGACGCCGACAAGGTGGACGCCGCCGTGGCCGAGGCCAAGCAGCAGGCCGACCGCCCCACGCTCATCATCTGCAAGACGCACATCGGCAAGGGCAGCCCCAACCGCGCCAACACGGCCAAGGCCCACGGCGAGCCGCTGGGCGCCGAGGAGATCGCTCTCACGCGCAGCGCGCTGGGCTGGAGCAGCGAGCCCTTCAGCATCCCCGACGACGTGTACGCCGGCTGGGACGCCAAGGCCGCGGGCAGCGAGCGCGAGGCCGCATGGAACGAGCGCTTCGCCGCCTACGCCGCCGCCTTCCCCGAGCAGGCCGCAGAGTTCACGCGCCGCATGGCCGGCGACCTGCCCAAGCACTTCGCGCAGACGGCCGTGGACACGGTGGTGGGCGCCCACACCCGCGCCGAGACCGTGGCCAGCCGCAAGGCCAGCCAGCTCGCGCTGGAAGCCTTTACTGCCGCCCTGCCCGAGCTGCTGGGCGGCAGCGCCGACCTGACGGGATCGAACCTCACCAACACCAAGAGCACGCCCGCGCTGCGCTTCGACCTGCAGGGCCACGTGGTGAAGAACGAGAACGGCGTGGGCGGCCGCCACATCAACTACGGCGTGCGCGAGTTCGGCATGGCCGCGATCATGAACGGCATCGCGCTGCACGGCGGCTACATCCCCTACGGCGGCACCTTCCTCACGTTCAGCGACTACAGCCGCAACGCCATCCGCATGGCCGCGCTGATGAAGCAGCGCGTGATCCACGTGTTCACGCACGACTCCATCGGCCTGGGCGAGGACGGCCCCACGCACCAGTCCATCGAGCACGCGGCCAGCCTGCGCCTGATCCCCAACCTGGACGTGTGGCGCCCCGCGGACACGGCCGAGACCGCCGTGGCCTGGAGCGTGGCGCTGTCCAACCGCGACAAGCCCACGGCGCTGCTGCTGTCGCGCCAGAACCTGCCCTACGCGCCCAAGAACGACCTGGGCGACATCTCGCGCGGCGCGTACGTGCTGAGCGAGCCCGCCGACATCGGCCTCAAGAAGAAGGCGCAGGCCGTGATCATCGCCACGGGCTCCGAGGTGCAGCTGGCCCTGGCCGCGCAGAAGCTGCTGGCCGCGCAGAAGATCGCCGTGCGCGTGGTCTCCATGCCCAGCACCACCACCTTCGACCGCGAGGACGTGAAGTACAAGAAGGCCGTGCTGCCCGCCAACCTGCCGCGCATCGCCGTGGAAATGGGCACCACCGATGGCTGGTGGAAGTACGGCGTGTCCGCCGTCGTGGGCATCGATACCTACGGCGAATCGGCCCCCGCGCCCGTGCTGTTCAAGCACTTCGGCTTCACGCCCGAGAACGTGGCCGCGACGGTGCAGGCCGTGCTCAAGCGCAGCAAGTAAGAATTCATCAACCTTTGGAGAGATTCAAGCTATGACGATCAAGATTGGTATCAACGGCTTCGGCCGCATCGGCCGCAACGTGCTGCGCTCCGCGATCCAGAACTTCAGCGACATCGAGGTCGTGGCCATCAACGACCTGCTGGAGCCCGACTACCTGGCCTACATGCTGCAGTACGACTCGGTGCACGGCCGCTTCCAGGGCACCGTGTCGGTGGAAGGCAGCACGCTGATCGTCAACGGCAAGAAGATCCGCCTGACGCAGGAGCGCGACCCCGCCAACCTGAAGTGGAACGAAGTCGGCGCCGACGTGGTGATCGAGTCCACCGGCCTGTTCCTCGACAAGGTCTCGGCCCAGAAGCACCTGGACGCAGGCGCCAAGAAGGTCATCCTGTCGGCCCCGTCCAAGGACGACACGCCCATGTTCGTGTTCGGTGTGAACCACGGCACGTACAAGGGCGAGGCCATCATCTCCAACGCCTCGTGCACCACCAACTGCCTGGCCCCCGTGGCCAAGGTGCTGCACGACAAGTGGGGCATCAAGCGCGGCCTGATGACCACGGTGCACGCGGCCACGGCCACGCAGAAGACGGTGGACGGCCCGAGCAACAAGGACTGGCGCGGCGGCCGCGGCATCCTGGAGAACATCATTCCTTCGAGCACGGGCGCCGCCAAGGCCGTGGGCGTGGTGATTCCTTCGCTGAACAAGAAGCTCACGGGCATGTCGTTCCGCGTGCCCACCTCCGACGTGTCCGTGGTGGACCTGACGGTGGAGCTGGACAAGGCCGCCACCTACGACGAGATCAAGGCCGAGATGAAGGCCCAGGCCGAAGGCGCGCTCAAGGGCGTGCTGGGCTACACCGAGGACAAGGTGGTGGCCACCGACTTCCGTGGCGACACCCGCACCTCGATCTTCGACGCCGACGCGGGCATCGCGCTGGACGGCACCTTCGTCAAGGTCGTGAGCTGGTACGACAACGAGTGGGGTTATTCGAACAAGTGCCTGGAAATGGTGCGCGTGGTTTCCAAGTAAGAAAAGACTGCAACTACCGTTCAGGCCGGCTGCCCATCGGGGTCGCCGGCCTTTTTTTGCGCTGTGCCCGGCCGCAGGATCTGGACCGTGCTCGTGGGCGACGCGAACTCCACGCCCAGTGCCTTGAGCTCGCGCATAAGGCCCAGGTTGATGGACTGCTGCAGGTCCATGTAGGTGTTGAAGTCGGGGTTCTGCACGATGTAGACGACTTCGTAGTCGAGCGAGCTCGCGCCGAACGCCTTGAGGTGCGCACGGTCGAAGCGCAGCGCGGGCTGGGCCTCGATGAGCTTGCGCACCACGCCCGGGATGGCCTCGGCCTGCGCGGGCGTGGTGGACTGCGACACGCCGAAGCCGAACACGATGCGCCGCTTCTCCAGCAGGCGGTAGTTGCTGATGGTCTGCTTGAGCAGGTCGGTGTTGGACATCACGATCTGCTCGCCCTGCAGGCTGCGGATGCGCGTGGTCTTGAGGCCGATGACCTGCACCGTGCCCGAGACGTTGCCCACCACGATGAAGTCGCCCACCTCGAAGGGCTTGTCCACCGCGATCGCGAGCGACGCGAACAGATCGCCCAGGATGTTCTGCACCGCCAGCGCAACGGCGATGCCGCCCACGCCCAGGCTGGCGACGAAGGCCGTGATGTTCACCCCCAGGTTGGACAGGATGGCCAGCCCCACCACGCTCCACAGCAGCGTGCGCAGCCCCCAGGACAGCAGCGTGGCCGAAGCGCTGACCTGCGTCATGCCCTTGGACGAATGCCGCTCCACATAGCGCTGCACCGCCATGGTGGTGGCGCGCATGCCCCACAGCCCCATCTGCAGCGCCACGGCCACGAACCACAGCTGGCTCAGGCGGCTCTCCCACCGGCCCGGCAGGTCCAGCAGATTGGCCCCCACCAGCAGAGCGACCAGCAGCATCAGCAGGCGGCTGGTGCCCGCCAGCACGTCCGCCATGGCATGGGAGGCCGCGCTGTGCGCATGCGCCTCCCAGTTCGCGGCGCGGCGCGTGAGCAGGTGCAGCACCACCAGGATCGCCACGTAGGTGGCCACCGCGGCGGACGTGGCCACGAGCAGGTTCCACAGGGGAATGCCGATCACCGTGGTGTCCTGGATCCAGGTCATGAATGGGGAATCCTGCATGCCGGCAATGCTCCTTTTCATTGGCTGCGGCTCTTGCGCCGCGGGAACGACAAGGCTGCCACGGCCAGCGCCTTTCGCTCGTAGGACGTGGCGCAGCCCGCGCCGGGGCCAGTTGCAAATGTTCGTAAGACTTGGCCCACAGGAATTCAGAGGCCGAACCTACGCCCCGGCCGCCAGGCCCCGCTGAACAATCGCAACACACCAGGCCCCAGCCCTGGCCCGCAGGGGCAACACGGCGCACAGGCCCTCCGTGGCGCGCCACTCCACCGCCATCCACCCAACTTACAGAGGAGTTCACACCACCATGCCCTCATCCACCCTGATCCGAACCACCGCCGCGGCCCTGGCGCTGGGCGCCCTGGCGGCCTGCTCGTCCACGCCCGCGCCCACCGAGCAGATGGCCGTCACCCGCACCACGGTGAACCGCGTGGCGGCCACGCCGGCCGTGGCCACCAACGCGCCCGTGGACCTGCAGCGCGCCCAGGAAAAGCTCATCCAGGCCGAGAAGGCCATGTCGCAGGAGGACTACCGCAACGCCCGCCGCCTGGCGGCCGAGGCCGAGGTCGATGCCCGCGTGGCCGAGACCCGCGCCGACGCGGCCCGCAACGCCTCCAACTTGGCACAGGTGCAGGACAGCATCCGCGCGCTGCAGGACGAGATCAACCGCCGGTCGCCCCGCTGAGGGCCGCCCTTGCCGACCATTGCATTGAAGGGACACCACACCATGCACCGATTCATCCACCGAACCACTGCCCTGTGCACCGGCCTGGTCGCCGCGGGCCTGCTCGCAGCCTGCGCCAGCCACGCGCCCCTGCCCGCCCTGGAACAGGCGCGCAGCGCCGTGAGCGCCGCCGCCGGCGACCCCGTCGTGAACCAGTACGCGCAGGTGGAGCTCAAGGAAGCAACGGACGCGCTGGCCCGCGCCGACCGCGAATGGGCCGATGACCGCGACGAGTCAGAGACCAGCCACCTGGCCTACCTGGCCCGCCAGCGCGCCGAGATCGCCACCAACGCCGCGCGCTCGCGCCAGCTGGACGCCAACATCCAGCAGGCCGGCAGCGAGGCCGACCGCATCCGCCTGCAGGCGCGCACGCAGGAGGCCGACCAGGCCCGCGCCCGCGCCGACGCCCAGGCGCGCAACGCCCAGCTGGCGCAGCAGCAGGCCCTGAGCGCCGAGCAGCGCGCCGCCCAGCAACAGGCCGCAGCCAATGCCGCCCTGGCCCAGGCCAGCGCCGCGCAGGACCGCGTGCGCGCGCTGGAGGCGCAGCTGCGCGAGATGGAGGCGCTGCAAACCGAGCGCGGCCTGATCGTCACGCTGGGCGACGTGCTGTTCGCCTTCAACAAGGCCGAACTCACGCCCCAGGCCGCGCCGCGCCTGGACAAGCTGGCGGGCTTCCTGCGCCAGTTCCCGGACCGGCGCCTGCTGATCGAGGGCTACACCGACAGCGTGGGCTCGGACGGCTACAACCAGGAGCTGTCGCAGCGCCGCGCCCAGTCCGTGCGCGACGCGCTGGTGCAGCGCGGCGTGGACAGCAGCCGCATCACCACCACGGGCTACGGCAAGGGCTACCCCGTGGCCGACAACGCGTCGGCCGAAGGCCGCGCCATGAACCGGCGCGTGGAGATCGTGATCGCCGACGAAAAGGGCACCTTGCGCGGCAGGTAAACGACACCCCCCTGAGGCGCTTCGCGCCTTCCCCCCGCTCTCACATCGCTACGCGATGCGGGCAGGGGGACGACGCCAGCGCTGCGGGGCGGCCCTTGCGCGGCGTCTGCTGGCCCAGGGGCCCCGCCCAGTTTCACAGGCCGTGCCTAAACCGCGTGGCCTTCGTACGTTTCGGTATCCACTTCGCTGGCGTTCTGCGCGTTGTAGCGCGGGCCCACCACGGTGCGTTCGTTGATCAGCGCGTTCAGCCGTCCGATCACCGCCGCATCCAGCCGCACGCCGGCAGCGCCCAGGTCGTCCAGCAGGTGCTCCACGCTCGTGGTGCCCGGGATGGGGATGATGTCCTCGCCCTGGTGCAGCAGCCAGGCCAGCGCCAGCTGCGCCGGGGTGCAGCCCACCTCGCGCGCGAGGGCGCGGTAGCCGTCCAGCAGCTTCAGGTTGGCCGCATAGGCCGCGGGCGCGAAGCGCGGCATGGCGCGGCGGATGTCCTTGTCGTGCAGCGTGCCCACGTCCGTGAGCCCGCCGCACAGAAAGCCCCGCGCCACGGGGCTGAAGGCCACGAAGGCCGTGCCCAGCGCGCGGCAGGCGTCGAGCACCGCGATCTCGGGGTTGCGCGTCCACAGCGAATACTCGGTCTGCACGGCAGCGATGGGGTGCACGGCGTGCGCGCGGCGCAGGGTGGCGGCCGACACTTCCGACAGGCCGATGCTGCGGATCTTGCCCGCGCGCACCAGGTCGGCCAGCGCGCCCACGCTGTCCTCGATGGGCACCTGCCGGTCCCAGCGGTGCAGGTAGTACAGGTCGATCACGTCCGTCTGCAGGCGGCGCAGGCTGTCCTCGCAGGTCTGGCGCAGCGTGGCCGGGCGGCCGTCGATCACGCGCACCAGCTTGCCGTCGCCGTTCACGTCCACGCCCTGCATGCCGCACTTGCTGGCCAGCCTGAAGCGGCTGCGGTGGGGCTTCATCACACGGCCCACCAGGGTTTCGTTGGCGCCGAAGCCGTACAGCGTGGCCGTGTCGAACAGCGTCACGCCCGCGTCGAGCGCGGCCAGCAGCACGCGCTCGCCCTGCTCGGCGGAGACGGGCGCGCCGTAGGCGTGCGAGAGGTTCATGCAGCCCAGGCCGATGGCCGAGACGGAGAAAGGTCCGAGGGTTCGTTGTTGCATGGCAGAGAGCTTAGGTTATGCCAAGGGTGGCTTCTTGTTACGGGTCCACAGGTCGATCCGCTCCTGCGCCGCGCACGCCGCGAGCAGCTGCGCGAACCGCGCCGCGCGCGTCTCGGGCCGCTTGGCGGAGGTTACCCAGTGCAGCAGGGTCTTGCGGTAGCCGGGCGGCGTGGCTTCGGAGAAGAACCGCCACGCCTTCCCGTTCCGCTGGAACGCGCGCAGCATCGGCGCTGGCAGCTCGGCCGCGGCGGCCTGCTCGTGCGAGTAGATCGCGGACTTGGCGGCCTTGCGGTGCGCGAAGGCCGCCAGCCCTGCCGGCGTCATGCGGCCGGCGGCCTGCAGCTGCTCCACCTTGGCGATGTTCACCGCGCTCCAGATGGACGAGGGCTTGCGCGGCGTGAAGCGGATGGAATAGCTGTGCTCGTCGATGCGCCGGCGCACGCCGTCGATCCAGCCGAAGCACAGGGCCTCGTCCACCGATTCGGACCAGCCCATGCAGGGGCGGCCGGTGCCGACCTTGTGGAAGCCGACGAGCAGTTCGGAGGCGCTGGCGGCATGGGCTTGCAGCCATTGGCGGAAGGCGGCGGGGGTGGGGAAGAAGGTGGGGGACGGCATGGCGAAGGCATTGTTGCCCACCTCCGGCGCCGTGCATAGCTGGCGCCCGGAGATGATTAGGGCCTGTTAACACTATGGAAGGGGTCGCGAAGCTCATGGCAGCCCGCCCATCAAGGCGCGTGACGCCGTGCGTGCGTACGCACGCACAAGGAACGCAACGCCGAGGGGCGGGCTGCCATGCGCTTCCCTTCGGGTTGCCTCGCCAAGGGGCCGTCTGCGGTGTTGCCCGCGCTTGCAAGGCACCAGCCTTGCTGCGCACGGGCGCCTTGCATCCAGCCCCTTGGCGAGGCAACGCGATCCCCTTCCATAGTGTTAACAGGCCCTAGCTACCGTATTGATAGCTGGTTGCGCTTATTCACCAAGCGCTGGAGCCCGATTTGGCTTGAAGATCAGCCCGCGTTGAGCTGCAGCTCCAGGTCGTGCAGCACCTGGTAGCACGGCAGCACCTGCGCCACGCTGGCGTTGGGCTCGCGGCCTTCGCGGATGGCGGCGAAGAACTCGCGGTCCTGCAGCTCGATGCCGTTCATGCTCACATCCACCTTGCTGACGTCGATCTTCTCTTCCTTGCCATTCACCAGGTCGTCGTAGCGCGCGATGTAGGTGGCGGTGTCGCCGATGTAGCGGAAGAAGGTGCCCAGCGGGCCGTCGTTGTTGAAGCTCAGGGAGAGTGTGCAGATGGCACCGTTGGCGGCCTTCAACTGGATGCTCATGTCCATGGCGATGCCCAAGTCCTTGTGGATGGGGCCCTGGATGGCGTTGGCTTTGACGATGGGGCTGCCGGCCTGGTAGGCGAACAGGTCCACGGTGTGGGCGGCGTGGTGCCACAGCAGGTGGTCCGTCCAGCTGCGCGGCTGGCCCAGCGCGTTCATGTTGGTGCGGCGGAAGAAGTAGGTCTGCACGTCCATTTGCTGGATGTGGAATTCGCCGGCCTGGATCTTCTTGTGCACGTACTGGTGGCTGGGGTTGAAGCGGCGGGTGTGGCCGCACATGGCCACCAGGCCGGTCTGCTTCTGCAGGGCGACAACCTTCTCGCCATCGGCCAGCACATCGCACAGCGGGATCTCGGCCTGCACGTGCTTGCCGGCCTCCATGCAGGCGATGGACTGGCTGGCGTGCATCTGCGTGGGCGTGCACAGTATGACGGCGTCCACTTCCTTGATGGCCAGGCTGTCCTTCAGGTCGGTGGTGACGTGCTGGATGCCGTACTTATCGGCCACTTCGCGGGTCTTGGCCAGGTCGCGGCTGACGAGGGAAACGACTTCGACATCGGGGATGTTCTTGATGCCGTCCAGGTGCTTGATGCCGAAGGCGCCGGCGCCGGCGAGGGCTACTTTGATGGTCATGGTGTTCAGTTCTCCAGGATGAGGTGGCCGACGGCGGTGTTGGACGCCGGCACATGGAAGAAGCGGTGCGCCACCTTGGGCGCGGGGCCGCCTGCGACGTCGGCCATGGCGCCGCGCGCGATGAGCCACATCACCAGCTCGATGCCTTCGCTGCCGGCCTCGCGCACGTATTCGATGTGCGGCACCTTGGCCAGCTCGGCGGGCTCGGCGATGAGGCGGTCCAGGAACCGGTTGTCCCAGTCCTTGTTGATGAGGCCGGCGCGCGGACCCTGCAGCTGGTGGCTCATGCCGCCCGTGCCCCAGATCTGCACGTTGAGGTCTTCGTCAAACGACTCGATGGCCTTGCGGATGGCCTTGCCCAGCTGGAAGCAGCGGTTGCCCGAGGGCACGGGGTACTGCACCACGTTGACGGCGAACGGGATGACCTTGCAGGGCCATGCCTCGGGCTGGCCGAACATCAGCGACAGCGGCACGGTGAGGCCGTGGTCCACGTCCATTCTGTTGACGATGGTGAGGTCGAAGTCGTCCTGGATGACGGACTGCGCGATGTGCGCCGCCAGCTCCGGATGGCCCTGCACCGTGGGCACGGGGCGCGGGCCCCAGCCTTCGTCGGCGGGCTGGTACTGGGCCGCGGTGCCGATGGCGAAGGTGGGGATCATGTCCAGGCTGAACGCCGTGGCATGGTCGTTGAAGACCAGGAACACCACGTCGGGCTTCTGCGCCTTCTCCCATTCCTTGGAGAAGTCGTAGCCCGCGAACAGCGGCTGCCAGTAGGGCTCCTGGGCCTTGCCCAGGTCGAGCGCCGCGCCGATGGCGGGCACGTGGGAGGTGTAGACGGATGCGGTGATCTTGGCCATGTCAGTTGCTGCCCGCCGGCTTCTGGCCGGCCTTGCCTTGGGGCTGGCGGTGCGCCTGGGCGTCGCCGTCCTCGCCGATGTAGCGGTTGCCTTCGGCGGAGCGGCCGCCGCCGATCATCATGTTGCGGTATTCCTCCTCGGTCATGCCGGTCATGGAGCCCGCCATCTGCTGGAAGCTCTTGCCGTCGGTCGCGCCGATCTTGGCCAGGAAGTAGATGTTGCCGCCCAGCGCGATGCAGCGGTTGAGGTCGCGCGCGAGCACGGCCTGCTTCTGGTCTTCGGTCATCGCCCACTCGTCGAGGTAGGCGCGCTCGTCGGCCAAGAAGCGCCGGCGGTTGTCGGCCTTCATGAGCGACATGCAGAACTGGTTGAGGTGGTAGCCCAGCCGCGACTGCTCCGCGTCGAAGATGGTCGTGCCGGGCACGTCCTTGTAGGGTTTGTCCAGGGCCATGTCAGCTTTCCTCGGGCCAGTAGAGGCGCATGGGGTTGTCCACGAGCAGCTTCTTTTGCAGCTCCGCCGTGGGTGCGATGTGCGGGATGAAGTCCACCAGCAGGCCGTCGTCGGGCATGTGGTCCTTGAGGTTGGGGTGCGGCCAGTCGGTGCCCCAGAGCACGCGGTCGGGGAACTCCTCGACCACCTTGCGGGCGAAGGGCACCACGTCGGCATAGGCGTTCTGCTCGCCGTTCAGCGCCTTGGGGCCGGTGACGGACAGGCGCTCGGGGCAGCTCACCTTGCTCCACACGTTGGGGTGCTCGCGCATGAATTTGAGGAACAGCGCGAACTCGGGGCCATCCACCGGCTTGCTCACATCGGGGCGGCCCATGTGGTCGACGACCACGGTGGTGGGGAGCGCGGTGAAGAAGTCCCACAGCTCGGGCAAATCCACGGCCTCGAAGTAGATGACCACGTGCCAGCCGAGCTTGGCGATGCGTGCGGCGATCTCCATCAGCTCGTCCTTGGGCGTGAAGTCCACCAAGCGCTTGACGAAGTTGAAGCGCACGCCGCGCACGCCTGCTTGGTGCAGGGCCTGCAGTTCATCGTCGGTGATGGAGCGGCGCACGGTGGCGACGCCGCGTGCACGGCCAGCGGAATGCACCAGCGCATCGACCATGGCCCGGTTGTCCGCGCCGTGGCAGGTGGCCTGCACCACCACGTTGCGGGCGAAGCCCAGGTGGTCGCGCAGGGCATAGAGCTGCGCCTTGCTGGCGTCGCAGGGCGTGTACTTGCGCTCGGGCGCGTAGGGGAACTCGGCGCCGGGGCCGAAGACGTGGCAGTGCGCGTCCACGCTGCCGGGCGGCACCTGGAAGCGCGGCTTGCTCGGGCCTGCGTACCAGTCCAGCCAGCCGGGGGTCTTGGTGAATTCGGTGGTCATTTGCTTTGAATTTGATAGCTGCTTGCGCTTGGCTAGCAAGCGCCAGAGGCCAAAAACACTTGAAGTCAATCAGTCGATGTACCGCAGGCCCGCCTTCTCCAGCGCGGGGCGCATGTTGTACATGTCCAGCCCCAGCACGCCGGATGCGAGCTTGGCGCGCTTCTCGCCCTCGAAGCTCTCGCGCTTCTGGGCGGCGGCCAGCGTCTCCACGGCGCGCGCGGCGGGCACGCAGACCACGCCGTCATCGTCCGCCACGATCACGTCGCCGGGCGTGACCCACATGCCCGCGCAGACCACGGGAATGTTCACCGAGCCCAGCGTGGCCTTGATGGTGCCCTTGCTGCTGATGGCGCGGCTCCACACGGGGAAATTCATTTCCTGCAGCGTCTTCACGTCGCGCACGCCCGCGTCGATGATGAGCGCCCGCGCGCCGCGCGCCTGGAAGGACGTGGCGAGCAGGTCGCCGAAGTAGCCGTCCGTGCACTCGGAGGTGACGGCCGCCACCACGATGTCGCCGGGCTGGATCTGCTCCGCCGCCACATGCATCATCCAGTTGTCGCCCGGCTGCAGCAGCACGGTGACCGCCGTACCGCTGACCTGCTGGCCGCCGTAGATGGGCCGCATATAGGGCTTGAGCAGGCCCACACGGCCCATGGCCTCGTGCACGGTGGCCGAGCCCAGGGCGCCCAGGCCATCGGCCGCCGCGCGGTCGGCGCGGGTGATGTTGCAGTAGACAACGCCGAGTTCGTACATGTCAGAGTCCTTTCGCCTTCAGGCGCGCATCGAGGCGGGGGAACACGCGGCGCGTGTTGGCTTCGTAGATCTGGTGCTTGTCATCGGCGCTCAGAATCTTGCTCGCCTCGATGTAGCGCTTGGTGTCGTCGTAGTAGTGGCCCGTGGTGGGGTCGATGCCGCGCACCGCGCCGATCATCTCGCTGGCGAACAGCACGTTCTTCACTGGAATAACAGTGTTCAGCAGGTCGATGCCGGGCTGGTGGTACACGCAGGTGTCGAAGAAGATGTTGTTCAGCAGGTGCTCTTCGAGCAGCGGCTTCTTCATCTCTTGCGCGAGGCCGCGAAAGCGCCCCCAGTGGTAGGGCACCGCGCCGCCGCCGTGCGGGATCAGGAAGCGCAGCGTGGGGAAGTCCTTGAACAGATCGCCCTGGATGCACTGCATGAAGGCCGTGGTGTCGGCATTCAGGTAGTGCGCGCCCGTGGTGTGGAAGCACGCATTGCAGCTCGTGCTCACGTGGATCATGGCGGGCAGGTCGTACTCGACCATCTTTTCGTAGATGGGGTACCAGTGGCGGTCGGTCAGCGGCGGGCTGGTCCAGTGGCCGCCCGAGGGGTCGGGGTTCAGGTTGATGCCCACGGCGCCGTAGTCCTTGACGCACTTCTCCAGCTCGGGGATGCAGGTGGCGGGATCGACGCCGGGGCTTTGCGGCAGCATCGCCACGGGCACGAAGTGCTCGGGGAACAGCTCGCTCACGCGGAAGCACAGTTCGTTGCAGATGGCGGCCCAGGTGCTGGAGACGTTGAAGTCGCCGATGTGGTGCGCCATGAAGCTCGCGCGCGGGCTGAACAGCGTGATGTCGCTGCCGCGCTCCTTCATCAGGCGCAACTGGTTGGACTCGATGGACTCGCGCAGCTCGTCGTCGCTGATCTTCAGGTCTGCGGCGCGGGGCATCTGCGCGGGATCTTTAATTCCGGCGATCTGCGCATTGCGCCAGTTCTCCAGCGCCTTGGGGGCCGTGGTGTAGTGGCCGTGGCAGTCGATGATGAGGCTCATGGTTCGGTTCTCTCTCTCCAATTCAGGCGGGCTCCATGCCCTGTTTGCGCTTGGCGTCCGCCGCAAGGGGTGACGCGATGTAGGCCAGCAGTTCGCGCGCCGCATCGGCTTGCTGTGAATGCACGCCGATGCCGGCGGAAAAGGTGGTGGTGATCTGGATGGCGGGCGGCAGCGGCCCGACGATGGCGATGCCCTGCACGTGCAGCAGCTCGCTCAGTTGCTGAAAGCCCAGCGCCACCTGCCCTTTAGCGACCAGCGAGCCCACGGGCACGCCGGGCGGGGCCTGCACCATGCGCGGGGCGATTTCATGGGCGATGCCCCAGCGCTCGAACAGCCGCCCCAGCGCCACGCCGCTGGGGCCGGTGGACAGGCTGATGCTGGGCGCTGCCAGCACGGCGGCGCGCACGGCGTCTTCGCTGGAAATATCGGGTAACGGTGCGCCCGCAGGCACGGCGACCGCCACGCCGGAACGCACCCAGTCCACCTTGCTGCCGGGCCGCAGGCAGCCCGCGGCCATCAGCTTGTCGATGGCGTCCGAGGCCAGCACGACCACGTCGAACGCCTCTCCGGCTTGCACGCGCCGGGCGGCATCGACGCCGCCCACGGATTCGATGGCCGCATGGCGGCCGGTGGCCTGGGTGAAGCCGGCGGTCAGCTCGGCCAGCACCTGGCGCGTGGCCATGGACGAGATTCCACGAAGCTGGATGGATGAGGGCATGGCGTGGATTCTGGGCGATGGCGAGCTATGCAAAAAGTAGTTGCACCATCTATCAGGTATATCATTTACCGATGGATCTGAAGCAACTCGAATACTTCGTGCGCGTGGCCGAACTGGGCAGCTTCACCCGCGCCGCTGCCGCGCTGGACGTGGCCCAGTCGGCGCTGAGCCGCCAGATCCGGCTGCTGGAGGTGGAACTGCGCCAGAACCTGCTGGTGCGCAACGGCCGGGGCGCATCGCCCACCGAGGCGGGCAAGCTGCTGGTGGAGCACGGCCGGGGCATCCTGCACCAGATGGCCCGCGCCCGCGAGGACATGGACCGCATGCGCGGCGGGCTCTCGGGCCGCGTGGCCATCGGCCTGCCCAACAGCGTGGCGCGCGTGATGACGGTGCCGCTCACGCGCGCCTTCCGCCAGGAGCTGCCCGAGGCCAGCCTGTCCATCAGCGAGGGGCTGTCGAGCGCGCTGCTGGAGGGGCTGGCCAGCGGCCGGCTGGACATCGTGGTGCTCTACAACGCCCAGCCCGCGCGCGACATCGACGTGTCGCATCTCATCGACGAAGACCTGCTGCTGGTGCGCGCCCGCCCGCCGGGCCTGGCCGAGGACCCGCCGCCCGGCCCGATCCCGCTGGCCGAGGTGGCCCGGCTGCCGCTGGTGATCCCCTCGCGCCCGAACGCGATCCGCATGTACGTGGAGTCGGAGATGGCCAGCATCGACTGCCGCCCGCACGTGGCGCTGGAGATCGATGGCGTCTCGGCCATCCTGGACCTCGTGGCCGACGGCGCGGGCTGCGCGGTGCTTTCGCGCAATGCGCTGCTGAACTCGCCCCGGCCCTCGGCCTATACCGCGCAGACCATCGGCACCCCGCCGCTGCGCATCGCGCTGTCGCTGGCCACCAGCCTGCAGCGGCCGGCCACGCAGGTGCAGAAGGCGGCGCTGGAGCTGATCCAGCGCACCATGCCTACGGTGCTGGAGCACGCCTAGCCGCCAGGATGGCGTCCGCGTAGTCCTGCCAGGGCGCGCCCTTTTTATCCACCGCCGTGAAGGCGCCCGCCGCCGCCAGGTCGGCCACCCACTGCTGCCTGGCGGCGATGGCCGAGGCCATCAGCGGCTCCATGCCCGCCTCGCGCACGGTGCGGGCCGATTCGCGCATTTCCTCGGCGCGGCGCTGGCCGTGCTGCGCCATGCGGCTGAGAAAGTAGGCGCCCTGCGCGCTCCAGTCGATGCCCGGGAAGGTCTCCTGCAGCGTGGGCAGCACCTGGTCTTCCACGCCGTAGTGGCGGGCGGCGGCATAGCTCTCGGCCACCAGCGCCTCCAGGCCCTTGATCATGATGCTGCGGCACATCTTGATGGCGCTGGCCACGCCGAGCTGCTCGCTCACGGCCTTGGCGTCCATGCCCCAGCCCTGCAGCACCGACGCCAGCGCGGCCGCGTGCGCGCCGCCCAGCAGCATGGGCACGCGGATGCCGTAGGGCGGCACCGAGGTCATCACGCCCGCCTCCACATAGTGCGCGCCGCGCGCATCCACCAGCGCGGCGGCCTGCTGCTTGGTGCCGGGCGATGCGGAATTGAGGTCCAGGAACACCGCGCCCGGGCGCAGGTGGGGCGCCGCCTCTTCGGCCACGGCCAGGGTGCTGGAGGCCGTGACGGCGGAGATGACGAGGTCGCTGCGCCCGCACAGATCGCGCAGCGAGGCCGTGGCCGCCATGCTGGCCGCCGCGGCATGCTGGCGCTGGGCATCGGCCGCGCCGGGGTCGGCGAATTTCAGGTCCCACGCGGCCACCGACTCCACGCCGCCCTGGCCCCGCAGGCCCGCGCTGAAAATTTTGCCCACCTCGCCGTAGCCCACGAGGCCGATGTGTGCGATGCGCATGCGAACCGCCTTTCCGTCCAGAAAAATTCCTACTGCCGGGCGATGCCGGCCCGCGCGATCACCTCGCTCCAGCGCCGCACGTCGGCCGCCAGGTGCCCGGCGGCCTGCGCGGGCGTGCTGCCTTGCGCCTGCAAATTCAGGTCCTGCAGGCGCTGCTTCACGTCGGGCTGCGCCAGCGCGGCCTGCACTTCGCGCGACAGGCGATCCACCACGGCCGCCGGCGTGCGCGCGGGCACGGCCAGGCCGTTCCAGGACGTGACGTCGAAGCCCGCCAGCGCCCCGCCGCTCTCGCGCACCGTGGGCACCTCGGGCAGCTGCGCGGCGCGGCGGGCGCCCAGCACGGCCAGCGGGCGCAGCGCCTTGGCGTGGATCTGCGGCAGGAGGCCGCCGAGGATGTCCACCATGGCGTCCACCTCGCCGCCGCGCACCGCCGTGATGACGGGCGGCGTGCCGTTGAACGGCACCACCTGGGCATCGATGCCGGCCGTCGCCTTGAACAGCTCGGCCGCAAGGTTCTGCGTGGTGCCGATCTGCGGCGTGCCGATGTTGAGCCGGCCCGGGTGCGCGCGACCATAGGCCAGCAGGTCGGCGAGCGTTCGAAAGCGACCGCCCTCTTTCACCACCACCGCCAGGTCGAAGGTGGCGAGCAGCGACACGGGCGCGAAATCCTTGAGCGTGTCAAAGGGCAGAGACTTGAACAGGGCCGCGCTCACCGCCGTGCCGCTGCTCACCAGCAGCAGCGTGTGGCCGTCGGGCTCGGCGCGGGCCACCAGCTCGCCGGCGACCACGCCGCCGGCGCTGGGCTTGTTCTCGATCACCACGCTCTGGCCCAGCGGGCCGGCGATCTTCTGGCCCACCGTGCGCGCCGTGATGTCGGCCGCGCCGCCCGCCGCGTTGGGCACCACGATGCGGATCGGGCGCGACGGGAAAGGCGTCCCCTGCGCCTGCACGCCCGCGCCGCAGGACGCCGCCACCCAGGCCAGGAGCGTTCTGCGGTGCAGGTGCAGCGGGGGCATCGCGCGGCTAGCGGGCGACGCCCAGCAGGCGGTCCAGCAGGTCGGGCTGCGCGCTCAGCTCGGCCGCGCCGCCGGTGTGCACTACCGTGCCGCGGTCCAGCACGGCGGCCTGGTCGGAGATGGCCAGGATGGCCTGCGGGTGCTGCTCCACGATGATGGCCGACAGGCCTTCCTCGCGCGTGATGCGGCGGATGGCGCGCAGCAGTTCTTCCACGATGATGGGCGCCAGGCCCTCCAGCGGCTCGTCCAGCAGCAGCAGGCGCGGGTTGAGCACCAGCGCGCGGCCCACGGCCAGCATCTGCTGCTCGCCGCCCGAGAGCTGCGTGCCCAGGTTGGTCTTGCGCTCCGCCAGGCGCGGGAACATCTCGTACACGCGCTCGGGCGTCCAAGGGCGCGTGGATGCGCCCGCGCGGCCGGGGCGCGCCACGGCCGTCAGGTTCTCGTGCACGGTGAGCGACTTGAAAATGTTGCGCTCCTGCGGCACCCAGCCGATGCCGGCCGCCGCGCGCTCGTGCGCGGGCAACCTGTGCAGCGCCGCGCCGCCCAGCGACACGCTGCCCGCATGCTGGCGCGTGGCGCCCGCCAGCGTGTTGATCAGCGTGGTCTTGCCCGTGCCGTTGCGGCCCAGCAGGGCCAGGGTGTCGCCCTCGGCGAGCGAGAGCGAAATGCCCTGCAGCACCACGGCTTCGCCGTAGCCCGCACTGAGGCCTTCGATGCGCAGCAGCTCAGACATGGGCATCCTCCCCATGGCCCAGGTACACGGCCTTGACCTGCGGGTCGTTGGCGATTGTGTCGGGGTCGCCCTCGGTGAGCACCGTGCCGTTGACCAGCACCGTCATGCGGTTGGCGAAGCTGAAGACCAGGTCCATGTCGTGTTCGATCAAGAGCACCGAGACGTCGGCGGGCAGCGCGGCCACGGTCTGCAGCAGCTCCTCGCGCTCGCCCGCGGGCACGCCGGCCACGGGCTCGTCGAGCAGCAGCACGCGCGGCTCGCAGGCCAGGGCGATGGCGATCTCCAGCAGGCGGCGCTTGCCGTAGGCCAGCACGCGGGTTTCCTCGGCCATCACCGAGGTCAGGTGGAACTGCTCCAGCAGCTGCTCGCAGCGCTCAGTGACGGCCTTGCGGGCGCCCAGCGGCTGCCACCACTTGCCGCCCAGGCCCTGATGCTGCGACACGGTGAGCGCCAGGGTCTCCAGCGGCGTGAGCGTGTCGAAGAGCTGGTTGATCTGGAAGGTGCGCACCATGCCCCGCTGCACGCGCTGGTGCGGCGCCAGGCGCGTGATGTCCTGGCCTTCGAGGGTGATGGAGCCCTCGGTGGGCTCCAGCACGCCGGTCAGCAGGTTGATCAGCGTGGTCTTGCCCGCGCCGTTGGGGCCGATGAGCGCGTGGCGCGCGCCCTTGTGCAGGTTCAGCGTAACGTTGTTGGTGGCCGTGATGCCGCCGAAGCGCTTGACCAGGCCCTGCGCCGAAAGAACGATGTTGTTGTTGCTCATGCCTTCCTCCCCCCCCACCACGTCCAGGGGCGGAACAGGCGGTCACGCCCGACCAGCACCAGCACCACGAGGAACAGGCCGATCCAGAACGTCCAGTATTGCGGCGTGACGGACGAGATCAGGTCCTGCAGCAGCTTGAAGCCCACGGCGCCCAGGATGCCGCCGTAGAGCCAGCCCACGCCGCCGATCACCAGGATCAGCATCACGTCGGCCGAGCGGTGGAACTCGAACAGGTCGAGCGAAGCAAAGCCCGTGGTCTGCGTGAGCAGCGCCCCCGCTGCCCCCGCCAGCGCGGCGGCCAGCGTGTACACCTGCGCCAGCTTGGCCGTGACCGGGATGCCGATGGCCATGGCGCGCAGCCGGTTGTCGCGGATGGCCTTGAGCGTGGCGCCGAACGGCGACTGCACGATGCGCCGCGCGATGAGGAAGAACACCAGCAGCACCGTGAGTGAATACCACGCCGCCGTGCGTCCGTACAGGTCGAACTCGAACTTTCCGAGCAGCGGGCCCATCATCACGCCCTGCAGGCCGTCGGCGCCGCCGGTCAGCCAGTCGAGTTTGTTGGCCAGCTCCAGCATGATGAGGCCCACGCCCAGCGTGACCATGAGCCGCGTGAGGTCCGTGCCGCGCATGATGGTGAGCGAGGCCACGGCCCCGAGCACCGTGGCCGCCGCGATGCCCACGGCCAGACCCACCAGCGGGTCGGGCATGACGTGCTTGGCGAACAGCGCCGCCGCGTAGCCGCCCATGCCGAAGAAGGCCGCATGGCCCAGCGAGACGATGCCGGTGTAGCCCAGGATCAGGTCGAGCGACAGGGCGAACAGCGCGACGATGGCGATCTCGTTGATGATGAGCGCATGGCTGGGCAGCGCGAAGGGCGCCACGAAGGCCAGCAGCCAGAACACCAGCTCCCACCAGCGGAAGCTGCGCGCCTGCAAAAGCGTGTTTTGGGGGTTCATCTCACTTGCCCCCCTTGCGCACGAACAAGCCCTGGGGCCGCCAGATGAGGATCACGATCATGAGGCTGTAGACGATGAAGGCGCCGAGCTTGGGGATGTAGTACTTGCCCGCCACGTCGGCGATGCCCAGCAGCAGCGCGGCCAGCAGCGGGCCGGTGATGGACGAGGTGCCGCCCACGGCCACCACGATGAGGAAATAGATCATGAACTTGAGCGGGAAGCTCGGGTCCAGCCCCAGCACCTCGGCGCCCAGCGCGCCGCCCAGGCCCGCCAGGCCCGAGCCGAAGGCGAAGGTGGAGAGGAACACGATGTTCACGTTGATGCCCATGCCGGCCGCCACGCGCTGGTCGTCCACGCTGGCGCGCAGGCGGCTGCCGAAGCGCGTCTTGGTCAGCACGTACTGCAGCCCGATGGTGAGTGCCGCGCACACGGCGATGATGAACAAACGGTAGTGGCCCATGCCGAGCATCCAGGCGCCGCTGCCGATCTCGGTGCGGCCCTTGAGCCATTCGGGCAGCTGCATGATCTGCTGCGTGGAGCCCACGAAGTAGTCCACGCTGGCCACGGCCATGAAGACGAGGCCGATGGAGAACAGCACCTGCTCCAGGTGGGGCTTGTGGTAGAGCGGGCGGTACAGCGTGCGCTCCAGCACCGCGCCCAGCAGCGCCGTGCCGATGAAGGCCAGCGGCAGGCAGACGAGGAAAGGCACGCCCAGTCGCTGCATCAGCAGCACCGTGATGTAGCCGCCCACCATGGCGAAGGCGCCGTGCGCGAGGTTGATGAAGTTCATCAGCCCCATGGTCACGGCCAGGCCCACGGCCAGGATGAAGAGCAGCATGCCGTAGGCCACGCCGTCAAAAAGAATGGTCAGCATGAGATCGCTTCGAAAAGGCGAGGCGCGCGGCGGCGCCTCGGGGAAGGGCGTTGCTTACTTGGTCTTGCCGGGGTCCTTGACGTCCTTGATGACGTCAAATTCCACGTTGTAGAGCTGCCCGTTCACGCGCTCCACCTTGCGCAGGTACACGTCCTGCACGATGTCGCGGGTCTGCGCGTCGATGAACACCTTGCCGCGCGGGCTCTCGAAGACTTGGCCCTTCATGGCGGCCAGCAGCGCGTCGCCGCCGCCCGCGCCCTTGGTGGTCTTGAGCGCCTCGTAGATCACGCGCATGCCGTCGTAGCCGCCCACGGCCATGAAGTTGGGGCGCAGGCCCTTGTTGGCCTTCTCGAATTCCGCGACGAACTTCTTGTTCAGCGCCGAGGGGTGCGCGGCCGAGTAGTGGTGCGAGGTGACCACGCCCAGGGCGCCGTCGCCCATGTCGTTGAGCTGGTCGTCATCGGTCACGTCGCCGGTGGCGATGAGCTTGATGCCGGCCTTGTCCAGCCCGCGCTCCAGGAACTGCTTCATCACCGCAGCGCCCGCGCCCGAGGGCACGAAGACGAACAGCGCGTCGGGCTTGGCGTCGCGCACCTTCTGCAGGAAGGGGGCGAAGTCGGGATTGCGCAGCGGCACGCGCAGGGCTTCGGTCACCTGGCCGCCGTTGAAGGTCAGGCGCTGGTTGAAAAACTTCTCGGCGTCGATGCCGGGGCCGTAATCGCTCACCAACGTGACCACTTTCTTGATGCCGTTCTTGGGCGCCCAGTCGGCCAGGGCCACCGACACCTGGGGCAGCGTGAAGCTGCTGCGCACCACATAGGGCGAGGCCTCGGTGATGCTAGACGTGGCGGCGGCCATGACCACCAGGGGGGTCTTGGACTGCGTGGCCAGCGGCGCCGTGGCCATGGCCGAGGGCGTGATGCCCATGCCGGCGAGCACGTTGACCTTGTCGTTCACCACCAGCTCCTGCGCCAGGCGGCGCGTCACGTCGGGCAGGCTGGTGTCGTCCTTGACGATGAGCTGCACTTTCTTGCCCGCCACGGTGTCGCCGTGCTGCGCCATGTAGAGCTTGGCCGCCGCTTCGATCTGGCGGCCCGTGGTGGCCTGCTGGCCGGTCATGGGCAGGATCAGGCCGATCTTGAACACGTTGTCCTGGGCCATGGCGGTCAGGCCGGTGGACAGCACGAGGGCCGCGGCGGCGGTGGCGCGAAGAAGCTGGCGTTTTTGCATGGATGTCTCCTTGGGGTAAGGCGTTGTATACAGAAAAATGCTGGCCGAAGTGTGAAGGGGGTAGGGCCTTTTCACAAGCGGGATTTCCGACTTTTAGATATCGCAGAACAGGATAGCTCGCCAGAAGACGCCAGCAGCTGGAATGTCAAAAAACATAGCTGCCAGCGCTTTATCCATAAGCGCTGGAGGCCATTTTGACCATGAATCACGCCGCACGCTCGCGGATCATCAACTGGATCCCCGGCAGCCCGTCCACCTGCGCCGCCTGCACCGCGGCCAGCAGGTTGCGCCGCGTGATGCGCGAGTGCTCGCGCAGGATGGCCTCGGCGCGCGCGCCCTCGCGGCGGGCGATGGCGTCCAGCGCCTGGCGGTGCTGGTCCTGCGCCACGATGAGCATGTCGCGCGCCTGGGTCGAATGGGTCTGCACCACCACGAAGGCCGAGGGCGAGGCAAAGGGCAGCCCCTTGACCCGGTCCAGCTCGCGCGCGATCACGTCGCTGCCCACCATGCGGGACAGCAGCAGGTGGAAGCGCGCGTTGAGCTCCACGTAGCGCGCGAAGCCTGCATCGTCCAGCGTGCGCGGCGCCAGCGCGGCGTCGATGGCGTCCAGGCAGGCATGGGCTTCGGCCAGCAGGGCGGGCTCCACGCCGCGCTCGGCGGCCAGGCGCGCGGCCAGGCCTTCCATGGTGCCGCGCAGCTCGATGGCGTCGGCCACGTCGGTCTCCGAGAACGTGCGCACCGCGTAGCCGCCGCCCGGGAGGCGGTGCAGCAGGCCCTCCTGCTCCAGCCGCATCAGCGCCGCGCGGATGGGGGTGCGCGAGACGCCCAGCTTTTCCACCAGCGTCAGCTCGGCGATGCGCGCGCCGCCGGGCAGCTCGCCCGCCAGGATCATCTCGCGCAGGCGCAGCTGCGCCTTCACGGCCTGGGAGGCGCCGGCATCGGCGGTGGCGGAGAGCGTGGGGTCGTCGGTGCGGTTCATGGCGCCCAATGTATACACAAAATCCATCCTGCGCATCCATCAATCCATACAAAACAACAGCTTACGTGCTATGCCGATGCGTGATAGCTGTTTTTCAGGATTTTTATGTATACAGCGATGGGCCGTATCCGCACAATCCAGCCATACCAAGGAGACCCCCACGATGTATCCCAAGAACGCCTGGTACGTTGCCTGTACCCCTGACGAAATCGCCGAGAAGCCGCTGGGCCGCAAGGTCTGCGGCGAGAAGATCGTGTTCTACCGCCCCGCGCCGGACCGGGTGGCCGCGCTGGAGGACTTCTGCCCGCACCGGGGCGCGCCCCTGTCCCTGGGCCGCGTGTGCGAGGGCGAGCTGATGTGCGGCTACCACGGCCTCAAGGTGGGCTGCGACGGCAAGCCCGTCTCCATGCCCGGCCAGCGCGTGCAGGGTTTTCCGCGCACCCGCACCTTTCCGGTGGTGGAGCGCTACGGCTTCATCTGGGTGTGGCCCGGCGACGCCGAGCAGGCCGACCCCGCCCAGATCCACCACCTGCCCTGGGCCGAGAACCCCGAGTGGGCCTACGGCGGCGGGCTGTACCACATCGCCTGCGACTACCGCCTGATGATCGACAACCTGATGGACCTGACGCACGAGACCTACGTGCACTCCACCAGCATCGGGCAGAAGGAGATCGACGAGGTGCCCTGCAAGACGCGCGTGGAAGGCGACGAGGTCATCACCAGCCGCTTCATGGAAAACATCGAGGCGCCCCCGTTCTGGAAAATGGCCCTGCGCATGAACGGCCTGCCCGACGACCAGCCCGTGGACCGCTGGCAGATCTGCCACTTCACGCCGCCGAGCCACGTGCTCATCGAGGTGGGCGTGGCGCTGGCGGGCCATGGCGGCTACGACGCGCCGGCGGACAAGAAGGCGTCGAGCATCGTGGTGGACTTCATCACGCCCGAGACGGAGACGTCCATCCACTACTTCTGGGGCATGGCGCGCAACTTCAAGCCGCAGGACCCGTCGCTCACCGTGCAAATCCGCGAAGGCCAGGGCAAGATCTTCGCCGAGGACCAGGAGATGCTGGAGATGCAGCAGCAGAACCTGCTGCGCTACCCCGAGCGCAAATTGCTCATGCTCAACATCGACGCGGGCGGCGTGCAGTCGCGCAAAGTGCTCGACCGCATCCTGGCCGCGCAAGGGGAGGCCGCATGAGCGCCGCGCCGGGCCGCCTCGCAAGCCAAGTTCGCTCCCGCTTGGCGGGACAGGCCGAAGGCCGAAGGGTGCACCAATGACCGCGCAGGAAACGCTGCAGGTCCGCGTGGCCCGCAAGGCCATCGAGGCCGAAGGCATCGCCAGCTTCGAGCTGGAACGCCTGGACGGCCAGCCGCTGCCGCCGTTCAGCGCGGGCTCGCACATCGACGTGCACGTGCCCGGCGGCTCCCTGGTACGGCAGTACTCGCTGTGCAACGCCTCGCACGAACAGCACCGCTACCGCATCGCCGTGCTGCGCGACGCGGCCTCGCGCGGCGGCTCGGCAGGCATGCACGACAGCGTGCGGGAAGGCGACGTGCTCACCATCAGCACGCCGCGCAACCACTTTCCGCTGCACGCGGCGCAACACACGCTGCTGCTGGCCGGCGGCATCGGCGTGACGCCGCTGCTGTGCATGGCCGACCGGCTGGCGCGCACGGGCGCGGGCTTTGCCATGCACTACTGCACGCGCTCCGCCGCGCGCACCGCCTTTGCCGGCGAGATCGCCGCATCGCCCCTGGCGCCGCACGTGCACTTCCACCACGACGACAGCGATGACCCCGCGCAGAAGCTGGACCTACCCGCCGTGCTGGCCGCTGCGGGCGGCCGGGATGCGCGCCTGTACGTGTGCGGCCCCGCCGGCTTCATCGACCATGTGGTGAACACGGCCCAGGCCCAGGGCTGGCCGCAGGACCGCATCCACCTCGAATACTTCGCGGCGCCCGCGCAGGACACCTCGGGCGACCAGGGCTTCGAGGTGCGCATCGCGAGCACGGGCAAGACCTATGCCATCGCGCCCGACGTGTCGGTGGTGGAGGCGCTGCGCGGGCAGGGCATCGACATCCTCACGTCTTGCGAGCAGGGCGTGTGCGGCACCTGCCTCACGCGCGTGCTGGAGGGCGAGGTGGACCACCGCGACATGTACCTGACCGACGAGGAGAAGGCCAGCCACGAGCAGTTCATGCCCTGCTGCTCGCGCGCCCGCAGCAAGCTGCTGGTGCTGGACCTGTGAACTCCTGATTTCATAGCTGCCAGCGCTTTCTGGATAAGCGCCAGAGGCCGATTTTGCTTAAAGCTTGTCCAGCGCCACGGCAGGCGACCAATCCGCCCCTGGCGGCAGGCCCCGCGCCGCCGCGATGCGCTCCAGCAGGCGCAGCGCGGCCGGATCGCCTGGCAAGCACTCCAGCACCTGAGCGAGCTGCCATGCAGCGCCCTCCCAGTCCCGCGCATGAAAGGCCTCCAGCGCCGCCGCGCTGGCCTCGCGCACCATGGCGTCGTCGCAGGGCGTGAACACGCGCACCGCCTCGCTCTTGCCCTTCACGACCACGTCGTCCAGAGCGCGCAGCGCCACGTCCGGCGGCAGTTGCGCCGCCGTGGCGGCCGACAGCAGGATGCCCGTGCCGAAGGCCTTGTTGACGCCCTCCAGCCGCGCCGCCAGGTTCACCGCGTCGCCGATGGCCGTGTACGAAAAGCGCTGGTCCGACCCCACGTTGCCCACCACCACCCGCCCCGTATGCAGCCCGATGCGCATGTGGATGGGCGGCAGCCCCCGCGCGCGCAGGCCGGCCACCAGCGGCTCCATGGCCTGCTGCATCGCGATGGCGGCGCGCACCGCGTGTTCGGCATGCCGTGGGTCGGCCAGCGGCGCGCCCCAGAAGGCCATCACCGCGTCGCCGATGAACTTGTCCACCGTGCCGCCGCTGGCATGCACGATGGGCGTCATGGCGTTGAAATAGCCGGTGAGCACCTCCACCGTCTGCTCGGCGCTAAGCTGCTCGGACAGCGTGGTGAAGCTGGCCAGGTCGGTGAACATGAGCGTGACCTCGCGCGCCTCGCCGCCCAGGCGCATCAGCTCCGGCTGCGCGATCAGGCGCTCGACCACGGCGGGCGGCACGTACTGCGCGAACATGGCACGCGTCTGGCGCGCACGCTGGCGCACCAGGGCATAGCCCGCCAGCGCCGCCGCGCCGTACATGGCCACGGCGCCTGCCACGGGCAGCAGCGGCGGCCACCACAGGCGCCATTGCGCGAACAGCCACCACGAGGCGACCGCCATCGCCAGCACCAGCCCCGCCGTGAGCGCCGCCGCGCCCGCGGGGTGCAGCCTGCGGCTGGCCCACAGCAGCAGGGGCAGGAGCGCCACGGTGAGCGCCCAGGTCCAGCCTTCGGACACGCTGCGCAGCCCGCCGCCGTGCAGGTAGTTGTCCACCAGCGTGGCCTGCAGTTCCACGCCCGGGAACAGCCGGTCGCCGCCCAGGGTACCGAAGGGTGAGTTGAAGAGGTCCGCCTGCGAGCGCGCCAGCTCCGTGGCAGTGCGCGCGGAGCGGCCCACGAGCACGATCCTGTTCTTGAAGAAACCGGCCGGCAGCAGGCCGGGCTCCAGCGCCTGGTAGTACGAGCGCGTGTCGTAGGTGCCGCGCGGGCCCCGGTAGCCGATCCAGTCGAAAGAGTGCAGCACGGGGGCAAGGCCCAGTGCCTCGGCCGCGCGCTGCGCCAGCCGCAGGGCAAAGCCTTCGCTCGCGGCCGGTGCGCGGCGCACCACGAAGTCCTCATCAGGCTCCACGCCGGCGTCGCCGGCCTCGGCACCCGCATCCAGCAGGCGCTGCAGCGGCAGCACGTCCATCCACAGCGAGGCGTTGCCGTTGTCGATCTTCTCGCGCGTGGAGGCCAGCACCACGGGGCCGGTGTCCTGGATGGCGGCGGCCAGCGCGGCATCCTCGGCTTCGGCCGTGGGATCGGCGAAGACCACGTCCATCCCCACGGCCGCCGCCCCGTCTTCGTGCAGGCGCCGCAGCAGTTGCGCGTGCACGCTGCGCTGGAACGGCCAGGCCTGCCCCAGCTCCTGGAAAGTCGGCTCGTCGATGGCGAGGATGACTACGGGCAGCGCAGTGCGCTGCGGCGCCGCCAGGGCCGTGAGCACGTCGAAGGTCTTGAACTCCAGCGCGTGCCAGGGGCGGCTGAGCGTGGCGGCACCGACCAGCAGCAGCGCCAGGGCGCAGGCCGCCCACGGCGCCGCCTTAGAAGCGGTAGCGCGCGTCCAGGACATAGCGGGCCTTGGTGCGGTCGCTCTTGGGGCCGAACAGGTTGAGCGCGGCCGCGCCGATCACCCAGCGCTTGTCCTGCGACTCCCAGAAGCCCATGAGGTCCAGGCTCCAGCCCGGCGGGCGCCGCGTGAGGTTTTCCTTGTCCTCGAAGCGCTCCGACCGGTACACCACGCGCCCGCTCAGGTACACGCGCTGCGCGCTGGCCCAGGTGGTGCCCAGCACCACGGTGTGGCGCGGGATGTAGGGGATACGGCCCAGGACGGCACCGGTATCGCCGCTGCGGTTCTCGCTGCCCTGGTAGAGGTACTTGGCGTACGCCGACCAGCGCCGGTCGAGGATGCGGTTGACGCCGGCGGCCAGCGTGTCGAGCGTGCCTGCGTCGAAGCTGGGCGTGTCCTCCAGCAGGTCGGTGGTGGAGAGGTTGACGAGTTGCGCGTTGCGCATTTCCTCCAGGAACGGCAGGCTGGGCGTGCGCATGTCCACGCCCACGGTGCCCGGGTTGCGGATGCGCAGATGGTCCGCGCGCAGGCTGAGAAAGGTGCTGGCGCCCAGCTCCATCCCCACCTGCGCCACGGTGCGCTTGTGGCGCCCGCCCGCCTCGACCAGGCGGTCTTCGACGGGGATGCCTGCCGTCTCCACGCTGGTGAGCGTCGAGACGCTCAACGGCCGCAGCCAGTCCTGGTAGGCCATGCGCACCGTGGTGCCGGCGGCGGGCTGCCACACCAGGCCCACGCGCGGCGTGACCACGCGCTCCGTCTCGGCGCGGCGCGCCTGCTCTTCGCTGAACAGGTCCAGGCCCACGATGTAGCTCTGCGTGAGCCCATCGACACGGTGGCGTATCTGCTGCAGGCCGAGCGCGGCGTCCAGGCTCAGCGCGGCATCCAGCCGCTGGGTAGTGGCGAGGGTCAGGCCGGTGTAGCGGCGGTCCACGCGGTTGTAGCCACCCACGACCAGGTAGTCGCGGTAGAGCCCCGCGCCGGGGATGTCGGCCTCGACCAGCGCCTCGCCGCCGATCAGGTTGTTCTGGCGCTCGCGCACGTGCTCCAGCGCCACGCTCCAGCGGCTGCCCGGCGCGGTGTCCAGCGTGTGTCGCAGCTGCAGGTCGCTGAACTGCTTGTGCGGCGCGCTGCTCACGCCCATCAGGCTCACGAAGGGCCGCTCGATGTAGGCCGTGGGGTAGCGCAGCAGCTCCAGGTTTTCCACGCTGCGGCCCAGCTTGATCCAGGTCTGCTCGGTCGGCCCCCAGCGGTAGGATAGCCCCAGGGCGCCCTGCGTGGTCTTGTTGTCCAGGGCGGTCTCGAACAGGTTCTGGCTGGCCAGGCGCATGTCGAACTCGTTCAGGTAGGCGAACAGGTTGATGCGCTCCGTGGGCTGCATGCCGGCGCCCACCGTCACGGCCCGTGCACGTATGTCGCCATAGCCGCCCCGCACGGCGGGCGCATCGTTGACCTGCAGGTCGAACGGGAAATCGCTGGCGTTGGCCGACTGGGCCTTGAAGAACCACGACACGGGCACGTGGCTGTTGTCCATGCCGTTGAGCGTGACCGACGGCGCATGCATGCGGTAGAACTCGCGGTCCAGCGTGATGCCCAGCGCCCCGTGCGCCCCCGGCTGCTGCAGCAGCGACGAATACCGCTGGCTCGCGCCGAACGCCATCGGGTCCGTGAGGAAGCCCTGGAACAGCGCCGAGTTCTTGTTGAACTCGCCCGCATACCGGTCCGCCAGGAACAGGTGGCTGCCACCCCAGTAGGGGTAGAAGCTCTGCTGCGCGAGCTCCATCGCCCAGTCCTCCATGCCGAAGAACGCGAGCGACGCGCCCAGGTTGGCGCTGCCCTTCTGGTCGTTGGCAACCTGGTTGAGCGACTTGAGGTAGGGCATGCGCTCCACCGCCGCGCGGGCGGCCTCCACCGCCTCGCCGGGCTGGAACAGGTCGGTGTGGATCTGCGCCAGCAGCATGTAGGGCACGGGGTCCTTGTCGTCCAGACTACTGGCCTGGTGCAGGGTGGTCAGCGCATCCTGGTGGCGGCCGAGCTGGTAGTAGGCCACGGCCGTCCAGGTCTTGGCGCGGGCGTAGCGCGGCTCCATCACGCCGGCGCGCAGGAACGCATCGAGCGCCTGCTCCGGCTGGCCTTGCTTGAGGTGCAGCAGGCCCTGGCCGGTGAGGGCCACGTAGTCCGCCGGGTTGTCGCCCAGGGCTGCGGCGAAGGCCGCGCCGGCTTCGGTGAACTGGTTGACGAAGGTCTCCAATGTGCCCAGCTCACCCTGGGCGCCGGGGGCCTGGGGGGCGAGGGCCAGTGCGCGCCCCAGGTTCTCGCGCGCGGGGCCGGGGTCCTCGCGCTCGGTGTGGGCGCTGCCCAGGCCCTGCCAGCCGCGGGCGTCCTGGGGCGCCAGCTGCGTGGCCTCGGCGTAGGCCGCCAGCGTGCCGGGCGCGTCGCCGCGCCGCCGGGCCAGTTCGGCGCGCACCAGGGCCAGCTCCGCATGGGCGCTGCCCTGCGCGGGCGCTAGCGTGGCCGTGGCTGCGTCGACGCGGTCGCCCAGCATCTGCACGCGCGCCAGCTGGGCCACCAGGGCCGGGTGCGCGGGCCAGCGCTGCAGGGCGGCACGCAGGGTCTGCTGAGCCGCTGCGCCTTCGCCGTCCATGAGCTGCAGGTCGGACTGCATCAGCCACGCGGGCAAAGGGGCCGTATCGGGCTCGGCCAGCCGCCGCGCCAACAGGGTGCGCGCTGTGGGCACATCGCCCGCTTGCAGCGCGGCAGCGGCCTGCAGGGTGTCGGCCCAGGGGGCGGACGCCGATGTGCCGGGCGGCGGAGGTTCGGCGGCCAGGTGGGGCCGCGGGTCGGCCCGCAGGGCGTTGACCCACTGGATGCGGTCGCGCGGCTGGCTCAGCACGAGCTTGACCGGGGCCTTGCCCACCTCGGCCAGGGCGGCTTCGTTGGCGCCCACGGACACCTGGCCCTGGGCATTGCCGAACTCCACCGTGCCCGACAGCACGGTGAGCAGCGTGCGCCCGTCATCCTCCACGGCCAGATCCCAGTCCGTGCCGCGGATGGCGGCGGTGGCGGCGGGCGTTTCCAGGTTCAGGCGGCTGCCGTCGGCGCGGCGCGTCTGCGTCCAGGCGCGTCCGGCGCTGAGCAGCAGCGTGGTCACGGGCTGCGCGGGCGTGGCCACGCCCTTGACCTGCAGCACCGTGTTCTGGTGCAGGCGCAGCTGCGTGTCGTCGGCGAACAGCAGGGCCATCTTGGCGGACTGGCGCGTGCGCACGAAGTCGCCCGCGGCCAGGGGCTGGGCCTGGCGGGCGGGCTGCCAGTCGGGCGCGGCGGCGGCGCGCTGGTCGCCCGCGCCCTGCAGGCTGACGATTTCAGCGGCGGCGCCGGCGGGCACGGCGGCCCGGGACAGCGGCGGCCAGGCCAGGGCCAGGGCGGCGGCCAGCGCCGCCAGGCGAATCGGTGTCTTGTGGTGGGGCATGGGTTGGCTTTCGGGGAAGGCGTGCAGGGACCGCAGCACGGGCGCCCCTCCCTGGCGCCCGATGAAGACGGAAATTATCGCGAGCCCTGCCGCGCGCGCACCCTCCCCCTCGGGGGGAGGCGAGCCCCGTTTCATGAAGAAAGCCACAGTCTGGCGGCCTGCGTGGCCGCCCGCGCGCCGCTTTCCTACAGACGGGGCGCGGGGCCGATGCTACAAATTGAGCTACCCGTTCCGTCCACCGCACCACCACCGGCACCTTGCCCGGAGCCTTCGCACCATGTCCGCTGCCCCCCGCCTCAAGATCGGCCTGTCCGCGTGCTTCCAGCACGCCGACCCGCACCGCCCCCTGTTCACCAACAAGACGCTGCAGTACGTGGAGCAGTCCATCGCGCACTGGATCATGTCCGCCGGCGCCATGGTGGTGATGGTGCCCTGCCCCACCGGCGAGACGGCGCGCGGCGACGTGACGCTGGCGCACTACGCCGAGTGGCTCGACGGCGTGGTGATGCACGGCGGCGCCGACGTGTGGCCCGGCAACTATGGCGAGGAGCCGCTGCGCGAGGAATGGCTGGGCGACCGCGTGCGCGACCTGTACGACCTGGCCGTGGTGAAGGCCTTCGCCGAGGTGCGCAAGCCCATCTTCGGCGTCTGCCGTGGGCTGCAGCTGATCAACGTGGCGTTCGGCGGCGCGCTCTACCAGGACATCGAGACCCAGCACCCCGGCGCGCTGCAGCACCGCAACGCCACGGCCTACGACCGGCACTTCCACGACATCCAGATCGTGCCCGGCACGCGCCTGGCGCAGCTCTACCCCGAGAAGCCACTCGCGCGCGTCAACAGCATCCACCACCAGGGCATCAAGCGGGTGGCGCCCGATTTCGTCGTCGAGGCGCTCAGCGAACCCGATGGCGTGCCCGAAGCCATCCGCCTGCAGCCCGCGCCGGGGCGCGGCTACATCGCCGCCACGCAGTGGCACCCCGAGTTCCACAAGAGCGGCTCGGACAACACGCTGGACGACACCGCGATCCTGCAGGACTTCCTGGCCGCCTGCGAACAGGCCAAGGCCAGCGCGCGGCCCGGCCCCCGCCCCTCGCCCCTGCGCGCGCGGGCCGCGCGGCTGCTGCGGCAGGCGCTGTCAAAAGAGAAGAAGGCGGAAGCGAAGGCCTAGGCTTTTTCCAGCGCCAGCGCGCTCACCGCCTCCAGCTGCGCGCGCAGCCACTGGTGGGCCGCATCCTGCTGGTAGCGCATGTGCCAGACGAGGTACATCGGCAGCCGCGGGCAATCCATGGGCACGGGTGCGCTGGCCAGCGCCGACAGCGCGGTGCGCGCCAGCAGCGACGGCGCGGTGGTCAGCAGCGGCGTGCCGCGCACGAAGGCCGGCAGCGCCGCGAAGCCTGGCACGCGCACGGCGAAGCGGCGGTGCACGCCGCGCGCGGCCAGCTGCCGGTCCAGCTCCAGGCCGCGATGCACCTCATAGGCCACCGTCACGTGCTCCGCCGCGAGGTAGTCCCGCGCATCGCGGGGCGCGCCGCGCACGGCAGGGTCGTAGAACACGCGATAAGCGTCCTCGAACAGGCGCTTTTGCAGGATGTCCGTGCCGTCGGGCGGGCGCGGGCTGACCACGAGCTGGCACGCGTCCGAGCGCAGCAGCTCCGCGCCGGGCGCGCCGCTGGGCACGATGCGCAGCGTGACGCCGGGCGCGGCCTCGCGCAGCCGCGCGGCCAGCGGCGGTAGCAGCAGGTCGCGCTGGAAGTCGTTGGCTGCGATGGTGAGGTCGGCGCGCCACCGGGCCGGGTCGAAGGCGGCACCCTGCGCGAACTGCCCCATCTGGCGCAGCAGCTCGCGGGCGGGCGCGGCCAGGCTCTCCGCATGCGCGGTGGGCACGATACCCCGCCCGCGCTTGACGAACAGCGGGTCGCCCGTGATGGCGCGCAGCTTGTCCAGCAGGTGGCTCACGGCCGACTGCGTGACGCCCAGGCGCGCGGCGGCGGCAGTGATGCTGCCCGTCTCCAGCACGGCCAGCAGCAGGTGCAGCAGGTGCCCGTCCAGATCGGACCCATCGAATCGGCTCATGCATTCGATGATCTTTGCCCCCTTCATCTTTGGCAATGCGCGCCCGACACTGCCGCCTGATCCACATCAAGCCCCGGAGACAAAGTGACCGCCCCCCTGCCCCCCATCCCCGGCACCACACCGTTCGACGGCGCCCAGGCCCGCAAGGGCTATGCGCTCAACAAGATGTGCTTCTCGTTCAACGACGAGGCCAACCGCAACGCCTTCGTGGCGGACGAGGAGGCATACATGAAGAAGTACGGCCTGAACGAACAGCAGGCCGCCGCCATCCGCGCGCGCAATGTGCTGCAGCTCATCGCGGCGGGCGGCAACGCCTACTACCTCGCCAAGTTTGCGGGCATCTTCAAGCTGGACATGCAGGACATCGGCGCGCAGCAGACCGGCATGACCAAGGACGCATTCAAGGCCAAGCTCGTGGCCGCAGGCCAGTAGACAAGGAGACACGCACCATGGCACGACTCATCGGCGGCCTCGGCACCTCGCACATTCCCGCCATCGGCGGCGCCATCCACAAGGGCCTGCAGCAGGACCCGTACTGGAAGCCCTTCTTCGACGGCTTTCCGCCCATCCGCCGGTGGCTGCACGCGCAGCAGCCCGACGTGGTCGTGATGTTCTACAACGACCACGGCCTGAACTTCTTCCTTGACAAGATGCCCACCTTCGCCGTGGGCGCCGCGCCGCAATACAACAACGCCGACGAGGGCTGGGGCATCCCCACGCTGCCGCCCTTCCCAGGCGAGGTGGACCTGTCGTGGCACCTGATCAACACGCTGGTGGACAAGGAATTCGACGTGGTGACCTGCCAGGAAATGCTGGTGGACCACGCCTGCACGCTGCCGCTCAAGCTCTTCTGGCCCGAGGGCGACTGCCCCGTGACGGTGGTGCCGGTGTGCATCAACACCGTGCAGTTCCCCCTGCCCTCCGCCAGGCGCTGCTACGCGCTGGGCCGGGCCGTGGGCCAGGCGATCCAGAGCTGGGACAGCGACAAGAAGGTGGCCGTGATCGCCTCGGGCGGCCTCTCGCACCAGCTCGACGGCGAACGCGCGGGCTTCATCAACAAGCAGTTCGACCTGCAGTTCATCGAGAGCCTGGCCACCAACCCCGAATGGGCCACGCAGTTCAGCGTGCACGAGCTGGTGGAGAAGACCGGCACCCAGGGCGTGGAGCTGCTGATGTGGCTGGCCATGCGTGGCGCCCTGGCCGCGGCGGCGCCGGGCGTGCGCCGCGTGCATGGCAACTACCACATCCCCATCTCGAACACGGCCACGGCGGTGCTGGCGCTGGAGGCGGTGGCGTAGCGGAATATCTTGAAGCCTTTTTGGCCTGCAGCGCTTTCTGCATAAGCGCAGGCAGCTCTTCTTTTCAGGAGCAATCCAAATCAGCGGGGCTGGCCTTGGATGGGGAAATACTGTAAATTCATACAGTGAATTTACAGTCCAAACTCGCCATCCTGGCCGATGCGGCCAAGTACGACGCTTCCTGCGCGTCAAGCGGCGCCGCGCCGCGCGACTCGGTGGGCGGGCGCGGCATTGGCTCCACCGAAGGCATGGGCATCTGCCACAGCTATGCGCCGGACGGGCGCTGCATCTCGCTGCTCAAGGTGCTGCTCACCAACTACTGCCAGTACGACTGCCTGTACTGCGTGAACCGCGTGACCAGCAACGTGCCGCGCGCCCGCTTCAGCGTGGCCGAGGTGGTGGCGCTCACGCTCGACTTCTACCGCCGCAACTGCATCGAGGGGCTGTTCCTGTCCAGCGGCATCATCCAGAGCCCCGACTACACCATGGAGCAGGTGGTGGAGGTGGCCCGCGTGCTGCGCGAGGAGCACGACTTCCGCGGCTACATCCACCTCAAGACCATTCCCGACGCCGCGCCCGAACTGCTGCAGCGCGCGGGCCGCTATGCGGACCGCCTGTCGATCAACATCGAGCTGCCCACGGCCCAGGGCCTCGCCGCGCTCGCGCCCGAGAAGAACGGCGCCGCCATCGACCGCTCGATGGCGCGCATGGCCGTGCACATCCGCGAGGCCCGGGCCGCCCGCGATGCGCAGGCCGCCGCGCCCGTGGCCTCGCTGCCCCGCGCGCGCAGCACCCGCCGCGCCAGCGCGCCGCCCTTCGCGCCGGGTGGCCAGAGCACGCAGATGATCGTGGGGGCCGACGCGACGGACGACCGCACCATCCTCGCCACCAGCGCGCGGCTGTACGGCCGCCACCGGCTGCGGCGCGTGTACTACTCGGCCTTCAGCCCCATCCCGGATGCGGCCCGCGCGCTGCCGCTGGCCGCGCCGCCCATGGTGCGCGAGCACCGGCTGTACCAGGCCGACTGGCTGATGCGCTTCTACGGCTTCGCGCACGAGGAGATCGTGCCCCCCGGCCGGGACGGCCAGGGCGGCATGCTGGCGCTGGCCATCGACCCCAAGCTCGCCTGGGCGCTGGCGCACCGCGAGCGCTTTCCCGTGGACCTGAACACCGCTCCGCGCGAACTGCTGCTGCGCGTGCCCGGCCTGGGGGTGACCGCCGTGGACCGCTTGCTCGCCGCGCGCCGCGTGCGGCGCATTCGCCATGCCGACCTGGCGCGGCTGCGCGTGCCCTTGACGAAGGTGCTGCCCTTCGTCGAGGCGGCCGACCACCGCCCCGGCCGCGCGCTGGAGGCCGTCGACCTGGCTGCCCGCCTGGCCCCGCCACCCCGGCAGCGCGGGCTGTTCGAATGAGCCGCACGGTCACCCTGCCGCACCCCACCGACTGGCCGGGCTTTCGCCGCGCGGCGCGCGCACTGGTGCAGGCCGGCATGGCGCCCGGGCAGGTGGACTGGCGGGTGGCGGGCGATGCCGCAGGCGATCTTTTCGGCGCCGGCGCAGAAGAAGGCGCCGCCGCCGCGCTGCCCGCCCTGCACCCCGCGCCCCAGGTGCCCGCCGCCTTCGTGCGCCTGTGCGAAACCCTGGTGCTGCACCGCGACCCGGCGCGCTTCGCGCTGATGTACCGCCTGCTGTGGCGCCTGGCGCACGAGGGGGCGCTGCGCCGCGACCCGCTGGACGCCGACCGCCTGCAGGCCCGGCGCATGGCCCGCGCCGTGGCGCGCGACATGCACAAGATGCACGCCTTCGTGCGCTTTCGCCCCGTGGCGGACGGCGACGGGCAGACCCTGCACGTGGCCTGGTTCGAGCCCGACCACTTCATCACCGAGGCCAACGCGGGCTTCTTCGTGCGCCGCTTCACGCAGATGCGCTGGGCCATCCTCACGCCCGACGCCAGCGTGCGCTGGGACGGCGAGGCCCTGCACACCGGCCCCGGAGCGCAGCGCGCCGACGCGCCGCCACCCGACGCGGGCGAGGCCCTGTGGCTCACCTACTACCGCCACATCTTCAATCCCGCACGCCTCAAGCTGGACATGATGAGAAAAGAGATGCCCCGGCGCTACTGGCACAACCTGCCCGAGGCCACGCTGATCAGCGAACTGGCCCAGGGCGCGCCCGAACGCAGCGCGCACATGGTGGCGGCCGGGGCCACCACGCCGCGCCGGCGCATCGCCGCCCGTTAGTTTTGGGGTGTTTTAGGCCTCCAGCGCTTTCTGTTAAAGCGCTGAAAGCTATCAATTCAGAAGCACCATCCGACAGGGCTGCCGCATCTGGGATACTCGCCCCTGGCGAACCGACGCCCAGCAAGAAAGAAACGAGACCGCAACATGAGTATCTTCGACCGGCTTTTGGGCAGCGTGCGCAAGCCGGCGGACCGGCCCGAAGCCGCCCCCGCGCAGCAGGCCTCCGCGCCCGTGGAGCGGCGCAAGCGCAAGCGCGTCAACGCGCGCCAGGGCACCAGGGCGCTGATCATCGACGACTCGCCCACCGTCGTGGCGGCCCTGCGCAAGGTGCTGCGCTCGGCGGGCTACGAAACCCGCGAGGCCCTGGACGCCGAGCACGGCCTGACGCTGATCGACCAGGACCCGCCCGAGCTGATCTTCCTGGACATCATCCTGCCGGGCATGAACGGGTTCAACGCGCTGCGCACGATCCGCAAGATGCCTGCCTCGCAGCACATCCCCGTGATCATGATCAGCGGCAACGAGCACGCCACCGAGCAGTTCTATGCCGACCGCATCGGCGCGGACGACTTCATGAAGAAGCCCTTCTCGCGCCACGAGATCTTCGCCCGCATCGAGGCGCTGCTGGACGGGGAGTACATCCCCCGGCGCAAGGGCGAGGCCCTGTCGGCGCCCCAGCCCTCCGCCGCGCCGGCCCTGGCACCCGCCCCGACTGCGGAGACGCCTCCCGTACCTTAGTGGTGATGCCCGTGGGCGCCGTGCACGTGCCGGTGCGCGATCTCCTCGGGCGTGGCGGCGCGCACGCCGGTGACCTTGCAGCTGAAAGTGAGCGCCTGCCCCGCCAGCGGGTGGTTGCCGTCCAGGTGCACCTCGGGGCCCTTGATCTTGACGACGTTGAAGACCTGCGGCTGCCCGTCGGCGCCCAGGCCCTGGAGCTGGCCGCCGACCTTCACGCCCGGCGGGAACTCGGCTTTGGGAATGGTGCGCACCAGGCTTTCGTCGCGCGCGCCGAAGGCGTCTTCCACCGCGAGCTGCAGCGTGGTGGCGAAGCCCGCGGCCTGGCCTTCGAGCGCGGCCTCGACCTTGGGGAAGATGTTCTCGTAGCCGCCGTGCAGGTAGGCCAGCTGGCCCGCGTCCAGGGGCTTGCCCTGGGGCGTGGCCACCTTGTAGGTGATGGTGACGGCGGTGTCTTTGGTGATGGTGTTCATGCGCCCGATTGTCCACCAGCCGCCTCGGCGGGCCGCTCTTCCCCGGCCGCGCCGGGGTAGCGCGCGAAGCGCCGCGCCTCGGTGCCGTGCACCGGGTCCTGCTCGGGCCACGGCCAGCCGCCGAACTGGGTGCGGCGGTAGTCGTTCATGGCCTGCATGATCTCGGCCTGCGTGTTCATCACGAACGGGCCGTACTGCGCCACGGGCTCGGCGATGGGCCGGCCCTGCAGCACCAGGCACTCCACGGCGGCCGTTCCGGTGTTGGTCAGCAGCCAGTCCTGTTCGGCGCGCACCTGCAGCGCGGCGTGGCGGTCCACGTCCTGCGGGCCCACGCGCAGGCTGTCGCCCACGAAGAAGTACAGCATGCGCTGGGTGCCTGCGCCCTGGGCCGCGGGCAGCGTCCATTCGGCGCCCGGCTCCAGGTGCAGGGTCCAGATGGCCACGTCGGCCTCGGGCTGCGAGGCCCAGGACTCGGGCGGCGGCGCCAGCGGCTCGGGCGCGCCGGGCAGGGCGCCGGCCACCACCGTCACCGTGGTCTTGCGGCCGGCGGCGTCGTGGTGCACCAGGCGCGGGATGCGCTCGTTCCACAGCATGGTGAAGTGCGGCGCCACCATCTTGTTTTTCGCGGGCAGGTTCAGCCAGATCTGGAACAGCTCCAGCGGGTTGGGTTCTTCGGCATTGAGCAGCGGGAACATCTCGGAATGCACGATGCCCTTGCCGGCCGTGACCCACTGCACGTCGCCGCCGCCGAAGCGCGCGGCCGCGCCCAGCGAGTCGGAATGGTCGATCAGCCCCTTGCGCACCAGCGTCACGGTCTCGAAGCCGCGGTGCGGGTGGCCGGGGAAGCCGGGCACGGTGTCGCCGTGGTACATGCTCCAGCCGTCCTTGCGGCTGAAGTCGCTGCCGATCTGGCGGTCGTCGATGGGCACGGCGGGGCCGAACGCGGCGTTGCCCGCCGGGTAGGCATCGTCATGGTGGGCGCAGAAAAGAAACGGGTCCAGCGTGGGCCACTGCGGACCCAGCAGCTGGGCCCGCACGATGGGCATCAGCGGGGTGGTGGCAGGGGTGGACGACGGCATACGGGGGCTCCTCGTGTGGTGCGCCGCCACTATCGGACGGCATGCCCGTCGAATATGGGGCCAAAGCTGCCGCCTTAAAAGTGCGCCGGGTGGAACAGTGCGGTGCGCCGGGCGGGACAGTGGGCTGCGGGTTTCAAGCCAAATCGGCCTCCAGCCCTTATACAGCAAGCGCTGGCAGCTATCTGATCAATAGCACGATCCGCTCAGGTGTGTACTGCCTGCGCCCCGACGGAGGGCGACGGCGCGGGCCGCAGCACCAGGCCGCCCAGCAGCGCCGCCGCCAGCGCGCCCACGGCCGAGACCCAGAAGGCCAGCTGGTAGCCGCCGTTGAGGGCCGCCTGCACCGGCGCGCCGGCCTCGCGCAGCGCCTGCGTGCGCGCGTCGGCCAGGCTCGCCAGGATGGCCAGGCCCAAGGCGCCGCCCATCATGAAGGCGGTGTTGACCACGCCCGAGGCCAGGCCCGAGTCCTCGGGTTTCACGTCGCCCATGGCGGCCAGCAGCAGCGGGTTCAGCGCGATGCCCGCCCCCACGCCCAGCAGCAGCATGCCGGGCAGCACGTGCAGCGCGAAGCGGCCGTCCACCGGCGCCAGCGCGAACAGCGCCAGCCCCACCGTGGCCAGCAGCAGGCCGCCGCCCAGCGTGCTGCGGATGCCGAAGCGCATCACCACCCAGGCCGACAGCCCCAGCGAGCAGCCCGCCATGATGAGGTTGGACGGCAGGAACGCCAGCCCCACCTGCATCGCGTCGTAGCCCAGTACCAGTTGCATGTACAGCGCCGACAGGAAGAACCACGCGAACATCGCCGCCGCCCACAGCACCCCCACCACGTTGGAGATGGCCAGGTTGCGCAGCCGCAGCAGCGCCAGCGGCACCAGGGGCGCGGCCACGCGCGATTCGATGGCCAGGAACGCCGCCAGCAGCGCGGCCGAAGCGCCCAGCAGCGCCAGCGACTGCGCCGAGCCCCAGCCCGCCGCGTTGCCGCCCACGATGGCGTACACCGCCAGCATCAGCGCGGCTGTGATGGTGACGGCGCCCGCCACGTCCAGCCGCTGGCCCGGCACCCGCCGGCCCCGGCCGCCGGGCAGCAGCGCCAGGCAGGCGGCGCAGATCGCCAGGCCTACGGGAATGTTGACGAGGAAGATCCAGTGCCAGCTCAGCAGGCTGGTGAGCACCCCGCCCAGCAGCACGCCGATGCTGCCGCCGCCCGCGCAGACGAAGCCGTACACGCCCATGGCCCGCGCGCGCTCGCCGGGCTCGGTGAACAGGTTCATGATGAGCGACAGCGCCACGGCCGAGACGACCGCGCCGCCCACGCCCTGCACCGCGCGCGCCGCCACCAGCAGGCCCTGCGTGTGGGCCAGCCCGCAGGCCAGCGAGGCCACGGTGAACAGCGCGATGCCCGCCAGGAACAGCCGCCGGTAGCCGTACAGGTCGCCCAGCCGCCCGCCCAGCAGCAGGCAGCCGCCGAAGGTGAGCATGTAGGCGTTGACCACCCACACCAGCCCCGTCTCGGTAAAGCCCAGGTCCGCGCGGATGCTGGGCAGGGCCACGTTCACGATGGTGGTGTCGAGCACGATCATCAGCTCGCCCAGGCACAGCAGGATGAGCGCGGGCCAGCGCGCGCGGCCTTCGATGTGCAGCGTCATGTCTTGCGGCGGTAGGTCGCTTTCATGAACTCCTTCCAGCTGCCATCGGGCTGCTGGCCGGCCGAGGTCATGGTGCGCTCGCCGGGCCCCACGATGGTGATGGTGTCGCGGTACTTCGCGGTGCTGCCGTCGCCCGTGCAGCTCGGGCCCTCGGTCTCCAGCGTGAGCACCCTGCCGGCCGCATCCAGCGTGCCGCGGTAGACCCACATGTTGGCCATCATCGAGCCGACCCAGGTGCCGACGAAAGCCTGCTGCGCGGGGTCGTAGCCCAGCGTGATCAGCATGCGCGCCTCGCCGCCGCCGGGCATGGTGCCGGCGCCCTCGCCCAGCACCCACAGGTCGCCGAGTTGGCGCACGTGCTCGGTGCCGGTGGTCGTCAGGGGCGGCTCGCCGGGTGCGCCGTCGCAGGTGGACTCGCAGGTCCAGTCGCCCACCAATTGCTGCAGCCAGCGGTGCTGGGCCTGGGGTTCGGGATTCATCATGGCAGGTCTCCTTGGGGTGGTGGCGGAACAATTGTGAACGCCGTCCACAAACAATAGCAGGGATAATGAACAGTGTCCACATTTCATCGGCCATGACTGTGACAGCCCGTAAAGACCCCACGCCCCGCAGCACCTACCGCCACGGCGACCTGCGTCGCGCCCTGCTGGACGCCGGCATCGCGCTGGCGCGCCAGGGCGGCCCCGACGCCGTGGTGCTGCGCGAGGCCACGCGCCGCGCGGGCGTGGCGCCCAACGCGGCCTACCGCCACTTCGCCAACCGCGACGACCTGCTGGGCGCCGTGCGCGCCGCCGCCGTGGCCGCCGCCGCGCGGTTCATGGAGGCGGAACTGGCCCAGTTGCCTGCCAGCGGCACGCCCGCCGAACAGGCCCACGCCAGGGTGCGCGCCGTGGGCGCGGGCTACATGCGTTTTGCCCATGCCGAGACCGGGCTGTTCCGCACCGCCTTCGGCGGGCGCTTCACCGTGCAGCACGAGCCCGACCCGGCCATGGGCGGCGCCACGGGGCTCAACCCCTTCCAGCACCTGAGCGCCGCGCTCGACGACCTGGTGGCCGCCGGCGCGCTGCCCGCCGCGCGCCGCCCCGGCGCCGAGTACCTGGCCTGGTCCACCGTGCACGGCATGGCGCTGCTGTCCATCGACGGGCCGCTGCGCGGCACGCCGCAGGCGATGCTGGACGGGCTGGGTCAGCGGCTGCTGGACATGGTGGAGCGGGGGCTCTGAGTCTTTTTGACCCCCAGCGCTTGCTGGACAAGCGCTGGCAGCTACCGAATCAGGAGCAATCGAGCCCATACAGCCGCGCCGTGGCCCGCGCCCGCTCCACCAGCGCGCGGCGCAGCGCGGCCGGGCGCAGCACCTCGACCTCGGGCGACTGGCGCAGCAGCTGGCCGCAGGCATGGGCCACCGACTCGATGGGGATCGTGACCGCCACCCGCCCGTCCCCGCGGCGCGATGGTGGCGCGGCCGCCACCGCACGGGCCACCGCGCTGCTCAGCGCGGCCAAGCCGCGCAGGCCCGCGGGCGTGGCCAGCAGGTCGGCCTCGCCGGTGTACAGGCCCGCCTCGAAGCGCCGGATCGACTGCGCCCAGTAGCCCGGCAGGTCGAACCGGGCCGGGCGGCGCACCGGCGCATCGAGCGCCTGCGCGGCCAGGATGTTCGAGACGCGGTAGGTGCGCGGCCCGCCTTCGCCTTTCTCGGCTTTGTTTTCGGGCTTGCCCGCCGGCAGCGCCACCAGGTACCAGACGCCGGCCTTGAGCACAAGCCCCAGCGGGCTCACGGTGCGCTGCACGGTGGCGGACCAGCTCTCGTAGCGCATCGCGATCTGGCGGCCGCTCCAGACGGCGGCGGCCACCGTGGGCAGGTGCGGCGTGGGGTCGCTCTCGCGGTACCAGTCCACCGGGTCCAGGTGCAGGCGGGCGCTCACGCGCTGCGCGTCCTCGCGCCACGACGCGGGCAGCGCGGCCAGCAGCTTCAGGCGCGCGCCCTCCACGTCGCCGCCCAGGCCCAGGTCCTGCGCGGGGCCGGGCAGGCCGCTCAGGAACACGGCCTGCGCCTCCGACGGCGTGAGGCCCGTGAGCGTGGTCTTCCACCCCGGCAGCAGCGCGAAGCCGCCGTTGCGCCCGCGCTCGGCATAGATGGGCACGCCCGCCGCGCCGAGCTGGTCCACGTCGCGGTAGAGCGTGCGCACCGAGACCTCCAGCGCCTCGGCGAGCGCCTGCGCGCTCATGCGGCCCCGGGTTTCGAGCAGCATCTGGAGGGAGAGCAGGCGGCTGGCACGCATGCCCCGAAGATAGCCCAAATACCTGCCATGCCTTGGCAGGTATTGCGGCGCAGACTGCGTGCATGACTTCTGCTCCACCCCCCATCCCCGCCGCCGGCGACGGCCCCATCGTCGAACTCCGCCGCTACACCCTGCACCCGGGCCAGCGCGACGTGCTCATCGACCTGTTCGACCGCGAATTCGTCGAAACCCAGGAAGCGCAGGGCATGCGCGTGCTCGGCCAGTTCCGCGACCTGGACCAGCCCGACCTGTTCGTCTGGCTGCGCGGCTTTGCCAGCATGGACGCACGCCGCCGCGCGCTCGAAGCCTTCTACGGCGGCCCCGTGTGGGCCGCGCACCGCGACGCAGCCAACGCCACCATGGCCGATTCCGACAACGTGCTGCTGCTGCGCCCCGCCTGGCCCGGCGCGGCAGCGGCCCTGCCGCAGCACGCGCGGCCGGCGCCGGGCGGCAACGCTCCCACCGCCGGCGTGCTGGATGCCACCGTGTTCCATCTGCGCGAACCCGCCACGCCCGCGTTGCTGGACTACTGCCGCCACCGCATGGCGCCCACGCTGCTGCGCGGCGGCGCGCGCCACGTGACCTGGTACTGCACCGAGGCCAGCCCCAACACCTTTCCCCGCCTGCCCGTGCGCGAAGGCGAGCCCGTGCTGCTGGGCCTGGCGCTGTTCGGCAGCGGCGCGGCGCTGCAGTCCTTCGCCGACAGCGGCGCCTGGGCGCGGGACGTGGCCCCGGGCCTCGCGCCCTGGCTGGCCCGCGCGCCCGAGTCCCACCGCCTGCAGCCCACGGCGCGCAGCGCCTTCCACGCCTGAGAGAGCCACCGGCCATGAACACCACCACCACCCCGAACCTCATCACCATCGCGTCGCCCGCCGCGGCCCGCGGCGCCGCGCACGATTTCGACTTCTTCATGGGCCCCTGGCACGTTCGCAACACCCGTCTGGTGCGGCGCCTGGCGGGCTGCAACGACTGGGAGGTCTTCGACGCCACCAGCACCGCGCGCCCGCTGCCGGGCGGCATCGGCAACCTGGACGAATTCCGGCCCCTGGCCTGGAGGCCCGGCTACGTGGGCATGGCGCTGCGCGTGTTCAGCCCGAAGACCCAGCGCTGGAGCATCTACTGGCTCGACAACGCCACGGGCGGGCTGGACCCGGCCACGGGCCTGCTGCTGCCACCGGTGGTGGGCGGCTTTCGCGACGGCGTGGGCATCTTCGAAGGCGAGGAGCTGTTCGAAGGCCGGCCGGTGCGCGTGCGCTTCGAGTGGACGCAGGTGCACACCGGCGCGCCGCGCTGGCAGCAGGCGTTCTCGGGCGACGGCGGCGCCACCTGGGAGGTGAACTGGGTGATGGAGTTCTCGCGCCCGGTGTGAGCCATGCCAGATGGGGCGGAGCTGGCATCATGGCCCCTTCGCCATCCGCACGCCACCGCAGCATGACCACGCCATCGCAAGCCCCCGCCAGCCCCCCTTTGCACATCGGCATCGTGGGCTGCTCCGCCGAAGGCGCCGCCCTTTGCTACCGCACCCTGTGCGCCGAAGGCCCCGCGCTGCTCGGCCGCGCGCATGCGCATCCCGAGGTCTCGCTGCACACGCCTTCGCTCGCCGACTACGTGGACTGCCTGGACCGGGGCGACCTGCAGGGCGTGGCCGACCTCATGCTCGCCTCGGCCCGCAAGCTGGCGCGCGCGGGGGCCGACTTCCTGATCTGCCCCGACAACACCATCCACCAGGCGTTCGGCCGCGTGCAGCCGCACTCGCCGCTCCCCTGGCTGCACATCGCCGAGGTGGTGGCCGATGAAGCCGCCGCGCGCGGCCACCGGCGCCTGGCGCTCACGGGCACGCGCTGGCTGGTGGACAGCAGCGTGTACCCCGACGCGCTGGCCGCGCGCGGCCTGGACTGCGTGCGCCCGAGCGAGGCCGAGCGCGGCGAGATCGACCGCATCATCATGGACGAGCTGGTGCCCGGCGTGATCCGGCCCCAGGCCGTGACCACCTTCCGGCAGGTGATCGCGCGGCTGCAGCACGGCGAGGGCTGCGACGCGGTGATCCTGGGCTGCACCGAGATCCCGCTCATCGTCAACGACGCCAATTCCCCGCTGCCCACGCTGGACTCCGCGCGCCTGCTGGCGCGGGCCGCCCTGCGGCGCGCCGTGGCGCATCTGCACCAGGACAGCCAGGGAGACGCCCCATGAACAACCCCTGGCGGAAACTGGGCACCTGCCTGCTGATCGCCGCTGCGGCCGCCACCGCGCAGGCCGAGTGGCGCACCGCACCGCCGTCCGCGCAGGAGCAGGCGCTCGACGCCGCCGCCTTCCAGGGCGTCGATGCCCTGCTGGCCGGGCAACTGACCGACGTGCAGAGCGCGGTCGTGGTGCTGCGCGGCCGCGTGGTGTATGCCTACTACCGCGACGGCAACCCCGACGCGCTGCGCCCCACGCAGTCCGTGGCCAAGAGCGCGCTGTCGGCCCTGGTGGGCATCGCGCTCGCGCAAGGCCGCATCCGCAGCCTGGACCAGCCCGTGGTGGAGCTGGTGCCCGACTGGGCCGCCGCCAACGCCGACCCGCGCGCCGCCGCCATCACCGTGCGGCACCTGCTCACCATGACCGCCGGTTTCGCGGTGGACGATCCCACCGGCACGGCCCCCGGCCTGCGCCTGCGCGACGCCTGGGCCCGCCCGCTGGCGCACGCGCCCGGCCAGGCCTTCGCCTACGACAACTCGGTGGTCGCCCTGCTCGGGGCCGTGGTCGAGAAGGCCGCCGGCATGCCGCTGGCCGACTACGCGCGCCAGCACCTCGTGCAGCCCCTGGCGCTGGCGGAGCCCGGCTACCAGCGCGGCCTGCAGCTGCGCACGCTGGACATGGCCAAGCTGGGCCAGCTCTACCTGCAAAAGGGCGCCTGGGACGGCCGCCAGATCCTGCCCGAGGATTTTGCGGCGGCATCGGTCCAGCCGCAGAACGCGGGCGGCCTGCCCGTGAAGCTGGCCTACGGCTACCTGTGGTGGGTGGTGCCGGGCAAGGCGCCGCGCCCGACCTTTCTGGCCAGCGGCTACAGCGGACAGTTCATCTGGGTGCACCCGGCGCTGGACCTGGTGGTCGCCACCACGTCCACCGTCTCGGCCGAAGCCCAGCAGCGGGGCCAGGCGCTGCAGCTCATCCGCAACCAGCTGTTCGCGGCGGCGCAGCGGCGGCTGGCTGCGGAGTCCGGCAAGTAGGCAGAATGTTTCAAGCCGAATCGGCCTCCAGCTCTTATGCAGCAAGCGCTGGCAGCTACGATTTAGAGAGCAAGCTGCTCAAGACGGCTTGCGCTCGAACGCCACCACCAGCCCCTGGTCCGTGACGGTGATGGCCCCCGGCTGCAGGCCCAGGCCGTCGAGCACGGCCGTGTCCTGGGGGCGCAGGCCGTGCAGCGTGATCTCGCGCAGCGACTGCTCGGCCAGCAGCGGGCCGTAGGTGTTGAGCAGCTCGGCCGCGGCGGGCTTGAGGCCGGGGAAGTCCAGCCGGCCCAGGCGCAGTTGGTGGGCGCGCAGGCTGCGGTCGCTGGGCTCGTAGCGCAGCGCGAATTCCACGTCGAACGCGCCGGTGTGGCTGCGCCGCAGCACGGGGCCCGACGCCTCGACGGCCATGGCGGCCTGCAGGCGGTTCACTGCGGGCAGCAGGCGCAGGCGCGGGGCCTGCACGGTCAGCTCCAGCAGGCTGGCTACCTGCACGCTGCGCGGGAATTTCTGCGCGACCGCGTCCTGCAGCTGCTCCAGCGGCACGGTGTAGCTGGGCTGCCCGCGCGCCGCCTGGCACCCCGCCAGCGCGGCGGCCGCGGCCATGGCGGCCTTGAGGACGAAGCTTCTGCGGTGCGGCTGCATGCTGGGCTGGATGGATGGCCCGCGCGGCGGCGGCTGCTACCGCCCCACCACCGACCAGCCCGCCTGCTGGTTGGTGCGGTCGTTCTCGTACTCCCAGGCCGTGCCGCAGCGGTCGCACACGTAGCGGGTGAAGGTCACGGGGCCGTGGTCGCGGTCTTCCTTGCGGCTGCCGCGCTGCACCAGCTCGGCGTGGCCGGGCGCCTTGCGCCAGTTGCGCTGGATGCCCTGGCAGGGCTCGCACAGCGACATGGGTTGGAGTTCTCGTTGGCGGGCCAGGTCTTTGGTCATGGGGCGGGCGGTGTCCGTGGGGCGTGTACTGTAACCCCGGCGGTAGCATCACGCCATGCACAGTCCCCCCTTCCCGCCAAGCCCGCCGCTGGCCCCCGCTTCCATCGACTTCACCGCGCCATCGCACGAAGTGGCGCGGCGCCTCATCGGCGTGACGCTGCTGGTGGACGGCGTGGGCGGCCGCATCGTGGAGACCGAGGCCTACGACCAGGCCGACCCGGCGTCGCACACCTTCGGAGGGCCCACCGCGCGCAACGCGGCCATGTTCGGCCCGCCGGGCCATGCCTACGTGTACCGCTCGTACGGGCTGCACTGGTGCATCAACACCGTGTGCCGCGAGGCGGGCCATGGCGCGGGCGTGCTGCTGCGCGCGCTGGAGCCCACGCACGGGCTGGAAATGATGCGCGCGCGGCGCGGCGGCATGCAGGACGCGCGCCTGCTGTGCGCCGGGCCCGGCCGGCTGGCGCAAGCGCTGGGCATCGACGCGGGCTTCAACCACTTGCCGCTGTACGCGCCGCCGTTCTCACTGCTGGAGCCCGGGGCCGCGCATCGGCATTTCCAAGGCGGTGGACGTGCCCTGGCGCTTTGGCCTGCAGGGTTCGCGCTACCTGAGCCGGGGGTTTGCCGGCAACCGCTGACGCAGCCGCGCATGGGCCTCGCCATCCCAGTCCGGCGGCAGCTGGTGCTTGGCCTGCAGGTAGTGGTGGGTGAACACGTCGAGATACGCCTCCAGCACCTGCGCGGCGGCAGTTTCGCCCGCCAGCTCCAGGCACAGCGCGGCGACTTCCGAGGTGCAGAAGTGGCCGTCCCGCCGGGAGCGGCGCAGCCGGTAGCGCGAGACCTGTTCGCCGTGCAGGCTGAGCACGGGAAAGCGGTCCAGGTACGGGCTCTTGCGGAACATCTTGCGCGCCTCGGGCCAGGTGGCGTCGAGCAGGATGAACAACGGGCGCGGACCGTGCGGGGTATCGGCCGGCGGCGGCACTGCGTGCACCACCCGTTCGGGCGCCGCGAATTCGCCGGGGAACACCACGCAGGGCTGCCACTGCGGGTCGGCCAGCAGCGCGAGCAGGGCCGGGTCCACCTCGGTGCGCGCCCAGCCGAAGGCGAAGGTGTCGGCCACCACGTCGGCGATCAGCCAGCCGGTGTTGCTGGGCTTGAGCGGCTCGGTGTCGGCCATGAGCAGGCACATGCCGGCGCGCGTGGGCACCTGCGGGCGCACGGCGCACAGGCAGTGGCTGGGCACCAGGCGGCAGCCCGGGCAGCGCTCGCCGCGCGGGCCGCCGCGCGCCAGGAAGGGCTTGGCGCTGCGGGCCAGGCGGGCGGCGCGCAGGCGGGCCACGGCGTGGGGCGCCGCGGCGGCGCGGTCGGGAGCGTCCGTCACAGCCCGCCCGCGTGTTCCAGCGCGAACATCGGCACCTCGGCCCGGCGGCTCAGCCACATGCCGCCGCCCAGCTCCAGGAAGACTTCGCCCAGGCCGCGCCGGTACAGCTCGGCGCGGTGGCGGAACAGGCGCGGGTCGGTCAGGTCCTCGTCGATGATGTCGCGCTCGTAGTCCTCGCGCGCGACGGCCTCCACGTAGAGCGCCCCCCGGCTGAGGCGCCCCAGGTTGCGCAGCGCGGCCTTCAGGTCGGGCGGGCTCAGGTAGGGCAGCACGCCCTGGCAGATGACGAGGTCGAACGGCTCGCCGGCCTGCCAGTCCACCACCGAGCCCTGCTGCCAGCCGAAGCGCTCGCACAGGTAGGCGCTGTATTCCACACCCTGGTAGCTGGCCAGCGGAAAGTGCTGCGCCATGATGTCCTTCCACAGCCCTATGCCGCAGCCCACGTCCAGCACCCGATGCACCGGCACGCGCAGGTACTTGAGGTAGCTGCAGACAAAGGTGCCCAGGCGCTCCACGTGCTGCGGGTCTACCACGCTCGTTTTTTTGTCGAAGTAAAAGCGTTGGTAGTAGGCCTCGTCGAAGAGGGCGGCGCTGGCGGATTTCAATGGGGCGTCCTGGGGGCTGGAAAGGGTGCAAGTATCCACCTTCCAGCCAAATCGGCCTCTGGCGCTTGTGCAGCAAGCGCTGGCAGCTATCGTTATAGAAGCACCTCCGTCATTCGGGCTTACGGGGCGCGTCGGAAGAGCGGCCTTCCTCCTTCGCCTTCCGGGCGATGGCCTGCAGCTTGGGCATGATGCTGCCCATGCGCTGCTGCATGGCGACCATGGTGGCGTCCATGACGGCCGGCATCTTGGCGATGACGGCGGCGCCCACGGGCGAGCGGTAGAAGGCGATCTGGCCGTCCACCTCCTCCTGCGTGAAGGTGTCCTGGTAGATCTTGACCATGAGCGGGCGCATGGCGGCCCAGTTGAGTTCCTCGCGGATCACGGCCGCGCTCTCGCGCGCGACCTTGTCGATGAACTGCTGCTCGCGTTCGGTGGGCTGGCGGCCGTTCAGGCCGGCCTGGATGCCCGACAGCATGTACTTCTCCATGTCCGCGCCGGATTTCTCGATGAGCTTTTCGCTCTGCGTGACGGCCAGCAGGGTCTCGATGGAGGCATCGGAGGGCGGCGCGCTCCAGGCGGCAGGGGCAGCCAGGCCCAGCGAAAGGGCAACGGCGGCACCCGCGAGCAGGCGGCGGGAGAAGGTGGCGGCGGACGGCAAGGACATGGGCGTGCGGGAAACGAGTCCCGTGTGGAAGGTTGAACGGATATGGGCCGCCAGCATAGGAGCGGCGACATATCATGTCAATTCACGCATTTGTCACCAAATGCAAGCGGCGCCAGCCGCTGCGCGCATCAAGGCGCCTGCAGGTACCGCCGCTCCAGCTCGCGCTGGGCCGCCGCGTCCACGCCCAGCACGTCCGCCAGATAGGCCTGCAGGCCGCCGAAATCCTTGTCCACCCGGTGCAGCGCGGCGTCGAGGAAGTCCTCCTGCACGCGCCACAGCACGGCGATCACGTCCTCGGGCGCGTGGCTGCCCATGCCTTCGGGCCGGCGGTAGAGGCTGTTGGTGAGCAGGTAGTCCTGCATGACCACCTCGCGCGGCACGCCCAGGGCCAGCAGGATGAGCGCGGCGGCGAAGCCCGTGCGGTCCTTGCCGGCGGTGCAGTGGAAGACCAGCGGCGCGCCGCGTTCGTCCAGCAGCAAGCCAAACAACTCGGCAAATCGCGGCGCGTTGTCGTGCACGAAGCCGCGGTAGGTCTCCTGCATCAGGCCCACGGCATCCTGCGCCGTGAGCCGGTGCCCGCTGCGCTGCAGATCCAGCGCGCGCTGCACCACCGTGGGCTCGATGGCAAGGTGGTGGTAGGCCACGCCGGGCAGCGCATAGGCGTGGGCCGCGCTCTCGGCCCGGCCGCGGAAGTCGATGGCGCGCGCCACGCCCAGTTCGGCCAGCAGGGCCTGGTCCTGCGGCGTGAGGCCCGCGAGGTGGTCGGAGCGGAAGAGGTGGCGCCACTTCACCACCCGGCCGCCGCGGCCGGCATAGCCGCCCAGGTCGCGGAAGTTGCTGGCGCCTGCGAGGGCGAGGGAGCGCGTGGGTGCTGCTGCGTGCTGCATGGTGTGATGGGAGTGGCCGAGTCTCTGGGGTGGATGCCAAGGATAGTCGGACCCTGCGGCCAGCAGGTGTCGCGCGGGCGGTTGCCACCGCGGCCGGCCAGCGGCTGGCATGCAGAATGCGCGGATGCAGCACTTCGTGCCCTTTCCGCAAGACCTGTCGCCCTGGCTGGAGGCGGCCGTGGTGGTCCGCAGCCCGGAGGCGCTGGCGCAGTCGCGGTTTCCGGCCATGGTGTCGAGCATGCTGGTGGTGCGGGTGGCGGGGCAGGTGTCGTGCCGGGGCGCGCAGGTGCCGCCATCGGCCTGGATCAGCGCCAGCACCTGCGCCACGGTGTACGAACACGGCGGGCCCGTGCAGGCCGTGGGGCTGGTGCTGCGGCCCGAGGCGGCCGCGGCGCTGCTGCCCGGCACACAGGGGCTGGTGAACACGATGCGCCCCCTGGCCGGACTGGCGGGCGCCCCCTGGGCTGCGGCGGAGCGCGCCGTCCGCGCAGCAGTGGACGACGGGGCGCGCCTGGAGGCGCTCTACCGGTTCATCCGGCAGATGGCCGCCCCGCCAGCGCCCTGTGAAGCGCGACGGCAGCAGGCGCTGGCCCTGCTCCAGGCGGCCGGCAGTGCCCACGAAAACACTGGGCAGCGCATGGGCCTGAGCGCGCGGCAGTTCGAACGGCGGTTCGCGGCGCACTGGGGCATGCCGCCCAAGCAGTTCCAGGTGATCGCCCGATTGAACAGCACGCTATGGCAGGCCCTTGCCATGCCCGCGGGCCCCGCGGTGGAGCTGGCCGCCGACCACGGCTACTACGACCAGTCGCACATGGCGCGCGACGTACGCAGGCTGGCGGGCCGCCCGCTGCAGGCGCTGGTGCAGGACAGCCGCGCCCCGCTCAGCGCGCACTGGCCCCTGCAGATCGGTGCCCAGACCCGCCGCCCGCATCCATGCGCAAGCGCTGCGCCAGGTACAGCGGCATGACGAACGCCAGGCCGATGCCAAAGCAGGCGGCGACATAGAGCCAGCGCCACGCGCCCTGGCTGCGGTCTGCCGCCACCCAGGCAGAAAACGCCACGGCGGCCAGGTACACGTCGAGGGTGAGGCCGGTGGTCAGGGCATTGGCAAAGGCATCGCGCCAGAACACGCCAGGCATCACGCTGCCGCCGGATAGGAAGTACAGCACGTTGAAGTACCAGGGGAGCGCCAGGCCCGCGAGGGCCAGCGCCAGGAAAAAAGCGCGCAGGAGGTGTGGGTGTTTTCGCATCGGTCCATACGGCCGGTCAAACGGCCGTGAGCAGGCAGTGGATCAAGGCACCGATTGGACGCCCGCGCCTCCCGCGCGGGCTAGGAAAAAAACGACATGCCCGCCCTGCCGGCACCGATCGCCTACGGCCTACTGCGAAGCCGCAGGCAGCGAGGTCACGGCGCCGTCCACCGGCAGTTCGCGGCTGCCCCGGGGGCAGGGCTGGTCGGTATAGGTGACGCGGCCGTCCGCCTGCACGCATTTGCGCGGCTGCACGGCCACGGGCTCGGAGGCGCCGGGCTGGGCCGGGCGGGCCTGGGAGGCTGACTTCCTGCCGGGCGGCAGGGTGTCGGGGCCGGGGCGCGTGGTCTTGCGCCAGGCTTGCTCCAGCCAGGGGCCGGCATGGGGCAGCCAGCGCTCGTGCGTCCACCAGGCGGCCGCGGCGGCGGCCAGCAGCAGCACCGCCAGGACGGACCAGAAGGCGCGTTCGCGGGGGCTGCGCATGCCGGTCAGCCCAGGTGGTTGCCCAGAATGCCCGCCAGCTCAAACATGCCCGCGCTGTCCTTGCCGAACACGGCGCGCAGCTTGTCGTCGGCGACGATGGTGCGCTTGTCCTTGGGGTCCTGCAGGTTGTGCTCCTTGATGTAGACCCAGAGCTTCTTCACGGCCTCGGGCCGGGCCACGGGTTCGCTGCCGATCACGGCGGCGAGCTGCGGGCTGGGGGCCTTGCCGGCGGCGGCCTTGCGCGGGGCCGCGGCTTTCTTCGCTGCAGGTTTGGCGGCTTTTTTGGGCGCAGCGCTTGTCCTGCTTGCGCCAGCAGCTCCTGTTTTTGCAGCAGCGGTCTTGCGCGGCGGGTACTTGCTCTCGCGCTGCTCGAACTCGAAGTTGACCTTGCCCGCCTCCTTGTCCCACACCAGGAAGGCCTTGAAGGCGCGGCGGGTGCGGTTGGAGACGAATTTCTCCAGCAGGCCGGTCTTGCCCTCTTGCAGCAGGCGCGTCATCTGCTCGCGCTCCACGGGCTGCTGCAGGATGACCTTGCCGCTCTTGAAGGTGCAGCTCGGCGTGGGCTGCGCGGCGGTGGGCACGGCCTTGCTGCACACGTAGTTGCTGCCGTGCTCGTGCACCTCGGCGCCGCAGATGGGGCAGGCGCCCAGCGATGCGTCGGTGAACTCGACCAGCTCGCCCGTCTCCTCGCCCTTGCCGTCATCGCCAAAGTCGAATTCGAGCTTGTAGTTGTGCGCCTCGTCGTCGTACTTGATGACGATCTCGGACGTGAAGGGCCAGCCGGCCTTGGAGCGGAAGCCTTCCAGCGGGCCGATGCGCTTGTCGCGCAGCAGTTGCTCGGCCTCGGCCACCTCGAAGGTGCGGCCTGCGGGGGATTTGCCGAAGCTGAAGCCGCAGCCTTCGCCACCGGGCTTGCCCGTGCAGGCGTAGCGGCGGTAGTTCTCGCGCACCACGCCGCCGCAGTTGGGGCACGGCGCCTGCAGCGTGGCGTAGTCGCCGGGGATGGTGTCGCGGTCGTATTCCTTGGCCTTCTTGACCATGCGCTCGGTCATGGCTGCGATCTGCTGCATGAAGGCTTCGCGGCTCAACTGGCCCTTTTCCATCTGGGCGAGCTTGTATTCCCACTCGCCGGTGAGGTCGGCGCGGCAGAGTTCTTCCACTTCCAGGCCGCGCAGCAGCGTCATCAACTGGAAGGCCTTGGCCGTGGGGATGATTTCGCGGCCTTCGCGCAGCATGTACTTTTCGGTCAGCAGCCCTTCGATGATGGCCGCGCGGGTGGCGGGCGTCCCCAGGCCCTTCTCCTGCATGGCCTCGCGCAGTTCGTCGTCGTCGATTTGCTTGCCCGCGCTTTCCATGGCGCCGAGCAGCGTGGCTTCGGAGTAGCGGGCGGGCGGCTTGGTCTTGAGGCCCTTGGGGTCGGCTGCCAGGGTGTTGACCTTTTCGCCGGGCTGCACGGGGACGAGGTTCTGGCCCTTGTCGCCGTCCTTGGCGTCCTGCACTTCGTCGGCGGCTTCCTTGCCGTAGATGGCGAGCCAGCCGGGTTTCACCAGCACCTTGCCCTCGGTCTTGAAGTGGTGCTGGTCGACCTTGCTGATGCGCGTCGTCACCGTGTATTCCGCGCTGGGGAAGAACACGGCCATGAAGCGGCGCACGACCAGGTCGTAGAGCTTCTGCTCGGCTTCGCTCAAGCCGCTGGGCGCCTGCAGCGTGGGGATGATGGCGAAGTGGTCGCTGACCTTGCTGTTGTCGAAGATGCGCTTGGACGGGCGCACGTAGTTGCCCGCCAGCGCCGTGGCGGCGTGCGGCGCGAGGTGGCGCATGCCGCTGTCCGCCAGCATCTCGAAGGTCTGCTTTGCCACGGGCAGGTAGTCCTCGGGCAGGGCGCGCGAATCGGTACGCGGGTAGGTCAGGGCCTTGTGGCGCTCGTACAGGCTTTGCGCCAGGGCCAGCGTGGTCTTGGCGCTAAAGCCGAACTTGCCGTTGGCCTCGCGCTGCAGGCTGGTCAGGTCGAACAGCAGGGGCGATGCCTGCGTGGTGGGCTTGCTTTCCTCGGTGACGGTGGCCTGCTTGCCGCGCACGGCCTGGGCGATGGCCTGCGCGTCGGCCTGCGACCAGAGGCGGTCGGCGCGGGCCTCGGCGTCTTCCGATTTCTTCCACTGCGGGTCGAACCACTTGGCGGGGTATTCGCCCGCCTGCGCGCCGAAGGTGGCGTGGATTTCCCAGTAGTCGCGGCTCACGAACTTGCGGATCTTTTCCTCGCGCTCCACCACCAGCGACAGCGTGGGCGTCTGCACGCGGCCCACGGTCGTCAGGAAGAAGCCGCCGTCGCGCGAATTGAAGGCCGTCATGGCCCGCGTGCCGTTGATGCCCACCAGCCAGTCGGCCTCGCTGCGGCTGCGCGCCGCGTGGGCCAGGCCCGCCATCTGCTGTTCGGTGCGCAGGTGCGCGAAGCCGTCGCGGATGGCCTGCGGCGTCATGCTCTGCAGCCACAGGCGCCGCACGGGCTTGCCCAGCGGCTTGGCACCGCCCGCGTACTGCTCGATCAGGCGGAAGATCAGCTCGCCCTCGCGGCCCGCGTCGCAGGCGTTGACGAGTTCGGTCACGTCCTTGCGCTTGGCCTGCTTGACCACGGCGTTCAGGCGGCTCTTGGTCTTGTCCACGGGCTTGAGGTCGAAGTACGGCGGAATGACCGGCAGGTGGGCAAAGCTCCACTTGCCGCGCTTCACGTCGAATTCCTCGGGTGCCTGGATCTCCACCAGGTGGCCGACGGCGCTGGTGACCACGTAGCGGTCGTTCTCGAAATGGTCCTCGTGCTTGTCGAACTTGCCCGCCACGGGGGTGAGCGCGCGCACGATGTCCTGTGCCACGGAGGGTTTCTCTGCAATTACCAGGGTCTTGGTCATTTGGGGCTCTCGCCTGTCGTCGTTCGTTCTAAGTTCTGGGTTCAGGCGCCCGGGTCCGGCCCGGGCGCTTCTACAATCCGGGTTTCGCGCGCATGCGCGCACGCACATGTGTGTGCACCATCAAGTTAACAGAGTTTTCGCCATGCCCCGCTCCGCAGCCCCCACGGCCCCCTCGGGCCGCCGCATCCAGACCCGGCGCTCGGGCGTCCATGGCAACGGCGTGTTCGCCGTGCAGGACATCGCCGCGGGCGAGGTGCTGGTGGAGTACACCGGCGAGGTCATCACCTGGCAGGAGGCGCAGGACCGCCACCCGCACGACCCCTCGCAGCCCAACCACACGTTCTACTTCCATGTGGATGAAGACCGCGTGATCGACGCAAAGTTCGGCGGCAACTCCGCGCGCTGGATCAACCACAGCTGCGACCCCAACTGCTATGCCGACGAGCAGGACGGCCGCATCTTCATCACCGCGCTGCGCAACATCCGGGCCGGCGAGGAGCTGAACTACGACTACGGCCTGATCATCGAAGAGCGCTACACCAAGAAGCTCAAGGCCGAATACCCCTGCTGGTGCGGCAGCGCAAACTGCCGGGGCACGCTGCTCGCCCCCAAGCGCGGCTGGGCGCCGCCGATGCCGCCCGCCCCACCCAAGAAGAAGGGCCGCCGGTGAGCGCCCCCCTGCGCTGGCCCGCCGAGGCGGTGTGGGAGGCCGTGGCCCCGATGCTGCCGGGCTTCACCGTGGAGATCCTGCCCAGCATCGATTCCACCAACACCGAGCTCATGCGCCGCGCGCGCGCCGGCCGCTGCGAGCCCACGCTGCTCGTGGCCGAGCAGCAGACGGCCGGCCGCGGGCGGCTGGGGCGGGCGTGGCAGAGCGACGTGGGCGCGTCGCTCATGATGTCGCTGGGGCTGCCGCTGGCCCCCAAGGACTGGTCGGGCCTGTCGCTCGCCGTGGGCGTGAGCGTGGCAGAGAGCCTGCAGCCCGTGCTGCCCCCGCTGAACAAAGGCCCAGGCGCCGGCCACCCCGCCCGCATCAACCTGAAATGGCCCAACGACCTGTGGCTGAGCGGCGACCGCAAGCTGGGCGGCATCCTGGTGGAGACGGCCAGCTTCGTCGCGCCGCAGGACGGCCCCGCCGCCAACCCCCACACGGCCCGCTACGTGGTGGTGGGCATCGGCATCAACGTGCTGCCGCGCAGCGGCGAAGGCATGAGCATGCCCCCCGGCAGCCTGCAGGACGTGGAACCCGGCCTCACCGCCCCCGCCGCCCTGCTGCGCATCGCCGCGCCGCTGGTGGCCATGCTGCAGGCGTTCGAGGGCTATGGCTTCGCCCCCATGCAGCCGCGCTTCGCGGCGCGCGACGTGCTGCAGGGCCGCCCCGTGGCGCTCTCCGACGGCACGGCGGGCACGGCGCACGGCGTGGGCGACGACGGCGCGCTGCTGGTGCACACCGCAGGCGGCATGCAGGCCATCACCAGTTCCGAAATCAGCGTACGCCCCAGCCCCGTGCACCCGGTCTGAAAGAGAAGGTACCCCGATGCTCCGCCTTGCCGTGATCGTCCTGCTGCTGGCCAACGCGGGCTACTACGCATGGACGCAGGGCCTGCTCAAGGATTGGGGCTACGCCCCCGAGGAGCAGGCCGAGCCCCAGCGCCTGCAGCAGCAGATCCGGCCCGAGACACTGCAGATCCTGCGCGCCAATCCCGGCAAGCCGCCAGCCTCGGCGCCCGCGGCAGCGGCCCCGGCCGAGGCCGCTGCCGCCGCCGAATGCCTGCAGGCCGGCGTGTTCGAGGAGCGCCAGGCCGAGGCCCTGCGCGCCGCGGCGGCCGGCCTGCCCCAGGGCAGCTGGCTGCTGGAGCCCACGCCCGTGCCGGGCCGCTGGATGGTCTACATGGGCCGCTTCGAGGACCTGGAGACGCTGGACAAGAAGCGCGCCGAGCTACGCGCCCGCAAGGTGGACCATGACCGCGCGGGCGGCACGCTGGAGTACGGCCTGTCCCTGGGCCGCTTCAACTCCAAGGACGCCGCCGAGCGCGAACTGGCCAACCTGGGCAACAAGGGCGTGCGCACGGCCCGCGTGATCCAGGAGCGGCCCGAGTCCCCCGGCTTCACGCTGCGCCTGCCCGCCGTCACCGACGCGCTGCGCCCGCAGCTCGACGCGCTGCGCCCTGCCATGGCGGGCAAGACGCTGCGCAGCTGCGGCTAAGAGCGTGTTTACGATCTAAGGGTCAAAATGGCCTCCAGCGCTTACTGGACAAGCGCTGGCAGCTATCATTTTTAAAAACCCGGTACGCGCATCAGACGATCCGGCGCTCGGCCACCAGGAACGCGGTGATGTCGCCAAGAAAGGTCTTGGCATGCGCCATCGTCACCTGGCCGGCAGGGGAGGCAAAGGCGTCCTGCAGCGTCTGCGCGTCCTGGAACCACATCTCCACGATGCCGTCGATCGGCAGATCGCCGTAGGCGCAGGGCGTGCCCTTCTCGCGCTCCCGCGCCACCACGGCGTTCTGCCGGTAGCCGGCCACGCCGGGCATCTTGCGCACCAGGTCGCCGTGGATGCGCCATTCACGCCGGAAATCGTCCTCGCCCAAGGCGTCCAGCCGCCGGATGAGGGACATGCGCTTGAGCAGCCCGGCACGCTCCGCATCGCCGGGCGGCTCGATCACGACGGACTGCTCCGCCGTGACGATGTGCAGCCCGCCCAGGAAGTGCTTCTCGTCCTGGACGAGCTCGGCGGCCAGGCCGCCGTCGCCGAACGCGCGCGCGGATTGCTCCGCGTCGTCGAACCAGAGCTGGGAGAAGCCGTCGACATCCCAGGGCCCGCGTTCGAACGCGATGCCGCGCTGCACGCGGTCGACGACGAGGTTCTGCCAGTACCCGCGCAGCCGGGGCGCACGCGCGGCCAGCGGGCCGTGCCGGTCCCGCCAGTAGGCGTCGAATGCGTCCCCGGTCCAGTCCGCCTTCTTGCGGATCAATCCCATCCGTACGTTCGTCACAGTGGCTCCTTGGTTGGTTCAACGGCGCGCGCCGCCTCGGCCCGCGCCCGCGCGAGGCCCGGCGCCCGCTTGGCGAGCCAGACGCCGTGCCTGACCGGCCAGCGCCCGTAGCCGGGGTCCGCGCCCAGGGCCTGGGCGGCGTGGTGCGCCCAGTAGGGGTCGAACAGGGCCTCGCGCCCCAGCGCGATCAAATCGGCCTGGCCTTGCGCGAGCACGGCCTCCGCCTGCTCCGCGTCCACGATCATTCCGACGGCCTGGGTCGTGACCTGGGCTTCGCGGCGGATGCGCTCCGAGAACGGCACCTGGAACCCCAGGCCGCGCGGCACGGGCAGCGCACGGGTCTCTTCGGTCAGCCCGCCGGAGGAGCAGTCGATGACGTCCACGCCACAGGCCGCGAGTTCGCGCGCGAGCACGACCGAGTCGTCGAGCCCCCAGCCGCCCTCGCTGCCGTCCACCGCCGACAGCCGGCAAAACAGCGGCTTGTGCGCCGGCCACGCCTGGCGCACCCGGCGCGCGATCTCCAGCGCCATCCGCATGCGCCCGGCGCGGCCACCGCCCCACGCGTCGTCCCGGTGGTTCGAGTGCGGCGACAGAAAGCTCGCGACCAGGTACCCGTGGCCGAAATGCAGTTCCACGACGTCGAAGCCGGCCTGGTCCGCGCGCACCGCGGCATCGACGAAGCGCTGCACGGCCTGGGCAATGCCGGCCTCGTCCAGCGGCACCGGCGGGGACCAGCCCGGGCCTGCGGCGAGCGCGCTGGGGCCGAGCCGCTGCCAGGGTTCCGCATCGGCCGCGAGGCGCGACTCCGGCAGCGCGGCGCCGCCTTCCCACAGGGGCTGGCTGCCCGACTTGCGGCCCGCATGGGCCAGTTGCACCCCGATCGCCGCGCCGTTGGCGTGGACGAAATCGACGACCTGCTTCAGGGGCGCGATGTGGCTGTCGCTCCAGAGGCCGAGGTCGGCCGTCCCGATGCGCCCGCGCGGATCGACGGCCGTACTCTCGGTCAGGATCAGCCCCGCGCCGCCCAGCGCGAACTTCCCGAGGTGCACCAGGTGCCACGGCGTCGCGTGCCCCACCTCGGCGGCGTGCTGGCACATGGGGGAGATCACCACGCGGTTCTTCAGCTCCAGCCCGCGCAGCCGCAGGGGCTGGAACAGGAGCGGTTCATCGGCTTTCATGCAAGGACTTTCTGGTCAATGGACCGCGGCAGGCGCCTGCGGCCGCGTGCCGAGGTAGGTGCCGCCCATCACGGCGGCGAATCCGAAGAGGTGCCACAGGGTCAGGCGCTCGCCCAGCAGCAGGGCCGCGAAGGCGACGCCGAACACCGGCACCCAGTAGAGGAACATCGCCGTGCGCGCCACGCCGATGCGGGCGATGGCCCGGTTCCACACCAGGTTGGACAGCGCGGTGGCCAGCACGCCGGAGAACAGGATGTAGCCCCACGGGCGCCAGCCCGGAAAGAGCGTCCCCCCATCGAGCGCGGGCACCTCGAAGCCCGCGTGCAACGCCAGCATCGCGGAGCCGAGCGCGTAGATCGCCCAGCTGATGGCCAGCGTGTGCATGCTGCGGGCCAGGCGCTGCACGATGGCGCCGCCGGCGGCGAAGCTGACCACGGCGGCCACGAGCATCAGGTCGCCGGCCCCCGCGCTCGACAGCCCGGCGCCCGGGTGGCTCAGCACGACCGCCGCCACCCCCGCGAAGCCGAGCGCCACGCCCGCCACGCGCAGGGCCGTGAGCCGTTCGCGGAAGACGAGGGCCGCGAGCAGCGCCGACACCAGCGGGCTCAGGGCCATGATCAGCGCGCCGTTGGTGGCCGTCGTGCGCAGCAGACCCTGCGCGAACAGGATCTGGTTGAGATACACCATCAGCACGGCGCAGACGGCGATGGCCGCGCCCTGCCGCAGCGAGACCGGCCGCCAGCCGCAGCGCTTGCAGAGCACCACCCCGGTCAGCGCGGCGCAGGCCACCAGCATCCGCAGCGCCGCCAGCGTCGTCGGGTCGAAGAAGCCCGTGAGGATTTTCACGGCCGAGACGTTCAGCCCCCAGATCGCCATGGCGGCCACCAGCGTCGCCTGGACGGCGGACGCGTTCGCTGTGTCGGCCTTCATGTCCCGTCCAAGCGCTTCTCAGTGATCCATAGCGCTGTGCGCCATCCACACCGCATCAAACGGGCGCGGCCCAGGCCAGCGGACGCCGTGGAACGGGCTTGGCCCGGCCACTGGCGTCGTCCCCCTTCCCGGCGCAGCCGAGAGAAGGGGGAAGCGGCGAAGCCGCTCAGGGGGTTGTCGCTTCATCTCAGCCTTCGAGGGTCTTCCACATCTCCACGTCGCGCTCGGCGGTCCAGATGCGCGGGTCGGCGTACTTCGTCACCTCGTCGTAGCAGCGCGTCACGTCGAACGGCATGCAGTGGTCGAAGATCACCCAGTGGCCGTACCTGGGCTTGAGCGCGGCGAAGGTGTCCTTGTAGATCGCGTTCAGGTCTTTGCCGGCGGACACGCCCTGCTCCACGCTGGCGCGCACGTCGGCGATGAAGTCGCGCGTCTCGCTCAGGCCCTTGGACACTTCCTCGGGCGTCGTGAGCGCCGCGCCGCGGCCGGGCACGAGCACCTTGGGGTTCAGCGCCGCCAGGTTGTTCAGGGTCTGCGGCCAGTCCTTGAAGTAGGCGTCCCCGGCATAGGGCGTCGCGCCGAACTCGACGAGGTCGCCCGACAGCAGCGCGCGCTCCTGCGGCAGCCACACGACGGTGTCGCCCTTGGTGTGGCCGCGCCCGAGCTGCAGCAGCTGCACTTCGAGCTTGCCGAGCCACAGGGTCATCTTGCCGGTGAAGGTCATCGTGGGCCAGGTCATGCCGGGCGGCACGGTCTCGACGCCCGCGAACAGGCGCGGGAAGCGGCCGATCTCGCTGGCCTTGTCCTGCTCGCCGCGCTCCACGATCAGGTCATAGGTGTCCTGGCTCGCGAGGATGTGGTCGGCGCCATAGGCGCTGGCGCCCAGCACGCGCACCGCGTGGTAGTGCGTCAGCACCACGTACTTGATCGGCTTGTCGGTTACCTCGCGGATGCGGCGGATCACGTCCTGCGCCATCGCGGGCGTGGCCTGCGTGTCGGCCACCAGCACCGCGTCGTCGCCGATGATGATGCCGGTGTTGGGGTCGCCCTCGGCCGTGTAGGCCCAGGCGTGCTCGGAGATCTGGCTGAAGGTGACCTTCTTCTCTTCGAGGTCGGCCTGGGAGGCGAATTTCTTGGTGGGTTGGCTCATGAGAGATTCCTTGTATGAACAGTCAATGGTGGTGCCGGTCAATGCGCGCCCAGATACGCCGCCTTGACCTTGGGATCGTTGAGGAGCGCGCTGCCCGTGCCTTCCAGCGTGATGCAGCCCGTTTCGAGCACGTAGGCGCGGTCCGCCACGCCCAGCGCCTGCTTGGCCATCTGCTCGACCAGCAGGATGGTCAGCCCCGATTCGCGCAATTGGCGGATGGCATTGAAGATGTCCCTGATGATCAGGGGCGCCAGGCCGAGGGAGGGTTCGTCGAGCAGCAGCAGCCGGGGCTCGCTCATCAGCGCGCGCGAAATCGCCAGCATCTGCTGCTCGCCGCCCGACATGGTCCCGGAGAGCTGGTGCTGGCGTTCGCGCAGGCGCGGGAACCGGTGGAACTCGCGTTCGATGGCGGCCTCGATGGCCGCCGTGTTCCCCCGGCGCGAGTACGCCCCGAGCAGCAGGTTTTCCCGCACCGTCTGGTCGGCGAAGACGCCGCGACCTTCCGGCGACATGGCCACGCCGAGCGCGACGCGTTCGTGGGCGCGGGCGGTCGTGATGTCCTTGCCATCGACCTGGATGCGGCCTTCGGCGACGGGCTCCAGGCCGCAGATGCTCTTGAGCAGCGTGCTCTTGCCCGCGCCGTTGGCGCCGATGATGGTGACCACCTCGCCTTGCCGCACCTCCAGGCTCACGCCCTTGACGGCCTGGATCGCGCCGTAGGCGACCTTGACTGAGTCGAGTTTCAACATGGGTGACTTTCCGGTTCAGGCGGCGGCGGGAGCGTCTTGCGGCTCATCGACGCCCAGGTAGGCTTCCACGACGCGGGGGTTGGCCTGCACCTCCGCAGGCCGGCCCTCGGCGATCTTGATGCCGTAGTCCAGCACGATCACGTGGTCCGAGATCGACATGACGAGGTCCATGTGGTGCTCGACCATCAGGATGCTCACGCCGCACTGGCCGATGCGCACCAGCAGCTCGCCCAGCTCGGCCGTCTCCTGCGGGTTGAGGCCCGCGGCGGGCTCGTCGAGCAGCAGCAGCTGCGGCTCGGTCGCCAGCGCCCGCGCCAGCTCGACGCGGCGCTGCAGGCCGTAGGGCAGGCTGCCGGCCGGCTGGTGGGCCAGGTGCAGCAGGCCCACCAGGTTCAGCAGTTGCAAGGCGCGCTGGCGCGTCGCGGCTTCCTGTCTGCGTGCGCCGGGCAGCGCGAACAGGGATGCGAGGAAGCCGTTCGTCATCCGGGTGTGGCAGCCCAGCATGACGTTGTCCAGCACCGAGAGGTCCGCGAACAGCCGCAGGTTCTGGAACGTGCGCCCCATGCCCATGCGGCAGATGGCGTGCACCGGGCGGCCCGAGACTTCCTGGCCCAGGAACCTGATCGACCCCTCGCTCGGGTCCAACAGGCCCGTGAGCATGTTGATCATCGTGCTCTTGCCCGCGCCGTTCGGCCCGATCAGCGCATGGATGTGCCCGCGCTGCAGCCGAAACGACACGTTCTGGGCCGGCTTCACGCCCCCGAAGTTCTTGGTGACGCCCTCGGCCACCAGCAGATCGCCCTCACCCTGGGGGCCGATGCGCGCCGGCGCGGCGGTGACGCTGGAGGCATCGGGCGCCGCCGCGGGCCTGCGCAGCCACTTCGCGAGCAGGCCCGTCACCCCGCCCGGCATGACGTAGAGCGCGAACAGCAGCAGAAAGCCGTAGAGGAAATGCTGGGCCGACGGCCAGCGGGCCAGGGCCGCGTCGATCACGGTGAGGATCACGGTGCCGACCAGGGGCCCGTACTGCGAGCCGGCGCCGCCGAACAGCACCAGCAGCAGGATGAAGATCGACAGGTGGAAGGTGATGAAGTCGGAGTTGATGTACTGGTTCTGCTGCGCGACCAGCGCCCCGGCAATGCCGCAGGTGACCGCCGCGACCACGAAGGCGATGACCTTGGCCCGGTAGACGCGCACGCCCACCGACGACGACGCGATCTCGTCCGCCTGCAGCGAGAGCAGCGCGCGGCCGAAGCGGCCCTGCAGCAGGTTGCGCAGCAGCAGGTGCGTTACCGCGCACAGGGCGATGCCCAGCCACACCCATTGCAGCGACGTCAGCGGCTGCCCGTTCCAGGTCAGCGCCTTGATGCCGTAGATGCCCTGCGCGCCGCCGAAGACCTCGGTCCATTCGCCCACGAGCTTTTCGACGACGATGCCGAAGGCCAGCGTGACCATCGCGAGGTAGGGCCCCTTGACCCGCAGCGACGGCAGGGCGATCAGCACGCCGCAGACGCCGGAGACGACGGCGGCCAGCGCCAGCGCGAGCCACGGGTCGATTTCGGTGCGCGTGGTGAGCAGCGCCACGGCATAGGCCCCGGCGGCGAAGAGGCCCGCCTGGCCCAGCGACTTCTGGCCCGCATAGCCCACCAGCACGTTCATACCGGCGGCGCAGAGGTAGTACACGCACATCATGAACACGATGCGCAGGTAGTAGTCGTTCCCGAGCAGCGAGGCGGCGCCGGCCAGGACGGCGGCGGCAAGGACGACGCCCCAGAGATGCTGACTGCGCTTCATACCTTCTCCACCATCTGCTTGCCGAACAGGCCCGTCGGGCGGAACGCCAGGACCAGGATCACGAGGGCGAAGACGGCGACCTCGCGCCACTGCGCCGACCAGAGGTTCACGAGCGATTCCAGCAGGCCCAGCACGAACCCGCCGATGACGCAGCCGCGCGGATTGCTCAGGCCGCCGATCATGGCACCCGAGAACCCCTTGAGGCCCACCGTGAGCCCCATGAAGAGCGAGGCCTGGGCAATGGGCGCGAGCAGGAACCCGGACAGGCCGGCCAGCGCCGAGCTGACCACGAAGGCGCCGATCATCACGGCGTTGGTGTTGATGCCCATGAGGCTGGCGACGCTGCCGTTGGCCGCGACCGCCCGCATGGCCTTGCCGACCATGGTCCGGTTCATCACGAAGTCGAAGCCGATCATGATGACGACGGCCACGCCCAGGGTGAGAAGCTCCTGCGGGCGCACGCCCACGCCCATCAGGCGGATGACCGAATCGCCCACGGGCCCGGGCACCACCACGGGCTTGGGCCCCCAGATGGCCAGGCCGATGCTCTGCAGGATCACGCCGAAGCCCAGCGTGCTCATGACCCAGGCCATGCCGGGCCGGCCCGCGAAGGGCCGCACGCCGATGACGTACAGCAGCCATCCGAGCAGGCCCATGACGCCCAGCGCCGCCGCCAGGGCCAGTAGCTGGGCGCCCGCGCCCGGCAGCGCCTGGCCGAACGTGGTCGAGGTCACCGGAAGGCCCAGGACCAGGAAGAGCGCGCTCATGCCGATGAATGCACCCGCCGACACGAATTCACCGTGGGAGAAATTCAGCGTCTTGGTGGTTGTGAATGTGATGCTGAAGCCCAGGGCCACCAGCGCGTAGGCACCGCCCACGGCCAGGCCGCTGAGAATCGCCTGCAAGAGCGCCTCTGTCATGCTTGTCTCCGAAATGGCGGCCCGGGGCAGCCCGGGCGCGCCCTGCGTTGCTTGCTTACTGCTTGAAGTCGCCGCTGGCCAGCGCGCCGATGACCGGGTCGGTATAGGGCATGAGCTTGCCGTCCTTCCAGCGGATCCAGACCAGGTCCTTGGCCGTCAGGGCTTCATGGTTGGCCTTGCTGAAGGGCTTGTCGTACGTCTTGAGGACGCCCTGGACGGGGGCCTTCAGGTCTTCCAGCGCCACGCGCACGGCGGAACCGTCGAAGCTGTTCGCCTGCTTGGCTGCCGCGGCGTAGAGCAGGACCGAGTCGTAGCCATGCAACGCGAAGGAGAACGAGCCGGGGGCCTTGAGCTTGGCGCCGATGCGGTCGAACAGCTTCTGCTGGGCGGGCGAGCGCGTCTCGCTGACCGTGCGCATGAAGATCGGCTTCTCGGCCAGCGCCTTGCCCGCCGCGTCGTAGAAGGTGATGTTGTCGGCGGCCCAGGAGGTCAGCACCAGCGGGAAGTAGTTGATCTTCTCCATGCTGCGCACGAGCTGCGCGATGGGCGTGCCCTGGGCCCAGACCACGACGGTATCGACGTTCGCGGATTTCATCTTGCTCAGCTGCGAGGTCATGTCGGTGTCGCCGACGCCGAAGCGCTCAGTGGCGGCGATCTTGATGTCCTGCAGCTTCGCGATTTCCTCCATGTCCTTGAGGCCGCCCTGGCCGTAGCCGGTGGTTTCCGCCATCAGGCCGACGACCTTCGACTGGGCCGTGTTCTTCTTTACGTAGGCCATCAGGGCCGCCACCTGCTCGCGGTCCACCATGGAGACGCGGAACATGTAGTTGTCCGCGCCGGGGCTCATCGGCTTGGTGATGTCGGTGCCCGATCCCACGTTGCCGATGACCGGGATCTTCTTCTGGTTGGCGATGTGCTTCCAGGCCATCGCGTTGCCCGAGTTGGTGGGGCCGAACACTGCGGAGACCTTCTCGCTGTCGATCAGCTCGCTCATGTTCTGGATCGACTTCGGCGGCGCGGAGGTGTCGTCGCGCGTCACGAGCGCCAGCTTCTTGCCCAGCACGCCGCCCGCGGCGTTGATGTCGGCGATGGCGGCTTCCATGCCGAGCACGGCGGCCTGTCCGCTCTGCGCCGAGGGGGAGGCGGACAGGTCCCCGTTGTATCCCAGCTTGATGTCCTGCGCGCTGGCGGCGCCGGCGGCGGCCAGGCTGGCGGCCAGGATGGCTTGCTTGAAGAGCTTGGGAAGGCTCATGACGGTCTCCTTGGGTAGTTGTGGAACTCGGTGAGTTCAGGGGTTGGGGAACGAACGATCAGGGAATCAGGAAGCGAGGAAGCCGCCGTCCACGGGCAGCGTCACGCCCGTCACGTAGGTGGCCATGGCGGACGCCAGGAAGACCACGGGGCCCACCAGTTCCTCCGGCTGGCCAACGCGCGCCATGGGCGTGCGCAGCATGAACTTGTCGAGGCGCTCGGGTGCCTCCCGCGTATAGGAGGTCATGGGGGTTTCGATCACCCCCGGGGCGATCGCGTTCACGCGCACGCCGTCCTTGGCCAGCTCCACGGCGAGGGCCTGCGTCATGAGCTTGACGGCGCCCTTGGACGGCGAATAGCCCACCACGTTGGGAATGCCGGTGCTCGACGCGATGGAGCCCACGTTGATGACCACGCCCCGCGTCTTGCGCAGCGCGCCCAGCCATGCCTGCGTGGGCAGGAAGGAGCCCATCACGTTCACGTCCAGCGTGCGCTCCAGGTTGGCGGCGGCCTTCGGGCTGTCCAGCCCCTCGCGGATGATGATGCCGGCGTTGTTGACCAGGATGTCGATGTCCCCGACCTCGGCCGCCACGGCGGCCGCGAGCGCCTGGCAGGCGTCCTGCGAGGTCACGTCCAGCCGGTACGCCGCGGCCTCGCCGCCTTCGGAGCGGATGTGCGCTGCCACTGCCTGCGCATTGCCTTCGTTCAGGTCCGTGACGACGACGCGCGCGCCGGCCTTGGCCAGGCCCTGGGCGATGGCCTTGCCGTTGCCCTGCCCTGCGCCGGTCACCAGCGCGAGGCGCCCGCCGAGGACCCGGGGCGCCATGAGTTCGGAGATTTCCATTGCGTGTCTTTCGTGCTGCATTCGGGAGTCAGGCGGCCTGCGCGTGCTGGGGCTGCGGCTGGCGCTGGTCCGCGCCGGCGGCCGGCAGGTCGGCCTGTTTTGCGAGCGCCTGGCCCGCGACATAGCCAAAGGTGAGCGCGGGGCCGAGGGTGATGCCCGCGCCGGGGTAGTTGCCGCCCATGATGCTGGCGGCGTCGTTGCCGACGGCGTACAGGCCCTGGACCGGGCGGCGGTCCTTCGCCAGCACCCGGCAGGACGCGTCGGTTGCCAGCCCCGCGAACGTGCCGATCTCGCCGACCACGATGCGGATGGCATAGAAAGGCCCCTTGCGGATCGGCGCCATGCAGGGGTTGGGCTGGACCAGCGAGTCGCCCTGGTAGCGGTTGTAGGCCGTGCTGCCCTTGGCGAACCGGGTGTCGGTGCCGGACACGGCGTCCCGGTTGAAGTGCTCGACCTCTTCCTGGAGCGCGGCGGCGGGCACGCCGATGGCTTGCGCCAGCTCCTGCAGGCTGCCGGCGCGCTTCAGGTAGCCGCTGCGCAGGTGCTTGCCGATGGGCAGCGGGAATGGCGCCACCGCGCCCAGCCCGTATTCGCGCAGGTGCGCGTGGTCGCAGACGAGCCAGCAGGTCACCTCGGGCAGGCCCTCGCAGGCCTTCACGAGGTGCTGGATGAAGTCGTGGTACGACAGCGCCTCGTTGGTGAAACGCCGCCCGCGCGGCGTGACCGCGATCACGCCCGGCTTGGCGCGGTCGATGAAGTGCGGCATGACGCCTTCGGAGCCGTCCTTGCGCTTGACCACCGAGGTCGGGCACCAGGCGGCCGCGTTCGGGATGGTGGGATCGACCCAGCCCCCCACGGACTCCCCGAGGCGCAGGCCGTCGCCGGTGTTCAGTGCGGGCGACGGCGTGAAGTGCTCGCGGCCGGTCGGCGCATGCGGGAACAGCTGCTTGCGGCGCTCGATGTCGTAGGGGAACCCGCCACAGGCCAGCACGACGCCGCGGCGCACCCGGACATCGACCGGCTTGCCGTCGCGCACCACCGATGCGCCCACCACGGCATCGCCTTCCACGATGAGCTTCTTCACCGGGGCGTTGAGCCACACGGGAATGTCCAGGTCCATGCCGGCCTTGGCGAGCCGGCCCGCCAGCGCGTTGCCGTTCGTCAGCGTCATCCCGCGGCCGTGCCGCACGACGTCGAGCAGGTGCCCGCCGAAGCGCTTAGCGACGTACCAGAAGGATTCGAGCGACTTGAAGGCGCGCAGGAAATGCCACAGCTCCTTGCCGGAGCCGAGCATCATGCCGAAGACCGTCAGCTCGGGCACCGGCGGCGCTAGCTGCGCGACATGGGCGCCGAGCTCGCGGGCGTCGAACGGGCGGGTCACCATCGAACGGCCGCCGGGCTGGCCGCCGGGCGCCTCGGCGTGGTAGTCGGGGAACACCGGCGGCATGTCGAACTGCACGCAGGTCTTTTCCGTGAAGAAGTCGATGGCCTTGGGCCCGTTCTCGATGAAGGCGTCCACGCGCGCCGCATCGAAATGCGTGGTGGTCTCGTGCTGCAGGTACGCCCGCGCGGCCCCCGGGGGCTCGTGGATGCCCTGCTCCCTGGCGAGCCTGGTGCCGGGGACCCACAGCCAGCCGCCCGACCGCGCCGTGGTGCCGCCATACACGGGCGCCTTGTCCACCACCAGCACCTTGAGCCCCTCGTGGGCGGCCGTCACCGCCGCCGCCATGCCGGACGCGCCGGTACCCACCACCAGCACGTCGTAGCCCGTTTCCAGCTTACTCATTGACCTTCACTCCTTGGACACAGGGGCTGCTTGCGGCGGCCCGATGGCGTTAGTATGGTGCTAATGCATATTTTATAAACTAATGGTTAACCCTAATCGAATGAAGTTGAATAGATCAAATACCATGGCCGCACCATGACGGGACTTGAAAGGGGAGACCCCACGCCTGCCCCGGACCGAGAGCGCCGGGGCATCCAGGCCATCGAGGCCGGCGGCCAGCTGCTCCTCGCGCTGGGGGCCCACGGCCACCCGGTGCCGCTCAAGCAGCTCGCCCGGGCCGCCAACATGGCCCCCGGCAAGGCCCACCCATACCTGGTGAGCCTTTCCAAGCTGGGGCTGGTGGCCCGGGAAGCCTCGACCGGCCACTACCTGCTCGGCCCCACGGCAATGCAGCTCGGCCTGGTGACCCTGCGGGCCGTCAACCCGGTCCGCGAGGCCACGCCGTTCGCGGAGCAGCTCGCGCGCGAAACGGGGCACAGCGTGGCGCTGTCGGTCTGGGGCAGCCAGGGGCCGACGGTGGTGCAGCTCTTCGACGCGGTCTATCCGCTGCACACCAACATCCACGCCGGGACCGTCATGTCGCTGGCCGCCACGGCGACAGGCCGCCTGTTCGCCGCCTACCTGCCGGCCCAGCTGCTGGACGAATCCCTGCGGGACGATGGGCGGCGCCTGGGCCCGGACCTGGCCCCGCCGGTGGAGGCGCGCGCGCTGCGCGGCCTGCTGCGCCAGGTGCGCCAGCACGGCCTGTCGCGCTCGGTGGACAGCCCCACGTCGGGGGTCTGCTCGTTCGCGGCGCCCGTCTTCGACTACTCGGGCAACATGGTCCTGGCGGTGACGCTGCTCGGGCTCACCCGGTCGTTCGACACGGGCTGGAACGGCAGCCAGGCCCGGGCCGCGAAGGCCTGCGGCATCGCCATCTCCAGGCGCCTCGGCGGTCTCTCCGAAGGGCTCTGAGGCCTGCGCGTTAGACTAAAAATCCACCCCCGACCAATGCAATCGATGGGATCACATCTTCAGGAAACGACCATGGGCACAGCCGACGAAGACAGCAGCGAAGCGGGCTCCGAGAAGACGCGCCGGGGCATCCAGTCCATCGAGGCGGGCGGCCAACTGCTGCTGGCCCTGGGCGCCCAGGGCCGCCCCCTGCCCCTGCGGGAGCTGGCCAAGGCCGCCGACATGGCCCCCGGAAAGGCCCACCCCTACCTCGTGAGCTTCGCCAAGCTGGGGCTGGTGACCCAGGAGGCCTCCACCGGCTTCTACTGGCTCGGGCCCACCGCCATGCAGCTGGGCCTGGTGACGCTGCGCATGCTCAATCCGGTGCGCGAGGCCACGCCCTTCGCGGAGCAGCTGGCCCGGGAGACGGGGCACAGCGTCGGGCTGTCGGTCTGGGGCAACCAGGGGCCGACGATCGTGTTCCTGTTCGATGCGATCTACCCGCTGCATACCAACATCCGCACCGGGACCGTCATGTCGCTGGCCGGCACCGCGACGGGCCGCCTGTTCGCCGCCTACCTGCCGGCCAAGCTGATCGAGGAATCGCTGCTGGAGGACGAGCGCCGCCTGGGGCCGGACATCGCCAAGCCCGTGGACACGGAGGAACTGCAGGGCATGCTGGCCGAAGTGCGCAAACACGGCGTGTCCCGCTCGGTGAACAACCCCACGCCGGGCGTGTGCTCGTTCGCCGCGCCCGTGTTCGACTACTCGGGCAACATCGTGCTGGGCGTCACGCTCATGGGGCGCTCGCGCTCCTTCGACACGGACTGGAACGGCACCCAGGCCAAGGCCGTGCGGGCCTGCGGGCTGGAAGTCTCCCGGCGCCTGGGCGGGCCGTCCCGCGGCGCCGCGCAGGCGCGCTAGGCCGTCCCGCCGCGCTCAGAAGGTGTGAATGAATCCGGCGTGTCCGAGCGGGCCGCCAAAACGCGCCCCATCAAGGCGCAAAGCGCAGCCATAGCTCGGGCTATGGCGAGCATTTGCAACGCCGAGGGGGCGCGTTTTGGCGGGACGAGCGGGCATGTCGGGTTCGTTCACACCTTCTTGTATCTTCAATTCAG
>Ga0222428_100113_pt1 | contig 119728 bp, 94 predicted proteins | sample 2B5Ametagenome_FD_182471 | JGI IMG/M metagenome (GOLD analysis project Ga0222428, IMG submission 182471) | Enriched microbial communities from leaf-cutter ant dump, University of Wisconsin, Madison, United States - 2B5A (version 2) | ecosystem: Environmental > Terrestrial > Nest > Insects nest >...
GAAACCGCCACCCGCACCAACCTCGAAGCCGCCGACGAAGTGGCCCGCCAGATGCGCCTGCGCGACCTGGGCGGCCTGATCGTGATCGACTTCATCGACATGGAGGAGAGCAAGAACCGCCGCGAAGTGGAAAACCGCCTGCGCGACGCGCTGCGCCAAGACCGCGCGCGCGTGCAGTTCGGCACCATCAGCAAGTTCGGCCTGATGGAGATGAGCCGCCAGCGCCTGAAGCCCGCGCTCAGCGAAGGCTCGTCCATTCCCTGCCCCCGCTGCGGCGGCTCGGGCCACATCCGCGATACGGAATCGTCGGCCCTGCAGATCCTGCGCATCATCCAGGAAGAGTCCATGAAGGACAACACGGCCGCCGTGCACTGCCAGGTGCCAGTGGAAGTGGCGAGCTTCCTGCTCAATGAAAAGCGCACCGAGATCGCCAAGATCGAACTCAAGCAGCGCGTCAGCGTGCTCATGGTGCCCAACAAGTCGCTGGACACGCCCAACTACAAGCTCGAACGCCTGAAGCACGACGACCCGCGCCTGGACCACATCGACGCCAGCTACAAGCTCGCCGAGGAAGTGGAAGACCCCACCGCCGTCACGCGCCGCTCGCAAGAGCCCACCAACAAGCAGACCCCCGTGATCAAGGGCGTGCTGCCCGACGCCCCCGCCCCCGTGGCCGAGCCCCGCCCCGAAGGCGCGGCCCGCCCCCAGCGCGCGGGCCAGCCGCAGCGCACAGCCGCACCGGCCCCCGCACCCGCTCCCGTGGCGGCACCAGCCCCGGCAGCGCCTCAGGAACAAGGCATCTTGGCCTGGCTCAAGAACCTGATCTTCGGTACCCCTGCCGCAGCGCCCGCCCCCGCGGCCGCCCCAACACCCGCCGCTGCACCCGAAACCTCTGGCCGCGGCGAGCCCCGCCGCGACGGCCGCAACGGCAACGGTGAAGGCCGTGGTCGCCGTGGCGGCCGCGACGGCGGCAACCGCGACGCGCAGCGCGAAGGTGTCGGCGAAGGCCGTGGCCGCCGTGGCGAGCGTTCCGCCGAAGGCCGCGCGCCCCGCGATGCGAACCGCCCCGAAGGCGAGGCCCGCGAACCGCGCGAGGGACGCGAGCCCCGCGAAGGCCGCAACAACCGTGACGGCAACCGCAGCCGCCGCGACGCCGAGCCGCGCCACCAGGCCAACGGCGTGAACGGCGATGCCGCCGCCGCGCCAACGCAGGTCGAAGGCCCCAACGGCACCGAGGCCGCTGCCGCCCAGCAGCCCCGTGGCGAACGCGGCCCCCGCCGCGAGCGCGGTGAACGCGGCAACCGCGGCGAGCGTGGCGAACGCGCCCCCCGCGCCGTGGAAGCGCAAGAGGCCGCGGCTGCAGCAGCCCCCGCCGTCCCTGCCGCCGCGGCGGGCGACTTCGTCGACACCGCGCCGCTGGCCTCGCTGCCCGACCTGGACCTGACCGGCAACGAGACGGCGGGCACCGAGGAGCAGCAGCGCCGCGAGCGCCGCTCACGCGACCGCTACGGCCGCGACCGCCGCGAACGCGGCGACCGGGGCCCGCGCGACAGCGCCGAAGCCGCCGCGCCCGCAATGCTGGACTTCGACCCCACGGCGGCCGCCGCGCCCGAAGCCGAGGCCCCTGCGCAGGAAGAGGCTCCGCGCCGCAGCTACTTCAACGCACCCGCCGCAGCGCCTGCCGCGCCCATCGCGCCCACCACACCTGCGCCCGTGGCCTCCGTGGCAGAAGAAGCAGCGCCGGTGACAGCAGCAGCGCCCGTGGCAGCCCCTGTGCCCGCACCGGCCCCAGTGGTAGTAGCAGCGGCTGCTGCGCCAGTACAGGCTCCCGCAGCACCCGCCGCCGGCATGCCGCGTGTCCAAACCTTTGCGCTGCCCGTGGACGAACTGCAGCAAGTGGCAGCCTCGTCGGGCCTGCAGTGGGTGAACTCGGATGCGGACAAGATCGCAGCCGTGCAAGCCGCCATCGCCGCCGAGCCCCGCCCCATCCACGTGCCGCGCGAACGGCCGCCCGTGGTGGTGCTGGACGAAGGCCCTCTGGTGCTGGTGGAAACCCGCCGCGACCTGTCGGCCATGCCCCTGCCGTTCGAGAAGAACTGACCCGGCAGGTGTCCCAAGAAGGCGGCCTCGGCCGCCTTCTGTCCTTCCAAGAGCCATACGCCATGCTGTTCCTGCTCTCCCCCGCCAAGTCGCTCGACTACGACACGCCCCTGCCCGAAGGGCTGCCGCACACCACGCCCCGGTTCGTGCCGCAGGCCGCACAGCTCATCGAGGTGCTGCGCGAGAAATCGCCGCAGGACATCGCCTCGCTGATGGCCCTCTCCGACAAGCTCGCCGCGCTCAACGTGGCGCGCTACCAGGCGTGGCGACCCCGCTTCACGGCCGCCAACTCGCGCCAGGCGGTGCTGGCCTTCAACGGCGACGTGTACGAAGGCCTGCAGGCGCGTTCGCTGGATGCCGGCGACCTGGCCTGGGCGCAGGAGCACGTCGCCATCCTCAGCGGCCTGTACGGCGTGCTGCGCCCGCTGGACCGCATGCAGCCCTACCGGCTGGAGATGGGCACGCGCCTGGCCACCGGCACAGGTGCCAATTTGTATGACTATTGGGGCCGCCGCATCGCCGAGCACCTCAACACCCGCCTGCGCGCCGACACCACGCCGGTGGTGGTCAACCTAGCCTCGCAGGAATACTTCAAGGCCGTCCATCGGGAGGCGCTCAAGGCGCGCGTCATCGACTGCGTGTTCGAGGACTGGAAGGGCGGCGCATACAAGATCATCAGCTTTCACGCCAAGCGCGCGCGGGGCCTGATGGCGCGCTATGCCATCATGCGGCGCATTGCCACGCCCCGGGGACTCGAAGGGTTCGACCTGGAGGGCTATGCTTTCGCTGCGGGTGCATCGTCGCCCGAACGCCTCGTCTTCCGCCGCAAAACCATCGACTGAAAAAAGGAGTGCCACGGCCATGAGCGACACGACCACCGCCCAGCCCATCACCCCCGAGCTGCGCCGCTGGATCATCGAGCAGGCGAGCGCTGGCCACGGCGCCCCCGTGGTGCTGCAGGCCATGCTCGACGCGGGCTGGAACGAGGACGTGGCCGCCAGCGCCATGGAATCCGTGCTGCGCGAACACCTCAACGACGTGGCCGTGCAGCAGGGCCTGCCGCCCGCCGCGCCGGTGCCCGAGCCCCGGCTGGAGGAATCCCCCGCCCAGGTGGACTGCGGCGACCGCGTGGTGAACGTGCTGCTGGCCATGGCCCAGCCGCGCATCGTGGTGTTCGGCAACCTGCTCTCGCCCGAGGAGTGCGACGCGCTCATCGCCGCCGCCACGCCGCGACTGGCGCGCTCGCTCACGGTGGCGACCAAGACCGGGGGCGAGGAGGTCAACGCCGACCGCACCAGCGACGGCATGTTCTTCCAGCGCGGCGACGGCCCGCTGGTGCAGCGCATCGAGGAGCGCATCGCGCGCCTCTTGAACTGGCCCGTCGAGAACGGCGAGGGCCTGCAGGTGCTGCACTACCGCCCTGGCGCCGAGTACAAGCCGCACTACGACTACTTCGACCCGGCCGAGCCCGGCACGGCCACCATCCTCAAGCGCGGCGGCCAGCGCGTAGGCACGCTGGTGATGTACCTGAACACGCCCGAGAAGGGCGGCGGCACCACCTTCCCCGACGTGCACGTCGAGGTGGCGCCGCAGCGCGGCAACGCCGTGTTCTTCAGCTACGAGCGGCCCCACGCCTCCACCAAAACGCTGCACGGCGGCGCCCCCGTGATCGCGGGCGAGAAGTGGATCGCCACCAAGTGGCTGCGCGAGCGGGAATTCAAATAATCCAATCCAAATCGGCCTCTAGCGCTTATCCATCAAGCGCTGGCAGCTATTAACAACATAGCATCATGAACACGCCCGAACAATCCCAGCTCGGCAAGGCGTCCGCCTATGTGGACCAGTACGACGCCTCGCTGCTGTTCCCCATCCCCCGTGCGGGCAAGCGCGCCGAGATCGGCATCACCGGCGCCCCGCCCTTCTTCGGCGCCGACCTGTGGACGGCGTTCGAGCTGTCGTGGCTGAACGCGCGCGGCAAGCCCCAGGTGGCGCTGGCGCACATCACCGTGCCCTGCGAGACGCCGAACATCGTCGAGAGCAAGTCCTTCAAGCTCTACCTCAACAGCTTCAACAACACGCGCTTTGCCGACGCCGCCGAGGTACAGGCGCGCATCCGCGCCGACATCAGCGAGGCCGTATGGCGCGGTGCGGAACATCCTGCGACCGTGGGCGTGAAGCTCATCGCCCCCGAGCTGTTCGACCAGGAGCCCATGCACGAACTCGACGGCCTGAGCCTGGACCGGCTCGACGTGGAATGCACGCACTACCAGCCCGCACCCGAATTGCTGACCGCCGCCTTCGGCGAAGCGCCCGTCACCGAAACGCTGACGAGCAACCTGCTCAAGAGCAACTGCCTGGTCACCGGCCAGCCCGACTGGGGCAGCGTGCAGATCAGCTACAGCGGCCCGCAGATCGACCAGGCGGGCCTGCTGCAGTACCTGGTGAGCTTTCGCAACCACAACGAATTCCACGAGCAGTGCGTGGAGCGCATCTTCATGGACCTGTGGACGCGCTGCCGGCCCATCAAGCTCACCGTCTATGCGCGCTACACGCGGCGCGGCGGCCTGGACATCAACCCACTGCGCACCAGCCACCCGCAGGCCCTGCCGCGCAACGTGCGCACGGCGCGGCAGTAGCTACGCATCGATCCAGTCGCAGCGCAGCTTGCGCTGCCGATGGGCTTTGGCCCGCCAGGCGACGTAGAGGCTCGGAACCAGCGTGCCCATGAGGCACAGCGGCGCGGCCCAGGCCTGGCCGAAAGCGCAGGTCGGAAACCAGCCCACCCAGCCCATGATCCAGAGCGTCAGCACGAGGTCCCACAGGTGGTATTCCAGCGGGTGCTCGGCCTTGTGCTCCACCTGCCATTGCTTGATGCGCTGCAGTTCATCGAGGGTCATGGGAATCTCCCGGGAACGGGAAATTCACTGTAAGTTGCACGTAAGAATTCGTCAAGAATCCTTGCGCAGCCCGCTCACCCCAGCCGGAACACGTCCACCGAGCGCCCCAGCGATTCGGCGCCGTCCTTGAGGCCCTGGGCCGCCGCCGTAGACGCCTCCACGAGCGCGGCGTTCTGCTGCGTCACCGTGTCGAGCTGGGTGACAGCCTCGTTGACCTGGGCGATGCCCTGCGACTGCTCGCGCGTGGCGCTGCTGATCTGCTGCACCAGCGCGCTCACGCGCTCCACCGCATCCACCACGCCGCGGATGGTGGTGCCCGCATGGTCCATCTGCTGGGCGCCGCTGGCGATCTGGTTGACCGTGACGTCGATCAGGCCGCTGATCTCCTTGGCCGAGCTGGCGCTGCGCTGCGCCAGCGCGCGCACCTCGCCCGCCACCACGGCGAAGCCCCGGCCCTGCTCGCCCGCGCGCGCCGCCTCCACGGCGGCGTTCAGAGCCAGCAGGTTGGTCTGGAAGGCGATGCCCTCGATCACGCCCACGATCTCGCTGATCTTGGCGGACGAGTGCTTCATCTGCTGCATGGCCGCGCCCAGTTCCTGCACGGCCTGGCCGCCGCGCGAGGCGACTTCGCTGCTCTGCGCGCTCTCCTGCGAGACCTTGGCTGCCGTCTCTGCCGTCTGCAGCACGGTGCTGGCCAGCTGCTCCATGGACGCGGCGGTTTCCTCCAGGCTGCTTGCCTGCGATTCGGTGCGCGCCGACAGATCCAGGCTGCCGCGCGTGATCTCGGCGGCCGACCGGGTGAAGTTGCCGACCTCGGTGCGCACGTCGCCCACCACCGCGCGCAGGTTCACCTGGGTCTGCTGCAGCCGCTGCATGAGCGCGCCCAGCGGCTCGGGGTAGTCCGCGCTGACCGAGGTCGCGAGGTTGCAGGCCGAGATGTCGGACGCGAAGTGCGTGGCGTCGTGCAGCCCGCGCAGCACCGTGGCCTGGAAGCGCCACAACACCCAGCCCGCCCCCAGCACCAGCAGCGCCACGCGCGCAACCCAGGCCGCTGCGCCCTCCAACCCCAGCAGGTCGGGCACCAGCGCCAACAGCACCAGCACGGCCAGCATCAGCGCCATGCGGGGCAGCAGCGCCATCTGCGCCAGACCCTGGCGCCAGCCGCGCAGGCCGCGGTAGCGCACGCTGCCCGCCTCCAGCGAGAAGCTGCGGGCGCCCGCGTCCGCCTCGCGGCGCATCTGTGCATACAGCGTCTCGGCGGCCGCGGCTTCGGCGGCGCTGGGCTTGCTGCGCACCGACATGTAGCCGCGCGGCTTGCCGCCTTCCAGGATCGGCGTGACGTTGGCGCGCACCCAGTAGTGGTCGCCGTTCTTGCGGCGGTTCTTGACCAGGCCCGTCCAGGGCTCGCCCCGGCCGATGGTGCGCCACAGGTCCTTGTAAGCCTCGGCGGGCATGTCGGGGTGGCGGATGATGTTGTGGGGCTGGCCGATGAGTTCGTCGTAGGCATAGCCGCTCACGCGCACGAAGGCCGGGTTGCAGTGAGTGATCTCGCCCTTGGTGTTGGTGCTGGACACCAGCAGTTCGTCGCCGGAATAGTCGAAGTTCTGCTGGGTCACCGGCAGATTGATGCGCATGGAGGCTCCCTGATGGGCCCGCGCCGGTCGCGGGCTGCACGGCTTGTTACCGCTTGATACGGATCAAGTCTAACGAGCCGCTGCCGGCGCATCGCCAAGGCGCACCGAAAAGCTCAGGTACTCCCGCAGGGAAGCGGTTCAAAAGAGCGGCCTGGTCTCCATGAGGCCCTGCGCAGCGGCGCCCTGCGGCGCGGCAGGCGCAGCCTCGCGCAGCGGAGGTTCCTCGCCGCGCCGCGCGAGCGTGCTGGCCCGCACTCCCAGCAGGCGCAGGCGCTTCGCCAGGGGCACGCGCTTGAGGCACTGGCCCGCCAGCTGGCGGATGGCGGCGCCCTCGGCCGTGTAGAAGGCGGCAGTCTGGTCGCGCGTGGCGATCTTGAAGTCGTCGTAGCGCAGCTTGATGCCGATGGTGCGCGCCACGTAGCCCTTGCGCTGCAGGTCCTCGGCCAGGCGCATGCACAGGTCGGTGAAGATGGCCGAGAGTTCCGCCCTGTCGCGCACGGCGTGCAGGTCGCGGTCGAAGGTGGTCTCGCGGCTCATGCTCACGGGCTCGCTCTCGGTCACCACGGGGCTGTCGTCCTGGCCCCAGGCCACGCGGTGCATCCAGGCACCCGTGGATTTGCCGAAGCGCTCGATGAGCCACTGAGGGTCCTGCGCGGCCAGCTCGCCGATGGTGTGCACGCCGAAGGACGCCAGCTTCTCGCCCGCCTTGGGGCCGATGCCGTTGATCTTGCGCACGTGCAGCGGCCAGATCTTCGCCTGCAGGTCCTCCGCATAGATGACGGAGATGCCGTTGGGCTTGTTGAACTCGCTGGCCATCTTGGCCAGCAGGCGGTTGGGCGCCACGCCGATGGAGCATGTCAGGCCCGTCTTCTCGAAGATGCTCTTCTGGATGAGCCGCGCCAGCACCCGCCCGCCCTCGCGCTGGCCGCCGGGCACGTCGGTGAAGTCGATGTAGACCTCGTCCACGCCCCGGTCCTGCATCACCGGCGCGATCTCCAGGATGGCCGCCTTGAACGCGCGCGAGTAGCGGCGCACCTCGTCGAAATCCACCGGCAGCACGATGGCATCCGGGCACAGCCGGCCCGCCTTCATCATGCCCATGGCCGAGCCCACGCCGAACTGCCGCGCGGGGTAGGTGGCCGTGGTGATCACACCCCGGCCCACGTAGTCCTTGAGCCGCGGGAAATCTTCCACGGGGATGAAGCGCCGCTCGCGCTCGCCGGTGCCGTCGGGGTTCTGCAGCAGCAGCTCGTCCACCTTGCGTCGCCCGCCGCCGATGACCACGGGCAGGCCCTTGAGCTGCGGGTAGCGCAGCAGTTCGACGGACGCGAAGAAGGCGTCCATGTCGAGGTGCGCGATGCGGCGCAGAGGAGAGGTGGAAGGCTCAGGGGCAGCGTCGGTCACATCCGTTATTGTGCGCAGCAATGTGATGGGTTACCGCCCGGCCCCAGGCCGTGGCCGGTACGGGGCCTTTTTGTTGATCAATCACGCGCCGCGAAAATCGCAATCTCCGGGTTCCAGTCCTCGGGCAGTTCCGGCGGGCTGACCGATTCCAGGTCAAGCCGGATGAAGGAATTCAGGATCGACTGGAAAGTCTCCGTGTCGCGCGCCCAATGGATGACGCCATCGAAATCTGCCGCAAGGGCGTGCGTCAACCGAAGCGATGAGCGAAGGTTGACGCCCACCGGGCTGGCCACCTGCACGATGGCGATTCTCTGGCCTCCTACCCAGCGCCAGATATCGTCTGGACACTCATGTGCATAGTCACGACGGCCGTTCCATACGGCAACCCGGAGAGTCTTGCCCGTCGGCGTGGCAAGACGGAAGATCCAGGGAACATCTTCCAGCGGAACATCGCGGGCCGCATAGAACTTCGGCAACGGGCGCCCGAGGACGGTCGCCTTGTGCTCCCGGATCTTGCGACGTTGCGCGACCGACAGTTTCTCAAGCTGCCTTCCCTCATGATCGAACAGGCGCACGTCCGGGGAAGAATACTGCTCCGCCGTCCCCGCGTCGTAAACGTCGGAATCAGGGAAGGCAAAGAGTAGTACCTGCCCGGTAAAGCTGCGCAGATGGCGCAGCACAATGTCCCAGGCAATGTCCTGATGGACAACGGGAACGACATGGAGCCGTTTCGCCAGGTGCCTCTCTCATCAGACGGTCGATCACGGCGATACCGATGGCACTGAACCCGGTGCCGTTGCCGAGACAAAAACCAACATGAAAGGCCCTCTTCCCGACTTTGGCCCGGAACGCCTGCAGGATGATCCGAGCGGCAGCGGGTATCGCGCCATCTCCGGTCAGTTCCCGGATCCGTGCGCCATTGATTGCCTCGACCGGCGGCAGCGTGTGCAGATCCACCGTGCTGCGGTATTGGCCATTGCCCGGCTTTGCGGTTTGCTCCAGCGGCTTTTTCTTTCTCCGGGCCTCGCCCATTGCACCTTCCCCCTGCGCTTCAGCTGAAAGCCGCGATCACTGTTTCGATGGGAAGAAACAGCGTCCGGCTCTCTTCGGGGTATTCGATAAACTCCGCGCATCCCATGTAGAAGCGCTTTGCCGCATCGCTCTTGGCATGCACCAGCACGGCCCCGATGCCGATGCTTTGCGATGCAACGGCAATGCGATGCAGCGCATCCGCCAGGATATCCGCGCCAAGCCCCCGACCTGCATGCTCGCGGCTAACCGCGAGGCGGCCAATGACCGAAACCGGAATAGTGCCCGGCGCGTTGCGCCGGACCTTGCCAGGGGCCGCAAGGCGCTCCACCGCACCGGCCGAGATGCAGAAATAGGCAACCACCCGGCCCCCCTCGCAGACGACATAGGTGCGGGAGAATCGGCTTTCGTTCTTCAGGGCCCGATGCAGCAGCCAGTCGTTCAGCGCAGGGTCGCCGCAATCGAAGCCCGAAAGATCATGCCGAGCCTCCAGTGGAACCGGCGGCGACAACTTCGGCCCGAAGCGCTCCGATGCGCTGCCTTCCGCTATTTTTGCCATGCAGGCGCCCGGCGCAGCAGCGACCGCAGCTTCGGCCCGGGCGCGGGAGGGTTGTCGAGCATGTCCATGAAGGCATCGAAGCGGCGGGAGTCGAGCACAAATAGGCGCTGGTCCAGCAGCACGTCGATCGCCTGCCGCCGAGCGCTCTCGACCATGAATTCGGTGCGCGTCTTGCCAACGATCGCCGCGGCATCGTCGATGAGCTGGCGCGTGCCGGCCTCGATGCGCAGGTTGATACTGCCCTTCACATCCCCCGCCGGAGCGCGCTCGTCCACCAGGGCGGTCCCAGCATCAGGGCCGCTTGCATCCGGAGGCAGGACATGGGTCTTTGGCATGGTGTTCAATGTGCCCCATTGTATCTACAGTGTCAATACAATCCTCTGGATCACGCCAGCGCCGCGCTGCGGATGCCCTGCAGCGTGCCCGTGGGCGTGATGGCCTCCGGGTCGATCAGGCAGTGCAGGATGGCGGGCTTGCCGCTGGCCCGCGCGCGGGCCAGCGCGGGGGCGAAGTCCTCGGTGCGCTCCACGCGCTCGCCATGGCCGCCGAAGGCCTCGGCATAGGCCTTGAAGTTCGGGTTCTTCAGCTGCGTGCCGCTGATGCGGCCCGGGTACTCGCGCTCCTGGTGCATGCGGATGGTGCCGTACATGGCGTTGTCCAGCAGCACGACGAGAACCGGCAGGCCGTACTGCACGGCGGTGGCGAACTCCTGGCCGTGCATCAGGAAGTCGCCGTCGCCGGCGAACACCACCACCTCGCGCTGCGGCCACAGCCGCTTGGCGCCCACGCCCGCCGGCAGGCCGTAGCCCATGGAGCCGCTGGTGGGCGCGAGCTGGCTGGCATAGGCGGTGAACGGCCAGAAACGGTGCACCCAGGTGGCGAAGTTGCCCGCGCCGTTGCAGAAGATGGCGTCGGCCGGCAACACCTCCTTGAGGTGCTGCATCACCTGGCCCATCTGCAGGCTGCCGGGAATGCGGATGGGCGCCGGGTCGCTCCAGGCCAGGTACTCGGCATGGGCGGCCCCGGCGTGGCCCTGCACGGCGGCCCGCGGCCGCACCGCGCCCAGCGCGGCGGCAAAGGCCTGCGGCGTGGCATGGATGGCCTGTGCGGGGCGGTACAGGCGGCCCAGTTCGTCGGCGTCGGCATGCACGTGCACGAGGGGCTGCGCGGGGTTGGGAATGGCGAACAGCTCGTAGCCCTGCGAGGGCACTTCCGACAGGCGCCCGCCCACCACCAGCACCAGGTCCGACGCACGGATGCGCGCCAGCAGCTTCGGGTTCACGCCCAGGCCCAGGTCGCCGCCGTAGCAGGCGTGCGTGGCAGGGAAGAGCATCTGCCGGCGGAACGAGCAGTACACCGGAAGGGACCAATCTGAAGCAAACGCCGTGAATTCGCGCACCGCCTGCTCCGACCAGCGGCTGCCGCCCAGGATGGCCACGGGCTGCTTCGCGCTACCCAGGCGCGCGGCCAGCTCGGCCATGGCCGCTGCGCCGGGGTGCGTTTCCACCACCTCGTAGGGCAGCGCGTCGGCCACGGCGGCGGGCTCGGTGAGCATGTCCTCGGGCAGCGCCACCACCACGGGGCCCGGGCGGCCCGACGTGGCCACGTGAAAGGCGCGCGAGACCAGCTCGGGCACGCGCGCCGGGTCGTCGATCTGCACCACCCACTTCGCCATCGTGCCGAAGACGGCGCCGTAGTCCAGCTCCTGGAAGGCCTCGCGCCCTAGCGCGCCGCGCGCCACCTGGCCCACGAAGAGGATGAGCGGCGTCGAATCCTGCTGCGCGATGTGCACGCCGGCCGAGGCATTGGTGGCCCCCGGCCCGCGCGTCACGAAGCAGATGCCCGGCCGCCCGGTGAGCTTGCCCTGCGCCTCGGCCATCATGGCCGCGCCGCCCTCCTGGCGGCACACGGTGACGGCGATGTCGGCGTCGTGCAGCGCATCCAGCACGGCCAGGTAGCTTTCGCCGGGCACGCAGAACAGCTGCTGCACGCCATGGGTGATGAGCTGCTGGACCAGGATCTGGCCGCCGGTGCGGGGTGTCGTCATGGGTGTTTGCGGGATAGGAATGGACAGGTCCCAAGCATAGCCGCGCATCCCGTGACAAATGTCACCGGCCGCGCCGGTCCCCCACGCAAGTGGGGGATACAAACCGTTTCCCCGGCTCCAGAATCCGGCGCCTGGAAATGTCAACACATTGTTCGAAGAAGAAAGAAGACCCACCATGAAGCGCTGGATCAAATGGACCGCCGGCAGCGCCCTGCTCCTGGGCGTGATCGTGGCCGCCGCGGCGGCCAGCGGGCTGTACCTGGCCGAGCAGCGGCGCAACCGCTATATCGACATCAAGCCGCGCCCCGTGGCCTACACCACCGAGGCGCAGACCATCGAGCGCGGCCGCTACCTGTATGCATCGCGCGGCTGCACCGACTGCCACGGCGCGCAGGGCATGGGCCGCGAGTTCGTGAACGATGGCAAGGGCACGCGCATCGCCGGGCCCAACATCACCGCCGCCGGCGTCACGGGCCGCTACCAGCCCGAGGACTGGAACAGCGTGATCCGCCACGGCGTCAAGCCCAACGGCCGCCCGGTGCTGGTGATGCCCAGCGAGGACTACAACCGCTTCACCAACGACGACCTGAGCGCCCTGGTGTCCTATATCCGCCAACTGCCGCCCCAGGAGAGCGCGCAGCAGGCCGTGGTGGAGCTGCCCCGCCCCGCCTGGGTGCTGTACGGCCTGGGCATGATCCCCGACGCGGCCGCGCGCATCGACCACCAGCTCGCGCCCTCGCGTCCCGTGCCCGCGGGATTGACGCTGGCCAACGGCCAGTACGTGGCCAACATGTGCATCGGCTGCCACGGCGCCGATCTGGCGGGCGGCAAGATCCCGGGCGGCCCGCCCGACTGGCCCGCCGCCGCCGACATCCGCCCCGGCAGCGCCAGCGCCATGGCGCGCTACCCCAATGCAGCGAGCTTCGTCGCCATGCTGCGCACCGGCAAGCGGCCGGACGGCACGCCCATCCAGGTGATGCCCTTCGAGTCGCTGGGCCAGCTCAGCGACGTGGACGCGCAGGCGCTCTACCTGTACCTGAACGCGCCGCCCGGCAGCGTGAAAGCCAGCGCACCCGCCAAGGCCGGCGACAGCAAGAGCAGCGCCTACCAGATCCCTTCGATCTATGGCGGCCTCAAGCTGCCGGGGTGACCCAGGACTAGCGCGCCCCGGCGCTGCGCAGCACCGGCAGCCAGACCTGCCCGCTCACGCGCACCGCGTTGCCCGGCAGCACGCCGCCCACGGGCACCGGCTCGCTCACGCTCTTCATGTGCTGGAACTGCGGGTGCGCGGGCCACAGCAGCACGCCCAGTTCGTCGCCCGGCTGCAGCGCCTGGGCCACGGCAGGCAGCACCACCTCGCGCCCCGGGCCGGCCCGCACGGCGGTCAGCTGGCCCGACACCAGTAGCGGCGCCTGGCCCGCGCGGCGCAGCCCCACGCCCACCAGCGCGACGGAGCGCGGGGCGGCGCCCTGCACGTCCAGCACGGCGCGCGGCGCGCCCAGCAGCACCTGGCCGGCGGGCAGTGAGGCCCGCAGCGGCACGAACACCGGCTGCGCGCCCGCCACCTCCACCGCCGCGAGGTCCACGCGCGGCGCGTCGGGGCCGGCGTCGGGCGGCAGGCTGGTGCGCCATTCGGCGCTGCGCTCGCCCGTGGCAAAGCACAGCGTGCCCGCGGGCAGGCCCTTGCGCGGAACTCCGCGCAGCTTCTCGTCCAGGAAATCGAGCATGGCGTCGAAGGCATCGGGCACGGCCTGGCCGCACACCGGCGCCTGGTTCTTCTGCCCGGCCAGCTGGTTCACGTGGCCGGCGCGCACGGTGATAAGCCGCACGTCGCCGCCCAGGGCCTGCAGGCTGCGGAAGTTCTCGAACGCGTCGTTCAGCGGGAACAGCACGTCCTCGTCCGCCTGTACCAGTAGCGCGTCCACCGGCCGGCCCCGCCCGCCCTGGCGCAGCCAGGGCTGCCAGCCGCTGCCGGCGAGGTAGTCGTTCATCGCACGCGCATCGGCCGGCGGCACGGCCTCCAGCGTGGCGGGCTGGGGCGGCTTCACCAGCTCGCAGAGCTTGACGAAGCGGCCATCGTCACGCACCTTGCCGCGCTGGCCCAGGAAGCACTCCAGTTGCAGCCAGCCGTGCTTGACCACCTGGTCGGGCAGCAGGTCGTGGTCCAGCCGGCTCCAGGTCATGGTGGGCACGATGGCGTCGATGCGCGTATCGAGCTGCGCCAGCAGCAGCTGGTAGGCCCCGCCGTAGCTGCCGCCCATCGTGGCCACCAGCGGGTCGTCGGCGCGCGTGCTGCTGGCGCGGCGCGCCAGGTTCAGGTGGCGCTCGGCCCAGTCGATGATGGCGCGCAGGTCCTGCATGTCGGTGGCCGGGTCCAGCAGGCGCATGTCGCCGCCGCTGTCGCCGTGGCCCCGGTAGTCGAACGAGATCACCGCATGGCCGCGCGCCAGCAGCTTCGGGATCTGCCGCTGCATGCGGCGCCAGTAGCTGGTGGCGGGCTCGTTGTCGGGCCCCGGCAGCGCGGTGGTGCGCCCCTCGCCGAAGCCGCCGCCAATCAGCACCAGCGGGTACGGCCCCGGCGTCTCGGGCACGAACACCGTGAAGGCCACGCGCGTGGTGGCCGTGCCCGCCACCGGGTCGCGCACGGGCGACTGGGTGCTCTGCTGGTGGACGCCGGGGGCGAGGCCCGGGCTGGCGGCTTGGGGCGGCGCGCTGCCGCACGCCGCGAGCAGGGCTGCCGAGAGCGCGCCCGCCGCCGCGGCGCGGCTCCCTCTTTGCCACTGGGGAAATGCCATGGTGTTGTCTCCTTTTTGCTGGCATGCAATCCGTTTGCGAAGCCGGCAGCGTAGTGGCCCGCAGCTCGCCTGCACAGGACACGCGGCGTCCTGTGCCGTCCCTAGAATGGCGCCCATGACCGCCAGCAGCCACCTGCAGACCTTCCCATCCCTGGGAGCGCTACTGCGCGCCTGCCGCCAGGCCATGGGACTCACGCAGGCGGCCTTCAGCGCCCAGCTGGACATGGACGAGCGCGCCTACCGCCGCTGGGAGAGCCGGGGCGCGGCCGTTTCCGAAAGCGGCCTGCACCGGCTGGCCGAAGTGCTGCAGCTGCCGCTGCCCGTGCTGGCGGCCGCCAACCTGGGCCTGCCGCTGCGCTTCGACCCCAGCTTCTGGTACGCGGGCGAGAGCGCGCTGGACACCGCGCTGTTCGAGCCCGCCCGCATGCTGCGCCCCGTGGGCGACGAGCAGGGCCTGCACCGCAACTGCGCGGCGCCGCAGTTCGAGAACGAAGTCCTGGCCTTCCAGCGCCGCGTGTTCACCACCGGCAAGTACCCCGCCGCCGCCCTGGTGCGCGCGGCGGCCGAGCGCTTTCCCGACCTGAACTGGCGCCTGACGGACCGCTTCGGCCACCCCTGCGGCCACGTGGCCAGCTACGTGCTGCCCACGGCCCGCTACGACGCGCTGCGCGCCCAGGGCTGGGACGAGCGCACCGTCGCCGCCAGCGACCTGCTGGCCCCCGGCGCGCCAGATGACGACCCGGTGGTCTACGTGCACTCGCTCTTTTCCAACACGCCCAGCGTGGCCGCCGCCAACATGGGCCAGCTGATGCGGGCGCTGCACGCGTGCCACGCGGCGGGCTGGACGCGGGGCCGGCTGGCCGGCCTGACCATCACGCGCGACCTGGCCATGGCCTGCGAACAGCTGGGCCTGCGCGAGGTGATGCGCGACGACAGCACGGTGCAGGCCTACGGCACGCCCGATGCCGCCCGCCTCTTCGAAGGCCCGCTGGCAGGGCTGCCGCCCGCCTAAGAACCTGTTCACGATCTCGCAGGGGATCGCGTTGGAGCGCAATCGGGATGAGTGGATGCTTCGGATGCGCCGCATGGGCTCATGCCCATGCAAGCAGCCGGGGCGTCCAATCGCCCGATTTCGCTCCAACCCGAAGGGCAGTGGTCTTTGCGGGCGGTCTGCGGCGTTGCGGCGCTTGTGGATAGCCGGGCTATCCACTGCACACCGCGCCTTGCATCCCATCCCGCAAAGACCGCTGCGCGACCCCTGGGAGATCGGGAACAGGTTCTAAGAAAACTACGGTTTTGATAGCTGCCCGCGCTTTCCCGTCAAGCGCTGGAGGCCGATTTGGCTTGAAACCCGCAGAACCCCGCTGCAGCTACCACTGCGCGCAGATGCCCACCAGCCCCGCCACCACCAGCGCCAGCCCCATGCCCTCGGTGCGCGACAGGCGCTCGCGGAACACGCGGCGCGAGACGACGTAGCTGAACAGCACCTCCACCAGCCCCAGCGTGCGCACGTCCGACGCCGGCCGCATGGCGTACGCGGTGAACCAGGCGATGGAGGCCACCGCGCCCATCGACCCCGCCACCACCGACATGCGCCAGGCCCGTGCGATGGCGCCCGCCACCCCGGGCTGGCGCGCCAGCAGCCAGCCACCCAGCACCACGGACTGCAGCAGCTGCGCCCAGAACACGCCCCAGGCGCCCGCCACCCAGGGCGCCACCGCGTCGCCCAGCGTGAGCGACGCGCCCCGGAATCCCACGCTGGCCAGGGCGAAGCAGGCGCCCGAGGCCAGCCCGTAGCCCACCAGCCGGCCGTTTGCCTGCCCCGCCCGAAGGGCGCGCCAGCCGCCCGGCGGCAGCGAGAGCAGCACCACGCCCGCCGTGGCCGCCAGCATGGCGCCCAGCGCCAGCGGCCCGGGCAGCTCCTGCAGCAGCACCGCGGAGAACAGGGCCACCTGCAGCACCTCGGTCTTGGAATAGGCCACGGCCAGCACGAAGTTGCGCTCCTTCATCGCCAGCAGCAGGAAGGCCGTGGCGCCCACCTGCGTGAGCGCGCCCATGGCCAGCCAGCCCGCGTAGGCGCCGCTGAAATCCGGCATGCGGCCGGGCGCGCCGCCGCCCAGCCACGTTACGCCCACCACCCAGGCGGTGGCCAGCGGCAGGCCGTACAGAAAACGCACCAGCGTGGCGGCGAGCGTGCCCAGCTCGGCGGTGAGCGAGCGCTGCGCGGCGTTGCGCGCCGTCTGCGCCAGCGCGGCCCACAGGGTGAGGGGCATCCAGGCCCAGGCGATCCAGGAAAAAGTCATGCAGCGGTTATATCCCCGCCCCTGCGCGCCGCCCGACGCCGATGGGCAATGCCGCCATGCGGCGCGGCGAAGGCGCGCTGGCAGTACCTGTTCAGTCGGCCGTAATGTGGCCCGACTCGGCCACCTTCTTCCACTTCACGATGTCGTCGGCAATGATCTTGGCGAAAGCGGCGGGCGTGTCTTCCACGGCAATGGCGCCGGCGGCCGCGAACTTCTCCTGCACCATCTGTGTGCGCAGCGCGCGCACGATGCCGGCGTGCAGTTTCTCCAGCACATCGGCGGGCAGCCCGGCGGGGGCGAGCACGCCGTTCCAGAAGCCTTCGTTGGCGCTCTTGAGGCCCAGTTCCGCGAAGGTGGGCACCTCGGGGAGTTCCTTCAGGCGCTGGGGCGCGGCCAGCGCCATGGGCACCAGGTTGCCAGCCTTGATGTGCGGCATCGACGAGGCCAGCGTGTCGTAGATCATCTCCACCTGGCCGCCGATCACGTCATTGAGCGCAGGGCCCGTGCCGCGGTAAGGCACGTGCACCACGCGCAGGCCGCTGAGCGACTTGTAGTACTCCATGGCCATGTGGGTGGCCCCGCCGTTGCCCGACGATGCATACGAATACTTGCCCGGCGCGCCGCCCACCAGCTTGGCGAATTCCGTGTAGTTCCTGGCCGGGAAGTTCTTGTTGATGCTCAGGGCGCCCGGCACCGACAGGATGCGCGTGATGGGCGTGAAGCTCTTGAGCGCATCGAACGGCAGGTTCTTGTACACGGCCGAGTTCGTGCCGTTGGTGCTGGTGGTGCCTAGCAGCAGCGTGTAGCCGTCGGCCTTGGACTCGGCCACGAAGCGCGCTCCCACCGAGCCGCCCGCGCCGGCCTTGTTGTCCACGATCACGGGCTGGCCCAGCTCCTTGGACAGCGCCTCGGCCAGCACGCGGCCGCTGATGTCCGAGGTGCCGCCCGGCGGGAAGGGCACGACCAGGCGGATCGGCTTGTCGGGGAAAGCGCCCTGCGCCGAGGCGGGCAAGGCGGCCACGGCCCCCAGCAGAACGAGGGTGAGTCCGGCGGCGGTGCGGCGGTTCATGGGTTGTGGCGTGTTCATGGCTTGCTTATCTCCTGTGTCTGTTGGAATGGATGAATGAGTGAATGGATGGGGTAGATGGATGGACTCATCGGCCCGTGCAGGCCTTGCCGCCGTCCACCGGAATGCACACGCCCGTCACGTAGCGCGCTTCGTCACTGGCCAGGAAGAGCGCTGTGTAGGCCACGTCCCAGGCCTGGCCCATCCGGCCCATGGGACTGGCGGCGTTGCGCGTGCGCAGCATCTCCTCCGTGCTGGCGAACTGGCCCGCGATCTGCTGGTGGATGAGCGGCGTATCGATGACGCCGGGCAGCACCGCGTTGGCGCGGATGCCCCGCGCCGCGTACTGCACGGCCAGCGCGCGCGTGAAGTGATTGAGCCCCGCCTTGGCCGCGTAGTAAGGCATGTAGGGGTAGCTGTTGATCTGCTGCGAGGCGAGCGACGAGATGTTCACAATCGCACCCCTGCCTTGCTCCAGCATCACCGGCACCACGTGCTTGCAGGTGAGGAAGACGCCCGTGAGGTTGGTGTCGATCACCTGCTGCCAGGTGGCCTCGTCCATCTCCACCACGCTGCCCATGCGCGTGATGCCGACGTTGTTGTGCAGGATGTCGATGGCGCCGAAGCGCTCGCGCACCTGCCGCACCACGGCGGCTACGGCCTGCGCATCGGTCACGTCGGCGGCGTAGGACTCGGCGTCGAAGCCCTCGGCGCGCAGCCGGCCGCGGGTTTCCTCGGCCGCCTCGCGGCGGATGTCCACCACCGCCACCCGCGCGCCTTCGCGGGCATAGACCATGGCGGCCGCCTTGCCGTTGCCCCATCCGGGGCCGGCCGATCCGCCGCCAAATACCAAGGCCACCTTGCCCGCCACGCGTCCCCGGCCCGGCAGCGCGTCGAGCGGCGGGAAGTGGGCTGGCGCGGAGGGCGCTGCGTTTGCTGTCGTCGTCTCCATGGATGTCTCTTTCGTTTGCTTGCCTGGCGCCGGAGAAAAAAGCCTCAGCGCACCCCGGCCATCAGTTCGGCCCAGTCGCGCGCGCCCTGGCCTTCGCGCGCCCCCAGGGCATGGGCCGTCTGGTTCACGCGGCTGATCACGCCAGTCTCCCAGGCCGATCGGGCATCGCCGATGCGCGCACTGCCCGCCGCCACGGTGGCAGCGGGAATGCCGCGCGCATCGAGCGCGGGCAGGCGCGAGACACCCGCACCGTCGCAGCCCACGCCCGCGTCGTTGTAGAGCGCGGCGAACACCGGCAGCTTGATCGCGGTTTCGGCCCGCCCGCCCAGCAGCCCGCCGTGCGATGCGGTGATGACCACCGCGTCGCGGTCCTCCTCGGACACGAGCGAGGCCGAGTCGATGAGCACGATGGTGCGGCGCCCGCCGGCGCCAGGCAGCACCGTGCGCGCCTCGCCGGGCGAGGGACCGGGGTCCGCGGCCCCCAGGTCCGCGGCCGCCATGCAGCTCGCGGCTTCGCTGGCCGGCATGCCAACGCGCACGCCCAACGCAACGGCCCGCGCGTTGGCGAACGAAATCAGCCCGCGCTGCGCGCAGTCGGCGCCGTCGCCGATGCGGGCGGAGCGGTGGTGGATGGCCGCGCAGGGCACGCCGAGGCCGTTGGCATAGTCCAGGCCCGCGACACCCGCGCGTTCCAGCCCCACACCCGCATCGCACACCACCAGGCCCGCCACGCCCTCCTGCAGCGCCAGGTGTACCGCGAACAAGCCGCCGTGCGACGCGGCGATGGCCACGCGGCCCCGCACATCCGCGCCCATGCGCGTGACCGAATCGCAGACCAGGATGCCTTGGCCGGCCGCGTTGCCGCCGGTCATGCGCCGCTCCGGTCCTTGTTGTGGCCCTCGCCGATGCCGCGGTACGGCACCTCATGATCCACCAGGTCCCAGACAAAGCGGGCCGAGGGAATGCGCTGCTCTTCCGCGATGTGCGCCACCAGCCCCGCCGCGCGCGAGATGACGGCGAAGCCGCGCATCAGCGCCGGGGGCACGCCCAGCTCGCCCAGCAGCGTGCCCACCGCGCCTGTGGCGTTGATGGTGATGTGCTTGCCGAAGGCGGCATCCACCTCGCGCGAGAGCACCTCCATGGCCTGCAGGTAGCGCCCCTCGAATCGCGGGTGCTCGCGGCCAATGGCCAGCAGGCGCTCGGCGCGCGGGTCGTCGGGCTTGTGCATGTGCTGACCGAAGCCCGGGATGGGTTTGCGCTCGGTGCGGTGCTGCTGCACGGCGGCGCGCGCGGCGGCCTCCACGCCCTCGGGCGCGTCGATGATCCGGCGCAGCAGGATGGCGGAGTTCTCGACCGTGCCCACGAACTGGCTGCCCACGGCCAGCAGGCCGGCGGCCACGCCGCTCTGGATGTTCTCGGGCGAGCTCATGTACACCATGCGCGTCGCAATGGCACTGGGCGTGAGGCCATGCTCCATGATGGCGATGAGCGCGGCGTCGAGCACGCGAAGGTCATCGGCATCAGGACGGCGGTTCAGGATCTGCGTGAACAGCACGTCCGTGAAGCCGCGATGGCCCAGCACGTCTTCGGCCAGGTTATCGCCCCGGTAGTGAATGGACGTGTGCGAGTGCGTGCACAGCTCGGTGTAGGGACGTTCTACGGGCTTGCTCATGCGGCCTGCTCCTGGCGCACGAGGCGCGTGATGTCGGCCTTGAGCGTGACCTTGTGCACCTTGCCCGCCACGCTGCGCGGCAGGTCTTCATAGAAGTGCACGGCCTTGGGGGTCTTGACGGAGCCCAGGTGCTCCCTGGCGAATGCGATGAGTTCCTGCGCACCGAGCTGCGCGCCGGGCTTGAGTTGGACGGCGGCGTGCACCGCCTCGCCCCACTTGTCGTCCTCGATACCGAACACGGCGGATTCGTGCACCGCCGGATGCTGGTCGAGTACGCTCTCCACGTCGATGGGATAGACGTTGAAGCCGCCGGTGATGACCACTTCGCGCAGCCGGTCCTTGAGGAACAGGTAGCCGCGCTCGTCCACGTAGCCCCGGTCGCCGGTGTGCAGCCAGCCATCCACGATGGTCTCGGCCGTCTTTTCCGGCATCCTCCAGTAGCCGCTCATGATGAGGTCGCCGCGCACCACGATCTCGCCGGCCTCGCCAGCGGGCAGCAGCGCGCCCTCGGGGCTCATGATGGCCATGTCGGTCAGCAGGCCCTGTCGGCCCACGGAACGCCAGTTGGCCTCGTCGGCGAAGTCGTCGGCACGCATCACGCTGACCACCTGCGGCGCCTCGGTCTGGCCGTAGGTGGTCTCCAGCACGGGACCGAAGCAGTCGCGCACCACGCGGATCTTCTCGGGAGGCATGGGCGCGCCGCCGTAGATGAGGTGTTTGAGCCGGGGCAGGCCGAGGCGCTCACCGTGTGCCTCGGCCACCAGCATGTACAGCAGCGTGGGCGGCATGAAGGTGGTGGTGATGCCGTCCTCGCGGAAGCTGCGCAGCAGCTCGGCGGGCTTGTTGCTGGCCGGCAGCACGTGGCAGCCGCCCTGGGCCAGGATGGGCAGCAGGTAGGTGGAGGTGCCGTGCGTGACGGGCGCCGAGATGAGGTAGCGATCATGGGCGTCGAAGCCGAAGGCCTGGACCTGGTTGACCAGCGTGGCCACCCAGGCGCGGTAGGGCTGCATCACGCCCTTGGGCACGCCGGTGGAGCCGCCCGTGAACTTGATGGCCTGCGCCTCGTCGCGCGAGCGGCCGTGCGGCCGAGGCCGCTGCCCTGCGTGCGCGGTCGCTACCGATTCCAGCGTGGCGTGGGCACTGCCTTCGCCCAGGGCCAGCACGGTCTTCACGCCCGAAAGGTCCAGCGTGCCCAGATGGGCGGGCTCGGCCAGCACGATGCTGGGCTCGGTGAAAGCAATGATGCGGCCCAGCTCCGCCGCCGGGTTGCGCCAGTTGAGCGGCACCCACACCTTGCCCGCCGCCAGCACGGCCAGCAGCGCCACGACGTGGTCCACGGTGTTGCCGGCGCAGATGCCCACCCGCGTGCCCGGCGCGGGGTCGAGCCGCTGCAGCACGCAGGCGGCGGCATCCACCCGCGCCGCCAGCGCCGCATAAGTCAACACCTGGCCACCGCCGACCAGGGCCTCGCGCTGGGGATACAACCGGGCCGCCCGGTAGAAGAAATCAATGGGATACATGGAATTATTCCGCAATACGGACTTTATATACTTCTACTCCGCAGCAATTCGCTGTGATTTACGAATGATTATTTCAATAAATGGCTTCCAATCAAAGTCAATAAGTCCATAATATGGATTTACGATCATTCAATGCCATGACCACTGTTCAAAGCCTGGGCCGGGCCATCGAATTGCTGCGGCTCATTTCGTCCGAGCACAAATCCGGTGCGCGCCTCTCTGCCCTGGTGGCCGCCAGCGGGCTCGCCCAGCCCACAGTGCACCGGCTGCTCAAGCAGATGGTCGAAGGCGGGCTGGTCATGCAGGACGCCCAGCGCCGCTACCGGCTGGGCCACTTCGCGTACGAGCTGGGCCTTGTGGCCTCCACCCACTTCAACCTGCGCGACCAGTGCGCGCCCTGCTTGGCACGCATCAGCGCCGAGACGGGGGACACCGCCTTCCTGGTGGTGCGCAGCGGGGCCGATTCGTTCTGCCTGGACCGGCAGTCGGGCAGCTTCCCCATCCAAGTGCTCACCGTGGAAGTCGGCAAGCGCCGGCCGCTGGGCATCGGCGGAGGCGGGCTGGCACTGCTGAGCTTCATGCCCCGCGACGAATTGCCCGATGTGCTGGACCGCATCGAACCGCATCTGGCCGCCTATGGCGGCCTCACACGGCAAGTGCTGCTGGGGCTGATGGAGACCGCCCGCGCGCAGGGCTACGCCAGCATCACCAACTATGCCGTGGCGGGCGTGACCAGCATCGGCATACCCATCCGCGACCGGGGTGGCGTGGTCATCGGCGCCATCAGCGTGAGTGCCATGACGGCCCGCATGCAACCCCGCGAAGGCTTCGTGGTGCAGACACTGCAGCACGAAATCGCGGCGCTGCAGAAAACGCTGTAGGCGCGGCGTGAGCATTCTCCGTAAAGAGAACAATTCTCATTCCTATAATGCAGACCTTCCCACCACCCGCCCACCCCTTGCCCCGTGCCGCGCAAGCCGCCCCTGTCCCTGCTGGATGCCCTGGCGCACCACTACGAAGAGCTGATCGCCCATGTGCGGCGGCGCTTCGGCGACGCGGGCTTTGCGCGCGAGGTGGTGCACGACGTCTGCGTGCACATCCTGGAAAAGCCCCCGGCCCAGCCCGTGCGCATACCGCTGGCGCTGCTGCGCCGCATCTCGCACGACCTGGCGGTGGACCGCTGCCGGGCCGAGGACGCCTACCGCGCCCGCGTTGACAGCGCGGGCGAGCTGCCCGACACGCCGTGCGGCGCGCCCGACGCCGCCCGCCACGTGGATGCCGAGCGCGAGCTGCGCTGGCTGGAGGAAGCCATCGCCGCCCTGCCCCCGCGCCGCCAGACGGTGTTCGTGATGCACAAGATCCACGAGATGCCGCACGCCGAGGTGGCGCTGCGCCTGGGCATCTCCCGCAAGGCGGTGGAAAAGCACCTGCAGGCCGGCATGGCCGCCTGCCGGGCTCACCTGGCCCGTGCCCGGGAGCCACGGCCCGGCACGGCCGCCCACGGGCGCGTGCGCGCCACCCCGGCATGAGCTCCCCGAACCCGCCCCGCACGGCCGCCACCCCGGCATGAGCTCCCCGAACCCGCCCCGCACGGCCGCCGCACCGCCATCGCAGGAGGCCGACGCGGCGCTCGCGCGCCACCGCGCCGCGCTGCGGGAGCGCTTTCCGCTGCCGCCCGAGGCACTGGCACCCTTGCCACCCACCCCCAGCCACCCGGCAGCCCCCGAGCGGCGACGGCGCCCGGCACGCCTCCTGGCCGTGGCCCTGCCAGCAGCCGCCGCCGCGCTGCTGACCTGGCACGACCCGGCCTGGCGCACCGAGGAGATCCGCACCGGCCCCGACCGGCGGGCCTCCGTGGAGCTGTCCGACGGCAGCCAGGTGGAGCTGGACACCTCCACGCACCTGACCGTGTCGCGCCACCTGCGCTCGCGCCGCGTGGCGCTACACGCGGGCCGCGCGCTGTTCGACGTGCAGCCGTCCCGCTGGCGCCCGTTCACCGTGGACGCGGGCGCCACCCAGGTGCGCGTGCTGGGCACGGCCTTTGACGTGCGCCGGCTGGGCGAGGACGTCACGGTGACCGTGCTGCGCGGGCGCGTGGCCGTGGCGGGCGCCCATGGCGGCAGCGCCACCCTGGGCCCCGACGACCAGCTCCACGCCCGCGCCGGCGAGCTGGGCCGCGCCGCCCAGGTCCACGGCGCCGATGCCACCGCCTGGCGGCGGGGGCACATGGTGTTCGACCGCACGCCCCTGGCCGAGGTGCTGGCTGAGATCGCGCGCTACAGCGGGCGCCCCGTGCGGCTGGGCGATGCGTCGCTGGCCCGGCTGGAGGTGTCCGGCGTGTACCGCACGGCCAATGCCGACGCGCTGCTGGCGCTGCTGCCCGGCTTCCTGCCCGTGCGGGTGGAGCCGCAAGGGCCGGACGGGGAGCGGCTGGTGCTGCCCAGGGCGGCGCGGCCCTGAGACGGTTTAGGGAAGAAAAACGCCTCCAGCGCTTGTGCAGCAAGCGCTGGCAGCTATCAATTCGATGGCAATCCGCCTGGCGCGGCGCGGTTGAAAAAAATTTCGTCCGGCAGGTAGGGTGGCGCGCCCCGGCAAACGGCACTCCCCGTGAACGCCTGCGTGCCTCCCTTGCACGCAGCGAACCCGACCACCAACGAGGAGATTTCCGTGCCCCTGCACACCCGCCCGCAGCCTGCCGCCGCCACCCTTCGCCCACCCCGCCGCGACCGCTGGCGCCTGCACGCGCTCGCGGGCAGCGCCCTGCTGCTCGCCCTGGCGGTGCATGCGCAGCCCGCGCCTGCTCCGGCGGGCATGGCCGCCACGCCGATGGTGCTGGACCTGCCCGCCGCGCCGCTGGCGCAGTCGCTCAACGCGCTGGCCCAGCGCGCGGGCGTGCAGGTGGTGTTCGCCAGCGGCCTCACGGCCGGGCGCACCGCGCCTGCCCTGCGCGGCACCTACACCGCCGGGCAGGCGCTGGAGCGGCTGCTCGCGGGCAGCGGGCTGGCGGCCCGCGTGGCCGATGGCGGCGGGACCTTCGTGGTGGAGGAAGCCACCGCCCCCGCCGCGCCCGCGCCGGCCACGCCCGTATCGCTGGGCGAGGTGAAAGTGACGGCCGCGGCCGACGTGGGCGCCACCACCGAGGGCAGCAGCAGCTACGGGGCCAAGGCGGCCACCGTGGGCAAAACGCCACTGTCGCTGCGGGAGATTCCGCAATCGGTGACGGTGGTCACGCGCAAGCAGCTGGACGACCAGAACATCCGCACGGTGGAAGACGCGCTCAAGAACGTGACCGGCGTCACCGTGCAGCGCTTTGACGCGGCGGGGCACTACAGCGTCTTCAACGCGCGCGGCTACGGCAGCGACACCTACCAGATCGACGGCGTTACGCTGCAGACCGACGGCAACGGCGTCTACCTCGACCTCGCGGCCTTCGACCGCGTGGAGGTGCTGCGCGGCGCGGCGGGCATGTTCAGCGGCGCGGGCGAGCCGGGCGTCACCATCAACATGGCGCGCAAGCGGGCGCTCGCGCCCTTCAAGGCCGATGCGGCGCTCAGCCTGGGGTCGTGGAACAACCGGCGCGCCGACCTGGACGTGACCGGCGCGCTCGTGGACTCCGGCCGGGTGCGCGGCCGCCTCGTCACCGCCGTGCAGGACTACGACACCTACATGGACAACGTGGACGGGGGCAAGAAGCTGGTCTACGGCACCGTCGAGGCTGACCTGAGCGACAACACCACGCTCTCGGTGGGCGCGGCCTGGCAGGATGTGCGCGCGGTGCTCTCGCGCGGCCTGCCCACCTGGGCCGACGGCACGCTCATCGACATGCCGCGCTCCACCATGCCCGTGCTGTCCTGGAACCGCCAGCGGCTGGAGACGAAGGACTACTTCGCCGAACTGGAGCACCGCGCCGACAACGACGCCCTGCTCAAGCTCACGCTGCGCCGCACTGAGCGCAGCAACCAAGCCAAGTACACCGACCCGTCGCCACCCGACGCCAGCGGGCTGATGACGGCCCTCACCTCGTCCGCCTTCAAGCGCCAGGACGCGGACACCACCGCCGACCTGCACTTCAACACCCCGCTGAACTGGGGCGGGCGCACGCACAACCTGCTGGTGGGCGCCGACTGGCGCGAGACCGACAACCGCACCCGCTACGCGCCCTACTCCGTGGGGGCGTCGGAGCCGCTCAACCTGTTCGTGCCCAATCCCTACGGCATTGCCGAGCCGGCGTTCGACTACGACACCAACGTCTCGCGCACCCAGGTGAGTTCGCACGGCTTCTATGGGCAGGTGCGCTACAAGGCGGCCGATGCGCTCACCCTGGTCGGCGGCGGGCGCATGAGCTGGTGGAAGTCGGCGGGCGTCTCCAACGGCACGCCCTCGGGGTTCGAGGCGCGCGGCGAGTTCACGCCCTATGCAGGCGCCATCTTCGAGCTCACGCCCACGCTGTCGCTGTACGGCAGCTACAGCCAGATCTTCAAGCCGCAGAACAACCAGACGGTGGCGCACGAGCAGATCAAGCCGCGCACGGGCACGCAGCTGGAGCTGGGCCTGAAGGGCGAGGCGGACGGCGGCAAGGTGCAGTACTCGGCGGCGCTGTATCGCATCGCCGACGAAAACCGCGCGCTGTCCGACCCGGCCAACCTCGGCTTCTTCATCGCCTCGGGCAAGGCGCGCAGCCAGGGCCTGGAGGCCGAGATGCGCGGCCAGCTCACGCGGCACTGGAACCTGGCCGCCGGCTATGCCTACACGTCCACGAAGTACCTGCAGGGCACCGCCGCGCAGCAGGGCCAGACCTTCAGCACCTTCACGCCCAGGCACAACCTGAACCTGTGGGCACAGTACGAGGTGCCCGCCAGCGTGCTGCCCGGCCTGGAGGTGGGCGCCGGCGTGCGCGCCGTGAGCGACTTCTACAGCCAGTCGGGCGCGATCACCGTGCGGGCGCCCGGCTATGCCGTGGCGGCGCTGCGCGTGGGCTACCGGATCAACGACCGCTACAAGCTGGCCCTCAACATCGACAACCTGTTCGACAGGACCTACTGGGAGAAGGTCAGCTACCCGGGCCGGCAGAACTTCTTCGGCGCACCGCGCAGCGTGACGCTGACCCTGCGCGGCAGCTTCTGAGGGGCGGCGTCAGGTGGGGTAGGTCCCCGGCAGCAGGATCGACCGGTCCACCGTGTTGATGTTGGTGTGCCCGCAGAAGGCCATGGTGATGTCCAGTTCCTTCTGGATGATCTGCAGCGCGCGGGTCACGCCCACCTCGCCGAAGGCGCCCAGGCCGTAGAGGAAACTGCGGCCGATCAGCGTGCCCTGCGCGCCCAGGGCGCGGGCCTTGAGCACGTCCTGCCCACTGCGGATGCCGCCGTCCATCCACACCTCGATGCCGCCGCCCGCCTGGCGCACGGCCTCGGCGATGCCCGGCAGCGCGGCGATGGAGGACGGCGCGCCGTCGAGCTGGCGGCCGCCGTGGTTGCTGACGATGAGCGCATCGGCGCCGCTGTTGGCGGCCAGGCGCGCGTCCTCGGCGTCCATGATGCCCTTGAGGATCAGCTTGCCGCCCCAGCGCTTCTTGATCCATTCCACGTCGCCCCAGTTGAGCTGCGGGTCGAACTGCTCGGCCGTCCACGACGAGAGCGACGACAGGTCGCCCACGCCCTTGGCGTGGCCCACGATGTTGCCGAAGCTGCGGCGCTTCGTCCCCAGCATGCCCAGGCACCAGCGCGGCTTGGTCGCCAGGTTGATCAGGTTGGCGATGGTAGGCTTGGGCGGCGTGGACAGGCCGTTCTTGATGTCCTTGTGCCGCTGGCCCAGGATCTGCAGGTCCAGCGTAAGCTGCAGGGCCGAGCAGTTGGCGGCCTTGGCGCGGTCGATCAGGCGCTCGATGAAGTCGCGGTCGCGCATCACGTAAAGCTGGAACCAGAACGGGTGGCGGCCCGTGTGCTCGGCCACGTCCTCCAGCGAGCAGATGCTCATGGTGGACAGCGTGAACGGAATGCCGAAGGCCTTGGCCGCGCGCGCGCCCAGGATCTCGCCGTCGGCGTGCTGCATGCCCGTGAGGCCCGTGGGCGCGATGGCCACGGGCATGGCCACGTCCTGGCCGATCAGGGTGGTGCGAGTGCTGCGGCCCTCCATGTTCACGGCCACGCGCTGGCGCAGCTTGATGGACTGGAACTCGGCCGTGTTGGCGCGGTAGGTGCCCTCGGTGTACGAGCCTGAATCGGCGTAGTCGTAGAACATGCGCGGCACGCGGCTCTGGGCGATGAGGCGCAGGTCTTCGATGCAGGTGATTTTGGACAGGTCGGGCACGCAAGCTCTCCAGGCGTTGGAAGAAAAGAATGGACAAGAAGGATGCGCCGGATGGTAGGCACTCGCGCCCCGCCCGGCCATCAAAATTATTTGCGCGGTCTGCAACAAATTTCCACCGCGCAAGGATTGCAAGCCAAATCGGCCTCCAGCGCTTATCAGGTAAGCGCTGGCAGCTATCATTTCAATAGTTAATCAGGCACCGGGCTTCGCGTCCGGCAGCACGGGCTCGGGCGCGGCGTCCGGGCCCTGGTAGAGCATGAAGCGCATGCGGCCGCCGCGCTTGGCGGCGTACATGGCGCTGTCGGCGTGGCGCGAGAGCGCGTCGAAGGTGTCGCCGTGTCCGGGGTAGAGCGCGATGCCGCCGCTCAGCCCCACGCGCACCTCGCGGCCCGCCAGCTCGAACGGCGCGTCGCACGAGGCGAGGATCTTGCGCGCCACGCCGCAGGCGGGCTCGGCGCCGTCCAGGCCCGGCAGCAGCACCACGAACTCGTCGCCGCCCTGGCGGCACACGGTGTCGGACGCGCGCACGGCGGCCTTCAGGCGCTGGGCGAACTGCACGAGCAGGATGTCGCCCACGTCGTGCCCCAGGGTGTCGTTGACTTCCTTGAAGCCGTCCAGGTCCAGATACATCACGGCCAGCGACTTGCCGTCGCGCCGCGCCTGCGCGATGGCGTGCTGCGCGCGGTCGTGCAGCAGCACGCGGTTGGGCAGGTCGGTCAGCGCGTCGTACTGGGCCAGGTGCGCCATGCGCTCGGCCATGGCCACCGTCTCGGTCACGTCGCGCAGCACGGCCACGGCGCCGGTCACCTGGCCGTGGCGGTCGGTGATGGGGCTGGCGGTTTCTTCCACCTGGAAGCGCTGGCCGCTGGCGCGGTGCACCACCACGCCGCGCACCGTCTCCACGGCGGCGCCTTTCTCGATGGCCACGCGCAGGGGGTTGGCCAGCGGGCCGTCGTTGCCCGGGCTGCGCAGGTGCACCACCTCGTCCACGCTGCGGCTGGCCGCGTCGAAGGCCTGCCAGCCCGTCAGGCGCTCGGCCACGGGGTTGAGGTAGGTCACGCGGCCCTCGGCGTCGGTGCAGACCACTGCGTCGCCGATGGACTGCAGCGTGAGGCGCACGCGCTCCTTCTCGTCGAACAGCTCGTTCTCCATGCGCTTGCGCTCGGTGATGTCCGTCACCTGTACGAAGATGCCGGCCACGGCGCCGCTGGCGCCGGCGTCCGGCAGGTACGAGACGATGCAGTGGCGCGGCAGGCCCTGCGCGTCCTCGTCGGTGCGCTCGAAGCGCTGCGGCGCGCCGTGCAGCGCCCGGTCGTAGTAGGGCCGGCTGGCGGCATAGCGGCTGTCGCTGAGCAGTTCGCTGATGTGCCGGCCCCGCACCGGCTCCGGGTAGGTGCCGAATTCCTCCAGCGTGGCGCGGTTGGCGAAGCGGTTGCGCAGCCCGGCGTCCCAGTAGGCGATCATCGAAGGCACGTTGTCGAGGATGGTGCGCAGGTCGTGCTCGGCCTCGGCCAGGCGCGCCGAGACCTGCTGGCGCAGCGACAGCTCGCGCACGAACAGCAGGGCCAGGCCCAGGCAGGCCGCCATCAGCAGCCCCGCGAACGCGCCCAGCACCCAGGCGCTGCGGCGCCAGTTGGCCAGGATGATGTCGGTGGACTGCGCCACGTTGAGGATGAGCGGGTAGTCGCCCACCTTCTGGAAGGCGTAGAAGCGTTCCACGTCGTCGAGCGCGGCCTTGCCCGTGAAGGAGCCGCTGCCCTCGCGCTGGAAGCGCAGCATGTTCGGCGTGCCCGCGATGCTGCGGCCCATGTCCGCCTCGCCGTACGGAAAGCGCGAGATGAGCACGCCGTCGGCGCGGAAGAGGTTCACGCCGCTGTCCAGCCCCAGGTCCAGCTCGCCGAACAGTTCGTTGAAGTAGCCCAGGCGGATGACGCCCACCACCACCCCGGCGAAGCGGCCGTCCGCGTGGTAGTACGCCCGCGACAGCGGCAGGATGGCGGCGCCCGTGACGCGCGAGCGCGTGGGCAGGCCGACGAACAGGCCCTGGTGCCCGCCCGACTGGAAGGCGACGAAGTAGTCGCGGTCGGCCAGGTTGAGGTCGCGGGGCATGGTGGTGCCGGAATCCAGCACCACCGCGCCGCGCTCGTCGAGCACCAGCACGTCGCCGACGCCGCGCGTGCGCAGTGAGTTGTCGAACATCACGCGGGCGCGCAGGTCGGCCGGCAGCTCCCACACCTCGGGCCGGGCCGCCTCGCGGGCCACGCCCGCCAGGGATTTATCGAACGAATCCAGCGCCCAGACCAGCCCCTTCTCCAGCGTGCGCACGAGGTTCGTATTGGTCTGCCGGGCGTAGTTCCACTCATCGCCGCGCATGGTCCAGATCGTGCGGGCGAACAGCACGCCGATGCCCACGGACACCAGCACGGCCAGCCAGATCAAGCGATGGGAGAAGAACTGGCGCAAAGAAGTCATGGGCAACGTTTTGTAACCATTTTAAGCAACGGGAGGTGCCGTCACTGGGCCTTCGCGAGCGGCGCCCCGGCGCCCGCACCGCCGCCACCGCGCGCCGCGGCAACGCCCGCGCCGCGCACCTCGATGCGGATTTCGTCCAGCACCCGCCCCGTGGCGTCGGTGATCTGCACCACGTGCCGGCCCGGCCAGGGCAGCCAGGCCACGCGCGCGCCGCGGCCCAGGGGCTTGCCGTCCATGCGCCACAGCAGGCCGCTGCCCGTGGCCGTAAATTGCAGGCGCTGGCGCGCGGGCGGGATGTCCGGGTCCAGCGCGATGATGGTGCCCGGCGCGGGGGCGGTGATGCGGGCCGCCGCGCCCGGGGCTGCGGCCGCGGTACTTTTTATCAAGCCTTTTTGGCCTCCAGCGCTTGCTGCGTCTGCGCTGGCAGCTCCCGTATCCATAGCAAACAGGGTTTGCTGGGTGCCTTGCACGAACCATTCCTCGCGCGCGGCCTCCAGGGGGCCGGCCGCATCCTGCAGGGCGGGGCCGAACCGGACGCCCGCCCGGGCCAGCCCGGCGGGCGGCCGGGGCGCGCGGCTGGGTTCGCGCGCGTGCAAAAAGCCCATCACCGCCGCCCAGACGGGCGCCGCGCCGCTGGTGCCGCTCACGTCGTGCATGGCCTCGCCGCTGGCGTTGCCCACCCACACGCCCACGGTGTAGCGCTCGGACCAGCCCACGGCCCAGTTGTCGCGCATGTCCTTGCTGGTGCCGGTCTTCACGGCCGACCAGAAGCGCGTGGCAAGCACGCTGTCGGTGCCGAAGGTACGGGCGCGCGCGTTGCCGTCGGACAGGATGTCGCCCACGATGAAGGCCGCGCGCGCATCGAGCGCGGGCGTGAAGCGCGGTTTGGCATCCGCGAAGGCCACGGGGCTCAGGCGCCCGCCATTGGCCAGCGTGCGGAAGCCGTTGGTCAGGTGCAGCAGCGGCACCTCGGGGCTGCCCAGCGCGAGGCTGTAGCCGAAGTAGTCGCCGCTCTCGCGCAGCGGCAGGCCCACGGCGGCGAGCTGGCGGTGGAACGCATCGGGCGTGACCATGACCAGCGTGCGCACCGCCGGCACGTTGAGCGAGGCGGCCAGCGCGGTGCGCACCGAGACCCAGCCCTTGAACTGCCGGTCGTAGTTCTGCGGGATGTAGAGCCCGCCCGCCGTGGCGATGTGCGCGGGCGAGTCGTCAACCAGCGAGGCGGCCGTGAGCCGGCGCTCGGCAATCGCCTGCGCGTACAAAAAGGGCTTGAGCGTGGAGCCCGGCTGGCGCAGCGCGAGCACGCCGTCCACCTCGCCGGCCTGGCTGAGCGTGCCGGAAGAGCCCACCCAGGCCAGCACCGCGCCCGTGGCGTTGTCGAGCACCAGCACCGCGCCGTCCTCCACGTTGCGCCCGCGCAGCTCGCGCAGGTGCTGGGTCAGGGTCTGCACGGCAAAGCGCTGCAGCGGCGCGCGCAGGGTGCTCTGCACCCGCTCGGGCACCGCCGCGCCCTGGAACCGCTGGCGCAGCAGCTGCCGCGCGAAGTGCGGCGCCACGCCCTCGCTGGCGTCGAACGCGCGGCGCTGCAGCGCGGCGGTGGTGAACAGGTCGAGCGCATCGCAGTCCACGCGGCCGCCCGCCGTCGCGCGCTGCATCTCGCGCAGCACGCCGCAGGCCCGCTGCGCCACCAGCGCGGGCCGGGCGTTGGGCGCGCGCACCAGGGCGGCGGCCACCGCCGCCTCGCGGTCGTCCAGCCCATGGGCGGCCTTGCCGAACAGCGTGCGCGCGAGCGCGTCGATGCCCACCAGCTCGCTGCGGAAGGGCACGAGGTTGAGGTACGCCTCCAGGATCTGGTCCTTGCGCCAGCGGCGGTCCAGCACCTGGGCGGCCACGGTCTGCCCGAGCTTTTGCGCCACGGTGCGCCCGCCCGGCCCCTGGCGCCAGTCCCCGTCGAGCAGCCCGGCGAGCTGCATGGTGATGGTGCTGGCCCCGCGCGTGCGCTGGTTCCACAGGTTGCCCCAGGCGGCGGCGGACGCGGCGCGCCAGTCCACGCCGCTGTGCTCGTAGAAGCGCCGGTCCTCGCTCAGCACCAGCGCCGTGCGCAGCGCGGGCGACACGTCGGCCAGCGGCACCCACTGGCCGCGCCGCACCGTGGGGTCGGTGCGCAGGCGCTGCAGCACCTCGCCCTCGCGCGAGAGGACCTGCGTGTCGGAGGGATGGAAGTCGCGCCGCACCTCGTCGAACGTGGGCAGCGCCCAGGCGGCGGGCGCGCAGGCCGCCAGCACCAGCGCGGCGGCCTGTGCGCGCATGCGGGAGGGGACGGCAGGGAGCGGGAAAAGGAAAGCCACGCCGGTTTGTAGCAGAGGCCGGGCGCGGCGCACGCATTCAGCCCCGCATCTTGTGGACTCTCTTGTCCTCGTACATCCGCATGTCCGCGTGCCGCAGGATTTCGCGGGGGTGCTCGCCGTCGTGGGGCCAGATGGCGCCGCCGATGCTCACCCGGATCTCCACGGGAACGTCGTTGTTGAGCAGCACCGTGCCGTTCAGATAGGGCTTGAGCCGTTCGATGATGCTGCTCAGCGTCTGGGGGTTCTCCGCGTCGCGGATGATCATGACGAACTCGTCCCCGCCCAGGCGCGCCACGAAGTCGGAGTTGCGCGCATGCTTCTTGAGGCGCTGGGCGAACTCCACCAGCATCTGGTCCCCGACCGGGTGGCCGTGGCGGTCGTTGATCTGCTTGAACTCGTCCAGGTCGATCAGGGCCAACGCGAAGCGGTTCGTCTGGCGCCGGGCGCTCTCGATGGACTGGTTCAGGATCACTTCGAACGAGCGGCGGTTGGGCAGGCGCGTGAGCGGGTCGGTGTTGGCGATGTCGGTCGCCTTGGTATGCGCGCTCTCGTTGCACATCAGGATGATGCAGCAGTTCCACGCGATGGTGAACGAGATCAGCACCAGGTACAGGTAGCTGTGGAACGGGTTGGCCAGGATCTCGGCCTTGTTGTCGCTCGCCAGCACCACGGTCCAGCGCACGAGGAATGCCGCCGACAGCGCGAAGAGGTAGAACGCCGAGAGGTTGCGCGCGGAGAAGCGCACGGGCCGGCTCCAGTGGGCCAGATGGAAGCCGATGGCCAGCGTCATCAGGATGACCAGCGGGTCGAAGACGATGTAGCGCGACGCGTCCTGGCCGTACACCGACATCATCATGGCGGTGACCACGATGGCGAACAGCGGCAGCGCGAACAGGCCGGCCTTGGCCAGCGCCTCCTTCCCCCGGTGGACCAGCGTGCCCTGCAGCATGAGGGCCAGCGCCATGAGCCCGAAGAAGTCGTTGACGAAGCGCGCGGCCGGCGCCTGCAGGGGGAACAGGATGGGAACGGAAAAGCCGATGGTGGTGAACACCGAGGTGCCGATCCACCAGTGCACGCCCCGCACGTCCCGGTTGCGCATCCAGATCATGACGACGATGGGCGCCACGGTCAGCTCGACCACGGCCAGGACCACGCGCATGGTATCCCGGTCAAGCAGGATGTGGTCCATCGTGATCCCCGTGCATTGGTTGTGCGTTTTTGTAACCCGTGTATGTATTTATATGCAATTCCGGGCCCGGCGCAACGTAGGGTTGATGCGCATGCGGGCGGCGGCCAGAACGTGCTGGCACCCCGGAGCAAGGGCGCCAGCGTTGCGCGTGGCGGCTTGACCCAGCGCAAAACCCCACGGCCGGCGCGCCGCCACACTGGGCCGGTCCACAGGCCTGCCATGGCAAAGAAGTTCCCCATCCACCCCGCGCGCCCCGAGCTGATCTGCTGGGGCTGCGACCGCTACTGCCCGGCGGACTCGATGGCCTGCGGCAACGGATCGGACCGCACGCAGCACCCGGAAGAGCTGTTCGGGCCCGACTGGGCCGAGTGGGTGCCGCCCAGCGCCGCACCGGCGCAGCCCGGCAAGGCGGCGGACGCTCCAGCGCCGCCCCTGCCCCCGCCCCGCTAGCTTGCGGCCTGGCTTACTTGCCCGTCTCCACCTTCACCCGCGCGTTCGGCGCCTCGCCGAACATCTCGGGCGCGTACAACGCCTCGACGCGGCTGGGCGGCAGCGCGAAGTCGCCCGCGTTGTTCAGGCGCACGGTGTACTCCATCTTGACGGTGCCCTTGGGCAGGTACTCGTAATAGCTGCGGAAAGCCTCGAAGCTGCGCTCCTCGAACGCGGGCCAGCCCGCGCCGCTGCGCTTTTCGCCCTGCGTGGCGATGGCCGAGTCGCGGCCCAGGCCGCTGCCCAGGATGGTGGCGCCGCCAGGGATGGGGTCGGTAATGGCGACCCAGGTCATGTCGGCGCTGGCGTTCACCTCCAGCGTCACGCGCAGCACGTCGCCGCGCGTGTACTGGCCTGCGGGCAGCGACTTGTTGGCCTGCTCCACGGGCGTCACGGTCTTGGTGATCGTGTACCCCGCCGAGAACGGTGCCTTGAGCTGCACGGCCGCCACCGACTGCAGCGTGAGCCAGGGCTTGCCCGGGCCCTGGTGCGTGACGGCCAGTTGCTCCTTGCCCCCGGCCTTGCTCCAGGGCAGGAACATGTCGTTACCGCGCAGCATGCCGGGCGCGGCCGGGGCGCCGAACCAGGTGGTCTGGTGCGCGGCGCCGCCCGCGTCGGTGGTCTTGACGCGCTCGACTTTGCTCCAGTCCACGCTGGCGTTGTTGCCGCCTGTACCACCTGTGAGTGCGGCCTTGGTGGTGCCGGACACGGGCGTGGCCTCGAACCTGGCGCTGAACTTCTCCAGCGCCAGGCCGCCCCACAGGTTGGCCGTGGTGGTGTGCCATGCGCCGGCCTGCTGGCGGCTGATGAAACCGTTGGCCAGGCGGCCCATGTCGTCCTTCCAGGCCGGGTCGTCCATCACGGCGAGCATCAGGCGCGCGGTGTTCACGTCGCCGTTCTGCATCAGCCACCACCAGTAGTCGTCCTGCTCGGTGCTGAAGATGAGCTTGGTGCCCTGGAACGACAGGCGCGCGCGCAGGATCTGCATGGCCTCGGCCAGGCGCTTGTCGCGCTCGGGCACATCGGCCACGCGCTTGAGCACGTTCACCCAGTCGATCACCGCGTGCGTGGGCCACTGGTTGGGCGCGATGGTGATGCTGCTGACCATGCGGCCCTGGGCCTTGCCGTAGCGCGACAGCGCCTCGATGGCGGCGAGCTTGCGCATGTCCAGGTCCTTGCGCGGGCTCCAGAAGCTGCGCTCGATGCGGCCTTCGATGAAGGCGGTCAGCCCGCGCTCCATGGGCGCCCGCACGTCGTCGGGCAGCGCGAAGGCCGGGTTGACACCAGCGGCCTCGTGCGTGGCGGCCAGCAGGTAGGCCGTGAGCGTGTCGCTGCCCCGGTTGGCGTCGCCGTCGCGCGGCGGGAAGTAGTTGGCCAGGCCGTCGCTGTCGAGGTAGGTGGGCAGCTGCGCCACCACGGTCTGCCACAGCGCGCCGTCGCGCAGGCCCACGGCCTTGCTGGTCTTCTGCTCCAGGCAGGCGAAGGGGTAGCGCGCCCACCAGTCGCGCACGCCGGGCAGGCCTTCGGCCAGCTTGGGCTGCAGCGACATCTTCAGGCCGCCCCGGCCGGGGATGGCGTCGGCGGGCGGGTTCACGCCCAGGTTGAAGGCGCCATCCACCTGCACCAGCGTGGCCTGCTGCACGGTGAGCGGCACGGCCGGGATCAGCTTCTGGCTGGCCTTGAGCGCGTCGCGTGCGCCGCTGACCGTGTCCTTGGCCTCGATCTCCCACAAGATGGCCTGGGCGCGCGTCTGCGCCAGTTGCGCGGGGGCGGTGACGGTCCAGGCCACCTCGCGCGATTCGCCCGCGGGGATGTCGATGGTCTGTGGCTTCAAGTCCAGCAGCGTGGCGCGCGGCGCCACCTCGACCTTCATCGCGGCCTTGGTGGTGTTGCGCAGCGTGAGCTGGGCGCGGAACTGGTCGTCCTCGCGCACCAGGGGCGGCAGGCCGCTGATGATCTGCAGGTCCTGCGTGGCGCGGATGCTGGTGCTGCCGGTGCCGAACAGGCCGGTGGATGCATCGGCCACGGCCACGATCTTGAAGGTGGTCAGCGCGTCGTTGAGCGGCACGGTCACCTTGGCCTGGCCGTTGGTGTCGAGCTGGAGGGCGGGCTGCCACAGCAGCAGCGTGTCCAGCAGCTCGCGCGTCTGCGCACGGCCGCCGCCGCCGCCCGCGGGCACGGCCTTGCGGCCGTAGTGGCGCCGGCCGATGATTTCCATCTGCGCGGTGGAGGTCTCCACGCCCCAGCTGCGGCGCTGGAGCATGGCTTCGAGCAGGTTCCAGCTGCTGTTGGGCATCAGCTCCAGCAGCGCCTGGTCCACGGCGGCGACGGCCACCTCGGCGTTGGCAGCGGGCTTGCCGCCCGGCAGGGTGGCGGTGATGGTGACCTGGGCCTTGCCGCGCACGGCGTAGCTTTCCTTGTCGGCCGCCACCTTCACGTCGATGCGGTGGGCCTCGGTGCCCACGCGGATCTCCGCCAGGCCCAGGCGGAACGCGGGCTTGGAGAGGTCCACCAGCGCGGTGGGGGCCTGGTATTCCTTGCCTTCGTACCAGAACGAGGTCCACCACTCGCGCGGCGACTTGAAGCCCCAGGTGAAGAAGCTGTACCACGGCACCTCGCGCAGGCGGCCGCGCAGGGCCAGCACGCTCACGTACACGTTGGGGCCCCAGTCGGGCTGCACCTTGAGGCTCACGGTCGGGTCCTGCCCGTTGAGCTGCACCACCTGCGTGTCGATGATGCCCTCGCGCTCCACCGCCACCAACGCCGTGGCGTAGCGGAACGGCATGCGCACCTGGAACTTGGCGGTCTCGCCGGGCTGGTAGCTCTTCTTCTCGGGCAGCAGGTCGATGCGGTCGTGGTCCTCGCCGCCGAACCAGAGTTCGCCCTGGCGCGTGACCCACACCGAGGACGCGGCCTGGCTGGTGTTGCCGTCCTTGTCGGTGGCGGTCACCACCAGCTCCACCTCGCCGGGCTCGTCGAGCTTGGATTCGCACAGCAGCAGGCCGCGCGCGTCGCTCTTGCCGGTGCACAGGGTGCCCAGGTCCTTGGTCTCGGTCTGGTTGTCGTAGCTGTAGAAGCCGCCCACCATGCGCTTGCGCGTGCTGGTGGTGATCCGGGCGATGGCCTGCACCTGCAGGCCGACTTCGGCGGCGGGCTTGCCGTCCAGCTGCAGCGCCAATGCCTGGAAGCGGATCTTCTGGCGGGCCGAGACCCAGCCCTCGGTCTTCACGCCCGCGACCACGGCCGCCGGCCACAGGGCCTGCACGCTGCGCAGGGTCTGCACCTCGCCATTGGGGTCGGCGTAGGTGGCCTCCATCACCAGCTCCTGCGGCTGGCGGGCCTGGGGCACGTTGTCGATGGTGAGCCTGCCCGCGCCGTCCTTGTCGAGCGTGAGGGGCAGCTTGTCGGCGATCACGCGCGCGTCCTGGCTGGCGGTGGCTTCCTCGTCGTCGCTGCTGGCGTTGGACTGCCCGCGCTTGCGCGGCGGGCTGAAGCTGAAGGCATCGTAGTCGCCGTAGCTCAGCGACTTGCCGCGCACCATGGCCGACACGCGCACCGGCAGGTGGGCCGCGCCGCCGCCGGCCACGTAGTTGATCTGCACGTCGGTGGGCACCGAGCGCACGCGCACCAGCGCCTTCTTGTCGGTGGGCGCGATGCGGCCTTCGAGCACCGGCAGGCGGAATTCCTCCACGCGGAACTCGCCGGAGGTGAAGCTGCGGCGCTCGCCGGAATCGCTGCGCAGCTCCACCTGGTACACGCCCAGCTTGGCGGCGGGCGGTATGGCGAAGCTGCTCTGCGCGCTCAGGCCGCCGCTGGCGGTGCGGCGCCAGGCCAGGGGCTGCGTGAACTGCTGGCCGCTGCCCACGTGGGTGATGACCAGGTTCCCGGGCTGCGCGTCGGGCAGGCCGAAGCCCTGGCGCGTCTCGGTGCGCAGCAGGTGCTTCATCGACACGGTTTCGCCGGCCCGGAACAGGGTGCGGTCGAAGATGGTATGGGCACGTTCGTCGGGCTCGGGCGCGCTGCTGGTGGGCACGTTGAAGCGCCAGGGCTCGATGCCGCGCTGCCAGTCGCTCCAGGTGAAGGCCATGTCCTGCACGCCGTCGGCGCCCTGGTGGCGCGCGCTCACGAAGTAGGCATGGCTGCCGTCGCCCTCGCCGTAGCCATCGCCGCAGCGCGCGGGGTCGGACGACAGGCCCTCGATGCGCGCCATGCCCTGCGCGTCGGTGGCGGCATTGGCCACCTCGTTGCCCCGGCAGTCGGACACGCGCACCGTGGCGCCCTGCACGGGCTGGCCCTTGTCCAGCGTGGTGACCCAGGCCAGCGCGTTCTCGCGGCCCAGCTTGAAGTGCACGCCCAGGTTGGTGACCAGCGCCGAGGTGCGCACATACATGGTGCGGGCGTCGCCATGGCGCTCGTCGAGCAGCGATGCGCCCAGCCTTTGCGAGGCGATCTCCACCACGTGGAAGCCCGGCGCGAGCGGGATGCCCACCACCTCAAACGGACGCGGGTCGTTGTTCGCGGGCTTGGGCAGCTCCAGCGTCTTCACGCTGCTCTTGCCCGCCAGCAGCGACAGCATGCGCGACTGCACGTAGTCCTTGTCATCGTCGTCCAGCACCTTGGGCAGGGTGCCGGTCACGTCCTGGCGCGCCTGCTTGCGCTCGACCGAGTAGCTGTCGTAGCGCCGCACCTTCTTGAACCACGCGATGATCTCGGCGTCGGTGCGGGGCTGCAGCGTGCTCACCTTGCCGGCGGGCTGCGCGGCGGCGGCCCCGGCCTGCAGGCCCTGCACGCGCAGCGCGGCCTCCACGTTGCGCAGCGTGACGGGCAGCAGCGCCGGCGGCTTGTCTGAGGCGGGGCCTTCGGCGAAGCGCTCGACGATGCCGAACGGCGCCGCCGCGAACTTGGCCAGCGGCGGCATGCCGCCCGTGGCCACCTTCAGCGGAAAGCTGTCGGCGTTGCGCAGCGTGCGGCCCGCGGCGTCCTTGAAGTCCTTGGGCAGCTCCAACGTGAAAGCGGTGTTCTCGGCCAGGGGCGCGGCGAACTGCACGCCGCTGACCAGCGCATCGGCCGGCTGGGCATCACCACCGCCGCCGCCGTCCGCCTGGGGCTGCAGCGTCTCCTTGGCCGACTTCAGGCGGATCGCCAGGGCGAGCTTGCGCGGCACGGGCGCGTTGAAACTCAGCTGCATCGGGCGGATGGGCAGGCAGGCGGCCTGGGCGTTCTCGCGCTCGCAGCTGAACTCGGCCGCGAAGGGCTCGCGCACCTGGTAGTCGAAGCGCTTTTCCACCGTGTTGGGCACGCCGCTCTCGGTGGCCACGCCCTTGCCGAACACGAGCTGCATGCGCGACCCGGAGGTCAGGCGGCGGTTGCAGGTGAGCGTGGCGTAGCGCAGGGGCTCCTGCGCCGCGCCCTTGTCCAGGCCCAGGGCCTTGAGGATCTCGGCGCGCTGCGCGCCCTCGACCATGCGCACCGGGATGCGCTCGCCCACGCCGTCCGCCGTGCACCACACATTGGCCTGCACGCTGGCCGTGGTGGCCGCGCCGTTGAGCTGCAGCACGAAGAACTGCTCCTCGTCGATCCGCTGGTAGGTGCCGGGGCGGATGCTCTGCACGAAGGGGCCGCCGCTATTGAATTGATAGCTCTTCGCGCCCGCCAGGTCTGCACCAGAGGCCGATTTAAACCCTGGTTTCACGGTGGCGGTGCAGCGCACGCCGGGCGGCAGGTCGGCACGGAAGTCGAACACCCATTCGCGCTCGCCCGTCCAGCGGCCCGTGCCCTGGGTCGCGTTGGCGTCGCTGCAGGCGAGGCTGAGGGGCGCGGGCGCCTTGGGGTCGCCGAAATTGACCGCCGCCGCATCGAACTTGGCCACCACCTGGCGCACGCGCGCCACCTCGCCCTGCGGCGAGAAATGGGTGATCTGCAGGGCCTGCGCGCCCCAGGCGCACGCCGACAGGCCGGCCGCCCACAACCATTGCTTTGCGTTCACGCTTTTCCCCTCCAAAGGAACCGGCAAGCGTAACAAAACGGCTCTGCGAAAGGCGCGGCGTTGCAAGCGCTTACGTATCGCCCAGGGTGGCTGCCGGCGATGACGGCGCGTTGCGCATGTGTCCTACCCCCGCGGCGGCGCAGCGCGCGAAAGATGGCGGTTGATCCCCACAACCTACCCCCTACAGAGGAGCGCCCCATGGCCCGAACCCCCACTTCGCGCGGGGCGGCACGCAGCAAGCCGCCGTCGTCATCCACTCCCGCCGTTCCCTCCGCCACCCAGGCCGACACCTACTGCGGCAACGCGGGCGAGCTGCAGCAGCAGGCGGGCGGCAAGCACCCGGTGCTGACCACGCAGCAGGGCATCCCCGTCGCCGACAACCAGAACTCGCTGCGCTCCGCGCCCCGCGGGTTCACGCTGCTCGAAGACTTCATCCTGCGCGAGAAGATCACGCACTTCGACCACGAGCGCATTCCCGAACGCATCGTGCACGCGCGCGGCTCCGCGGCGCACGGCTTCTTCGAGCTGACGCATTCCCTCAAGGACCACACCACCGCCCGGGTGCTGACCGAAGTGGGCGTGCAGACGCCCGTGTTCACGCGCTTTTCCACGGTGGCGGGCGGCGCGGGCTCGGTGGACACGCCGCGCGACGTGCGCGGCTTCGCCGTCAAGTTCTACACGCCAGAGGGCAACTGGGACCTGGTGGGCAACAACGTGCCCGTGTTCTTCATCCAGGACGCGATGAAGTTCCCCGACGTGGTGCACGCCGTGAAGATGGAGCCCGACCGGGGCTTCCCCCAGGCCGCCAGTGCGCACGACACGTTCTGGGATTTCATCTCGCTCATGCCCGAGTCCATGCACATGGTGATGTGGATCATGAGCGACCGCACCATTCCACGCAGCCTGCGCATGATCGAGGGCTTCGGCGTGCACAGCTTCCGGCTGGTCAACGCGGCGGGCGAGAGCACCTTCGTCAAGTTCCACTGGCGGCCCAAGCTGGGCATCCAGTCCACCGTGTGGGACGAGGCCCTGAAGCTGCAGGCGGCCGACAACGACTTCCACCGCCGCGACCTGTTCGAGGCCATCGAGGCCGGCAACTTCCCCGAGTGGGAACTGGCCGTGCAGCTCTTCACCGAGCAGGAGGCCGAGACCTTCCCCTTCGACCACCTGGACCCCACCAAGCTCGTGCCCGAGGAGCTGGTGCCGCTGCAGGTCATCGGCCGCATGGTGCTCAACCGCTGGCCCGACAACTTCTTCGCAGAGACCGAGCAGGTGGCCTTCTGCCCCGCCAACGTGCCGCCGGGCATCGACTTCAGCAACGACCCGCTGCTGCAGGGCCGCCTGTTCTCGTACCTGGACACGCAGCTCTCGCGCCTGGGCAGTCCCAACTTCGCGCAAATCCCCATCAACGCGCCCAAGTGCCCCTTCCACCACCTGCAGCGCGACGGCCACATGCAGATGCAGGTGCCCAAGGGCCGCGTGAACTACGAGCCTAGCAGCCTGCAGGGCGACACGCCGCGCGCCTCGCAGGCGCAAGGCTTCCGGCATTTCGCGCAGGCCGACGAAGGCAGCAAGGGGCGCGTGCGGCCCGAGAGCTTCGCCGACCACTACAGCCAGGCGCGCATGTTCTACCGCAGCCAGAGCCCGCTGGAGCAGGCGCACATCGCCTCCGCGCTGGTGTTCGAGCTGTCCAAGGTGGCGGCCGGGCACGTGCGCGAGGCCATGGTGGGCCACCTGCAGCACATCGACCCCGACCTGGCGCAGCGCGTGGCCGATGGCCTGGGCCTGGCGGCCATGCCCCCCGCCCCGCCCCTGGCCGAACCGGTGCAGGACCTGCCGCCCTCGCCGCAGCTGCGCATCATCGACCGCATGAAGCCCACGCTGGAGGGACGGGCAATCGGCATCCTGGTGGCCGACGGAACGAACGGCACCACCGTGGCCAACCTGCGCAAGGCGGTGGAGAAGGCCGGCGCCAGCGTCAAGATCGTGGCGCCCAAGGTGGGCGGCGCGGTGCTCAAGGACGGCACGCGGCTGCCGGCGGACGGTCAACTGGCAGGCACGCCGTCCACCGTGTTCGACGCCGTGGCCTCTGTGCTGTCGCCCGAGATGGGCGCCCAGCTCGCCGCCGAGGCAGCGGCCGTGGACTGGTTCCGCGACGCCTTCGGCCACCTCAAGGCCATCGGGGCCTGCAAGGGCACGCAGGCCATCCTGCAGGCCGCGGGCATCGCGCCCGACGCGGGCGTGGTGGACCCGGCGGACGCGCAGGGCTTCATCGCCGCCGCGCAGACCCGGCAGTGGGAGCGCGAGCCCCAGGTGCGCACGCTGGCCTGACGCGCCGCCGTTCAAGCATCAAAGGTATTAAAATCATAGCTGCCAGCGCTTGCTGCATAAGCGCTGGCGGCTGTTTTCATTGATTTCTTCGTTTTCCATGGAACATGGGGCAGCCTCCTGAACCCAACAGCGAGCCGCGCCCTTGCGGCGGCGCCCTTCCATGCCACCCCCCTCTTCCACCCGCCGCTGGGAAATCGATGCGCTCCGGGGCCTGATGCTGGTCCTCATGACCTTGACGCACCTGCCCACGCGGCTCACCACGCCGCTGGGGCAGCCCTTCGGCTTCGTGTCGGCGGCCGAGGGCTTCGTGCTGCTGTCCGCCTACATGGCGGGCATGGTGTACGGCCGCATCGCGTGGCGCCAGGGCGTGGCCGCCATGCGCAGCGCATTCTGGCGCCGCGCGCTCAAGATCTACGCCTGCCAGGCTGCCACGCTGCTGTTCCTGTTCACGGTGATCGCGTTCATCGGCCTGCGCATCGAGCAGCCCGCCGCCACCCACCTCATGTCCTACTACCTGGAGCACCCCAGGGCCGCGCTGGCCTACGGGCTGCTGCTGGTCTATTCGCCGCCGCTGCTCGACATCCTGCCGCTGTACATCCTGTTCATGCTGGCCAGCCCCTGGGTGATGGCGCTCGCCTGGCGCCACGGCTGGGCGGGCGTGATGGGCGCGAGCGTGCTGCTGTGGGCGCTGGCGCAGTTCGGGCTGTCGCTGTGGGCATTCAATGCCGTCTCGGCCGTGGTGCCGATTCCCGTGCCATATGCGGAGACCGGCGCGTTCGACACCTGGGGCTGGCAGTTCCTGTGGATGCTGGGCCTGTGGATGGGCGCCACGCGCAACGACCCCGAGGCGCCCGCGTTCGCCTTCCCGCGCTGGGCCGTGCAGACGGCCGTGGGCATTGCCCTGGTGTGCCTGGTGTGGCGCCACGCTGTGGGGCAGGCGCCGTTCGGTGCGCAGGCCGGGCTGAACCTGCTGTTCGACAAGTGGGCGCTGGGCCCGCTGCGGGTGCTGAACCTGTTCGCGCTGGTGGTGCTGCTAATCCATTTCGGCCCGGCCTGGGCGCGGCGGCTGCCGCGCCTGCGCTGGGTCGAAACCCTGGGCGCGGCCTCCCTGCCTGTGTTCTGCGCGCACCTGGTGGTGGTGCTGCTGGTGCTGGGCCTGCTGGGCGACGCCCAGGACCGCCCCTGGGCGCTGGACCTGCCGCTGCTCGTGCTGTGCTTCGGCATCCTGTACGCGGTGGCGCGCATCAGCCTGTGGGTGGACCGGCCGCCGGGCGGCGGCACCGGGCCCGAGAGCCATCCAGCGCCCGGCAATGGGCGGGAGCCCGGCAGCGCTCAGCGCCCCGCGCTCTGGAGGGCCGGCTCCGCCGCCTGCTGCGGCAGCAGGAACGGCCCGATCACCGTGCGCCACAGCGCATAGCCCGCCTCGTTCATGTGCAGCCGGTCCGGGCCGTAGAGCCCGGCACGCGGCGTGCCGTCGGCCTCCAGCATGGGGCTGAAGACGTCGATGTAGTCGGCCTCGGGCAGCGTGCGCACGTAGTCCGCCAGCAGCGCATTGGTCTCGCGCACCAGCGGCAGCAGGTCCGCCCGCGCGGGGCTGGGCTTGACGGAGATGTAGCCGATGCGCGTGCCCGGCAGCTCCGCCCGCACGGCGCGCACGAAGCCCTGGAAGCTCTCCAGCACCTGCGCCGGCGTGCGCCCCTGGGCCAGGTCGTTGTCGCCCGCATACACCATCACCTGGCGCGGGCGGTACTGGACCACGAGCTTCTTCACGAAGAAAAGGCAGTCCGCCATGGTGGAGCCGCCGAAGCCCCGGTTGATGACCACGGGCGCCTGGCGGAAGTCCTGCTGCAATTGCGTCCAGAAGCGGATGCTGGAGCTGCCCACGAACAGCACGCCGTCCGGCTGCGGCTGGCGCGCCTGGTCGGCGGCGGCGAAGGCGTCGATGCTGGCCTGCCAGCGCGCATAGGCGGCGGGCAGCGCGGGCGCCGGCGCGGCCTCGGCCGGGGCCGCGGGCGCGGCATGCAGCGCCGCCGCGGCGGACAGCAGCAGCAGGCCCGGTACGGCAAAACGCCAGCGCCGGAGGAATGACCGGGAAATTGTCATGCGGGGTGAACGGATCAGGCAGCGGGCGGGAACGGGCCCGGCAAGGACCCATTGTGCGCAAATCCCGCGCGGCAGGAAACCGGTTTTACAACTTCCCCGCGCGCCCCGTCATTGCGCCACGAAGCCGCTGCTCTGGATGATGCGCGTCCAGGCCTCGGTGTAGGCCTGCTGGCGCGCCGCCAGCTGCGCGGGCGACATGTAGCCCACCGTGAGGCCCATGGCCGTCAGGTGCTCGCGCACGTCAGGCATGGCCACGACCTTGGCCAGCGCGGTCGAGAAGTCGGTGATGAATTTCTGCGGCGTGCCGGTGGGGGCGTAGATGCCGTAGTACGGCAGGTCCTCGAAGCCCTTGAGGCCCATCTCGTCGAACGTGGGCACGTCGGGCATGGCGGCTTGGCGCTTGGTGCCCAGCACGCCCACCACGCGCACCTTGCCGGCCTTGTGGTTCTCGATGAAGTCCTGCACCGAGGCCACGCCCGCGGCGATCTGGTTGCCCAGCATGTCGGCCATCATGGGCGCGCTGCCCCGGTAGGGCGCCGAGACCAGGTCCAGCTGGTACTTCTGGCCCAGCAGCTTGACCAGGAACTCCGGCGTGGAGGCCGGCGCAGGAATGCCCACCGCGCCCTTGCCCGCGCCCGCCGACTTCACCCAGGCCACGTACTCGGTGAAGCTCTTGGCGGGCGTGCCGCCCGACACCGCGAATGCGTTCACGAAGGTGGCGAAGCCCGCCACGGGCACGAAGTCGCGCACCGGGTCGTAGCCCGGGTTCTTCACGACCTGGGGCAGGATGGAGATGGTGTGGTCGTGCGTGATGAACAGCGTGGTGCCGTCGGGCGCGGCCGCCTTGAGCGTCTGCGCGGCGATCTGGCCGCCCGCGCCGGGACGGTTCTCCACGACCACGGGCACGCCCAGCTCGTCCTTGAGCTTCTCCGACAGCGTGCGTGCGATGGCGTCCGAGCCGCCGCCGGGCGGAAAGCCCACGAGCAGGCGGATGGGCTTGGCCGTCTGGGCGGCCGCCAGCCCCACGGTGAGCGCGGCGCCCAGGAAGGCGCTGGTGCGCAGGAGGCGGGACAGCAGGCTGCGGCGGGAAGGGGTCATCGTCATGGCAAAGCTCCAGGTGGGTGGGTCGTGGATTCGTGCAAAAAACAAGCCAGTGTCAGGCCAGCCGGGCCCGGTGGCGCGCCAGCTGCGCGCGCACCTGCGCGGGCGCCGTGCCGCCCAGCGTGTTGCGGGCGTTGAGCGAGCCGCGCAGGCTCAGCACCTCGTACACGTCCTTCTCGATGGCGGGGTGGAAGCCCTGCAGCACGGCCAGCGGCAGCTCGGACAGGTCGCAGGCGTGCGACTGCGCGGCCTTGACGGCATGCGCCACCGTCTCGTGCGCGTCGCGGAAGGGCAGGCCCTTCTTGACGAGGTAGTCGGCCAGGTCGGTGGCGGTGGCGTAGCCCTTGAGCGCGGCCTGCTCCATGGCCTGCGGGTGGACGGTGATGCCGCCTTCCTTCTTGCCGGTGGCGGGGTTCAACTGGCCGCCCACCATCTCGGCGAAGATGCGCAGCGTGTCCTTGAGCGTGTCCACGGTGTCGAACAGCGGCTCCTTGTCTTCCTGGTTGTCCTTGTTGTAGGCCAGGGGCTGGCCCTTCATCAGCGTGATGAGGCCCATCAGGTGGCCGACCACGCGCCCGGTCTTGCCGCGCGCGAGTTCGGGCACGTCGGGGTTCTTCTTCTGCGGCATGATCGACGAGCCGGTGGTGAAGCGGTCGGCGATGCGGATGAAGCCGAAGTTCTGGCTCATCCAGATGATGAGCTCTTCGCTCAGGCGGCTCACGTGCACCATGCACAGGCTGGCGGCGGCGGTGAATTCGATGGCGAAGTCGCGGTCGCTCACGGCGTCCAGGCTGTTCTGGCAGACGCCATCCATGCCCAGCGTGCGCGCCACGCGCTCGCGGTCCAGCGGGTAGGTGGTGCCGGCCAGGGCCGCGCTGCCCAGCGGCAGCACGTTGGTGCGGCGGCGCACGTCGGCCATGCGCTCGGCATCGCGCGCGAACATTTCCACGTAGGCCAGCAAGTGGTGCGCGAAGCTCACGGGCTGCGCCACCTGCAGGTGGGTGAAGCCGGGCAGGATGACCTCCACGTTCTGTTCCGCCACCTCGACCAGCGCCACCTGCAATTCCTTGAGCAGGCCGCCGATCAGGTCGATCTCGCCGCGCAGCCACAGGCGCACGTCGGTGGCCACCTGGTCGTTGCGGCTGCGGCCGGTGTGCAGGCGCTTGCCCGCATCGCCCACCAGCTGGGTCAGGCGCGCCTCGATGTTCAGGTGCACGTCCTCCAGGTCCAGCTTCCATTCGAAGGCGCCGGACTCGATCTCCTGCGTGATCTGCGCCATGCCGCGCTGGATGGCGGCGTGGTCGTCCTGGTCGATGACGCCCTGCGCCGCCAGCATCTCGGCATGCGCCAGGCTGCCCGCGATGTCGGCCTGCCACAGGCGCTTGTCGAAGAACACGCTGGACGTGTAGCGCTTGACCAGGTCGCTCATGGGCTCGGAAAAGAGCGCGGACCAGGCCTGGGCCTTGGTGTCGAGCTGGTTGTGGGACGGTGCGGCGGGTTGGCTGGAGGACATGGGAGGGCAATAATCCGGAAGGTTCAGGCACCCGGACCACCCGGATGCCGCAATCAATCATCAATGCAAAACACGCAAATTTTATCGACCCGGCCCCCGCCGCCCGATTCCGTGCCGCCGCGCCGGGCACTGGTGTTCGACGCCTGCCAGGTCGGCGTGGTGCTGCGGGCCGTGCTGTTCGTGGAGCTGGTGCTGGGCGTGGGCGCCATGTACGGCACCGCCAGCCCCGGCGAATGGCTGGCCAGCGTGGCGCTGCTGACCGGCGGCGCACTGCCCGCCACGCTGGTGTGGCTCATCGTTGCGTGCAGCCTCAAGACGGTGCTGCAGCAGCTGTCCACCACGCTGCAGTTCGCCGCTGGCGTGCTGCTGGGGGCGCTGGCGGGCGCGTACGCCTGCGGCACGCTGGCGCTGGTGGGCATGGCGCAATCGCCGCCCTGGCTGGCCAGCAGCGCCACGGGCGCGCTGCTGGCGGCCATGCTGGTGGCCGCGCTGGTGCTGCGCGCGCGCGGCCGCACGCCGGCGGCCACCACGGCGCGGCTGACCGAGCTGCAGTCGCGCATCCGCCCGCACTTCCTGTTCAACACCCTCAACAGCGCCATCGCCCTGGTGCGCGCCGAGCCGGCCAAGGCCGAGTCGCTGCTCGAAGACCTGTCGGACCTGTTCCGCGTGGCGCTGGTGGAGCAAGGCGAGTCCACCACGCTGGCCGAGGAAATCACCCTCGCCCAGCGCTACCTCGCCATCGAGGAAGTGCGCTTCGGCAGGCGCCTGCAGGTGCAGTGGAGCGTGGACGAGCGCGCGGGCGCCGCCCGCCTGCCCCCGCTGCTGCTGCAGCCGCTGGTGGAGAACGCCGTCAAGCACGGCGTGGAGCCCAGCCCGCGCGGCGGCAAGCTGCGCGTGCTGACCGAACTGCGCGGCAGCCGCGTGGTGGTGCGCATCACCAACACCCTGCCCCCCGCCGACGCCAGCCACGATGCGCCGCGGGGCCACGGCATCGCCCTGGCCAACGTGCGCGCCCGCCTGGCGCTGCTGCACGACGTGCAGGGCGAATTCAGCGCGGGCGTGCAGGACGGGCTCTACCAGGTACGCATCACCCTGCCCGCCCCCGACAGGCCAAAAACACCATGAACATCCTCATCGTTGACGACGAAACCCTGGCCCGCAGCCGCCTGCGCACCCTGCTGGCCGACTGCGCCGACACCCATCGCACCACCGTGGCCGAGGCCGCCAACGCGGGCGAAGCCCTGGCCCTGCTGGGCCCCACGGGCGGCCGCGCCTTCGACGTGGTGCTGCTCGACATCCACATGCCCGGCCAGGACGGCCTGGCCCTGGCCCACGCGCTGCAGGCCCTGCCCCAGCCGCCCGCCGTGGTCTTCGTCACGGCCCACGCCGACCATGCCGTGAGCGCGTTCGAGCTGGACGCCGTGGACTACCTCACCAAGCCCGTGCGCCGCGAACGCCTGCAGCAGGCGCTGGCCAAGGTGCAGCGCAGCACGCGCGCACCCGCCGCCGCGCCGGGCGCGGGCCTGCCGGAGGGCGAGACGCTGCTGATCCAGGACCGCGGCCGCACCGAGCGCCTGCCCCTGGCCGAGGTGCTGTACTTCAAGGCCGAGCAGAAATACGTGACCGTGCGCACCGCCACGCGCAGCTACATCATGGACGGCGCCCTGAGCGAGCTGGAGACCAAGTACGCGCCGCGCTTCCTGCGCGTGCACCGCAACGCGCTGGTGGCCCGCCGCGCGGTGCGCGCGCTGGAGAAGCACTACGACCCCGAGGAAGGCGAAGGCTGGGCCGTGCGGCTGCAGGGATCGACCGAGCTGCTGGCCGTCTCGCGGCGGCAGGTGGCGGCAGTGCGGGAAGAGCTGGCACGCTGACCTTCGAGGTCTTTTTGGCCTTTATCGCTTATCTAGCAAGCGCAGGCAGCTCCAAAAAAAGGAGCATAAGCATCTCCAGGCGTTGGCGTCAGAACGTGTGAATGAATCCGGCGTGGCCGAGCAACGCGCCAAAACGCGGCCCATCAAGGCGCAAAGCGCAGCCATAGCACGGGCTATGGCGAGCATTTGCAACGCAGAGGGGGCGTGTTTTGGCGTGATGAGCGGGCATGGCGGATTCGTTCACACGTTCTCAGTTCTTGCCCACCTCCCACCGGGCCTGCCCCGGCGTCATCCCATAGTGCTGTCGGAACGCCCGGCTGAGCGCCGAGGCTTCCGAGAAGCCGCACGCATGCGCGATGTCCGAAATGCTGCGCTGCGCATTGCGCGGCTCCTCCAGCATGGCGCGGGCGGCCTGCAGGCGGGCCGTGCGTACCAAATCCTGAAAGCTGGTGCCCTCGCCCGCCAGCAAACGCCGCAGGTGACGCTCGGATATGCCCTGGCGCGCCGCCAGCCACTGCGCACTGAGCCGCCCGCTGCCCAGATGCGCGGCAATGTCCGCCTGCACGGCACGCAGGCGCAGGGCTGGCAGGGTGTGCTGCTCGGCCCAGGCGGTGAAGTCGCTCGACTGGCCCAGCACCACGGCCAGCATGTCCTGCCACTGGCGTGCGGCCAGTTGCTGGGCGGCAGCGCCGCGCAAAGGGTCGGAGTCCAGCAACTGACCTAAGCGCGGCAGCAGGTGCAGCAGCGGCGTGCCTTGGCGCAGCGCCAGCAGCGGGGCCGACGACAGGCGCGGCAGCCGCCAGGCCAGGTCGCTGTGCGGCACGCGCAATGCCCGCAGGGTACCCGCCTGCTCCTGCACCACGCGCATGGGCCGCGCCTGCGATACCAGCGCCGCCCCGCCGGGCAGGATGCGCAGCGCCTCGCGCCCCGGCTGCTCGATGGTCATGGGGGCGGTGGAAATGAACAGCATCACGTCGTCCTGCCCGTCCTTGCACAGGGCGGCGGTGCGCGCGCTGCTCACGGGGGCGAAGCGGGCGCTGCTCCAGCTTGCGCCCGGCACGGTGCGCAGGCTGCCCTGGTAGTGCCAGGGCTGGCCGGCCAGCAGCGGCGCGACCTCCACGCGCGCCATGCTGGTCAGGTGGTCGCTCATGGCGCGCAGGTCGCGGTCGCCGGGCATGCCGGACAGGCGCAGCCGCCGCACGGGCACCGCGTCGTCGGGCGGTGCGGGGGGTGGGTTGGAAGGGGCTTGCATGCGCGTAGTTTGCAGGCTTTTGGCGCGTGCCGGGGCGCATGTCCGATGGCGTCAATGCGGGGGCCGGATGCGTCAAGACCCCAGCGGGGGCTTTCCACAGAATCGCCACAACCCGTTTGGACGGCAACACAACGCAATCACCACCACACCATGCAAACCCCCTTCCCCTGCGCCGCCCTGCCCTGCCTGGGCGCATTCATGGCCCTGGCCTTCGCCCTGCCCGCGCATGCGGCGGGGGTCGTGGGCACAGGCACGCCCGCCAGTTGCACCGAGGCCGCGCTGACCACCGCCATGGCGGGCGGCGGCGCAGTCACCTTCAACTGCGGCGCAGCGCCGCACACCATCGTGCTGACCACGCAAAAGAACCTGTCCATGGACACCCAGATCGACGGCGGCGGCCGCATCACCATCGACGGCAACCAACTGCGCAGGCATTTCTACATGGCCAGCCCGGCCCACCTGGCGCTGACCGGGCTGACCCTGGCCCGTGGCTACTCGGCAGCCACCGCTGGCTCCATCTATGCCGAAGGCCCCGGTGCCGCGCTGACCTTGACCGACGTGACCCTAGCCAACAACGTGGCCGACAACCGGGGCGGTGCCATTGTGGCCATCAACGGCGTGGCGATCAACTTCACCCGCGTGCGCGCCAGCGGCAACCGCGCCCTGGAAGGCGGCGTGATCTTCACCCTGAACAGCAACGCCACCATCACCCTCAATCAGTTCGCGGCCATCGGCAACCACGCCGACCTCTCGGGCGGTGCCATCCACCACAAGGGCGGCACCATGCTCATCAGCGACAGCCTGTTTGCGGGCAACAGCATCGACCCCGCCAACAATCAAGGCGGCGGGGCCATCGACGTGCAGCCCGCAGGCGCCAGCAACTTCACCATCACCAACAGCACCTTCCAGGGCAACAGCGCCATCAACGCCGGCAGCGCCATCCGCGCGCTCAACGTGGCGGGCGGCGACATCGCCTCCAGCACCTTTTCCGGCAACACGGGGGCTCCGGCGATTACCGCCTATGGCACCGCCCAGCTCACGCTGCGCAACACCATCGTCGCCAATACGTCGGGCCACGCCAACTGCACGGTGCAAAACACGGCCACCATCACCGACAGCGGCAACAACCTGCAATTTGGCGGCAGCGTGGCGCAGTCGTGCGGCGGTGCCATCCCCGAGGCCGACCCGCTGCTCGCGCCGCTGGCCAACAACGGCGGCTTTACGCAGAGCATGGCGCTGCAAGCGGGCAGCCCCGCCATCGACTCGGGCAACGCCTGCCCGCCCACCGACCAGCGCGGCGTGGCGCGGCCCGTGGGCATGGCGTGCGACATCGGCGCTTTCGAGGGCCTTGCGCCCGTGCCGCCAGTCGTCCCTGGCGGGGCATCCGCCATCCCCACGCTGGGGCATGCGGGGCTGGCGCTGCTGTCGGCCCTGGTGGCGGGCGCGGGCGCGCTGCGGCGGCGCAGATTTTTTAAGCAAAAACAGGCTCCAGCGCTTATGTAGCAAGCGCTGGCAGCTCTCTTTTTTGATTGTTTTGCGCATGTCCGCTGGCACCCGTGCATAGGCCAGCAGCGTCAAGACAAGACACAGGGCGTTTCACAAGAATCCCCGCACCCTTACCACCTCTGCACCACGCCATGCCCCTTGCCCTTCGCCCCGCATCCGTTTTCTCTCTCACCGCCCTGGCGCTGGCCTGCGCCCTGCCCGCGCATGCGGCGGGCGTCGTCGGCACCGGCACGGCGATGAGCTGCACCGAGGCAGCGCTGGACACCGCCCTGGCTGGCGGCGGCGCGGTCACCTTCAACTGCGGTGCCGCGCCCATCGCCATTCCGATCACCGTCAGCAAGCAGCTCGCCACAGCCACCCAGATCGACGGCGGCGGCCTCATCACCCTGCAAGGCGACGGCAACGTGCGCCTGTTCGAGCTGAGCGGCGGGGCGTTCACCATGACGGGCGTGGTGTTGAGTGACGGTATGACCATCGGCAACGGCGCGGCCATCCTCATCGACGGCGGCACGCTGCTGCTGGACAACGTGACGCTGATGGACAACGCGGGCACCGGCATGTTCAGCAATGGCGGCGCGATCTATGCGTACAACGGCACGCAGGTCACGCTGCAGCGGGTGACGGCCACGGCCAACACCGCGCAGTACGGCGGTGCCATTGCCACCGACGCCACCAGCACACTCACGCTGACCGAGTTCATCGCGGATGGCAACACCGCCGTGAACGACGGCGGTGCCGTGCGCCACATGGGCACCGCGCTCACCATCACGCAAAGCCTGTTCACCGGCAACCAGGCCGGCACCCCCGGCTCCAGCGGCGGCGCCATCATCGTCTCCCCCAACACCACCAGCACGCTGTCCATCGCCAACAGCACCTTCCACAGCAACCGGCACACCGGCGGCGGCAGCGGCAGCGCCATCGGCGTCACGGGCGGCGTGGCAGCAGGCACCATCACCAACAGCACGTTTGCCGACAACGACGGCGCTCCGGGCACCATCGCCGTGTCGGGCAACTCGCAACTGACGCTGCGCAACACCATCGTCAGCAACGCCATGGGCTTTGCCAACTGCGCCGTCTTTGGCATGGGCACCATCGTGGACGGCGGCAACAACCTGCAATGGGGCGGGATTCAAACCCTGTCGTGCGGCGCCACGATGCTGGAGGAAGACCCGCTGCTCGCGCCGCTGGCCAACAACGGCGGCTTCAGCCAGACCATGGCCTTGCAGACAGGCAGCCCGGCCATCAACACCGGCAGCGGCTGCCCGGCGATGGACCAGCGCGGCGTGGCGCGGCCCATCGGCCCCGCGTGCGACATCGGCGCGTTTGAATCGCCGCTGGGCTTTACAGGGGTGCCCCCTGCAGCCACCACTGCCGCCATTCCCACGCTGGGGCATGCGGGGCTGGCGCTGCTGTCGGCTTTGGTGGCGGGAATGGGTGTGTTGCGGCAGCGGCGTTTTTTTAAGTAGAAACAGCCTCTAGCGCTTATGCAGAAAGCGCTGGCAGCTATTATTTTTGTAGAAAATCCCCCGCCCACCGCGCCTCCCCCGGCGTCATCCCATAGTGCTGCCGAAACGCCCGGCTCAATGCCGAAGCCTCTGAAAACCCGCAGGCGTGCGCAATGTCCGAGATGCTGCGCTGCGCATTGCGCGGCTCTTGCAGCATGGCGCGGGCGGCCTGCAGCCGGGCCGTGCGCACCAGGTCTTGGACACTCGTGCCCTCGCCCGCCAGCAGGCGTTGCATGTGGCGCGGCGACAGGCCCTGGCGTGCGGCCAGCCAGTCCAGACTGACGCGGCCTTGCCCCAGGTGGGCGGCAATGTCGGCCCGCACGGCGGCCAGCCGCGCGGCGGCCACGCTGTGTGATTCGGCCCAGGCGGCGTAATCGGGCGATTGGCCCAGAGCCACCGCCAGCATGTCCTGCAACTGGCGCGCGGCCAGTTGCTGGGCGGGGGCGCCTTGCAGCGGGTCGGCTTCCAGCAGTTGGCCAAAGCGCTGCAGCAGTTGCAGCATGGGCGTGCCGCGCCGCAGCGCCAGCACGGGCGCGCTGCCCAGGCGCGGAAGCATGCGCGCGATGTCGGCGTGCGGCACGCGCAGCGCCCAGGCACCGCCGCCGCTGCCCTGCACGATGGTGAGAGGCCGCGCCTGCGACACCAGCACCGCATCGCCGGGCCGCAGGTGCAGCGCCTGCCGCCCCGGCTCTTCGATGGTCATGCCGAGCGTGGGCATGAGCAGCATCAGGTCGTCCTGCCCGTCCTTGCACAGCGCCGCCGTGCGCGTGGAGCGCACGGCGCTGGCGCGCGCACTGCCCCAACTGGCGCCAGGCACCACGCGCAGCCCCGCGCGGTAGTGCAGGGGCTGGTCGTCGTGCAGCGGCGCAATGTCCACCCGCATCATCCCGGCCAGATATTCCCGCATGGCGTCCAGGTTGCGGTCGCCGGGCACGACGTTCAGGCACAACTGCGTGAAGGGTGCCGGGGCGGCATCGGCCAGCGGGGCGGGTGGGGTCATGGGGGCATCCTTGGAAAGGGCGCAGTGTTGCAAATTGCACGCCGTGGCGCGCAGGGTCAAGGCCATGTCGTGCAGCGTCAAGACAGGCACGGGGGGGCTTGCGAAGAATGCAGGCCACGGGCGCATACCGCCCAAACGCTATCAAAACAGAAGCTTCCAGCGCTTGCTGCACAAGCGCTACAGATCCAAAATGTTCAAACCCTTGCTGATCCCAGCCCTGCTGGCCGCCAGCGTCGCGCAGGCCGCCACCTTCACCGTGACCGACGCGGGCGACGCACCGCTGGGCGGTGCAACGCATTGCAACCCCGGCAGCACCACCTGCACGCTGCGCGCCGCCATCGAGCGGGCCAACGCCAACATCGACGCGGACACCATCGCCTTCGGCTTTGGCGGCGCGGCCACCACCATAGCCATCACCGCGCCGCTGCCGCCCATTACCTACCCCGTCACCATCGACGGCCACACCAACGGCGGCACGCCCAACAGCGCGGCCACGGGCACCAACGCGGCCATCACGGTGCGCATCGACGGCGCGGGGGCCGGGGCCGATGCGCACGGCTTGCGCTTTTGGCCCGGCTCCACCGCGTCGGTGCTGCGCGGCGTGGCCGTGACGCGGTTCGACGGGGCGGGCGTGCTGGTCAGCGCCAACAACACGCCCAACCTGAAGGACGTGCGCATCCTGGGCAGCTTCATCGGCACCGACGGCAGCGGCTCGGCGGACGATGCGGCGGGGCTGCTGGCCAACCGCTGGGGCATCTACATCGTCAACCACACCCTGCTCACCAAGGTGGGCGACGGCTCGGCCAGTGGGCGCAACCTGATCGTGGCGCGCGCCGATGGCGAGAGCATCCTCATCGCTAACGGGGCCATCGGCACCACCGTCAGCGACAACCTCATCGGCACCGACGCCACCGGCAACCTGCTGCGCGGCGATGCGCCCCTGGGCATCAAGGTGCGGAGCACGGGCCAGACGCGCATCCTGGGCAACGTGATCGGCGCGCGGGACACGGGCGTCGAGATATCGAACGAGAGCGACCTGAACTTCGTGCGCTCCAACCGCATCGGCGTGGGCACCGACGGCTTCTCGCCCATCGGCGGCAGCGGCCACGGCGTGCACATCCGCAACATCCAGAACGTCAACGGCGCCTTTCCGCGCGCCAACGGCGTGGGCGGCCCCGACCCCGGCCAGGGCAACACCATTGCCCACTGGGGCGGCAACGGCATCCGCCTGCACCGCGACAACAGCTTTGTCGAACAGCCACAGGGCAACCACTGGCAGGGCAACAGCATCCACAGCAACGGCGCTTTAGGCATCGAGATACTGGACACGGCCTACCTCATCGGCCAGGGCACCGACCCGGCCCAGCCCCCGCCCGCGTGGGCCGAGCGCGTGCCGCTGATCGGCGGCGCCACGGGCAGCGCGGGCGGCACGCAGGTGGCCTACACGCTGCTGAACGCCAAGCCCAGCGTTCACTACCGGCTGGAAGCCTTCGCCAACACCGCCTGCGACCCCACGGGCCATGGGGAAGGCCAGACCTTCCTGGGCGCGGCCGAGGTGCAGACCTACCCCAGCGGCGCGGTGGCGGGCACGCTGGCCCTGCCCGCCATGCCCGGCGGCCATACGCACGTGACGCTGACGGCCACCCGCATCGGCGCCAGCGGCTACCGCGCCAGCAGCGAGTTCTCGCGCTGCGTGGCCGTGCAGGGCAACCTGCCCGCCAGCACGCCGCCCGGCGTCGGCCCCGGCAGCGCCGCCGTGCAGGTGAACATGGCCTTGAACCACAACCTGGCGCAGTACGTGGCCGCCACCGATGGCGACCCCATCCAGTCCTACGCGCTCATGGGCGCCCTGCCGCCGGGCCTGGGCTTCAACACCGCTACCGGCCAACTGGCGGGCACGCCCGCCACCGTGGGCGACTACGCCCTGACGCTGCAGGCCACGGACAAGGACGGCACGGCCAGCGCGGCCTTCACCCTGAGCGTGACGGCGGGGCCGCCGTCGGTGGACCCCGCCGTGCCGCCCGATCCCGCCGCAGCCGTCGGCCAGATCGCCGCCGTGCCCACGCTGGAAGGCGGCGGGCTGGCGCTGTTGTCGCTGCTGCTGGCGGCACTGGGCATCAGGCTGCGGCGCGCGCGCTGATGGATGCCTTTTTTCTTTTTCTCCCCCCTGACTCTTCCCAAGGACTATTCCCATGCACCTGACGACCCTACCCTTCCGCCGCGCCGCCCTGTGCGCGGCAGCCTTCGCCCTGGCGGCCCTTGCCGGTCAGGCGCAGGCGGCGACGTGTACCTGGACGGGCACGGGCGGCAACAACAACACGTCCACCGTCGCCAACTGGAACTGCGCGGGTGGCCCGGTGATGGGAGACACGCTGGTGTTTCCCGCCAGCGCGGTCAACAAGATCGTTCAGTACGACTCGTTCATCACGGTCGTGGACGCGAGCTTCGCGCCGGGCTACCAGGTCAGCGGCACGCTGTGGTTCAGCAACCTGCTGGACATCACCGCACCGCTGGCAGCCAGCACCGCCATCTTCAGCGGTGAGAGCACCGGCAGCGTCTCCATCCACGGCAGCGGCCTGGCAGAAATCAACGCCCTCGCCAACATCGAGCCGCCCGCCAGCATCCAGGTCATGGGCGGCGCCCATGCCCGCGTGACCATGACCAGCTCCGTGGCACCCACCCCCATCGCCGTGGGCACGGGCAGCCGCTTCTCGGCGGGCCAGGGCGTCACGGCCAGCGCCCTGACCGTGGCGGCAGGCGGCACGCTGGCCGTGTCCGAGCCGCCCACCGGCGCCGCAGTGGGCAGCACCGTGGGCAGCCTGACGGTGACGGGCGCCACCACGTTCGCGGCGGGTTCTACGTTCGAATACCTCGCATCCACCACCTACGACCCTGGCCGGCTGCAGGCGCAGAACGGACTGGCGCTGAATGGCGCCACGCTGCGCATCGTGGTGGAAGATCCCGCCAACCCCGACGCCATCGGCTACATGCGCACGCTGGCGGCCTATGCCGACTCGTCCCACCTCACGGGCCGCTTCGCGGGCCTGCCCGCCACGGGTTCGCTGGTTCAGGCCAGCAATGCGCCGGGCATCTGGTACAGCGTTTCCTATGGCGTCAACAGCAACGCGTTTGTGCAGATCACGCGCGTCGCCGCTCCCGCCGTTCCTCCGAGCGGCCCCGGCGTCGCGTCCGTGCCTACGCTGGGTCATGCGGCGCTGGCGCTGCTGTCGATGGTGGTGGCGGGTGTGGGCGCGCTGCGGCGCAAAACCCGCAGCACATGAAGCAGGGGGGCGGCCCCCATCACCAGCGCGCCTGGCTTGGCGTCATGCCGTAGCGCTGCCTGAACGCACGGTTCAGCACCGAAGGTTCCGAGAATCCGCACGCCTGCGCGATGGCCGCAATGCTCAGGCCCGCGTTGCGCGGCTCTTGCAGCATGGCGTGGGCAGCTTGCAGGCGGGCCTCGCGCAGAGCCTCCTGGTAACTGGTGCCCGCCGCCGCCAGCAGCCGCTGCAGGTGGCGCACCGACAGGCCCTGGCGCGCGGCCAGCCAGGACAGGCTGAGGTAGCCATGGGACAGGTGCGCCGCCATGTCGGCACGCACGGCGCGCACGCGGGCGGCGTCCAGGCTGTCCTGGTCCGCGCAGGCATCGCCCTCGCCGGGCGATTCGCGCAGCGCCACGGCCAGCATGTCTTGCAATTGGCGGGCCGCCAGCTGGTGGCTGGCGGTGCCGCACAGGGACTCGGACTCCAGCAGACGGCCGTAGCGGCGCAGCAGTTGCAGCATGGGCGCGCGCGGGTTGAGCGCGCGCATGGGGCTGCTCTCCAGGCGCGGCAGCCTGCGGGCGATGTCAGCATGAGGTACGCGCAGCGCCCAGGTGGCGCCGGGCTGCTCCATCACGATGCGCTGGGGCCGCGCCAGCGACAGCAGCGCGGCGTCGCCCCGCACCAGGCGCAGCGGCTCGCGGCCCGGCTGCTCGACGGTCATGGGCACCGAGGGCATGACAAGCATCACGTCGTCCTGCCCGTCCTTGCACAGCTGCGCGGTGCGCGCAAAGCCCACGGGGCGCGACCACGCGCTGCCCCAGGTGGCGCCGGGCACGGTGCGCAGGCGCGACTGGTAGTGCACCGGCTCGCCCGCGTGCAGGGGGCTGAAGTCCACCCGCGCCAGGTCGGCTAGGTGCTCGCGCACGGCCTGCAACTGCCGGGGCTGGGGCAGGCCGGACAAGCGCAGCGTGGCGGTAGGCGCGGGGGTGTCGTCGTCTTGCGTGGACATGTGAAAAGTGTCGCAGAAAGCACGCGCATGTCGCACGACGTCAAGGGGGTGGCGCGGCGCGTCAAGACGCGGCGCAGGGTTCTGCCAACAATGCCCCCATCCACGGTTTGCACCGGGTAAACGCTATCAAAAACAGAGCTATTTGCGCTTTCTGGATAAGCGCTGCAGCCCTCTTTAATTCAAAAACCATGACACACAAGACCTCCCGCATCGCCCTGGCCTGCGCCGCCCTGCTGCTGGCGCCCGCTGCCTCGTGGGCCGCCACGTTCACCGTGGACCGTGCGGACGATGCGCTGGACCATTCGCTGGGCGACGGCCTGTGCTACGTGCTGGGCGGCGGCTGCACGCTGCGCGCGGCCATCGAGCAGGCCAGCGCCCTGCCCGGCCCGCACACCATCGCGTTCGACTTTGGCGGCGCGCCCACCACGATCAGCGTCGGCAGCTCGCTGCCCGAGATCACGCGGCAGGTCACCATCGACGGCTATACCAACGGCGGCACGCCCAACAGCGCGGCCACGGGGAACAACGCGGTCATCACCGTGCGCATCGACGGCTTCGGCAGCAGCATGGGCACGCACGGGCTGCGGTTCCATCCGGGCGCGTCGCAGTCGGTGCTGCGCGGGGTGGCCGTCACGCGGTTCCCTGGCGGCGCCGTGGTGGTCAACGCGCAGGGCGGCAGCAACCTGGCGGACGTGACGCTGGCGGGCAACTTCTTCGGCCTGGACCTGGACGGCACCACGCCGCTGGCGAACGACGGCGGCGCCGTGCAGATCGGCAACGAAGCCCTGCGCACCACCGTGGGCGGCAGCGCGGCGGCCGACCGCAACGTGATCGTGGCCAGCGCCTCGGCCGTGGGCATCTCCGTCATCGGCAGCGATTGGACGCGCGTGGCGGGCAACTACATCGGCACCGACCGCACGGGCAACGTGCCGCTGGGCACGCAGGGCGGGGTGTACGTCGCGTCGGCACGCAACGTGGGGGTGGAAGGCAACGTGATCGGCGCGCGCGACATTGGCGTGACCATCGACGGCGGCACGCAGGACACCTGGGTGCGCGCCAACCGCATCGGCGTGGGCGCGGGCGGCGCCAACATCGTGGGCGCGCCGGGCAGCCGCCACGGCGTGTACGTGACCAACGGCAGCAGCGCCCAAAGCCCCTACACCACGCGCATCGGCTCCGTCAACGCGGTGGCGGACGGCAACACCATTGCCCACTGGCAAGGCAACGGCGTGCGCGCCGAGCGGCTGACGGCCAACGCGAGCAGCTTCAACTTTCTGAGCATCCTGGGCAACAGCATTGGCGACACGGGCGGCGAAGGCATCGAGCTGGTGGACACGGCCGCAGGCCAGGGCGCGGCGCCCGGCAGCCGCGCGCCCAACACCATCGGCCACATGCCGCGCCCGGTCATCACCAGCGTTGCGCCGGGGGTGGTGAACTTCACGCTGACGGGCGCGGGGCAGGATCAGCTGGTGCGCTTCGAGGTGTTTGCCAGCCCTGCCTGCCACGCGGGCGGCTGGGGCGGCGGCAGCACCTACCTGGGCAGCGTCAGCATGATGGACAACGGCGCGGGGGGGAATTACAGCGGCAGCATCCCCCTGCCCGCCCTGCCTGCGGGTACGGTGCTGACGATGACGGCATCGGGCGACTACAACCCGGGGCAGTTGAGCACGTCGGAGTTCTCGCAATGCGCGGCCGCCGTGTCCGGGCCGGTGGCGCCGCCAGCGGGGCCGGGCGGCGCGGCGCCCATTCCCGTGCTGGGGCCGGTGGGGCTGGGGCTGCTGTCGGCGGTGGTGGCGGGCTGGGGGGCGTTGCGGCGGCGGCGCGAGGACTGAGTTTTTGGCGCTCAGTGCCCGTGCGCCGCCCCGCTGACCAGCGTGACGACCACCATGCCCGCGATGAGCCATGCGATCTGCAGCACCGTCTCGCGCGCCGTGAGGCGCTTTTGCAGTTGCGGGATCAGGTCCGCCAGCGCCACGTACACGAAGCTGCTCGACGCCACGGCCAGGAAGTACGGCAGCCAGTCCTGCAGCTGCCCCACCAGGAAGTAGCCCGCCACGCCGCCCAGGGCCGTGACGGCGCCCGCGAGCGACACCTTCACCAGCGCCATGCGCCGGTCGGAGCTGGCCTGGCGCAGCACCACCAAGTCGCCCATGTGGTGCGGCACCTCGTGCGCCAGCACCGAGACGGCGGCGATCATGCCCAGCCGCAGGTCGGCGATGAAGGCCGAGGCGATCAGGATGCCGTCGCCGAAGCAGTGCACGCTGTCACCCGTCAACACGGCCCAGCCACCGGCGCGCGGAGCGTGGTGGTGATGGTCATGCCCATGGCCGTGGTGGTGTTCGTGCGCAGCGTGGTGGTTGTGGTGGTGGTGCTCGTGCCCGTGGTGCCACAGCTCGGCCTTGTCGAGCAAGAAGAAGAACACCACGCCCACCAGCAGCGTGGCGAACAGGTCGTGCGCGCCGGCCTGGCTCTCGAAGGCCTCGGGCAGCAGGTGCATGAAGGCCGTCGCCAGCAGGGCGCCGGCCGCCAGGCTCAGCAGGTGCTGGGGCCCCACGCCATCGGCCCGCCCGCCCAGGCCCAGCCGCATGAGCAGCGCGGCCAGCCACACGCTGCCAATGCCCGCGGCCAGGGTGGCCAGGATGATTGCTACCAATGTCATAGCTTGTAGCGCCTGTCCCTATTGGGCTGGAGGCGAATTCCTCTTAAAAACAAAAAAAGCCCCGAAGGGCTGGGTGATTTAGGACCTAGATCACGCCATGCTGCTTGAACCAGGCCAGCGCCCGTTTCCAGCCATCCTCGGCCGCTTCCTTGCGGTAGCTGGGGCGGTAGTCGGCATGGAAGGCATGGGGCGCATCGGGGTACACCACGAACTGCGATGCCTTGGCCTGGGGCGAGCCCTGGGCCAGGGCGGCTTTCATCTTATCAATCGTGTCAAGGGGGATGCCGGTGTCTTTTTCGCCATACAGGCCCAGCACCGGCGCCTTGAGGATGGGCGCGATGTCGATGGGGTGCTTGGGCGTGAGTTCGCTGGCCTGGCCGACCAGGCGGCCGTACCACGCCACGCCCGCCTTCACGGGGCCGTGCGCGGCGTACAGCCAGGTGATGCGCCCGCCCCAGCAGAAGCCGGTGATACCCACGCGCGCGGCGTCGCCGCCGTTGGCGGCGGCCCACTGCGCGGCACCGTCCAGGTCGGCCATCACCTGGGCGTCGGGCACCTTGGACACCAACTCGGCCATGAGCTTGGCGATGTCGGTGTACTGCGTGGCATCGCCCTGGCGCGCGTAGAGCTGGGGCGAGATGGCGAGGTAACCGGCCTTGGCGAAGCGGCGGCAGGTGTCGGCGATGTATTCGTGCACACCGAAGATCTCCTGGATCACCAGCACCACGGGCAGGCCCGTCTTGCCCGCCGGCGCGGCGCGGTAGGCCGGCACCTTGAAGCCGTTCACGGTAAAGCTGACTTCCCCGGCCGTGAGGCCGTCGGCGGGCGTGGCGATGGCCGTCTGCGCCATGATGGGCGCAGCGGCGGCCGCGTAGCCCAGGCCCAGCGCGGCTTGCAGCGCGGTGCGGCGCGTGGCACCCGACTCGTTCTTGCGGCCGGGCAGCAGGGCTTTGGCATCGGAATGGAGGTCTTCAGTGAACATCGGGTTTCTCCAGGAAGGGAAAGGAAGGAATGGACGGGGCATGCAGTCTAGGACGTTTGGGACTCCGTTGCTTTTTTGGATATCGCAAACCAGGTGGCGCTGCTAGACTTTCCGCGAACCCGTTCAAGGTCTGACCGGTCCGCCCGTCACCATGCACCATGCAGGTGCAAGAAAGCGAACCCCGCGGCCGCCCACCTGGGATCCCACCACCATGCCTCCTGCCCCACCGCGCGAAGACCCTGTGGCCCTGCTGGTGGCGGCCCTGGGCGGCGTGGGCGGGTTGGGCCTGCTGGCCTGGGCCCTGGCCAGCCGGAGCCTCGGCACGCCGGCGCGCGCGGTGCTTGTCGCCGCCGGGCTGGCGCTGGTGGCCGGCGCAGCCCTGCACTGGCGCCTGGCGCGGCGCGCCCAGCGGCTGCAGGTACAGGCCGCCGCGGCGCAGCAGGCCGCCCAGAGCGCACGCACGCAGCTGTCCGCCATGCTCGACATCCTGCCCGACGGCCTGGCGATCTACGACGCCGACGACCGGCTCGTGCTGTGCAACGCCCGCTACCGCGAGGTGGCGCCGGGCGCGTCGATGCACCTCGAATACGGCACCCGCTTCGAAGATGTGCTGCGCCGCGCCGCGGGCTCGGGCCACATCGTGGATGCGCAGCCGGACCCCGAGGCCTGGCTGGCCGGCCGCATGGCCCGCCACCGGTCGCCGTCCGGCCCCGAGGTGCAGGAGGTGCGCGGCGACCGCTGGATGCGGCTGACCGAGCGCGCGCTGGACGGCGCGGGCGTGGTGGTGCTGCGCGCCGACATCACCAGCGTCGTGCACAAGGAGCGCGCGCTCAAGCAGGCGCTGCAGGACGCCGAGCGGGCCGAGCGCAGCCTGCGCGAAGCCGTCGATGCCATGCCCGCGGGGCTGGAGATCTACGACGAGCAGGACCGCCTGGTGCTGTGCAACGCCCACATGGCGCGCCTGCGCCCGCACCTACCGGCGCAGGGCTCGCTGGGCAAGACCTACGAGGAGCTGCTGCGCGAGGGCCTGCGCCACGGCATCCCCGAGGAAGCCCGGGGGCAGGAAGAACTCTGGCTCGCGCACGAGCTGGCCATCCGCGGCCACCGCCCGGGCCCCGAGGTGCGCCACGATCCCGGCGGCACCTGGATGCACATGCACGAGAGCCGCACGCCATCGGGCATGACGGTGTGCGTGCGCCTGGACATCACCGACCTGATCGAGCAGCGGCAGAAGGCCGATGCCGCGCGCCAGGAAAGCCAGCGCACCCGGCAGTTGCTGGAGCGCGCCGTCGAGGCCCTGCCCGTGAGCATCGAGATCTTCGACGAGCAGGACCGGCTGGTGCTCTACAACCAGCAGCTCTCGCGCATGTACCCGCACATGAACTACGCGGACCACCTGGGCAAAAGCTTCGCCGACATCCTGCGGCACTCGGTGGACCGCGGGCTCATCCCCTCGGCCCACGGCCGCGAGGAGGCTTGGATCGCCGAGCGCCTGTCGGAACACGGCAGCCGCACCTCCACCCTGGTGCAGCGCCTGGCCGACGGCCGCTGGATCAACATCTACGAAACCCGCACGCCCGAGAACTACGTGGTGGCGGTGCGCCTGGACATCACCGACCTGATCGAGCAGCGCCAGGCCCTGGAGGCCGCCAACGAGAAGCTGGCCCTGCTGTCCACCACCGACGGCGTGACGAACATCGGCAACCGCCGCCGCTTCGACGAGCGGCTGGCCACCGAATGGCTGCGCTGCGGCCGCCACCAGTCGCCGCTGGCCGTGGTGCTGATCGACATCGACCACTTCAAGCTCTACAACGACCACTACGGCCACCTGGCGGGCGACGCCTGCCTGCGCCGCGTGGCGCAGCTGCTGCAGGGCACCATCCGCCGCGCGGACGAGGTGGCCGCGCGCTACGGCGGAGAGGAGTTCGCGCTGCTGCTGCCCGATGCCCCGCTGGCGGACGCCATCGTCGTGGCCCAGCGCTGCATGGATAGCCTGCGCGGCGCCGCCCTGCCGCACCCGCGCTCGCCCACGGCGCCAGTCCTGACGTTCAGCGTCGGCGTCGCCAGCCTGGTGCCGCGCGCCGGCACGGGGTCGGACACGCTGGTGCATGCCGCGGACGCGGCGCTCTACCGCGCCAAATATGGCGGCCGCAACCGGATGGAAATCTTCACGCCACCTTCTGAAGGTTGATGCTGCCAGCGGTCGCCACCAGGAGATTCACGCATGCCTGCACGCGCGGCAGGTTTACTGAGGCACATAGTCGGTCGGGTATTTCAGCGAATCGACCAGCAGGTGCGGCATGCGCATACCCAGGTTGATGCCGTGGGGCGGAATCGGCGACATGAACCACTTGTCGTACAGCCGGTGCAGCTCCCGCGTGTGGATCAACCGCCGCAGCTCGGCATCCACCACGGCCTTGAGTTCTGGATTGCCGCGCTCGAACGCCACCGCATAGGGCTCGATCGTCATGGGCTTGCCGATCACCTTCAGATCCTGGGGACGCGCGTGGCTGGCACGCAGCCCGTAGAGCAGCACATCGTCCATCGCGAACCCCTCGACCTTGCCGTCCACCACCCAGCCGAAGCCCTCCGCATGGTCCTTGGCGGGCTCGATCCGCAATTGGATGGACTTCATCGCCGCCTCGCGCGCCAGCGACTCGATGTTGGTGGTGCCTGCCGTGGAAGCCACGGTCTTGCGGTCCAGGTCCTCGATGCGCTCATAGGGCCTGGCGCTCCGCACCACGATGCGCGACGAGGCGATGAAATGCGCGATCGTGAACGCCACCCGCTGCCTGCGCGCCGCCGTGTTCGTGGTGGAGCCGCATTCGAGATCCACTTCGCCTTTCTCGATGGCGTCGAACCGGCTGCTCGACGTGACCACACGGTAGCGCACCCGGTGTTCGCGCAACTGCAGGTGGCGTGCCAGCGCCTGCGCGATGCGCAGACAGACATCCACGCTGTAGCCCATGGGCACCCCACCGGCCAGATAGGACATGGGCAGGGAGGATTCCCTGTGCCCGATGACCACCTCACCGCTGGCCTGGATGCGCTCCAGGGTGCGGCCCTGCGCCGGGGCATTGCCAGCGACGCCGGCAGCACATGCCAGCAAGAGCGCGTGCGCCAGCCTCCGGCAGGGAAAGAACGACAGGCAAGCCATGGGCATCACCTCGGGGACGGCAGCGCGCACGCCGGCGTGGCATCTCCATAGGCATGCCGCGCCAGGGCCGCCGCCAGCACCACCGAGGGATTCACCAGAGTCAGCCCTTCCAGCCGGGGATGCTCCGACAGGGCCAGGGGAATCTCGGTGCATCCCATGATGAGGGTGGACACCTCGGAGCGCTGCCGCAGCGCGAGCGACACGGTTTCGAAGCGCTGGCGCGCCAGGGCATAGTTGCCAGCCTTCACGCCGTCGTAAATGCCCTGCATAAGCTGCTCTTGCTCGTGCGCCTCGGGCACGAAATAACCGATGCGGGCACGTTCCAGCTCGTTCTGGTACAGGCCTGCGTCATAGACGCCGCGCGTGGCCAGCAAACCCACGCCCCGCACCTTGCGCGCAGCCAGGTCGGCCACCACCTCCTGCACACCGTGCAGGACCACCAGTTGAGGGAACCGCTGCTGCAGCAGGCCGTGCCAGGCATGGGCCGTGTTGCAGGCGATGGCCACCACGCGGGCACCCAGGGCGGACAGCCGGCCCGTGGCCTGGAGCATGGGTTCGGCGGGCTGGTGCGCGCCCGGGCGGGTGTCGTGCAGGGCCGCCGTTCGGTCAGGGATGGGCACCTGCGCCAGCCAGTGCTCGGGGTAGGCCTGGTCATGCACGGGGATGCCCAGCGCCGCCATGCGCTCGGTGCAGGCCTGCACGAACAGGCGCACGAAGTCGGCGCCAGCAGCCGGGCCCATGCCGCCCAGGATCCCCACGACCTGCGTGGGAAAGCGGTGGTGACTCACGGACGACATGCGTTCTCCGGGTCATTGGGCGGGCTTGTCGCTCTGGGCGACGAGGTTCTCGCGCAGCTCCCTGCCCATGGGCAGGTTCAGGTTCTGGTTGCGCGGCGGCACCGGGGACATGAACCACTTGTTGTAGAGCTTCTCGAAATCGCCCGACTGCATCATGCCGCCGATCACGCCGTTGACCAGTGCCTGAAACTTGGGATCATCCTTGCGCAGCATGCAGGCATAGGGCTCGACCTGCAGGGCATCGCCCACCACCTCCCACGCGTCGGGATTGCGCTGGTTGCCCATCAGGCCGAAGAGCAGGATGTCGTCCATGGCGAAGCCCAGCGCGCGGTCCGCATCCACCAGCAGCACCGCCTCGTCGTGGTCCTTGGCAAGCACGATGTCCATGCCCAGGCCGTTCTCGCGGTCGTACTTGCGCAGCACCTGGGCGTTGGTGGTGCCGGTAGTGCTTGCAACACGCTTGCCCTTGAGGTCGGCGTAGTTTCGGATGCCCGAGCCCTTCTTCGTGAGCAGGCGCGTGCCCGTGTAGAAGTAATTGACGGCGAACTGCACGTCCTTGCCGCGCGCGCTGTTGTTGGTGGTGGAACCGCACTCCAGGTCGATGGTGCCGTTGGTCAGCAGCGGGATGCGGTTGGCCGAGGTGACGGCCTGCCGCTCGACCCGGATGTCGGGCTTGCCCAGGGCCTTGCGCACCGCATCAACAACAGCATTGGAGATGTCCACCGCGAAGCCGATCGGCTCGCCCGGCCCGGCCAGATAGCTGAAGGGCACCGACGATTCACGGTAGGCGAGCGTGATCTTGCCCGAGTCGGCGATCTTCTTGAGCGTGTCGGCGTTGGCCGGCGCGCTGGCCAGCAAGCCGATGGCGACGAAAGCGGCGGAGGAGAGAGCGGCGAATTTCATGGAAATCCCTTTGCGAAAAATCGATTGGAAGGAGGGGAATCAGCGCATGCAGGGGCACTGTAGAAATTCGCGGCGCACTTGAATAATTCATTCGCGCGGGTACCCCATGACGAAAAGTTATGCGTCGCCGCGGTGCGCGCAGGCGCACCATTCCCGTGCGAGCAGGGGCGTGAAAAAGAGGAAGAGAGGTCTACCCACCCTCGCGCAGGCCGACCGAATCGAGCGTCTCGGCGACGGCCTCGCGCATGCACTGCGTCATGGCGCTGGCCAGCAGCGAACCGGGCCGGTTCACGGTGCGCAGGGACTTGATGGGCACGGCGATGCGCGGCGCCAGCTCCAGCACATCCACCGCGCCGCGGTCGGCCGAAGCGGCGGTGCAGGCATCCACCACCGCCACCGCGTGGCCATGGCGGGCCAGGGCCAGCGCCGCGTGGTAGGTCTGCACCATGAACGGGCTCTGCAGGCCCACGCCGGCCTCGCGGCAGGCGTGGCTCACCACCGTGCCGATGGGATCGCGCACGTCCAGGCGCACCACGGGCGTGCCCGCCAGGTCGGCCAGGTGCACCACGCCGGCGCGCACCAGCGACGCATCGAGCATGCCCTTGGGCGCGACGCAGACCATGCGCCCGTCGGCCAGGTGCTCCTGCGTGAGCGAGGGGTGCGCGATGGAGCTGAAAACGAAGCCCACGTCCGCCTCCTGCAGCACCAGGGCCGAGACGATCTGCGGCGAGTGCAGCGCGTCGATGGTGACCGCCACGTCGGGGTGCAGCCGGCGGAAGGCGCGCAGCGCGCGCGGCAGCACCTCGTAGCTCAGCGCGAGCACGCTCAGGATGTGCAGCTCGCCCTCGCGCTGGTCGCCCTTGAGGCTGTTGGCCAGGCGCTGCACGTCGTCGAGCTGGTTGAACAGGCGCTCGATGTGCGGGTAGAGGGTCTGCGCCTCGGTGGTGGGCACGAGCAGCCGACCCTTGAGGCGGTGGAACAGCGGGAAGCCCAGTTGCAGCTCGGCGTGCGCGAGGATGCGGCTCACCGCCGGCTGGGTGACGTTGATGAGGCGGGCCGCCGCGCTCACGCTGCCGGTGAGCATGACGGCGTTGAAGACTTCAATGTGGCGTAGGCGCATGCGGGAACAATGCAATGACCGCGCCCGGCCCGCAATAGCGATTCACCCCATCGCCCGCGCCTTCAATGCGCCTTTTCCCAGTTGGGGCCCACTCCCACTTCAGCCAGCAGCGGCACCTTCAGTTCCGCCACGCCGGCCATCAGGCGCGGGATCTCGGCGCGCAGCCAGTCCACCTCGCCCTCGGGCAGCTCGAACACCAGTTCGTCGTGCACCTGCATGATCATCTTGACGGCGGGCTTGCTCGCGTCCAGTTCCTGCTGCACCGCCACCATCGCCTTCTTGATGAGGTCGGCGGCCGTGCCCTGCATGGGCGCGTTGATGGCGGCGCGCTCGGCGGCGGCGCGGCGCGGGCCGTTGGGCGAGTTGATCTCGGGCAGGTACAGGCGGCGGCCAAACACCGTCTCGACGTAGCCGCGCGCCTTGGCGCTGGCCTTGGTCTCGTCCATGTACTGCTTCACGCCCGGGTAGCGCTGGAAGTAGCGGTCGATGTAGGCCGCCGCCGCCTTGGTCTCTAGCCCCAAGTTCCTGGCCAGGCCGAAGCTGCTCATGCCGTAGATGAGGCCGAAGTTGATGACCTTGGCATAGCGGCGCTGCTCGCTGCTCACCTGGTCCACCGCCACGCCGAACACCTCGGCGGCGGTGGCGCGGTGCACGTCCAGGCCGTTGCGGAAGGCACTGAGCAGCGATTCGTCGCCGCTGATGTGGGCCATGATGCGCAGCTCGATCTGCGAGTAGTCGGCACTCGCGATCACGCTGCCCGCGGGCGCCACGAAGGCCTCGCGCACGCGCCGGCCTTCGGCCGTGCGGATGGGGATGTTCTGCAGGTTGGGGTCGTTGCTGGACAGGCGCCCCGTCACGGCCACGGCCTGCGCGTAGTGCGTGTGCACGCGGCCCGTGCGCGGCAGCGCGAGCTGGGCCAGCTTGTCGGTGTAGGTGCCCTTGAGCTTGCTCAAGCTGCGGTGCTCCAGGAGCTTGGCCGGCAGCGGGTAGTCCTCGGCCAGCTTTTCCAGCACCTCCTCGTCGGTGCTGCGCGCGCCGGTGGCGGTCTTCTTCACCACGGGCAGGCCGAGCTTGTCGAAGAAGATCTCGCCCAGCTGCTTGGGGCTGCCCAGGTTGAAGGGCTGGCCCGCGATCTCGTAGGCGTCCTGCTCCAGCTGCAGGATGCGCTGCCCCAGCTCGTGGCTCTGGTTGGCCAGCGTGGCGGCGTCGATGAGCACGCCGTTGCGCTCGATGCGGAACAGCGTCTCGCTGCTGGCGATCTCCAGCTCGTAGATGCCGCGCAGCTTCTCGTCGGCCTCCAGCAGCGGCCACAGCACGCGGTGCACGTCGAGGGTCTGGTCGGAGTCCTCGCACGAATAGGCGGCCGCCTTGTCCACCGGCACCTGCGCGAACGGGATCTGGTGCACGCCCTTGCCGCACAGGTCTTCGTAGCTGATGCCGGTGCGGCCCGTGTGGCGCTCGGCCAGGCTGGCCAGGCCATGGGGCTTGTGCACTTCGAGCACGTAGCTTTCCAGCATGGTGTCGTGCACGTAGCCGCGCACGTCGATGCCGTGGTTGGCAAACACGTGGCGGTCGTACTTCACGTGCTGGCCCAGCTTGGCATATGCGGGGTCTTCCAGCCAGGGCTTGAGGCGCGCCAGCACCTCGTCGAAGGGCAGCTGCTCGGGCGCCTCCGGCCCCGCGTGGCGCAGCGGGATGTAGGCCGCCGCGCCGGGCTCCACGCTGAAGCTGATGCCCACGATCTCGGCGCGCAGTTCGTCGAGCGAGGTGGTCTCGGTGTCCAGCGCCACCAGCTCGGCGGCCTGCAGCTTGGCGAGCCAGCGGTCGAAGTCGGGCCAGGCCAGGATGGTCTCGTAGGCCACCTCGCGGCCCTGCGCGGCCTCGGCCACGAAGGTGGCGGCAGGGTCGGCGAACAGGTCGCCGCTGGCGCCGGGCAGCGTGGCCGTGGTGTTGGCAGGCAGCGCGGGCTCCAGCGCGCGCGCCAGGCCTTTAAATCCGTATTTTTGATAGAAATCGCGCAAAGCGCCCGTGTCTTCAGCGCCAACAGCTATCGCATCGATAGCAGGCAGGCCGTCCACGTGGCCCGCCAGGTCGCAGTCGGTCTTGATGGTGACGAGCGCACGTCCCTGGGGTAGCCAGCCGAGCGCGCCGCGCAGGTTCTCGCCGGCCACGCCCTTGATCTCGCCGGCGCGCTCTATGAGCGCGTCCAGCGAGCCGTATTCAGTCAGCCATTTGGCGGCCGTCTTGGGGCCCACCTTGGGCACGCCGGGCACGTTGTCCACCGCGTCGCCGACCAGGGTCTGGTAGTCCACCATCAGCGCGGGCGGCACGCCGAACTCGGCCGTCACGCCGGCCACGTCGCGGCGCTTGCCGCTCATGGTGTCGATGATGGTGATGTGCTCGTTCACCAGTTGCGACAGGTCCTTGTCGCCGCTGGAGACGATGACTTCGATGCCCTGCCGCGCCGCGCAGTCGGCCAGCGTGCCGATCACGTCGTCAGCCTCCACGCCGGGCACGCAGACCACGGGCCAGCCCAGCAGGCGCACCACCTCGTGGATGGGCTCGATCTGCGCGCGCAGGTCGTCGGGCATGGGCGCGCGGTGGGCCTTGTACTCGGGGTAGAGCGCGTCGCGAAAGGTGGGGCCGCTGGCATCGAACACGCAGGCGGCGTAGTCGGCCGTGATCTCCTTCTTGAGCGCCTGCAGCATGTTGACCATGCCGCGGATGGCGCCGGTGGCCGGGCTCGCGGGGTCGCCGGGCACGGCCCGCAGGTCGGGCATGGCGTGGAAGGCGCGGTAGAGGTAGCTGGAGCCATCGACCAGAACCAGGGTTTTCTTGTCGTTCATGGCCCGATTGTGCCCAACAGGCTTTCCCTCTGGCGCCCCGGCGGCGCTTGGTGTTGAATGGGCGCCTTTTGCATGGGGATGACTGCCTTGAAACTCAAAAAGATTGTATTGGGAACCCTGCTGGCCCTGGCCGTCGCCGGCACGGCGGGCTGGTTCAGCCTGGACAAGGAAACCCGGGGCCTGCTCAAAACCTTTCCGACCAACCGCGACCTGCTGTTCTGGAACGAGGCGCAGCGCGACGCAGCCTTCCGCGCGCTGGACCGCATCAGCCTGCTGGCGAAGTGGAACACCGCCCAGCCTTCGGCCACGCCGCGCGCCCTGCCGGCCGGACAGCCGCTGCAGCTCGGCGTGGACGTGGATGCCTACATGCAGGAGCACCGCCTGGCCGCGCTGCTCATCGTGCAGGGCGGCAAGCTGCGCCTGGAACGCTACGGCCTGGGCTTCGACGGCGACGGGCGCTGGACGAGCTTCTCGGTGGCCAAGTCCTTCACGTCCACGCTGGTGGGCGCGGCGCTCAAGGACGGCCTGATCAAAAGCATGGACGACAAGGTGAGCGACTACCTGCCCGACATGAAGGGCTCGGCCTACGACGACGTGAGCCTGCGCCAGCTGCTCACCATGACCTCGGGCGTGCAGTGGAACGAGGACTACGGGGACCCGCAGTCGGACGTGGCCCGCTTCAACAACCACAAGCCCGAGCCCGGCGTGGACGCGCTGGTGAGCTACATGCGCCGCCTGCCGCGCGCCGCGCCCGCCGGCACGCGCTGGCACTACAGCACGGGCGAGACCAACCTGATCGGCCTGGTGCTGGCCGCCGCCATCCAGAAACCGCTGGCCCAGTACCTGCAGGAAAAGATCTGGCAGCCCGCCGGCATGGAGCAGCAGGCCACCTGGCTGCTGTCCAAGACGGGCAAGGAGATCAGCGGCTGCTGCGTGCAGGCCGCGCCGCGCGACTACGCGCGCCTGGGACAGTTCATCCTGGAAGGCGCGCAGGTCAACGGCCAAAGCATCCTGCCCGACGGCTGGCTGCAGCAGGCCACCCACAAGCAGGCCGACATCGGCCAGCCCGGGCGCGGCTACGGCTACCAGTGGTGGACCTACGACAGCGGCAGCTTCGCCGCGCGCGGCATCTTCGGCCAGGGCATCTTCATCGACCCGGCGCGCCAGCTCGTCATCGTCTCCAACGCCGACTGGCTCAAGGCCGGCTCCGCCAGCAACCCGAGCTTCGCCGCCCGCGAGGACTTCTACCAGGCCGTGCAAAAGGCCGTGGACGACGAGGCGCCCGGGCGCTGACTAAAATTGGCCGATGCGCGCACCTCATCTCCTCTTGCTGCTGGGCCTGGCCTGCGGTTCTGCCCTGGCCCAGACTTCAGGCCAAAATGCCACCCAGCCCTTGCCGGACAAGCGCGAGCAGCTATCGGAACCAGAGCAACTGGGCGGGCGCGCCAACCAGCGCACCGAGCGCATCCAGATCGAGGACGCCGGCAGCCGCGTCGATGAGCTGCGCGTGGGCGGCCAGACGCAGACCATCTCCGTGCAGCCCAAGGCCGGCAGCCTGCCCGGCTACGAGGTGCAGTCGCCCGACGGCGCGCGCAGCCGCGCCGGCAGCAACAGCGGGGCGGAGACCACCACCGCGCCGCGCGTCTGGAACGTACTCAAGTTCTGACTGGCTTCCCCTTCCTTTTCTCCGGGTGCGCCCGCGCCCATTTCTCTTCTTTGCCCCTTCGCGATGGCCGTTTTCACCGAAGTCTCCAACTCCGAGGCGCAAGCGCTTCTGCACCGTCTGCAACTGGGTGAGCTGGTCGAGCTGCGCGGCATCCAGGGCGGCATCGAGAACACCAACTACTTCCTCACCAGCGACCAGGGCGAGTTCGTGCTGACGCTGTTCGAGCGCCTCACCGCCGAGCAGCTGCCGTTCTACCTGCACCTGATGAAGCACCTGGCGCACGGCGGCGTGCCCGTGCCCGACCCGCATGCGGACCGCGACGGCGACATCCTGCTGGCGGTGTGCGGCAAGCCCGCCGCCGTGGTGAACAAGCTCGCCGGCAAGAGCCAGCTCGCGCCCCAGGGTACGCACTGCGCCGCCGTGGGCGCCATGCTGGCGCGCATGCACCTGGCGGGCCGCGACTTCGACCGCCGCCAGCCCAACCTGCGCGGCCTGCCGTGGTGGAACGAGACCGTGCCCGTGGTGCTGCCGCACGTCGGCCCGGAGCAGGCCGCGCTGCTGCGTTCCGAGCTGGCCTACCAGAACCACGTGGCCGCCGGCAGCGCCTATGCCGCCCTGCCGCGCGGGCCGGTGCATGCCGACCTGTTCCGCGACAACGTGATGTTCGAGGGCGAGGAGCTCACGGGCTTCTTCGACTTCTACTTCGCGGGCGTGGACACGTTCCTCTTCGACCTGGCCGTGTGCCTGAACGACTGGTGCATCGACCTGCCCACCGGCCGGCACGATGCCGAGCGCGCCCGGCGCATGCTCGACGCCTACCAGGCCGTGCGCCCCCTCGCCGGGGCCGAACGCGAGCTGCTGCCCGCCATGCTGCGCGCGGGCGCCCTGCGGTTCTGGATCTCGCGGCTGTGGGACTTTTACCTGCCGCGCGAGGCCAGCATGCTCACCCCGCACGACCCTACCCACTTCGAGCGGGTGCTGCGCGAGCGCATTGCCCACCCCGTTCTGCTGCCATGAAACTGCCGTCATGAAGCTAAAAATTGTCCCCGCCCGCACCGGCCTGGAATGGGTGAAGCTCGGCGTCCGCGCCTTCTGGCGCCAGCCCATGGCGCTGGCGGCGCTGTTCTTCATGACCATGGCCGCCATGTCGCTGGCCACGCTGATTCCTCTGGTGGGCCCGGCCATCGCGCTGGCGCTGCTGCCGTCCGCCACGCTGGCCATGATGGTGGCCGCGGCGCAGGCCGCGCAGGGGCGCTTTCCCACGCCGGCCGTGCTGCTGGTGGCCTTTCGCACCGGCCGGCAGCGGCTGCGCGACATGCTGGTGCTGGGCGCCCTGTATGCCGGGGGCTTCCTGGCCGTGATGGGCCTGTCGGCCCTGGTCGACGGCGGGCAGTTCGCCCAGGTGTACCTGGGCGGCGCGCAGCTGACCCGGGAGGTGGCGGAGCAGCCGGCCTTCCAGGGCGCCATGTGGCTGTCCATGCTGCTCTACCTGCCCCTGTCGCTGCTGTTCTGGCATGCGCCGGGGCTGGTGCACTGGCACGGCGTGCCGCCAGTCAAGGCCCTGTTCTTCAGCATCGTGGCCTGCGTGCGCAACTTCGGCGCCTTCCTGGTCTACGGCCTGGGTTGGGTGGGCGTGTTCATGCTCGCCGGCGTGGTGGTCACGCTGGTGTCCGCGCTGCTGGCCGGGCTGGGCCTGGCCGGGTCGGCCGCGGGCGGCATCATGGTGGGTGCCGCGATGATGCTGGCGGCCATGTTCTTCACCTCGGTGGTGTTCTCCTTCCGAGACTGCTTCGAGCCCCCGTCCCACCCCGCACCCCAGGAGCCCCACGATGACAGCGACACACCACCGCCCCCAGCTGCTGGGCCGGACCGAGGCTGAACTGCTCTGGTTCCAAAGGCGCAGCCTTGTGCAGGCTGCCGCCGCCTGGACGGCTCTGGGCGGCTGGGCCGGCGCCCAGGCCCAGGGGCGCGGCAACATCGTGGAACTGCGCGGCGACGTACTGCGCAATGGCGAAGCGCTGCGGCCCGGCGCCAGCATCACCCCCGGCGACAGCGTGCAGACCGGTCCCGGCTCCAGCGTGGTCTTCGCCGTGGGCGACAGCGCCTTCCTGGTGCGGCAGAACACGCGCATGGCGCTGGACGGCGACACGCCCTCCGCCGTCAAGGCACTGCGCCTGCTGACGGGCGCCGTGGCCAGCGTGTGGGGGCGCGGGCGCGAGCGGCAGGTCGTCATGCCCACCGCCACGGCCGGCATCCGGGGCACGGGCGTGTACGCCGAGGTGTTCGCCGAACAGGCCTACCGGGGCTACTTCTGCAACTGCTACGGCACGGTGGACCTGGCGGCGGGCGCCGAGAGCGTGGTGAGCCAGGCGTCCTACCACCAGTCCTTCTGGGCCGAGCCGGCGCCACGCGACGGCCGCCTGCTGACCCCGGCGCGGGCCATCAACCACACGGACGAGGAACTGGAGTTCCTGGCCGGGCTGGTCCACCAGCGCACGGCCTGGCAGATCGCTGGCCGCAAGGGAACCAAGGACGGCAGTGGGCAGATGACCTACTGACTACAAAAAGAATAGCTGCCAGCGCTTACCAGATAAGCGCCAGAGGCCAAAAAGACTGCGAGCGGTGGGGCCGGGCCCTGCACGCGCCACAATGCGCAGCGTTGGAAAAAAGGGAGGGACCCCATGACCTGGCTTGCACAGGCAGCGCCCTGGCTGGCGCTGCTGGCAATCTGGCCGCTGCTCTACGCACTGTCGCTGCTGCTCACGGCCTTGAACTACCGGCGTGTGCGCCTGCGCGCCGCGGCGCTGTCGCCGATCTCCCGCGAAGCCCTGGAACCCGGTGCGCGCACCGTGCTGGACGCGATGCGGCAGGAGCTGGAAGCGCTCGGGTTCACATGGCGGGCCAGCCTGCGCGGCGACCTGCCCCTGGTCATGCAGCCCCAGTGCACCATGGATTCGGACCTGTACGCCCACGCGTCCGGGCGGGCCTGGGCCATCGCCCATCCCTGCGGCAACGGCCACGGCCGCGCCTTCGGCTCGGTGGAGTGGATGACCTGCTTCGGCGACGGCCACAACTGGATGGGCCTGAACGGACAGGCCCATGACGACCTGGCCGCGCCCCCTGGCTGGACGTACCTGGACGCCCTGCAGCCTGACACCGCCGCCGCTTGGCACGCCTACGCCCAGCGCCTGGAATCCGCCACCGCGCCGGTGGTGGCGGACCAGGACGAAGTGCTGCGCCGGCTGGTGGCGCTGCGCAAGGAAACAGCGGCCGGCTTGGCCGCGCAGGGCCGCGCCCGGACCGCCGGAGAAGGCCAGTACCGGCTGACCTGGCCCGAGGCGCTGCGCATGGCCTGGCGCGCGGTGCGCGGGCACCGGTGGCAGGCACGCGCCGCCGCGCGGGCCGCTCCCGCACAGGCCGCCGCCCCGGTCCGGCAAGCCTCGGAGGCACTGGGCTTCGCCCAGCAGGAGGCCCTGCGCGCCGCCCTGCACGCCACGCACGGCCGCCGCCACACCTTCTGGATCACGGCGGTGCTGTTCCTCGCGGTGGGCACGGCGCTGTTCTCGTGGAACTTCGCCTGGATGCTGCTGTTGGTGATCGCTCTGCACGAAGGCGGGCACTGGCTGGCCATGCGCTGGGCGGGCTACCAGCGGCAGTCGGTGTTCTTCATCCCCGGCCTGGGCGGCATGGCCACGGGCGAGAAGGCCGACGCCACGCCGCTGCAAAAGGTGCTGGTGTTCCTGGCCGGCCCCATGCCGGGGGTGCTGCTGGCCGTGGGCGTGCTCGCCGCCGCCGGCTGGGGCGCCCTGGCCCTGCCGCCCCCGTGGGCCATGCAGCTGCTGGGCCTGTGCCTGCTGGTCAACTACTTCAACCTGCTGCCGCTCACGCCGCTGGACGGCGGGCGCGTGGTCGAGACCCTGCTGTTCGCCCGCCTGCCCGTGCTGCGGTTGGTGTTCGCGCTGGCGGGCATCGCCGCGCTGGCGGCGATGGCCTGGGTCTTGCGCGACCCCGTCACCGTGACCCTCGCCGGGGTGCTGGCGTTCGGCCTGCCGTGGCACTGGCGGCTGATGCGCCTGGAACGCGCCGTGCATCGCGCCCACCCCGGCGCGGCGCCGCTCGATGCCACGGCCGCCACCCACCGCCTTTTCTCCGTGCTGCAGCAACCGGCGTTTGCCCGCTGGCCCTATGCCCAGCGCGTGGCGGCCGTGCGCGGTCTGCTGCCCGCGCAGCAGTCGCGCCCGCCCGGCTGGGCCGAGGGTGTGGGCGGCCTGCTGATCTACCTGGCCTGCCTGGCGCTGCCGCTGGGGGCCCTGGTCGCCATCCAGGGCAAGGCGCCGCAGGGCCGGCAGGCGCTGTCGGCCCTGTGGCGCTCAGCGGGCGCGGAGGGCGATGGCGGCTACGACCCCGGGAAAAGCATGCAGCCCATCGAGACCCGGCTGGCGCAGGCCCTGCAGGCCCCCGGTGCGGACCAGGTGGCAGCCCACCTGGACGCCGCCGAGGAAATGGGCATGCTCGACGACCACCCCCCCGCCGCCGAACGCGCCCGCCAGCTCTACCAGGCCGCCTGGACGCTGGCCCAGTCCCGTCCGCCGCACGACGCGCAACGCGCGCAGGCCCGGCTGGGCATGGCCGACTACGCGGAATCGCCCGGGCAGGCCGCGCAATGGCGCCAGGCGCTGCTGGCCGACCTGCAAGGCGCGCAAGGCCCTGCCCGGCTGATGGTGGCCCGGACGCAGGAAGCGCTGGCATACCAGCCCCCGCCAGGGCAGACCCGCGCCCAGCGGCTGGCGCTGGTACGGCAAGCCGTGGAGAACCGGCGCACCGAATCCAGCCTGGAGGACCATGAACTGCTGCGCAGCCGCGAATTGCTCGCCAGCCTGCTGGACCACAGCGGCCATGCGGATGCCGCCAGGGCCCAGCTGGAAGCCAACCTGGCGGCGCTGAGGGCCGCCACCGCCGCCACATGGCCCAGCGCGCGCGGCGAATGGTGGCAGGCTCTGCAGCGGATCGAGGCCGAGAACCTCCACGCCTGGTTCCTGGTCGACCACGGCCAAGCCCGGGCCGCCGTGCCGCTCGCCCGCACGACGGCGGCCCAGGCCGCGACGGCGCTGGGCCACGAAAGCCCCTGGCTCATCGACCAGAGCCTGCGCACCTGGCTGTGGGCCGCCATCGAATCCAGCAACCCCGCCGAGGTCCGCGCAGCCCTGGAGCAGCAGCGGCTGCACCGGAGCGCGCCCAAGGCCCGGCGCCCGGGCCACCGGGACGCCCTGGACCAGCTCGCCGCCGCACACCTGCTGGGCGACGCCGCGCTGCGCCAGCAGGCCCTGGCAACGCTGCAGTGTCCCCGGGGCCTCCCGCCGCGCCAGGCCAGCGATCTGCACGACGATTGGCAAAGCCGCGCCCGCAAACGCCAGCAGGCCGCCCTCGATGCCGAGGGGGCCTGCGCCAAGGAACTATCAAAACAATAGCTGCCAGCGCTTGCAGGACAAGCGCTGGAGGCCTATTTGGCCTTAAACCCCGATCAGCCCGCCATCGTTGCGCGTGATGACCACGGTGGCCGAGCGCGGGCGGGCGCTGCCGCCATCGGGCCAGTGGCTCTCGAACTTCGAGGGGTCGGCGATGTTGGCGTCGGCCGTGTTCTCGCCCGGGTGCTGCACGTTGATGAACAGCGCGCGGCCGTCGCCCGACTCGGCGATGCCGGTGATCTCGCAGCCCTTGGGGCCGACCAGGAAGCGCTTGAGCTGCGTGTCCTTCTCGCCGGGCTTGGCGCCGACGATGGTCTCTTGCGAGCGCGCCGTGTCGCCGCTCTTGTTGGTGATGGTCTTCCTGCCGCCATCGCCCACCTTGCCGGGCACGGCGGCCAGCAGCATGCAGTTGGTCACGTCGGTGTAGGCGCCGTCATCGGTCTCCAGCCAGGCCAGGCCGTGGGTGGCCTGGCTGAACCACAGGCCGTCGGGGCTGGAGAAGTCGTTGTCGGCCGTCAGGCCCGAGATGTTGACGTCGGCCGCGGCCGTGGAGCGCGCGCCGAACAGGTACACGTCCCACGCGAAGCTGGCGCCGGCGTTGCCGCTCTTCTCGGCGAAGCGCACGATGTGGCCGTTGGGGTTGCCGGTCTGGGCCGTCTGCGCGCTGCCCTTGGGGTCGTTGTAGAAGCGCGGGTTGGCGGCGTCGGTCTTGTCGATGGGGCGCGAGCTGGCATTGGTGTTGGTCAGCGTCACGTACACGTCGCCGGTCTTGGGGTTGACGGCCGTCCACTCGGGGCGGTCCATCTTGGTGGCGCCCACCACGTCGGCGGCCAGGCGGGCGTGGATCAGCACGTCGGCCTGGTCGGCGAAGGCATAGGCGGCGGCGCTGGCGGTGATGCCGTTCTTGCCGAAGGCCAGTTCCACCCATTCGCCCGTGCCGTCGGCCTTGAACTTGGCCACGTACAGCTTGCCGTCGTCCATGTACTTGTCGCCGGCGGCCAGGCCGCCGGTGGCGTCGGCCGGGTCCCAGTTCTTGCTGGAGACGAACTTGTAGACGTATTCGTTGCGCGCGTCGTCACCCATGTACCAGACCAGCGGCTTGCCGGCCTCGACCGTGCCCAGGCAGGCGCCTTCGTGGCCGCAGCGGCCCAGGGCGGTGCGCTTCTTGGGCGTGCTGGTGGGGTTGAATGGGTCGATCTCCACCACCCAGCCGTAGGTGTTGTGGGCGTTGCGGTAGTCGGCCGTGGCATCGGCGCCCTTCACGTCGAGGTTCCAGCGGTCGAAGGTGTCCTGCTCGGCCGCGTCGGCCGCGCCCTGGGTCGTGCCCCACAGGCCGTAGAAGTCCTGCGGGCCCACGCCGTAGCGCTTGATGGCGGCCAGTTCCTTGGCCGTGCGCTTGGCGTCGTCGGTGGCGGCCGTGCGCGAGAAGTAGCCGTACCAGTTCTCCTCGCAGGTCAGGTAGGTGCCCCAGGGCGTGGTGCCGTTGGCGCAGTTGTTCACCGTGCCGCGCGTGGCCGTGCCGGCGGGTGAGTACTTGGTCTTGAGGAAGTCCGAGCCGCGCACGGGACCGGACAACTCCATGGGCGTGAGCGTGTGCACGCGGCGGTTGAAGCCTGAATCCTGCTTGTAGCTCCACTTGCCGTCCGCGCCCTTGGTGGTCTCGATCACGCTGACGCCGTGCAGGTAGAACTCGCGCCGGACCTCGCTGGGCACGGTGCGCTTGCCGCCCACCACGGTGCGGCCCGCGGGGTGCAGGAACACAGGGGTCAGGGATTCGTGGTTCATCACCAGCAGGCCGCGGCTGCCGGCCTGGGCGTCCCACTTGCCGGCGGCGTTGGCGCCGAACCAGGTCATGCCGTCGTGGTGGTCGCCGGCGCGGCGGTCGTAGGTGGCGGGGTCGTCCGTGCCGTCGTTCTTGTATGCGGGCACGCCGGCGGCGATCGGGTCGCCCAGGCGGTAGAGCACGCTGGCGGTGTAGCCGGCGGGCACGACCACGGCGTCGGACAGGCTCTTGGCCACGGCGTTGAAGCCCAGCTTCAGGCCGCCGGCCGGCGGGGCCGGGTCGTCGCTGCTGCCGCCGCAGGCCGCCAGCGAGATGCTGCCCAGCATCGCGCCGCCGGCGGTGGCCACGCTGCCGCGCAGCAGGTTGCGGCGGCTCAGGCGGGCTTCGACCAGGGTCGAGAAGGAGGGGTTGCTCGTGGTGTTGTAGCCAATGTCATCGGGGTCGGTCATGGTGGTCCTCATGGGGATGGTTGTCGTGCAAACCACGGGAGCGTAAAAACGCCGCGTGACATCGGCATGAAGGTTTCATGACGGAAAAAACCATTCCCTGGATTTCATCCGGCCATCTGCGATGCGAATAAATCGCATTCATATAATCAGCCGTCCCGTGGACTGACCGGCAGCCCGGCCCAGCGCCCAGGTCTGCCCTCCCCTTCCCCGATCCGCATGCCTTCCGGCAAGCCGCCGCCCGCGGCAGCCCCCAGCGGTCGTCTTCGTTCGTTTCAGGAGAAAGCGTAGTGAGAACCAACCTCTTCCAAGCCACCGCCATCGGCGCTCTGCTCGCGGCCTGCACGCTCGCCCCCCTGGCCACCGCCCAGGTGGCGCAGCCTGCTGCAGCAGCCGCAGCGCAGCAGCCAGCCCAGGGCATCACCGCGAATGCCGTGGCGGCACAGTACGCCGCCCTGGTGCACGCCAACTACGAGGACACCCTGGCCGCCGCCCGCACGATGCAGGCGGCCGTCCAGGCCTTCACCGCCAAGCCTTCGGTGGAAACGCTGGCCGAGGCGCGCAAGCAGTGGCTGGCCGCGCGCGAGTTCTACGGCCAGACGGAGGCCTTCCGCTTCTACGGCGGCCCCATCGACAACGACAACGGCCCCGAGGGCCGCATCAACGCCTGGCCCATGGACGAGTCCTTCGTGGACAGCGTGGAAGGCAAGCCCAACGCGGGCCTGGTCAACAACCGCAAGTTCGCCATCACCAAGAAGAGCCTCGCCGCGCAGAATGAGCGCGGCGGCGAGGAGAACATCGCCACCGGCTGGCACGCCATCGAGTTCTTCCTGTGGGGCCAGGACCTGTCCGAGACCGGCCCCGGCAACCGCAACTTCGAGGACTTCGTGGACGGCAAGGGCAAGAACGCCGACCGCCGCCGCCAGTACCTCAACGTGGTGACGGAGCTGCTCATCGACGACTTGGCCTCGCTGGTGAAGGCCTGGGCGCCCGACGCCAAGAACAACTACCGCAGCAAGTTCGTCAAGGGCGGCCAGGAATCGGTGCGCAAGATCTTCGTGGGCCTGGGCTCGCTCTCGCGCGGCGAGCTGGCGGGCGAGCGGCTGGAGGTGGCCCTGAACAGCCAGGACCAGGAAGACGAGCACTCGTGCTTCTCCGACAACACGCACCGCGACGCCGTGACCAACGCGCTGGGCATCCGCAACGTGTGGCTGGGCGAGTACAAGCGCGCCGACGGCAGTATCGTCAAGGGCGCATCGCTGCGCGACCTGGTGGCCGCCAAGGACGCTGCGCTCGCCGACAAGACCACGCAGCAGATCGCCGCCTCGGTGGCCGCGGCCGAAGCCATCCAGGCGCCGTTCGACCGCGAGATCATCGGCGGCAAGGACGCGCCCGGCCGCCAGCGCATCCAGAAGACCATCGACAGCCTCACGCAGCAAAGCAAGGACCTGGTGGCCGCCGCCAACGCCGTCGGCATCACCAAGCTGACGCTGGTCCAGCCTTGAGCATGCAGCAAGCCAGTCCGCGCCAGCGCGCCTTGCGCCTGGGGGCAGCCAGCATCGGCATCCTCGCTCTGGGCGGCCTGGTGGCCGCCCCCCAGCCCGACCCGCTGGGCGAGAAGACCGGCGGCGAGGCCACCGTGTTCGCCACCGGCCGCAATGCCTTCTCGTTCCCCGCCGCCAACTTGACGGACGAGGAGCGCACGCGCTTCGTCATCGGTAACTCGTTCTTCCGCCGCAACTGGGTGGAAGCGCCCGCCTCCACCAAGGCCCGCGACGGCCTGGGGCCGCACTTCATCGCGCGATCGTGCGGCGGCTGCCACGTGCAGGACGGACGCGGCGAACCGCCGGAAATCTTCAACCGCCTGGGCGAGACCAAGGACCCGACGGTGGCGCTGCTCATCCGCCTGTCCATCCCTGGCACCGACGCGCACGGCGGCCCCAAACACGAGCCCGTGTACGGCGACCAGTTCAACAACGCCGCCGTGCAGGGCGTGAAGCCCGAGGGCCGCGTCACGCTGCGCTACGACACCATCAAGGGCCAATTCGCCGACGGCACGCCCTACGCGCTGCACAAGCCCGTCTACGGCTTTGCCGACCTGGGCTACGGCCCCATGCACCCCGAGGTGATGGTCAGCCCGCGCATCGCGCCGCAGATCATCGGCGTGGGCTTGCTCGAAGCCATCGCCGAGGAAGACATCCTCGCCAACGCCGCCGACCAGGCCAAGGCCTCCGGCCCCATCAAGGGCGTGCCCAACCGCGTGTGGGATGCGCCCTCGGGCACGATGATGCTCGGCCGCTTCGGCTGGAAGGGCAACGTCGCCACCATCGCGCACCAGACCGGCGGCGCGTTCCAGGGCGACATGGGCATCACCTCAAAGCACTTCCCGCGCGAGACCTGCACGCCCACGCAGAAGGACTGCCTCGCCGCGCCCAGCGGCAAGAGCGGCGCCGATGGCGTGGAGATCGACGACAAGACCTTCAACGACGTGGTCTTCTACCAGGCCACGCTGGCACCGCCCGCGCGGCGCACGCCCAAGGACCCGCAGGTGCTGCGCGGCCAGGCCCTGTTCGCCCAGGCCCAGTGCGCCACCTGCCACCGCCCGAGCTACGTCACCAAGGCCGGCCCCTTCCCCGCGCTGACGAGCCAGGCCCTGAACGGCCAGCGCATCCACCCCTACACCGACATGCTGCTGCACGATATGGGCGAGCGCCTGGCCGATGGCCGGCCCGACTTCGGCGCCAGCGGCCGCCAGTGGAAGACCCCGCCGCTGTGGGGAACGGGCCTGATCAAGGACGTGAACGGCCACACCCGCCTGCTGCACGACGGCCGCGCGCGCGGCGTGCTCGAAGCCATCCTGTGGCACGGCGGCGAGGCCGAAGAGGCCAAGGACCAAGTGCTGAAAATGAAGAAGGCCGACCGGGACGCGCTGGTCAAATTCGTGGAGTCTTTATGAAAGCCGTTTGCCTTGCAGCCGCCGCGCTGCTGACCTTTGCCAGCGCTGCGCCCGCGCAAGATTGGCAGCGCAACGCCGTGCCCTACTACGACACCGTGCACGCGCTGCAAGGCATCTATGGCCACTGGGCCCTGCCCCGCGCGCAGGACTTCGACCGCGGCGCGCGCACCCTCGTGCCCGCCGTGGCCGCGCTGTGCCAGGCCCCGGCCAGGGACGGCAAGGCCGCGCTCGAATCCGCCCGCAGTGCCTGGCAGGCCACGGCCCGCGCCTGGGAGCAGTTGGCGGCGGTATCGGTCGGCCCCGTCATCGCCCGCCGCAGCCAGCGCGCCATCGACTTCACGCCCACCCGCCCCGCCCTCATCGAGAAAGCCATCGCCGCCCAGCCCCAGGGCGCCAAGGCCTTCGAGCGCATCGGCACGCCCGCCAAGGGCCTGCCCGCGCTGGAATGGCTGCTGTGGACGCGCCCCGTGCAGCCCGGCAGCCCCGCCTGCGGCTACGCCCACGAAGTCGCCCAGGACGTGGCCCGCGAGGCCGCCGCCCTGCAGACGGCCTTCACCGACGCCGCGGGCACCGACTGGGGCGCCGAGGACGAGCAGGAGCAGTCCACCCAGGCCATCGGCGAATTCGTGAACCAGTGGGTGGGCGGCATCGAACGCCTGCGCTGGGCGCAGATGGACAAACCCCTGCGCGCCGCACAGGGCACGCGCACGCCCGACTACCCCCGCACCGCCAGCGGCAACACCCTGGCCGCCTGGGCCGCCACCTGGGCCGGGCTGCGCAGCGTGACGGTGCTGCCCGCAGGCAACGCGACGCCCGTGCCCGGCGAAGCCCTGGTGCCGCTGGAGATGTACCTGCGCGGCAAGGGCCTGAACCCGCTGGCCGACAAGCTGCACCAGGCGGCCGACAAGGTGGATGCCTCCATGGCCCAGGTGCAGAAGGCCGGTCTCAAGAACGGCAAGGCCGCCATCCAGCAGACCGCGCGCGACCTGGCGGCGCTGAAGTTCCTGGCCGAATCGGAAGTGGCGCCGGCGCTGCAGGTCAGCATCGGCTTCTCGGATGCCGACGGTGATTGACCGCCGCCAGGCCCTCGCGGCCTTGGCGTCATTGAGCGCCTGCGTGCTGGCGCCGGGCGCGGCCTTCGCCCGGGCGGGCGCCGGCATCGAGCTGGCCGCCGCGTGGGAACAGGCGGGCAGCTTCCACGTCGGCCTGCTGTCGGTGCGCGAGGGCGCGGGGCAGCCCGTGCAAGTGCGCGCATCGCTCGAAGTGCCCACGCGTGCGCACGGCCTGGCCGTGCTGCCGGATGGCTCGGTGCTCGCCACCGCGCGCCGCCCTGGCGACTGGCTGCTGCGCTGGAATCCTGGCAAGGGGGCCGCAGCACCCCAATGGCTGTGGCAGAACGGCGAGCGCAGCTTCAACGGCCACGTGCTGGCCAGCGCCGACGGCAAGCGCCTCTACACCACCGAAACCGACATCGAAACCGGCGCGAGCTGGATCGGCGTGCGCGACGCCCGCACTCTGGAAAAGACCGCCGAATGGCCCACGCACGGCATCGACGCGCACGAGCTGGTCTGGGACGGCGCCGCATCGCTCATCGTCGCCAACGGCGGCGTGCCCACCGCGCCCGAAACCGGCCGCGTGAAGCGCAACCTGGAAACCATGGACTCGTCCATCGTCCGCCTCGACGCCCGCACCGGCGAGCTGCGCGGCCAGTGGCGCCTGCAAGACAAGCGCCTGAGCCTGCGCCACCTGGCCTGGAGTCCCGACGGCGCCACCTTGGGCATCGCGCTGCAGGCCGAGCACGACGACACCGCCACTCGGCATGGCGCCCCCGTGCTCGCCCTGTTCGACGGCCAGGCCCTGCGCGTGGTGGCCGCGCCCGAACCCATCGCGCAGGGCATCCAGGGCTACGGCGGCAGCATGGCCGCCACGGCATCCGGCTGGGCCGTGAGCTGCCCGCGCGCGAACGGCATCGCGCGGTTTTCCCTGGCCGGCGAATGGCAGGGCCTAGCGGCCCTGCCCGAGGTCTGCCCGTTGGCCGTGCGCGGCGGCGCGCTGTGGGCGGGCGGGCTGGATGCGAGCCTGCAGAACGCACAGGCCGCTGCGGCGCTAAACCACCCGCACGGGCCGGGCCTGCAAGGGGCGCGGCTGGACAACCATTGGGTACTGCATGATGCAGCATGACTACAAGCCAAATTGGCCTGTAATGCCCGTCCAGCAAGCGCGAGCAGCTATCTAAGCCGTAGCAACCGCCCGTTCTTCCAAGCCATCAGGTCCCCAGTACGCACCCGCCAGAGTCCACAGCGGAGGCAGTTCGGCGAACAGCGGTCGCTGCAGGATGGCCACAGCGGCGGCCAGGCGGTCTTCCACGCCCAGCTTGTCGTACAGCGTGCGCACATGGCTCTTGACGGTTTCCACGCTCACGCTCAGCGCCTGGGCGATGGCCTCGTTGCTCTTGGATTCGAGCAGCAGCAATGCTACGTCGCGCTGGCGGCGCGTGAGATCAGGACACAGGTACGGCAGCCGCTCGGCGGGAGCCAACGAGGCCGCTGTGCGCTCCAGCGCTAGGCGGTACAGGCGCTCCACGTGCCCGCGCAGGGCCTGCAACAAATCACGCTCGCCGTCGCTGAAGGCCGGCTGCCCCACGATGCGGTGGCACGACAGCGTCAGCACGTAGCCGTGCAGCGCGATCACGATGCCCATTTGCCGGTGCGCGCCAAAGGGCAGGAACACCTCGCGCGCGATGGGCAGCGCCATGAACTGCTCGTCGCTGAAGAAGTCCGACTCGCGCAGCGCCCGCTCGCCAAAGAAGGCCGGGTCGGGCTGCCAGAACGGGTGGCTGGCGGCCAGGCGGTTGTAGGCTTCCAGACTGGCGGCGCGCTGGCCGTCCTGCTGCGGCGGGTTGTGCAGATACAAGGTGCGGAAGTCGCCGCTGGCGGCGTGGAATTCGCCGTAGGTGACCTGCTCGCAGGCAATCAGCCCGGCCACGCTGCCAAAGATGGCAGGCGGCAGCGCGTGCAAATCCAGGTCAGACGAATACAGGCCCACCAGGGCTTGGTTCAGGGCAGAGACATTCATAAATTCACTCTTTCGAGGGATTGTGAATGATTGTGAATAAAGTCACGATGTTGCGTTTTGCCCACCCCCTTCTCCCCCTGCCCACCCATGCCCCGCCTGCTGTCCTGCCTCTGTTTGATTCTCGCCACGCTGGCCGCCAGCGCCGCGCACGCCGCCACCGATGCCTGGCGCAACGGTGCCGCCATGCTCACGGCACGCGCCTACCACAGCACCACCGTGCTGCCCGACGGCGACGTGCTGGCGGCGGGCGGCGCGAGCACAGTGGCCATCCTGAACAGCGCCGAACGCTACCACCCCGCCAGCAACACCTGGACCTCCACCGGCAGCATGGTCCAGCCGCGCCTGTACCACACCGCCACGCTGCTGCTGTCGGGCCAGGTGCTGGTCACGGGCGGAATGCTCAACGCCACGGATCTCGCCGGGGCAGAGCTGTACGACCCGGCGACCGGCCTGTGGAGCACCGCCGCCCACCAGCCCGTGCCGAGGCTGGCCCACACCGCCACGCTGCTGCGCGACGGCAGGGTGCTGGTAGCGGGCGGGTTGAACGACAGCCGCACCCCGGTGCCGCTGGCCGAGGTGTACGACCCGGCCACCGGCCTGTGGACCGACACCGGGGCCATGGTGACCCCGCGCCAGATGCACACTGCCACGCTGCTGCCCAATGGCAAGGTGCTGGTGGCCGGCGGGAGTGACGCCTCCACCCGCCTGCAAAGCGCCGAGCTGTACGACCCCGCCACCAACACCTGGACTGCCACCGCCTTCAGCATGACCGCCGTGCGCGGCAACGGCCACACCGCCACGCTGCTGGCCAGCGCCCAGGGCGGCAAAGTGCTGGTAGCAGGCGGCAATGACGGCAACTTCGTTGCCACCGCAGAGCTTTACGACCCCGCCGCCGACACCTGGACTGCCGTCGCCAGCATGAACACCCCGCGCGCCCTGCACAACGCCGCGCTGCTGCCCGACGGCCAGGTGCTGGTGGCCGGCGGCTCCGAGAACGGCATCGGTGCTCACCACCTCGCCAGCACCGAGCGCTACAACCCCGCCACCAACACCTGGACCGCCACCGTGGGCAGCCTGGCCACCCCGCGCCAAGGCAGCGCCGCCACGCTGCTGCCCAGCGGCCAGGTGCTGGTGTCGGGCGGGCAAGACGACACCAGCGCCTTTGACAGCACCGAGCTGTTCGACCCCGCCACGGGCGCGTGGAGCGCGGCGGGCACCAGCGTCAGCAGCAGCTTCACCAAAGCCTCGCTGCTGTCTTCGGGCAAGGTGCTGGCCGTCCCCGATGTCGGCACCCTGCCGCGCCTGTACGACCCGGCGGCCAACACCTGGAGCGACGCCGCCAGCATCAGCACCGCGCGCCTGATGCCCACGCTGACCCTGCTGCCCTCGGGCAAGCTGCTGGTGGCGGGCGGGCGCGGCGTCGCAGCCAACTTCACCAGCGCCGAGATGTACGACGAAGCCACCGACACCTGGACGGCCACCGGTGCCATTCCCAGCGATCACGGCAGCGCCGCCGCCGTGCTGCTGCGCTCGGGCCAGGCACTGGTGATGGGCGGAACCACCTCCGGCTCCACCGCCACCAACGCCGTCGATCTGTACAACCCTGCCACCAACACCTGGGCACCCCAAGCACCCATGCTCACGCAGCGCTACTACTTTGGCGCCACGCTGCTGCACGACGGACGCGTGCTGGTGGCGGGCGGCTATAGCAGCAGCGACTACACCGCCGCCGTCGAGCTGTACGACCCGGTGGCCAACACCTGGACGGCCACCGGCCCGCTGGCCACCGCGCGCGGCGAGCACACCGTCACCCTGCTGCCCTCGGGCAAGGTGCTGGTGGCGGGCGGCTGGACCCGCATCGCTGGCACCCCCACGTCAGTACTGGTTGCCGAGCTGTACGACCCTGCCACCGGCACCTGGTCCCCCGCCGGCACGCTGCCCGCAGGCACCGGCGGCGCCAACCCCACGGCCACGCTGCTGCCCTCGGGCCAGGTGCTGCTGACCGGCGGCTATCACTACAGCGGCAGCACCTACCATGGGGCCGCCGTGTTGTACGACCCCATCGCCAACACCTGGAGCAGCGCGCCGTCCCTGGCCACGGCCCGCACGCAGCACGCCAGCGTGCTGCTGGCCACGGGCCAGGTGCTGGTCGCGGGCGGCATCAACAACGCAACCTACGTCACCGCAGCCGAGCGCTACGACCCCGGCCTGGCCCCGGCCCCGGTGCGCCAGCCCTCGCTGCTGGCACCCGCCACCTTCTTGCTGCAGGGCGCCACCGGCACGCTGGCCGCCACCAGCAGCGGCAGCGCCACGGATGCCAGCGGAGCCGTCACCCAGACCGGCTTTCGCCCCCGCCTGGAGGCCAGCGGCGGCGCATCCGGCGGCAACGGTGCCAGCAACGTGCCCGTGCTGCAGGTGCAGCGCATCGACAACGGGCAGATGCGCTTCATCACCCCCGACGCCAGCCAGCCGCCCAGCGACACGCTGTTCACCGCCAGCGCCACGGCCATGAACGGCTTTCCCGACGGCCCGGTGCTGGTGCGCGCCTGGGTCAACGGTGTGCCCAGCGCGGCACAAACCGTGCGCCTGTTCGCCAAGGCCACGCCCGCGCTGGCCCTGGCCGCCCTGCCCGCCAGCCCCAGCACGGCGGGCCAGTCCGTCACCTTCACCGCCACGCTGACGGGCGGCGTCAGCCCCACGGGGGCCGTCACGTTCACGGACGGCGCCACGCCCCTGTGCACCGCGGCCGCCGCGCCCTACACCTGCGCCGCCACGCTGGCCGTGGGCGCGCACACCATCACCGCCGCCTACGCGGGCGACGCCAACAACGACGGCACCAGCACCGCCCTGCCCCACCAGGTGAACAAGGCCCAGCCCACGGTCAGCCTGCTTGCCACGCCCAGCCCCAGCACCTGGGGCCAGAGCGTGACCATCACCGCCACGCTCGCGGGCGGCTACAGCCCCACGGGGCAGGTCACCATCAGCGACGACAACGGCGTGCTGTGCACCGTGGCCGCCGCGCCCTACACCTGCGCCACAGCCGCCATGGCCACCGGCGCGCGCACCCTGAGCGCCGCCTACGCGGGCGACGCCAACAACGACCCCGCCAACAACAACGCCGCCCACACCGTGAACCCGGCCGCGCAGGCCATCACCGCCTTTGCCACCGTGCCTGCCGCGCCAGTGTTCACGCCGGGCGGCACGTTCACCGTGTCGGCCACGGGCGGCGCATCGGGCAATCCGGTCATCTTCAGCAGCCTGGACGCATTGGTGTGCACCGTGGCACCGGGCACAGGCACCGTCACCATGCTGATGGCGGGCAACTGCCCGATTGCGGCGGACCAGGCGGGCAACGCCAACTACACCGCCGCGCCGCGCCTGGTGCGCGCCATTGCCCTGGCCGTTGCCGCACCCGGCACGGCAACGCCCGTGCCCACACTCTCACCCTGGGCGTTGGCGGTGCTGGCGGGGCTGCTTGGGTGGCTGGGATTGCAAGCCAATTTGGCAGCTGGCGCCCGCACCAGCGAACGCACGGCCAGTGGCGTCGGCAAGAACAGCGCCTAAGCCTGCGTCACCTGCCCTGGAGCCCCGACGGCACCACGCTACGGGCCATGCCGACGTCCGAGCGCATCGCCCGGGGCTCCAGAGCTACGGCGGCAGCATCGCCGCCACGCCCGCAGGCTGGGCTGTCAGTTGCCCACGCGGACAGCATCGCTACACATTCGCCCCACGGCGAATGGCGGGGTTCGTTGCCCTGCGCGAGGTCTGAGCCCTGGCTGTGCAGCGCGGCGCGCTATGGGCAGGCTGGGCACCAGCCTGCAAGATGCGCAGGAGCACCCGTATGGCAAGGGGCTGAACTGTGCGCGGCTGGACAACCATTGGGGGCTGCACCACACCAGGTGATTACTAAGGTTCAAATTGGCCTGTAGCTCTTATCCAATGGCCGCTATGAGCTATCTTTCAGATAGCAAAACACAACATGGAAAATGATACAGCCCACAGTCCCTCGCCAAACGGCAGGGCATGCATGCCGTCATACGGCACGATGCCGGGAGGAAATCACCGCCCGTCTGGGCAGGCCCTTGAAATCCTGCAGCCCTACGCTGGCAGCGGCCTTGATCTCAATGCCGATGAACTGGCGCTCGGATGATTCAAGGACGAACTCCACCTGCCCCTTGTCACGGTAGTGCGGCAGATATCAGGTTTCGTCGCTCAGAGTCAGGGCCTTGCGCAGTTCGATGTGCACCCAGGTCTCCAGCGTGGCGCCCCAGCGCTCGCTGGGTGATGGAAGCAAGTCGGGCATGTGCCACGTGAGAGTGGCTTGCAGGCCAGCGTCCAAAAGTGCAGAGGAGGTTTTGACGAGGCGGTAGGCTTCGTGCCTGCATCCAGGCGATGCCACACTGCTTGCCCACTAACGGCTAGGAGGTGTCAGTAAGAAATATGGTGCACTGTATCCGCCCGATTCTTCAGAATTGCCGCCCATCACAATGCGTCCATCCGGTGCCGCACCAAATACCTGTGTGAAACCAGGAATCCAGCCAGGCAAGGGGCCTAAATCAACAGGATCTCCATACCCAGGTTCGCCCAGCATAGGTGGCTTGATACCGCCAGCGACCACGCTAATCGCGCCATCGGAGGCCCGCCTCACCACCATCGCGTGTCCCTCTGAATTAAGAGTGTATGCATAGATGGTATTGCCCACCGCAGCAAGATGCCTTGCTGCTGCTGGCCCATATGTGACGGGTGTCAGAGTTCCTTGCGGATTGACGCGATAGTCGAATCTCTGGCTGAAACTGACATAGACCGTATGATCCTCCGTGCTCACCAGGCTGATCCATGGCGAATATCGCAACACGACATTTTGTTCATCAATCGGCGTAGCACTCAGATCGGCTATTCTCGTGAGATCCCCCGAGGTAGACAGCCTGTAAAGCGTGACGGTATTCAAATTCACCGTATACAGTTGGCCATTCGGCCCCTCCACCAGTTTATGGGGGGTGATTCTCACAGCACTGACTGCGGAGTTGTAGACCTCCGACACAACGCCTTCAGGCGTGACGCGGTAGATGTTTCCTCCCGCACCGCGATCACTATTGATTTGTCCTGACGGCGTCAAGTGGCCGAAAGAGAGATAAATATTCCCATCCGAATGCTCCAGTACGCTGATGCTGGGCTGCCAAATGCCGCCCAGCGCAGGGCTAAATTCTTGCAGGCTACCGGCAAAAGGAAGGCGGCTTCCGGCGGCGTTGTAACGCACCACTCGGCCTTTGTTGTCCCGCTCCCACACAAAAACATCGCCGGATTTTGCATGGGCGACAAACCAGTGATTCGCGCCCAGTGATGCCAGCGCGCCGCCAGCGAGCGAGATATTGCCAGCATCCAAAGCTGGTAACACCGACAAGATAGCCTTGTTTGACTCCACCGAGCCGGCACTGTTGCGAACAATGACCGAGAACTGGCTGCCCGTATCGGATGCCGTTGCAGCAGCCAACAAATACTCCGCACTGGTAGCCCCAACAATAACGATGCCATTGCGCAACCACTGGTACGTCACCGATTCGCTCGATTCGGCGACTACCCGAAAAGCGACACTGTCGCCCGCTGCAATTGACACGTCTGCAGGGTGGGCTGTGATACGGGGAAGCGCGGGCAACGGAGAAGCATCGTCGCCACCACCACCGCAGGCCGACACCGCAATGGCTACTGCAGTAAGAGACAGCGTTCTGCGCGAAATTTTCGCCGCCGATAGTGAAGACAAAGTTGTAGCCATAGCACTCCCTTCAACAATATGGGATTGATCCAATAAAGAACTGCAATCGCACAATGCGTAGCAAATCCGAACGGGCTAAAGCCATTCCAATCTGTACCGTCATTACCTTGCAGACTGCCGGCGCCTGACCCAGAAATTCACGATGAGCAAGCGCACCTATCGACCGTATCAGAGCAGATAAAGGCCCACAAGCACGGTGTGTGTATTTCGTCAATGCGCACCAGAGATTGGATGATGAATCTCAATGGCATCGCAACGGTCATCACCGAGTGATGCACATAACACTCGCCAATATCAATCCACCACCGTGAGCTTGGCCACGCTCAGCGCCAGCCACTTGGTCCCATGGCGCGGAAAGTTGACCTGCGCACGCGCGTCGTCGCCCGTACCTTCGATGGCCAGTACCTTGCCTTCGCCGAACTTGGTGTGGAACACCGCGATGCCTACACGCAGGCCGTGCGAGGGTGCGGCCTTCTGCACCGGCACGGGCGGGCTGGCGAAGGTTTCGGACTTGAAGCCAAATCGGCTTCCAGCGCTTGATCCATAAGCGCTACCAGCTCCTGAATTGGGAGCAAACGTGCCGAACCCCTGCTGCTTGGGCGTGATCCACTTGAGCGCGCCCTCGGGCAGTTCGTCGAAGAAGCGGCTCTTGATGTTGTAGCGTGTCTGGCCGTGCAGCAGGCGGGTCTGCGAGTGGCTCAGGTACAGGCGCTTGCGCGCGCGGGTGATGGCGACGTACATCAGGCGGCGCTCTTCCTCCAGGCCGTCGCGGTCGCTGGCGGAGTTCTCGTGCGGGAACAGGCCCTCTTCCATGCCGCCGATGAACACGCCGTCGAACTCCAGGCCCTTGCTGGCGTGCACGGTCATGAGCTGCACGGCGTCCTGCCCGGCCTGGGCCTGGTTGTCGCCAGCCTCCAGCGCGGCGTGGGTGAGGAAGGCGGCCAGGGGCGAGAGGGTTTCGCCGGTGTCAGCGTCCACGATGCCGGGGAGGGCAGCCGGCATGGGGGCATCGAGCACGGGGGCGTTCGGGTCCAGGCCCTGGCTGGCGGGGCTTTGCGTGAGCGGCGTGCCGTGCTCGTCCAGCGGCAGCGCCACGGCGTCGCGGCCGAAGCCTTCCTGCGTGACGAAGCTCTCGGCGGCGTTGACGAGTTCCTCCAGGTTCTCGATGCGGTCCGCGCCTTCCTTTTCGGTGCGGTAGTGCTCCACCAGGCCGGTGGATTCGAACATCTGCTCGATGATGCCGCGCAGGTTCAGGCCGCCGGTCTGCTCGCGCAGCACGTCGACCATGGCGACGAACGCGCCCAGGTTGGCGCCCGCCTTACCGGGCACGGCGCTCACGGCATCGTGCAGCGAGCAGCCCGCGGCACGGGCGGCGTCCTGCAGCACCTCGATGCTGCGCGCGCCGATGCCGCGCGGCGGGAAGTTCACCACGCGCAGGAAGCTGGTGTCGTCCTGCGGGTTCTCCAGCAGGCGCAGGTAGGCCAGCGCGTGCTTGATTTCGGCGCGCTCGAAGAAGCGCAGGCCGCCGTACACGCGGTAGGGCACGCTGGCGTTGAACAGCGCCGATTCGATCACCCGGCTTTGCGCGTTGCTGCGGTAGAGCACGGCGATTTCCTTGCGCTCGTAGCCGTCGTTCCTCACCAGCTGCTTGATCTCATCGACCATCCACTGCGCTTCGGCCAGGTCGGAGCTGGCCTCATAGACACGCACGGGCTCGCCGGGCCCCTGCTCGGTGCGCAGGTTCTTGCCCAGACGCTTGCTGTTGTGGCTGATGAGGGCGTTGGCCGAGTCGAGGATGTTGCTGTAGCTGCGGTAGTTCTGCTCCAGCTTGATCTGGCGCTGCACGTCGAATTCGCGCACGAAGTCGGCCATGTTGCCCACGCGCGCGCCGCGGAAGGCATAGATGCTCTGGTCGTCGTCGCCCACGGCGATGACGCTGCCGCGCGCCTCGTAGCGGCCATCGACCTCGGTGCCCGCGAGCTGCTTGAGCCACTGGTACTGCAGCTTGTTCGTGTCCTGGAACTCGTCCACCAGGATGTGGGCGAAGCGGCGCTGGTAGTGCTCGCGGATGGGGTCGTTGTCGCGCAGCAGCTCGTAGCTGCGCAGCATCAACTCGCCGAAATCGACCACGCCTTCGCGCTGGCATTGCTCTTCGTAGAGCTGGTAGATCTCGACCTTGCGGCGCGCATCGCTGTCGTGCGTGGGCACGTCGCCGGGGCGCATGCCTTCTTCCTTGCAGTTGGCGATGAAGTAGGCGAGCTGCTTGGGTGGAAAGCGCTCCTCGTCCACGTTGTGCTGCTTGCACAGGCGCTTGATGGCCGAGAGCTGGTCTTGCGTGTCGAGGATCTGGAACGCCTGCGGCAGCCCCGCCGCCTTGTGGTGCGCGCGCAGCAGGCGGTTGCACAGGCCGTGGAACGTGCCGATCCACATGCCGCGCACGTTCACGGGCAGCATGGCCGACAGGCGCGCCACCATTTCCTTGGCCGCCTTGTTGGTGAAGGTGACGGCCAGGATGCCGCCGGGCGTGGCGTGGCCGTTCTGCAGCAGCCAGGCGATGCGGGTGGTGAGCACGCGCGTCTTGCCCGAGCCCGCGCCGGCCAGGATGAGCGCGTGGCCCGCAGGCAGGGTGACGGCCGCGAGCTGTTCGGGGTTGAGGTTGGCGAGCAGGGGCGAGGCGGCCGGGTGCGTCGCGCCGGCCATCGGGTCTTGTGGAAGCATGCGCCATTGTAGGAAGCGGCACCCTATGATGCGGCTTCATGATGCGCTCCTGTTCCGACACCCTCGCGGCCGCCCTCCTCGCCTGTGCTCCGCTGCTGGCCTGTGCGCAGTCCGCCTGCTCCAGCGACGGCCAGCCGCAGCCCGCGGCGCTGTACGAGCGCTTCATCAACGCGGACTGCGAGAGCTGCTGGGCCAGCGCGCCCGCGCATGCGCCCGGCCCGTCGGCCCTGGTGGTGGACTGGATCGTCCCCGGCAGCCTGGGGGACGATGCGCCCCTGTCCGCCGCCGCCACGCAGGATGCACTGGCGCGCCTGCAGGAGCTGCAACGCCAGCCCCCCGCCGGGACCGATACCCACGTCAGCGAGGTAGCCCGCCCCGCCGCATCGCCCGGGCGCCTGCGCGTGGCCACCGGGCCGGCCGTCAACGACTACCTGGGAACGGGCATCAGCCTCATCCCACGCCACGGCCGCGCCCCGTCGCCCGACGGCGCAGCGCGCTATGCCTTCACGCTGGTGCTGGTGGAGACCGTGTCCGCAGGCGCGGAAGGCAGCCCCGTGGCGCGAAATCTGGCCCGAAATGCACTGCAAGGCATATGGGACAAGCGCAGCAAGCTACCAAAAGAGGAGCGAATTGCCTGGATGGAGAACCGGCCCATGCGCATCCCCGAGGGCGCCCGGCCGGAACGCCTGCGCGTGGTGGGCTGGCTGCAGGACGGCGCGGGCCGCGTCGTCGCGGCGGCCGAGGCCGTATGCCGGTAATACCACCCCCGTTATAGGGTGGAATCGCCAGGCGGGTAGAATCAATCACCGGGCCCAAGTTTCTTGACGCCCGGTTTTTTGTGCCCGCGCACTGCGGGGTTCGGAGCGGCCGCCACGGCCCCTCCCGCAAGCCAAGCCGGTCCCAAGCCAAGCGCCCACCGCCACCGAAATCCTTCGGGGGCGTCCCTTTATGGAGCTTGGAATCTCATGGAAATCTTCGACTACGACAACATTCTCTTGCTGCCGCGCAAGTGCCGGGTGGAAAGCCGCTCAGAGTGCGACGCCAGCGTGGAACTGGGCGGCCGCTCGTTCCGCCTGCCCGTGGTGCCGTCCAACATGAAGACGGTGGTGGACGAGAAGATCTGCGCCTGGATGGCAAAGAACAGCTACTTCTACGTGATGCACCGCTTCGACCTGGACAACGTCCAGTTCGTGAAGGACATGCATGCTCAGGGCTGCTACGCCTCGATCTCGCTGGGCGTGAAGCAGCCCGACTACGAAACGGTGGACCAGCTGGTGGCGCAGGGCATCACGCCCGAGTACATCACCATCGACATCGCCCACGGCCATGCCGACAGCGTGAAGAACATGATCGGCTACCTGAAGGACAAGCTGCCCAAGGCCTTCGTCATCGCCGGCAACGTGGCCACGCCCGAGGCCGTGATCGACCTGGAGAACTGGGGCGCGGACGCGACCAAGGTGGGCGTGGGCCCCGGCAAGGTGTGCATCACCAAGCTCAAGACGGGCTTCGGCACCGGCGGCTGGCAGCTGTCGGCGCTCAAGTGGTGCGCCCGCGTGGCGACCAAGCCCATCATCGCCGACGGCGGCATCCGCAGCCATGGCGACATCGCCAAGAGCATCCGCTTCGGCGCCAGCATGGTGATGATCGGCTCGCTGTTCGCGGGGCACGAGGAGTCGCCCGGCGAGACCGTCGAGGTTGATGGCGCCCGCTTCAAGGAGTACTACGGCTCGGCCAGCGACTTCAACAAGGGCGAGTACAAGCACGTCGAGGGCAAGCGCATCCTGGAGCCCATCAAGGGCAAGCTCGCCAACACGCTGATCGAGATGGAGCAGGACGTGCAAAGCTCCATCAGCTACGCCGGCGGCAAGAAGCTCATGGACATCCGCAAGGTGAACTACGTGATCCTGGGCGGGGACAACGCGGGCGAGCACCTGCTGATGTAAGCGTCACAAGGCCCTGAGCAAGTTCAGGGCCATATGGTGCAGGTCGTGCCCCTGCTTGGCGAAGGCATCGACGATGCTGAAATGGTGCAGCCCCGGCAGCACCTGGCTGCGCGGCACGCGGGCGCTGCCCCAGGCGTCCTGCATCAACTGGTTCTGGCGGATGAACTCGGGGCTCTCCTCGCCGCCCACGGCGCAAAAGAGCATGCCCCGCTCCGGCGTGGGCAGCCGCGCGGGGCTGGCCTGCAGCACCTGCTGGTCGGTGAGGTGCAGCGTCTCCTGGTACAGCGGCGTGTACATGATGGGCTCCAGGTCGTGCACGCCCGACATCGACAGCGCGCTGCGCACCAGCCCGTCGGGCAGCTCCGCGCCGATCAGCGGCCACAGGCTGGTGAGCAGCATCGCCGCCAGCTGCCCGCCCGCCGAATGCCCGGCCACCGTGATGCGCCGCCGGTCGCCGCCATGCTCGCCAATGTGCCGCCACACCCAGCCCAGCGCCTTTTCCATCTGCCGCACGATGTGCGGGACAGTGACCGGCGCTTCGGGCGTGCCGGGGCACAGGGCATAGTTCACCACCACCACGCAAAAGCCCGCCAGCGTAAAGGGCGGCGCGATGAACGAGTGGTCGGACTTGTCGAGCGAGCGCCAGTAGCCGCCATGGATGAACACCAGCACCGGCACGCGGTCTTCGCGCGCGCGAACGGCGGGGAAGATGTCCAGCGTCTCGCCCGGGCCGTCGCCATAGGCTAGGTCGATGGCGCAGGGCATGTTGGCGCGCACCTGGGCCGAATCGGCGGCCCAGCGCTGCAGGTAGTCCATGTGTTCGGGGACCAGGGCGCGGTTGTTGTACATGCGCTCCAGCCATGCGGGGTCGTTCAAGGGCACGCTCATGGAAAAGTCTCCTTCCTTCTCGGCTGCGGCATCATCTTGCCAATCGGGCCGTGCTGCAAGCTCCATGACAGGCTGGCCCGGCAAAAAAGCACATGATGCCGGCAGAAGAATCCATGAATGACGCCATGACCACCACCCCACCGCTTCGCATCACCGTCCTGGGCATCGGCATGATGGGCCGCCCCATGGCCCGCCGCCTGCGCGAGGCCGGCCACGAAGTGCACGCCTGGAACCGCACCCGCGCCAAGGCCGAACCGCTGGCGGGCTTCGGCATCAGCGTGCACGACACCCCTGCCGATGCCGTGCGGCACGCCGACATCGTGGTCAGCCTGCTAGAGAACGGGCCGGTGGTCGGGCAGGTGCTGTTCGACACCGGCGCCGCGCAGGCGATGCGCCCAGGCGCCCTGTTCATCGACATGGCGTCCATCCAGCCGCGCGAGGCCCGCGACCACGCGGCGCGCCTGGGCGAAATGGGCATCGCCCACCTGGACGCCCCCGTCTCCGGCGGCACCGTGGGCGCCGAGAACGGCACGCTGGCCATCATGGCCGGCGGGCGGCCCGAAGACTTCGCGCGCGCGCAACCCGTGTTCGCCGCCCTCGGGCACGCCACCCACGTGGGCCCGCACGGCGCAGGGCAGTTGGCCAAGCTCGCCAACCAGATGATCGTGGGCATCACCATTGGCGCGGTGGCCGAAGCGCTGCTGCTCGCGGCCAAGGGCGGCGCCGACATGGCCAAGGTGCGCGAGGCCATTGGCGGCGGCTTTGCCGACAGCCGCATCCTGCAGTTGCACGGGCAACGCATGGTGGAGCGCGACTTCGCGCCCCGAGGCCGCATGGCGGTGCAGCTCAAGGACATGCGCAACGCGCTGGCCACGGCCGGCGAGATCGGCTTCGACGCCCCGATCACGGCCCTGTTCGAACGCCTCTACGCCGAAGGCGTGGAGCACGGCCTGGGCGAGCTGGACCACAGTGGCCTGTTTGTGGAACTGGCCAGCCGCAACGCCATGCAATAGGAGCTGGTCCTCAATTTTTTTCGATCTGCTTGCAGGCAGCCCGAAAACTAGTGCATAATGCGAGGCTCTGCAGCAATGCAGACAGATTGACGAAAAGTTTGGGTTCTTAGCTCAGTTGGTAGAGCAGCGGACTCTTAATCCGTAGGTCGAGTGTTCGAGTCACTCAGGACCCACCAAACTCCAAAAAGCCCCGGTATCCCGCAGATGCCGGGGCTTTTTCCCTTGGCGCTCCTCGACATGAATCCCAACGCCCACACGCTCTGGCGCGCTCCCCAATGGGCCCTGGCCGTTCTGCTCGCCGTGCTGGGCATGCTGGGGCCGTTCTCGATCGACACCTACATCCCCGCCTTCACTGGCATCGCGCAGGCGCTCGGCGCCACGCCGGTGGAGATGCAGCAGACGCTGTCGGCCTACCTCTTCGGTTTCGCGTTCATGAACCTCTTCCATGGCGCCCTGGCCGACAGCTTCGGCCGGCGGCCCGTGGTGCTGTGGGGCATCGCCATGTTCACGCTGGCATCGGCGGGCTGCGCGCTGTCGCAAAGCATCGGCCAGCTCATCCTGTTCCGCGCGCTGCAGGGCCTGTCCACCGGCGCGGGCATCGTGGTGTCGCGCGCGGTGATCCGCGACATGTTCCCGCCCGCGCGCGCGCAGCAGGTGATGAGCCAGGTCACGATCTACTTCGGCGTGGCCCCGGCCATCGCACCCATCATCGGCGGCTGGCTGTTCGTGCACACGGGCTGGCACAGCATCTTCTGGTTCCTCACGCTGGTCGGCGTGGTTCTGTGGGTCGCCAACTTCCGCCTGCTGCCCGAGACCCTGCAGCCCGAACTGCGCCAGCCCTTCAACGTGCCGCACCTGATGCGCGGCTACTGGCAGCTGGGCTCCAGCCCGCGCTTCCTGCTGCTGGCACTGGCCAGCGGGGTTCCGTTCAACGGCATGTTCCTGTACGTGCTGGCGGCGCCCGCCTTCCTGGGCGACCACCTGGGGCTGGCGCCCACGCAGTTCTTCTGGTTCTTCATCCTCACCATCTCGGGCATCATGGGCGGCGCCTGGCTCAGCGGCCGCCTGGCGGGCCGCATCGCGCCGAAGCGGCAGATACGCCATGGCTTCGTGATCATGTTCACCGTGGCCGTCCTCAACCTGGCGGCCAACCTGCTGTTCCAAGCGCATGCGGCCTGGGCGCTCGCGCCCATTGCGGTCTTCGCGTTCGGCTGGGCGCTGATGGTGCCCGTGGTCACGCTGCTGGTGCTGGACCTGCACCCCGAGCGGCGCGGCATGGCCTCGTCCATGCAGGCCTTCGTAGGCTCCACGGCCAATGGCGTGGTCGCTGGCGTCGTGGTGCCTCTGGTCATGCATTCCACCGTGCTGCTCGCGCTGGCCTCACTGCTGATGATGGGGGTGGGCATGGTGGCGTGGATCTATCTGCACCACCGCTGGCCCGACATCGGCCGCGCCGCCGCGCCGGGCTGATGCACGATGCGGCGGACAGCCTTCAACCGGCGTGCTGCTGCCGCCGGTCCACGCCCTTGTCCTGGTAGTAGCGGATCTTCTCGACGTACATGGCCTGGTCGGCGCGGTTGATGGTCGCCTCCACCATGTCACCCGAATGGCATGAAGCAATCCCCATCGCCAGGCTGATCGGCTGGCCCGGGTAGAACTGGTTGTTCAAATCCAGCATCGACAGGATGCGCTCCTGCAGCGCATGGGCGCTGCGCTCGTCCATGCCGGGTAGCAGCACGGTGAACTCGTCCCCGCCGATGCGGGCGGCGCAGGCAGGCGAATCCACCGCCTTGGCCAGCACCTCGCCCAGGCGCCGCAGCATCGAATCCCCCGCCGCATGGCCCTGCTCGTCGTTCACGGCCTTGAGCCCGTTCATGTCGATCGCGATGATGGACAGGGGCCACGGCCCCTTGCGCGTGATGCGGTTGAGCTCCTCGGCGTAGAAGGCGCGGTTGCGCAGCTGGGTCAGCACGTCGTGCTTGCCCAGGTATTCCAGATAGGCCTCGGCCTTTTTGCGCGCCGTGATGTCCACCAGCGACAACAGCACCAGCCCCCAGTCGGCCAGATGGTCCGCCAGCACCGAGAACTGCATGTGGATGTGCACCGCGTCGCCCGACAGCGCGTAGTTGACCACCTCGCGCTGCTGGAAGGTCTTGCCCTCCCACAGGTCGATCAGCTGTTCCGCGAAGGACTCGTGCATCTCGCCGCGGAACACGCGGCTGATATTGTTCAGCAGCATCTCCTTGCTGGCGGCACCGAACATGCGCAGCGTCTGCTGGTTCACGTCGATCACGCGGATCTCCTGCATGCAGCGCGCCACGAACTCGGGGTGCACCGTGATGAAGGTCTTGAAATCGTCGATGCCCTGTGCGCGCACGCCGTCGAGCAGTTTCTTGACGGCGCTGAAATCCTCGACCCACAGGGACACGGGCGAATGCTCGAACAGGTCCCGGGCGTATTGCTCGCTGCGCCGCAGCTGGCCCGCACCGCGCACCTGGGCGGTGACATCTTCGAGCGAAAGCAGCACGCGGCTCCAGTCGCCCTCATGCCCGGGCAGGATGCGCGCGCGGATCTGCACGTCGAGGCGCCGCCCATCCAGCGCGTAGTTGACCGTCTGGTTGGAGAACTCCAGCTGCCCCGACCACAGCTGCCACAGTTCGTGGATCGACGCGTTGTGCATGTCGTCGCGGAACACCTTGTCCAGGCTGGCCTCCAGGGCCTCCTGGCTTTCGGCGGCGAACAGTTCGAGCGTGCGGCGGTTGACCCTGAGGACCTTGAGCGACGCGCTGCACTGGCGCAGCCGGTCGGGATCCTGCGCCAGATGGGACCGGATGTCCATCACGCCCTCGGCGCGCCAGCGGTCGAAAAGCTGCTTGAGCGCGCTGAAGTCTTCGAGCCAGAGCGATACCGGCGCCAGCTCGAACATGTGCTCGAAATCCGCACCCGTAGATAAATACGAAGAAGACGACGACACAGCAGGTTCCTCCGCTTTCATTATTGACGAAGCGCCCTTGTTTCTTGGGGCCTTCGGCAGGCGGGACTCACAAAAAAAGCCGACACCTTGCGGTGCCGGCTTTGCCGGGATTGACCCTTGTCAACGATCAGCGGGCGGGGCGTGCGGGACGCTTGCGCGCATCGTGGGCCACGAAGGGCTTGCCGCCCCCGCCAGCGGGCTTGGCAAAGCCGGGCTTGCGGGGCGCGGCGAAGTCGCCACGGGGAGCGTGGCCAGCCCGGCCAGCATCGCCGAAACGGGGCGTTTCACCAAAGCCCGGCTTGCGGCCGTAGCCTTCGCCGTCGCGGCGAGGGCCGAAGCCCCGGTCGTCGCGGGCACCGAAACCGCCGCCAAAGCCGCCACGGTCGCCGCCGCGGGCGGGGCCGCCAAAACGGCGGTCACGGCTGTCGCGGTCATAGCCGCCCGAACGGCCACGGCCGCCGAAATCGCCACGAGGCGCCTGGGGTGCGCGCTGCGTGGGCTCCATGCCGGGAATGACCTCGGCCTTGAACTGCTGGCGGCTGTACGACTCAATGTCGTAGATCTTGCGGCGGTCGCGGAACTCGGCAAAGGTGACGGCCAGGCCGTCGCGGCCCGCACGGCCGGTGCGGCCGATGCGGTGGGTATAGTCCTCGGCCTTCATGGGCAGGCCGAAGTTGAACACGTGGGTGATGGTGGGCACGTCAATGCCGCGCGCCGCCACGTCGGTGGCCACCAGGATCTGCACCTGGCCGTTGCGCAGCGCCATCAGGCGGCGGTTGCGCAGGCCCTGGCTCAGGGCGCCGTGCAGGGCCACGGCGGAAAAGCCATCCTGCTGCAGGTCGTTGGCCAGGCCGTCGCACTCCACCTGGGTGCTGGCAAACACGATGGCCTGGTTGATGCCGGCATCGCGCAGCCAGTGGTCCAGCAGCTTGCGCTTGTGCTGGGCGTTGTCGGCCCAGTACAGCACCTGCTTGATGTTGGCGTGCTTCTCCTGCGGCGAATCGATGGTGACCTTCTGCACCGATGCGCCGCCATCGTGCATCACGCGCATGGCGAGCTGCTGGATGCGGGGCGCGAAGGTGGCACTGAACATCATGGTCTGCTTGCGCTGGCTGGTGAGCTGGTTGATCTCGGCCAGGTCGTCCGAGAAGCCCAGGTCCAGCATGCGGTCGGCCTCGTCCACCACCAGGAACTGCACCTTGTCGAGCTTGATCTGCATGGAGCGCTGCAGGTCGAGCAGGCGGCCCGGCGTGGCCACCACGAGGTTGGCGTTCTGCAGCTTCGCGATCTGCAGTTGGTAGGGCATGCCGCCCACCACGTTGGCCACGCGCAGGCCGCGGCAGTGCTTGACCAGGTCGATGGCGTCGTGCGCCACCTGCTGCGCCAGTTCGCGCGTGGGGCACAGCACCAGGGCGCCCGGCGTGGCAGCCTTGAAGTTGCGCGAGCTGGTGGGGTCCTTGCGCTTGGGGCGCTTGGGGGCCGGCTCGCCGCGTGCCGCGGCCTCGGCCACCGCGCGGTCAAAGGCGGCGCGCTCTTCCGCTTCGGCTTCGGCCTGCTGGCGGATCAGCGTGTGCAGCACGGGCAGCAGGAAGGCGGCGGTCTTGCCGCTACCCGTCTGGCTGGACACCATCAGGTCGATGAAACGGGTGGCCTCATCACCGCTACCGGCATTGCCCATTGCCAGCGGAATGGCCTTGCGCTGCACGCCGGTGGGCTGGGTGTAGCCCAGGTCGGCCACGGCCTGCACCAGCGGGGCCGCGAGGCCCAGTTCGACGAAACCGTTGGGCTCGGCGGCCACGGCGTCCATGGCGGAGGAGGGGGACTGCACGGAAATGTCGGCAGCAAAAGAAGTTTCTGCAGGCGCGAAATCGCCCTGCACCAGTGCGGTGTCGGTCATGAATTTTCTCTCGCGAAGACGATCGCGGGCGCTGCCTGCGATGGGCTTCGTCAATGGTTAAAAAACATCAACCATCAAACGAAACCTGCAGTGGCTCGGGGGCCGGAGCGGGTGGGCGTTGTTCGCCAGTCCTGCACTGCGTCGAAAGCAGTCGGCTGGCAGCCCGGTGTGTGAGGGGAGATGCACAAACTGCGCAAGGCGGTTGCCTGCGCAGCCTGCAATTATGGCACGGTACGGGTTTTCCCGCAACCAGACTACAACCCCCTGAGGCGCTTCGCGCCTTCCCCCTTCTCTCACGCTGCGCGTGGGTAGGGGGACGCAGCCAGCGCAGCGGAGCGGCCCTTGCGCGGCTGCCCGCGCGTCGGCCGTGTCGGTTTCATGCGCTGCGGGTAACCCGTAGCACCGTGCAACCTAAACGTTGAGGAAATGGGTGCGGTAGTGCGCCAGCTCGTCGATGGACTCGTGCACATCGGCCAGCGCCGTGTGCTTTTGCGCTTTCTTGAAGCTGGTATACGCCTCGGGCTTCCAGCGCTTGGCCAGCTCCTTCAAGGTGCTCACGTCCACGTTGCGGTAGTGGAAGAACGCTTCCAGCCTGGGCATGTAGCGCACCAGGAAGCGCCTGTCCTGCCCGATGCTGTTGCCGCACATCGGTGCCACGCCCTTGGGCACGTACTTCTTCAGGAAGTCGATGATGGCCTGCTCGGCTTCTTCCTCGGTCACCGTCGATGCCTTCACCTTGTCGATCAGGCCGCTCCTGCCGTGCGTGCCCTTGTTCCAGGCGTCCATGGCGTTGAGCAGTTCGTCGGACTGGTGGATGGCGAACACGGGGCCTTCGATGCGGGGCTCCAGGCTGGGGCCGGTGACGATGACGGCGATCTCCAGCAGGCGCTCGGATTCGGGGTCCAGGCCGGTCATTTCACAGTCGAGCCAGACCAGGTTCTGGTCGGATTTGGCGAGCGTGGGGGGAGTAGGGGCAAAGGTGGCATCTGACATGGCTGCGCATTGTCGCCGTAAACTCGCGCCCCACATGCCCACCTCCGATGCTTTCTCCCCTTCCCTGCTGCTGACGCTCGCCTTTGCTGCCGCGCTGTCACTGGGCCTTGTGCTCAAGTTCTGGCTGGCCACGCGCCACATGCGGCACGTGGCGCGCCACCGCAGCGCGGTTCCGGCGCCGTTCGCCGGGCGCATCGGGCTGGCGGCCCACCAGAAGGCGGCCGACTACACCATCGCCAAGGGCCGCCTGGGCCTGCTGGAGATGGCCCTTTCCGCCGCCGTGCTGCTCGGCTGGACGCTGCTGGGCGGCCTGGACGCCCTGAACCAGCTTCTGCTGGGCGCCCTGGGCGGCGGCATGTGGCAGCAACTGGCGCTGCTCGCGGCGTTCGCGGCGATCGGCGGGCTCATCGACCTGCCCCTGTCGCTGTACCAGACCTTCGTGGTCGAGGAACGCTTCGGCTTCAACAAGATGACCTTGCGCCTGTGGCTCGCCGACGCGGCCAAGGGACTGCTGGTGGGCGCCGCCATCGGCCTGCCCATCGCGGCGCTGATCCTGTGGCTCATGGGGGCCACCGGCCCGCTGTGGTGGCTGTGGGCCTGGGGCTTCTGGATGGGCTTCAACCTGCTGCTGATGGTGATCTACCCCACCTTCATCGCGCCGCTGTTCAATAAGTTCCAGCCGCTCGAAGACGAGTCGCTCAAGGCCCGCGTCACGGCGCTGATGCAGCGCTGCGGCTTCTCGGCCAAGGGCCTGTTCGTGATGGACGGCAGCCGCCGCAGCGCGCATGCCAATGCCTACTTCACGGGCTTCGGCGCCGCCAAGCGCGTGGTGTTCTACGACACGCTGCTGCGCCAGCTCGCGCCCGGCGAGGTGGAAGCCGTGCTGGCCCACGAACTGGGCCACTTCAAGCACCGCCACATCGTGCAGCGCGTGGCGATGATGTTCGCGTTCTCGCTCGCGGGCTTCGCGCTGCTGGGCTGGCTGTCCACGCAGGGCTGGTTCTATACGGGGCTGGGCGTCATCCCCAACTTGTCACTCGACGGCTCCGCGCCCAACGATGCGCTGGCGCTGCTGCTGTTCATGCTGGCGGTGCCGGTGTTCACGTTCTTCATCTCGCCGCTGTTCTCGCAGCTCTCGCGCCGCCACGAGTTCCAGGCCGACGCGTATGCCGTGGCCCAGGCCAGCGGCGCCGACCTGTCCTCCGCCCTGCTCAAGCTGTACGAGGACAATGCCTCCACGCTCACGCCCGACCCGGTGTACGTGAAGTTCTACTACTCGCACCCGCCCGCCACCGAACGGCTGGCGCGCATGCAAACGCCCGCCCACCCATGACCACCATGTTGAAGAAAAAAGACTGGTCCGCGCAGACCCGCCGTGCGCTGACAGCTACCGAAGTTGTAGCAAACCTGGCGAAACTCGAAGGCTGGAGCCTGAGCGGCGACGGCGCCGACGTGGCCATCGAGAAGACCTACCGCTTCGCCAACTACTACGAGACCATCTCGTTCGTGAACGCGCTGGCCTTCATCGCCAATGCGCAGGACCACCACCCCGACCTGTCGGTGCACTACAACCGCTGCGTGGTGCGCCTGAACACGCACGACGTGAACGGCATCTCCGCCACCGATTTCGAGTGCGCGGCCCAGTTCGACGCCCTCGTCGCATGATCCCATGACCCAGCGCAGCGCCCTCATGGAAGGCCTGGTGGTGGCCAGCCATGGGCGCCACTGCATGGTCGAATCGCCCGACGGCGAGCGCCGCATCTGCCACCCCCGGGGCAAGAAGAACCAGGCCGTGGTCGGCGACCGCGTGCTGTGGCAGGCGCCGCCGCCCGGCCAGGGCGAGGAAGGCACCATCGAGAAGGTGCAGGAGCGGCGCAACCTCTTCTACCGCCAGGACGAGATCCGCACCAAGTCGTTCGCCGCCAACCTCGACCAGGTGCTGATCCTGATCGCGGCGGAGCCCGTGTTCTCCGAAAGCCAGCTCGCCCGCGCCCTGATCGCGGCCGAGGCCGAGGGCATCACGCCGCTGATCGCGCTCAACAAGAGCGACCTCGTGGAGCCTTTCGCGCGCGCCTGGGAGCGCCTGCTGCCCTACCGCCACATGGGCGCCGGCAAGCACTATGGCGTGCTGCCGCTCTCGCTGGCGCTGTCGAGCGATGTGGACCGCGCGCTGCTGATGGAGCACCTGCAGGGCAAGACCACGCTGGTGCTGGGCCCCTCCGGTTCGGGCAAGAGCACGCTGATCAACCTGCTGGTGCCGGGCGCCTCGGCGCTGACTGGCGAGATCTCGCAAGCCCTGAACTCGGGCAAGCACACCACCACCAGCACGCACTGGTACTGGATGGACGGTGCGCGCACCACCGCGCTGATCGACTCGCCGGGCTTCCAGGAATTCGGCCTGCACCACATCGCCCCCATGCAGCTGGCGGCCTGCATGCCCGACATCGCCGAACACGCCACCGGCTGCAAGTTCTACAACTGCACGCACCTGCACGAGCCGGGCTGCGGCGTGCTGGATGCAGTTAAAAATGGCTCCAGCGCAGGCGGGATAAGCGCCAACCGCTACAAGATATATAGCGATCTATTCGAAGAGCTGAGCCACACGCGCTACTGAAAACGCGTGGGCACGGGTCAGCCCAGCAGGCGCGCCAGCGTGAGCAGCGCCAGCAGCAGCATCCACACCACCACCGAGCGCCACACCAGACCGACCACGCTGCGCAGGTGGCCCACCTCGGGCTCGCGGCCGGGCGTGGAGTCGCTGTCGCCCAGGTCGGCGTCGATCTCCAGCCCCTGGGGCGTGTGCAGCTCGGCGCTCGCCTTCAGCGCCTCGCCGCCCAGACGCACGTTGATGGCACCGGCCGTGGCGGCCAGGATCACGCCGTCGTTGTCGTTGGGAAAGCGCTGGGCGTGGAAGCGCCAGCCCTCGATGGCCTCCTCGAAGCTGCCGACGACGGCGAAGCTCAGGGCCGTGAGGCGCGCGGGCAGCCAGTCGATGGCCGTCCACGCCTGGGCCGATGCCTGCTGCAGCGCCGCACTGACGGGCTGCGCGCCGTCGCGCCGCTTGGGCGACCAGTGGCGCGACACGAACTCCGCCAGCCGGTACAGCACGGCGCCCGTGGGCCCCAGGCCCAGCGCGGCCAGCACCGAGAACCACGCCAGCACGCCGAACACGTGGCGGTGGGCGGCGATGACGGAATACTCGATCACGTGGCGCACGATCTCACTGCGCGGCAGCGCGCCCACGTCCACCTGCTGCCAGTGCGCCAGGCGCTCGCGGGCGGCGTCCTCGTTGCCCTCCTCCAGCGCATCGCGGATGCCGGTGAAGTGGTGGCTGAACTGGCGAAAGCCCAGTGTGATGTACAGCACCGCCACGCTCCAGAGCACGGCGAACGGCCAGCCCAGCCCCCACAGCAGCAGCCAGTGGATCGCCAGCGTGGCCAGGGCGGGCACCAGCACCGCCAGGCCCCAGGCCACCCAGCCGTGGTGCGGCTTGCCCGCATCGAAGTTGCGGCTCACGGACAGCGCCCACGCCCGAAGCCCGGCGTGAATGGGGTTGCTGCGCGCCAGCGGGCGTGCCTGCTCGATCAGCAGAGCAAACAGGATGGCGAAGAAACTCATGGGGGGCAATGATAGCGGCGGTTCACGCCGCTCCCGCCCTCGATGCCAGCGCCGCTCAGGCCTGCATGAAGCGGTAGAAATTGCGCAGCATGCCCGCCGTGGCGCCCCAGATGAATCGACTTTTGTCGCCATCCTGGTAGGGCATGGAGAACCATTCGCGGTGCACGCCGTCCGCGCTGAAAACGTGGCGGCGGTGGTTCGCCGGGTCGAGCAGGAAGGCCAGCGGCACCTCGAACAGGTCCGCCACCTCGTAGGGATTGGGGTGGAGCACGCAGTCGGGCCGCACCAGCGCCACCACGGGGGTGATGATGAAGGACGAGCCCGTCACATAGGTCGGCAGCGTGCCCAGCACCTCGACGAATTCGCGGGCCAGGCCCACCTCTTCCTCGGCCTCGCGCAGGGCCGTGTCGGCGGGCGTGGCGTCCCCGGGGTCGGCCCGCCCGCCCGGGAAGGCCACCTGCCCCGAATGCGTGGACAGGTGCGCCGTGCGTTCGGTGAGCAGCACCATGGGCTGCTCGCGCTGCACCAGGCCCACAAGCACCGAGGCGTGGGCGGGCTCGCGGTTCATGAACTTCTTCTCCAGCACCACCTCGGGCGTCCATTGCGGCGGGTGCGCGAAGCGTTCGCGCAGGGCCTGCGGCGTCTGCGCCTCGCGCGGCACGGCGGGCAGGTGTGTGTCGACGCCCTGCACGGGGACCAGGCGGGGGTCGAAATCGGGCAGGGACGACAGCGGCGCAATGACCGACGAGACGGCGGAAGAAGACGAAGGGTTCACGGCAATGGGACGAGTGGGCTGAAAAACAAAAAGCCGCTACAGGCACACGCTGTAGCGGCTTGTCAGGACCAGCCCGCGCCTTATGCGGCGGTGGCTGCAGCCTTGGCGCGCGAAGGCAGCTTTTCCTTGATGCGTGCCGACTTGCCGCTGCGCTCGCGCAGGTAGTACAGCTTGGCACGGCGCACGTCGCCGCGGCGCTTGACTTCGATGCTGGCGATCAGCGGGCTGTAGGTCTGGAACGTACGTTCCACGCCTTCGCCGCTGGAGATCTTGCGCACGGTGAAGCCGCTGTTCAAGCCGCGGTTGCGCTTGGCGATGACCACGCCTTCGTAGGCCTGCACGCGCTTGCGGTTGCCTTCCACCACGTTCACGCTCACGATGACGGTGTCACCAGGGGCGAATTCGGGGATGGTCTTGTTGAGGCGGGCGATTTCTTCCGCTTCCAGGGTCTGGATCAGGTTCATTGGGGTTTCCATGCGATCTTGGCCGCGCCACCAGTGGCTGCATCGGGATTGATGTCTCAGTGTTTCCCATGAAGGGAAACGGCCGGTCAGAGGATCGAAAAGCCTTTGATTATAGCAAGTCAGCCGAGCTTGGCCAACACCGCCTCGTCCGCGGGGGCCAGGTGCCCCGCCTGGCGGGCGGCTTCGATGAGGTCGGGCCGGTGCCGGGCGGTGACGGCCAGGCGCTGGTCGCGGCGCCAGCGCTCGATGTGCGCATGGTGGCCGGAGAGCAGCGCGGCCGGCACGGGTTGCCCGGCCCACTCCTCGGGGCGCGTGTAGTGCGGGCAGTCGAGCAGGCCGTCGAGCGCCGGGTTGAAGCTGTCGAGCTGGTGGCTGCCTTCGTCATTGAGCACCCCGGGCTGCAGCCGCGCCACGGCATCGAGCAGGGCCATGGCCGCGATCTCGCCGCCCGAGAGCACGAAGTCGCCCAGGCTGATCTGCACATTGACGTGCGCGTCGATGAAGCGCTGGTCGATGCCCTCGTAGCGGCCGCACAGCAGGATGGCGCCGCGGCTGGCGGACCAGCGCTCCACGGCGGCGTGGTCCAAGGGGGTGCCGATGGGCGAGAACAGCACCAGGGGGGCACCCTCTTCGCCCTCCGCCCGCTCGGCGCGGATGGCTGCCAGGCAGCGCGCCAGCGGCTCGGCCATCATCACCATGCCGGGGCCGCCGCCAAAGGGGCGGTCGTCCACGCGGCGGTAGTTGCCCTCGGCGTGGTCGCGCGGGTTCCACAGCTGGACTTGCACCTGCCCGCTGGCGTACGCGCGGCGGGTGACGCCGCTGGAAAGGAACGGCGCGAAGAGCTCCGGGAACAGGGTGATGACGTCAAAACGCATCGAATACAGGCATCAGTAGTCCGGCTGCCAATCGACCGTGATGCACTTGCCGGGCAGGTCCACCTTGTCGATGAATGCCGAGACGAACGGAATCATGCGCTCCTGCGCCTTACCGTCGTGCTCGTAGGCCAGCACCAGCACCGTCTGCGGGCCGGTGGCCATGAGTTCGCGCACGGTGCCCAGCGCCACGCCTTCGCGGTTGACGACCGCGAGGCCGATCAGGTCCACCCAGTAGTACTCGTCCTGCGTGGTGGACGGAAAGCTCGACCGGGGCACAAAGATGCGCGCGCCGCGCAGGGCCTCGGCCGCGTTGCGGTCCTCCACGCCTTCGGCCCAGGCCACCACGGTGTCGGAGTGCTCCTTGGCCTGGCGGATGGGCAGCAGCACGGTGCCAGCGAACGCCTTGGCGCCGCGCTCCGAGGGCTGCAGGTACCAGCGCCTGGACGCGAACAGCGCCTCGGGATGACTGCTGTGCGGCTGCACCTTGAACCAGCCCTTGACGCCCCAGGCGTCGGTGATGCGGCCCACTTCGATGGCATCGGCAGGCAGCTCGGCGGGGTCGAGGTTCAGAGGGGCGGTCATGGTCACGGGGGAAATAGGAAAGGGCGGGCTCCATGCAGATGGAGCCCGCCCTTCATTGTGTCAAGGCAGCTTAGGCAGCCTTCTTGGCGGCTTGCTTGATCAGGCGGTCCACGGTGGGCGAGGACTGGGCGCCCACGCTCTTCCAGTACGTCAGGCGGTCCTGCACGATGCGCAGGCCTTCTTCGGATTCCTTGGCGGTGGGGTTGTAGAAGCCGATGCGCTCGATGAAGCGGCCATCGCGGCGCACGCGCTTGTCGGCAACGACGATGTTGAAGAAAGGACGGCCCTTGGAGCCGCCGCGGGAGAGTCGAATGACGACCATGATTTATCCTTCGGGTGGTCGCAGCAGTTGCTGCAGGTTTTCTTGCGGCGTTTGAGACACGCGACATGGCCACCCGGCCAGCGACACGCTGCAAAGCCCGTGATTATATCCATTTCATCTCCCATGCCTACCATCCGCCCCAGCCGCGACGAAGACGTCGCCGCCATCACCGCCATCTACGCCCACCATGTCCTGACCGGCACGGGCACCTTCGAGATCGATCCGCCCACCGAGGCCGACATGGCCGGACGCCGCGCCGACGTGCTGGCGCGCAAGCTGCCCTACATCGTGGCGGAGAAGGACGGGCGGGTAGCAGGCTTCGCCTACTGCAACTGGTTCAAGCCCCGTCCGGCGTACCGTTTCTCGGCCGAGGATTCGATCTACGTCGCCGACGGCGCCCGCGGCCTGGGCGTGGGCCGCAAGCTGCTGGCCGAGCTGGCCGCGCAGGCCGAGGCAGCCGGCGTGCGCAAGCTGCTGGCCGTCATCGGCGACTCTGCCAACGCCGGCTCGATCGGCGTGCACCGCGCCCTGGGATTCACCGACGTGGGCGTGATGCGCTCCGTGGGCTGGAAGTTCGGCGCCTGGCGCGACATCGTGCTCATGGAAAAGACCCTGGGCGCGGGCGATACCACGTCGCCGGAATGACCGCCTCCATGAAGAACAAGACTCTGGCCGCGTGGCTGGCCTTCCTCGGCGGCCCGCTGGGCCTGCACCGCTTCTACCTGCACGGCCTGGGCGACATGCTGGGCTGGCTGCTGCCCATTCCCACGGCGCTGGGCATCTACGGCATCCAGCGCGTGCAGCAGTTCGGGCAGGACGACCACTACAGCTGGATGCTGATCCCGCTGCTGGGCTTCACGGTGGCGGGCTGCGCACTGCGCGCCATCCTCTACGGGCTGATGACGCCCGAGAAGTGGAATGCGCGCTTCAACCCTACGGCCGCACCCGAGGCGGCGCCGGGCCGCACCAACTGGTTCACGATCTTCGCCATCGCGGCCTCGCTGATGATCGGCACGGCCGTGCTGATGGCGAGCATCGCGTTCAGCTTCCAGCGCTACTTCGAGTACCAGATCGAGGAAGCACGCAAGATTTCACAATAAAACCGGGCTCCAGCGCTTATCTGGCAAGCGCTGGCAGCTATCAAATCAATAGAGCTGCAGGCTGATCCAGTACGCCACCGCAGCGACGAAGGCGCTGGCCGGAATGGTCAGGATCCAGGCCCAGATGATGTTGCCCGCCACGCCCCAGCGCACGGCGCTGGCGCGCTGGGTGGAGCCCACGCCGACGATGGCGCCGGTGATGGTGTGGGTGGTGGAGACCGGAATGCCCAGCGTGGTCGCCAGGAACAGCGTCAGCGCCCCGCCCGTCTCGGCGCAGAAGCCGCCCACGGGCTTGAGCTTGGTGATCTTCTGGCCCATGGTCTTCACGATGCGCCAGCCGCCGAACATGGTGCCCAGGCCGATGGCCATGTAGCAGCTCACGATGGTCCAGGTCGGGGGCGAGGTGTCGCTGGCCGCGGAATACCCGGTGGCGATGAGCAGCAGCCAGATGATGCCGATGGTCTTTTGCGCATCGTTGCCGCCATGGCCCAGGCTGTAGGCGCCGGCGGAGACGAGCTGCAGCCGGCGGAACCACTTGTCCACCTTGCTGGGCCGCACGCGCCTAAAGATCCAGGCCACGGCCACCATCATCAGCGAGCCCAGCACGAAGCCCAGCAGCGGCGAGATGAAGATGAACGCCACGGTCTTGAGGATGCCCGCCGACACCAGCGCGCCCGCGCCGGCCTTGGCGATGACAGCGCCCACGATGCCGCCGATGAGCGCATGCGAGGAGCTGCTGGGAATGCCGTAGTACCAGGTGATCACGTTCCAGGTGATGGCGCCCACGAGCGCGCCGAACACCACGTGCGTGTCGACCACGCCGGGCTGCACGATGCCCTTGCCCACGGTGGCGGCCACCGAGAGGTGGAAGATGAAGATCGCCACGAAGTTGAAGAACGCCGCGAACAGCACCGCCTGCGCGGGCTTGAGCACGCCGGTGGAGACCACGGTGGCAATCGAATTGGCAGCGTCGTGGAACCCGTTCATGAAGTCGAACAGGATCGCCAGCGCCACGAGCAGGACCACAACCCAGAGGGCCGTCTGTACGGTTTCCATGGTCAGCCCGCGGGAATCAGGAGTTTTCGAGGACGATGCCCTCGATGCAGTTGGCCACGTCCTCGCACTTGTCGGTGATGGTCTCCAGGAGCTCGTAGATGGCCTTGAGCTTGATCACCTCGCGCACGTCGGGCTCTTCGCGGAAGAGCTTGCTCATGGCGCTGCGCATCACGCGGTCGGCGTCGGATTCGAGCTTGTCGATCTCCTCGCAGGTCTTGAGCGCGGCCTCGGCCACGGCCGGATCGGCGATCTTGTCGAGCAGCTTGACCGCGTCGCGCAGGCGCTCGCAGCACTTGAGGCTCAGGTCCGTGAGGCGCGTGATCTCTTCCGTCATGTGGCGCACGTCGTAGAGCGCCATGGTTTCGGCGGAATCCTGGATCAGGTCGGCCACGTCGTCCATCGTGTTGATCAGCGTGTGGATCTGCTCGCGGTCGATGGGGGTGATGAAGGTCTTGTGGATGGCGCGGTTGACCTCGTGCGTCACGCGGTCGGCGGCGCGCTCGGCGTTGTCCACGTCCTGGTTGTACTTGTCGCGCAGGTGCGGGTCGTTGTAATTGGCCACCAGTTGCGAGAAGGCCCGGGCCGCTTCCACGATGCGGTCCGCATGCTGGTTGAACATATCGAAGAAATTGCCTTCGCGTGGCAACAGCTTGGCAAACAGCATGGGGGAGGCTCCTGGTCGGATCTTTTCAGTGGGTGCAATGCGACACGGAGATGAACATTGTGTGACATCTCCGTGAAAAGAAGCCGCGAGTTTAACCGCCCCTCTCCCAGGCTCCGTCAGGCGCTTCTAAAGATGAAATACACCGCGCCCACCAGGCACAGCCCCGCCCACAGGTAGTCCCACTTGAGCGGCTGGCCCATGTAGAACACGGCGAAGGGCACGAACACCGCCAGCGTGATCACCTCCTGCATGATCTTCAGCTGGCCCACATTGAACTGCGTGAAGCCGATGCGGTTGGCCGGCACCTGCAGCAGGTATTCGAACAGCGCGATGCCCCAGCTCACCAGCGCCGCCACGTACCAGGGCGAGGTGGCCAGGTTCTTCAGGTGGCCGTACCAGGCAAAGGTCATGAAGACATTGCTGGCGACCAGCAGCAGCACGGTCTGCAGGGAGATGGGCAGGGATTGCAGGGTGTTCATGGATCAGGAAACCGGGCGGTGCGCAAAGCCTGGATTATGAACAAAATCGGCCTCCAGCGCTTGCTCCACAAGCGCTACAAGCTATCCAAACCATAGCATTCAAGTGCGATCTTGCCGCACCGGAAGAGGCCCGGGCGCACCAGGGTCGGCCTGCTCCTACAGGCAGCCGCCGAGTGTTCCCACACGCCGCGGGCGCCAGCGCAATAGATTGGGGTTTCGCCTCCCCACCACGACAGACGACCTTTTTTCCATTTCAGCAAGGACCTGCACCCATGACCATCTCACTCCATCGCTCCGCTCCGCTGGCCCTGGCCATCGCGGCCTGCGCCATGGCAGGCGCCCACGCCCAGACCAGTTCCACGCAGCCTTCCTCCTCTTCGGAGCGCCGCTCTTCCGTGCTGCCCTATACCCAGGACGGCTACATCGGCCTGAGCGGGGGCCGATCGGCCTACAGCCTCAACGGCGGTCCCTCCGGCCTGGGGCTGGCGTATGACGACTCGGACAGCGCCTACAAGCTCTACGCCGGCGGCTTCTTCCACCCCAACGTGGGCGTGGAACTCGGCTACCTGAATGCGGGCACGGCGCGCCGCCTGGGCGGCGAAACCAAGGCGCACGGTTTCAACCTGAGCCTGGTGGGGCGCGCCCCGCTCACCGAGCAGTTCGACGTGTTCGGCAAGATCGGCACCACCTATGGCCGCACGCGCACCTCCGGCCTGGCCGCCACGGGCGTGGAGCTGGGCAAGGAAAACGGCTTCGGCCTCTCCTACGGCCTGGGCGCGCGCTGGGCTTTCACGCCGCAATGGGCGGCGGTGGTCGAGTGGGAGCGCCACAAGTTCAAGTTCTCTGACGGCGGCGACCACGTGAACCTGACCACCGTGGGCGTGCAGTACCGGTTCTGACGCACGGCGCCCCAAAAAACAAAAAGCGCGGCTTGTCCAGCCGCGCTTTTTGTTGACGGGCCCGCGCATCGCAGCAGGCCCGGAATGGCGTCACTCGCCCAGGTAGGCCGCGCGCACCTTGGGGTCGTTCAGCAGCTGCTGGCCGGGACCGGTCATGGTGATCAGGCCGGACTCCATCACGTAGCCGCGGTCGGCGATGGCCAGGGCCCGGCTGGCGTTCTGCTCCACCAGCACGATGGTCACGCCCAGGGCGTACACGTCGCGCACCACCTCGAAGATCTTGCACCTTGGGCTGGCTCATCAGCGCGCGGCCCATGGCCAGCATCTGCTGCTCGCCGCCGGACATGGTGCCCGCGAGCTGGTCCTTGCGCTCGCGCAGGCGCGGGAAGATGGTGAACATCTTCTCGATGTCGGCCTGGATGCCGGCCTTGTCCTTGCGCGTGTAGGCGCCCATCAGCAGGTTCTCGGTGATGGTCATGCGCGCGAACACGCCGCGGCCCTCCGGCACCATCACCAGGCCCTGCTTGACCAGATCCCAGGCGCCCTTGCCCCGGATGCTCTGGCCCAGGTACTCGATGTCGCCATCGTTCATGCCCAGCGTGCCGGTGATGGCCTTCATGGTCGTGGTCTTGCCCGCGCCGTTGGAGCCGATCAGCGACACCAGCTCGCCCTCACGCACTTCGAAGTCCACGCCCTTGACGGCCTGGATGCCACCGTAGGCGACTTTCAGGCCCTTGACCTGCAATAAAACTTTGTTGGATTTTTCGGCCATTTGTTCTGTCCTTCAGTGCCCGCCGGTGCCCAGATAGGCCTCGATCACTTTTTCGTTCTTCTGCACTTCGGCAGGGTTGCCTTCGGCGATCTGCTTGCCGTAGTCGAGCACCGTCACGCGGTCGCACAGGCCCATCACCAGCTTCACGTCGTGCTCGATGAGCAAAATGGTGCGGTTGTCGTTGCGGATGCGGTCGATCAGCTCGCGCAGCTGCACCTTCTCGGTGGCGTTCATGCCGGCGGCGGGCTCGTCCAGGGCGATGAGCTGCGGATCGGTGGCCAGGGCCCGGGCAATTTCCAGGCGGCGCTGGTCGCCGTACGACAGGGTGCGCGCCTTGTAGTCGGCGAACTTGCCGATGCCCACGTAGTCGAGCAGTTCCTGCGCGCGCTTGGCGATCGCGGCCTCTTCGTCCTTGAAGCCCTTGGTGCGGAACACCGCGCCGAACAGGCCGGACTTGGTGCGGATGTGGCGGCCCACCATCACGTTCTCCAGCGCCGTCATGTCGGCGAAGAGGCGGATGTTCTGGAACGTGCGGGCGATGCCGGCCTTGGCCACCTCGTGCACGGCCGTGGGCTCGTAGGGCTTACCGGCCAGCTCGAAGCTGCCGCTGTCGGGCGTGTACAGGCCGGTGATCACGTTGAAGAACGTGGTCTTGCCCGCGCCGTTGGGGCCGATCAGGCCATAGACCTGGCCGCGGTGGATGGTGATGCCCACGTCGGAGAGGGCCTGCAGGCCGCCGAAGCGCTTGGAAATGCCCGCGACCTTCAGCACCACTTCATTGGATTTCTCTGTCATTGCTAACTTTCAGTGGTGGTCTGTCTTCAGGTCTTCTGCGTGAGGCTCTTGCCATGCTCGGGCGACGGCCACAGGCCGCGGGGACGCAGCAGCATGATGATGATCATGGCCAGCGCGATCAGCAGCTGGCGCAGGATGGCCGAATCGAGGCGGCCATCGGTCATGGCCTGCAGCGGGCCCGCCACGTAGCGCAGCACCTCGGGCAGGGCCGACAGCAGCACGGCACCCAGGATCACGCCCGGGATATGGCCGATGCCGCCCAGCACCACCATGGCGACGATCATGACCGACTCCATCAGGCTGAACGATTCGGGCGAGACGAAGCCCTGGAACGCGCCGAACATCGCGCCCGACACGCCGCCGAACGAGGCGCCCATGCCGAAGGCCAGCAGCTTCATGTTGCGGGTGTTGATGCCCATGGCCTTGGCGGCGATCTCGTCCTCGCGGATGGCCATCCAGGCGCGGCCGATGCGCGAGTCCTGCAGGCGGTAGCAGATGATGATGGAAACGACCACCAGCACCAGGAACAGGTAGTAGTACAGCGTGACGGAGTTGATGTCGTAGCCGAACAGCTCCAGCCGCCGGCCCAGGTCCAGGCCGAAGATCTTCACGGAGTCGATCTGGCCCAGGCCCTTGGGGCCGTTGGTCAGGTTGACGGGATGGTCCAGGTTGTTCAGGAAGATGCGGATGATCTCGCCGAAGCCCAGCGTCACGATGGCCAGGTAGTCGCCGCGCAGCTTGAGCGTGGGAGCCCCGAGCAGCGCCCCGAAGAACGCTGCCACCAATGCCGCCAGTGGCAATACCAGCCACAAGGAGGTGTGCAGCCCGTTGGGGAACATGGCGGCGAAGGCCGCGAAGTTGTCCGCCAGGTGCGGCGACGCCATCAGCGCGAACAGGTAGGCGCCCACGGCGTAGAACGCCACATAGCCCAGGTCCAGCAGGCCGGCGTAGCCCACCACGATGTTCAGGCCCAGGGCCAGCAGCACGTACAGCAGGGCCAGGTCGGCGATGCGCACCCAGGCGTTGCCGAAGGACTGCAGGATCAGCGGCAGCACCAGCAGCGCGATGGCGCCGATGATCCAGTTGGTTTTGGTGTTCTTCATGGTGTGATGCTCCTCAGGCGCGGTCCGCCACACGCTCACCCAGCAGGCCCGAGGGGCGCAGCGTCAGGATGATGATGAGCACGATGAACGCGAAGATGTCGGTGTAGTGGCTGCCCAGCAGGCCGCCCGTGAGCGTGCCGATATAGCCCGAGCCGATGGCCTCGATCAGGCCCAGCAGGATGCCGCCCACCACCGCGCCGGCCAGGTTGCCGATGCCGCCGAACACCGCCGCCGTGAAAGCCTTGAGCCCCGGCAGGAAACCCATGGTGTGCTGCGCCGTGCCGTAGTTGGAGGCGTACATCATGCCGGCGATGGCCGCCAGGACAGCGCCGATGATGAAGGTGGCCGAGATCACCATGTCGGGCTTGACGCCCATCAGCGAGGCCACGCGGGGATTCTCGGCCGTGGCGCGCATGGCGCGGCCCAGGTTGGTGTGGTTCACCAGATAGACCAGCGAGGCCAGCGCGATGGCCGTCACGCCCAGGATCAGGATCTGCGTGGGGGTGATGAAGGCGCCGCCCACCTGGAACGGCGTGCTGGGCAGCATCGTGGGATAGGGCTTGTAGTTGGGCTTCCAGATGATCATCGCCAGCGTCTGCAGCAGGATCGACATACCGATGGCGGTGATCAGCGGCGCGAGGCGCGGGCTGTTGCGCAACGGGCGGTAGGCCACTTTCTCGATCACGAAGTTGAGCGTGGCGGCCACGATGCAGGCGATGATGGTCGCAAGCAGCAGGATCAGCCAGCCGGGGGCGCCGGGCATCGCCCCCTGCATCATCCCGATGCAGCTCCAGCTGGTGAGTGCCCCGATCATCAGCACTTCGCCGTGGGCGAAATTGATCAGTTGAATAATGCCGTACACCATCGTGTAGCCCAAGGCTATCAAGGCGTACATGCTGCCGAGAACCAGACCGTTGATGATCTGCTGCAGCAAAATGTCCATAAGAGAAG
>Ga0222428_100118_pt1 | contig 114672 bp, 97 predicted proteins | sample 2B5Ametagenome_FD_182471 | JGI IMG/M metagenome (GOLD analysis project Ga0222428, IMG submission 182471) | Enriched microbial communities from leaf-cutter ant dump, University of Wisconsin, Madison, United States - 2B5A (version 2) | ecosystem: Environmental > Terrestrial > Nest > Insects nest >...
AACACGCTGCGCGCCTCGGTCGTGGCCGACCCGCAGTTCGCCCGCAAGAACACCAAGGACAACACGCCCGCCGTGATCTTCACCGAGATCGTGCCCGGCAACACGGTGGACATCACCGTGGCGGCCAAGGGCGGCGGCAGCGAGAACAAGTCCAAGATGGTCATGCTCAACCCCAGCGACAGCGTGGTGGACTGGGTGCTCAAGACCGTGCCCACCATGGGTGCCGGCTGGTGCCCGCCCGGCATGCTGGGCATCGGCATCGGCGGCACGGCGGAGAAGGCCGTGCTGATGGCCAAGGAAAGCCTGATGGACGACCTGGACATGTATGAGCTGCAAGCCAAGGCCCAGAGCGGCACGGCACTCGACGACGTGGAAAAGCTGCGCCTGGAGCTGTTCGAGAAGGTCAACGCCCTGGGCATCGGCGCACAGGGCCTGGGCGGCCTCACCACGGTGCTGGACATTAAGATCAAGATGTACCCCACGCACGCCGCCAGCAAGCCCGTGGCCATGATCCCCAACTGCGCGGCCACGCGCCACGCGCACTTCGTGCTGGACGGCTCCGGCCCCGTGTACATCACGCCACCCAGCCTGGACCTGTGGCCCAACGTGGACTGGACGCCCGACTACAACAAGAGCAAGAAGGTCAATCTGGACACCCTCACCAAGGAAGAAGTGGCGAGCTGGAAGCCCGGCGACACGCTGCTGCTCAACGGCAAGATGCTCACCGGCCGCGACGCCGCGCACAAGCGCATCCAGGACATGCTGGCCAAGGGCGAGAAGCTGCCCGTGGACTTCACCAACCGCGTGATCTACTACGTGGGCCCGGTCGATCCGGTCAAGGACGAGGCCGTCGGCCCCGCCGGCCCTACCACCGCCACGCGCATGGACAAGTTCACCGACATGATGCTGGAGCAGACCGGCCTGATCACCATGATCGGCAAGGCCGAGCGCGGCCCCGTGGCCATCGAGAGCATCAAGAACCACAAGAGCGCCTACCTCATGGCCGTGGGCGGCGCGGCCTACCTGGTCAGCAAGGCCATCAAGACCGCCAAGGTCGTGGGCTTCGAGGACCTGGGCATGGAAGCCATCTACGAGTTCGACGTGGTGGACATGCCCGTGACCGTGGCCGTGGATGCGGGCGGCACCAGCGCCCACATCACGGGCCCGGCCGAATGGCAAAAGCGCATCGCCTCGGGCGAGTTCAAGGGCATCGAGGTCGCCACGGCCTGACGCACTCGGCATGACGCAGCAGGCCCGGCAACCCATCGGCGTGTTCGACAGCGGCGTGGGCGGCCTGAGCGTGCTGCGCGCGCTGCGCGCCGAGCTGCCCCATGAGCGCTTCGTGTACCTGGCCGACAGCGCCCATGCGCCGTACGGCGAGCGCGGCGATGCCTACGTGGGCGCGCGCACGCATGCCATCACGCAGTACCTGCGCGAACACCACCGCATCAAGGCGCTGGTGGTGGCCTGCAACACCGCCACGGCGGCGGCCATCCACGAGGTGCGCAGCAGCCATGCCGACCTGCCCCTCGTGGGGCTGGAGCCTGCCATCAAGCCCGCCCTGGCCGCCACCCGCACGGGCCGCGTGGGCGTGATCGGCACGCGGGGCACGCTCACCAGCGCCAAGTTCGCCAGGCTGCTCGCGTCGCTGGAAGGGCAGGCGGAGTTCGTCGTCCAGCCCTGCGACGGACTGGCCCACGCCATCGAGCGCAGCGTGGCGCTGCCGCCCGGCCCGGGCGCAACGACGGAGACCGGCGCCCTGTGCGAGCGCTACGTCCGCGCCATGGGCGCTTTCGGCACCGGGCCCAGGCAGATCGACACACTGGTGCTCGGCTGCACGCATTACATCTTCGTGGCCGATGAGCTGCGGGCGCTGGTGGGCCCCGACGTGCGGTTCATCGAAACCGGGGAGCCCGTCGCGCGGCAGACCCGCCGGCTTCTGGAGACGGCAGGGCTGCTGGGCAAACCGGAAGGCGCAGCGCCCGACATCCGCCTGCTCACCACGGGCCCGGTGGACATGCTCCAGGCGGCCGCGCAGCGCTGGCTGGGCCTGCCGGCCGATTGCTGCGCCAGCGTCACCGTGCCCTCCTCTTCTGAAGCCAAATTGGCCACCAGCGCTTGATACACAGGCGCTGGCAGCTATAAAAAAAGAGTGACTACTCAGGCGCTGTCCGCGCCCCATAGGCGCTCGCCTGTTTCGTCCACGTGCGTGAGGTACAGCCGCAGGTCGAACTCGTACTGGTGGTACTGCGGCTCCATATGGGTGCACAGCTGGTAGAAGGCCTTGCCATGGTCCTTCTCGCGAAGATGGGCCAGCTCGTGCACGACGATCATGCGCAGGAACTCGTCGGGTGCCTGCTTGAACATCGCGGCGATGCGGATCTCATGCCGGGCCGCCAGCTTGTTCCCCTGCACGCGCGCAACGGCGGTGTGCAGGCCCAGCGCATGCCGCACCACATGGATCTTGTTGTCGAAGACCACCTTGTTGACCGTGCCCGCGTTGCGCAGGTAGCGGGCCTTCAGCTCCTGCGCATAGTCGTACAGCGCCTTGTCGCTGCGCACCGCATGGGCTTGCGGATATTTGCGCGCCAGCACCGCACCCAGGCGGCCCTGCGCCAGCAGCTCGCGCGCCTGGTCCTGCAAGGGCTCGGAGTAGGAGCGCAGATAGGGAAGATCGGAGGGCATGCGCTGTGCGCCAATCCGGCCCGGCGAAGTGCCGGCCGGTGCTTCAGTGCAGGTGGCGCGGGCGGCGGCCGCCACCACCGCCATGGCCGCTGCCGGAACCGCCGGGGCCCCGGGGCGGCTTGCCGATTTCCAGCGAATTCACCAGCGCGTCGAAGCGCTGGCTGAACAGCTTGTCGATCTCTGCCACCACGCCACCCAGCTCGGCGCCGTCGAAGTGGCGCTCCATCATGTTCACCACGTCCTGCACCAGCAGGTCGCGCTGCACCTGCATGATGGCCGCCGGCGTCGGACCCACGAACAGCATGACGAAGTCGTCGCGCGCTTCCACGCTCTCGTCCTCTTCGTCCTCGTCGAAATCGGCGTCATAGAAAGTGACCTCGATCGCCGCGCCCTGCTCGGCCAGCTCGTTGAGGCTCATGCACATCTCGTCGAGCGACTGGCGGAAATCCTCGTCGCCGCGCACCGTCCAGCACATCTGCAACAGGTGGTCCTTCGCATCGAACTGGATGCCCGGCTCTTCCTCATAGGCGCTCGCGGCGCCATCGGCCAGCGAACGGGCTCCAGCGTACTTCCACAGGGGTTTGAGCGCCTCCTGGATCTGGTCGAAGCTCGTGTCGGCCCGCAGCGGAATCTGGCCGTGGACGTGGATTTCAAAGGGAGCGTTGTAACTTGACATGATTGAATCGTAGTGGTGCCCCGAGCCGGGGTCGAACCGGCACGCCCCTTTTCAGGAAAGCGGCGGATTTTAAGTCCGCAGTGTCTACCAATTTCACCATCGGGGCGCCGGATGCCCAACGCACACCTGCGCAGCAGGGTAACCCGGGCGGCGCACGCATGCAATGCCTTGTCGCCTCACCGGCCAAGAAGCGGCCCGCTGCGACCGTGGCTCGCATACACCACCAAGAAAAAAGGGAAGCCGAAGCTTCCCTTGCGAATATGGAGCGGGAAAAGAGTCTCGAACTCTCGACCTCAACCTTGGCAAGGTTGCGCTCTACCAACTGAGCTATTCCCGCATTTGCCCGCTGCATCCAACGTTTCCGCCAGTGCGAATCAGCAAGCCTCAAATTATATCGCTATTTTTGGCCCCGTATGTATGCAGAACCAAAATTCTGGAGGCGCGGTCCGGAGTCGAACCGGACTAACCGGATTTGCAATCCGGGGCATAACCGCTTTGCTACCGCGCCGGGAATTCGCATCCCCTCTGACAAAAAAGGGAAGCAACTGCTTCCCTTTTTGTGGAAATTGGAGCGGGAAAAGAGTCTCGAACTCTCGACCTCAACCTTGGCAAGGTTGCGCTCTACCAACTGAGCTATTCCCGCAATTTACCGAAGCCTCACATTGTACAACGTTTGCTGCGATGGGATGAATTGTAGCGCATTTTTCGGGGCGCCCAACAACTTTTTGCATCAATGCTTCAGGCCATCCGTCACGCCGGAAGAGGCCGCAGCCTTCTCGACCGCGACGGGGGGCGCCACCGCCACCTCCTCATCCGTCAGCGGCACGGGCTTGCTTTCCAGCGCCACCTCCAGCACCTTGTCGATCCAGCGCACCGGCACGATCTCCAGTCCACTCTTCACGTTGTCCGGGATGTCCTGCAGGTCCTTCACGTTCTCCTCAGGGATCAGCACCGTCTTGATGCCGCCGCGCAAGGCGGCCAGCAGCTTTTCCTTGAGCCCGCCGATCGCCGTGACCTCGCCGCGCAGCGTGATTTCGCCCGTCATCGCTACGTCGCCGCGCACCGGAATCCCCGTGAGGGCGGAAACGAAAGCCGTGGTCATCGCAGCGCCCGCGCTCGGGCCGTCCTTGGGCGTGGCGCCGTCCGGCACGTGGATGTGGATGTCGCGCTTCTCGAAGGCCTCGTCCTTGATGCCGAGCACGCGCGAGCGGCTGCGCACCACCGTGCGTGCGGCTTCAACCGATTCCTTCATCACATCGCCCAGCGAGCCGGTGCGCGTAATCACACCCTTGCCGGGCATGGTGGCGGCCTCGATGGTCAGCAGGTCGCCGCCCACTTCCGTCCAGGCCAGGCCCACGACCTGGCCCACCTGGTTCTGCAGTTCGGCGCGGCCATAGGTGTACTTGCGCACGCCCAGGAAGTCTGGCAGGTTGTCGGCCGTCACCACCACCTGGGGCGTGAGCTTCTTGAGCTGCAGGCCCTTCACGACCTTGCGGCAGATCTTGGACAGTTCGCGCTCCAGCGAGCGCACGCCCGCTTCGCGCGTGTAGTAGCGCACCATGTCGCGCACGGCGGCCTCGGTGATGAGCAGTTCCTCGTCCTTCACGCCGTTGTTCTTGAGCTGCTTGGGCAGCAGGTAGCGCATGGCGATGTTGGTCTTCTCGTCCTCGGTGTAGCCCGACAGGCGAATCACCTCCATGCGGTCCAGCAGCGCCGGCGGGATGTTCATCGAATTGGACGTGGCGACGAACATCACGTCGGAGAGATCGAAGTCCACTTCGACGTAGTGGTCGCCGAAGGTGTGGTTTTGCTCGGGATCCAGCACTTCGAGCAGTGCGCTCGACGGGTCGCCCCGGAAGTCGGTGCCCAGCTTGTCGATCTCGTCGAGCAGGAACAACGGGTTGCGCGTGCCCACCTTCGAGAGACTTTGCAGCACCTTGCCCGGCAGCGCACCGATGTAGGTGCGGCGGTGGCCGCGGATCTCGGCCTCGTCGCGCATGCCGCCCAGCGCCATGCGCACGTACTTGCGGCCCGTGGCCTTGGCGATGGACTGGCCCAGCGAGGTCTTGCCCACGCCGGGTGGCCCGACCAGGCACAGGATGGGCGCCTTCACCTTGTCCACGCGCTGCTGCACCGCCAGGTATTCGAGGATGCGATCCTTGACCTTGTCGAGGCCGTAGTGGTCTTCGTTGAGCACGCCCTCGGCGTTGACCAGGTCGTGCTTGATCTTGGTCTTCTTGCTCCAGGGCAGGCCCGTGAGCACGTCGATGTAGTTGCGCACCACGGTCGCCTCGGCGGACATGGGCGACATGAGCTTGAGTTTCTTGAGTTCGCCCTCGGCCTTCTTGCGCGCCTCAGCGGGCATCTTGGCGAGCTTGATCTTCTTTTCGATCTCCTCGATGTCGGCACCCTCGTCGCCCTCGCCCAGTTCCTTCTGGATGGCCTTGACCTGCTCGTTCAGGTAGAAGTCGCGCTGGTTCTTCTCCATCTGGCGCTTGACGCGGCCCCGGATTTTTTTATCTACGTTGAGGATATCCACCTCGCGGTCGAGCTGCTCGAACAGGTTTTCAAGCCGCGCCTTCACATCCGCGAGGTCCAGCACCAATTGCTTGTTCTCCAGCTTGAGCGGCAGATGCGCGGCGATGGTGTCCGCCAGGCGGCCCGGGTCGTCGATGCTGGAGATCGACGTGAGAATCTCGGGCGGAATCTTCTTGTTGAGCTTGACGTACTGGTCGAACTGCTGCATCACCGCGCGGCGCAGGGCCTCGATCTCGCTGGGCTTGTTGGCCTCGGGCGTAGCTTCCACGGGCGTAACAGTAGCGGCGAAATGCGTCTCCGCATCCTCGATGGAGGCGACCAGCGCGCGCTGCTGGCCTTCGACCAACACCTTCACCGTGCCATCGGGCAGTTTGAGCATCTGCAGGATGGTGGAGACGCAGCCCACATCGAACATGTCCGACACCGAAGGCTCGTCCTTGGCGGCAGCCTTCTGGGCAACCAGCATGATGCGGCGGTCGGCCTCCATGGCCAGTTCGAGCGCCTTGATGCTCTTGGGGCGGCCCACGAACAGCGGGATGACCATGTGGGGAAACACCACCACGTCGCGCAGGGGCAGCAGGGGCAGGTCGATGGGGGTGGCTGGCAGGGGGGGTTGTCCGGACATGGAAATCCTCAAAGTACTCTGTGGAATATGGTCCACATGCAGGGATTTTCAACCCTGGCGCACAGCCGCGCTACGGCCAGGGTTGATGGAAGGCGAGGGGCGGCAGCAAGGCGCCCGCCTCCGGGCATTTCAGGCCTTCTTGGCCGCCTCGCGGTAGACGAGCAGCGGTGGCTTGTTTTCTTCGATGGTGGATTCGTCCACCACCACTTTCTCGACGTTGCTGGTATTGGGCAGGTCGAACATGGTTCCGATCAGCGATTGCTCCAGGATGGAGCGCAGGCCCCGGGCCCCTGTCTTGCGGGCCAGTGCCTTGCGGGCAATGGCCTTCAGGGCAGCGGGGCGAATTTCCAGGTCCACGCCTTCCATCGCCAGCAGCTTGCTGTACTGCTTGACCAGCGCGTTCTTGGGCTCAGTCAGGATTTGCACCAGCGCATCCTCGCTGAGTTCAGCCAAGGCGGTGACCACGGGCATGCGGCCCACCAACTCAGGAATCAGGCCGAACTTGATCAGATCCTCGGGCTCGATCTCGGTGAACACTTCGGTCAGCGAGCGCTGCTGCTTGCTGCGGACCGCGGCGCCGAAGCCGATGCCCGAGGCCTCGGTACGGTTCTCGATGACCTTCTCCAGCCCCGCGAACGCGCCGCCGCAGATGAACAGGATGTTGGTGGTGTCGATTTGCAGGAAATCCTGGTTGGGGTGCTTGCGCCCGCCCTGGGGCGGCACGCTGGCCATGGTGCCCTCGATGAGCTTGAGCAGCGCCTGCTGCACGCCCTCGCCCGAGACATCGCGCGTGATGCTGGGGTTGTCGGACTTGCGGCTGATCTTGTCGATTTCGTCGATGTAGACGATGCCGCGCTGCGCGCGCTCGACCTCGTAGTTGCAGCTTTGCAGCAGCTTCTGGACGATGTTCTCCACGTCCTCGCCCACGTAGCCGGCTTCCGTCAGCGTGGTGGCATCGGCCATCACGAAGGGCACGTCGAGCATGCGCGCCAGCGTCTGCGCGAGCAGGGTCTTGCCGGAGCCCGTGGGACCGATCAGGAGGATGTTGCTCTTGGCCAGCTCCACGTCGTCCTTGTGGGCCTTGTCCTTGTGGCGCAGGCGCTTGTAGTGGTTGTAGACAGCCACGGCCAGCGTGCGCTTGGCCACGTCCTGGCCGATCACGTAGTTGTCGAGGTTGGCCTTGATCTCCGCGGGCGTGGGCAGGTCGCTACGCCCTTCGCGCGCGAGGTCGCCAGCGGGCAGCTCGTCGCGGATGATCTCGTTGCACAGGTCAATGCACTCGTCGCAGATAAAGACCGACGGACCGGCGATCAGCTTCTTCACTTCATGCTGGCTTTTGCCGCAGAAAGAGCAGTAAAGGGTTTTTTCGCTGGAAGAGCCTTTTTTCTCGGCCATGGGGGCAATGCCTTGTTACGTACGGAAAGTTGTCGGGATGATAACCAAATAAAAAACGGCGTCTTCCCCATGGGAAAACGCCGCCTTGCGAGCACTTTGGGGATCAGGAGCGCTTGTGGATCACTTGGTCCACCAGTCCGTAATCCTTGGCTTCATCGGCGGTCAGGAAGTAGTCGCGCTCGGTATCGGCCTTGACCTTTTCCAACGGCTGGCCCGTACGCTCGGCCAGAATGCGGTTCATCTGGTCCTTGGTGCGCAGGATGTCGCGCGCATGGATCTCGATGTCGGTGGCCTGGCCCCGTGCGCCGCCCAGCACCTGGTGGATCATGATCTTGGAATTGGGCAGCGAGAACCGCTTGCCCTTCGCGCCGGCCGCCAGCAGAAAGGCGCCCATGCTCGCGGCAAAGCCCACGCACAGCGTGGAAACGTCGGGCTTGATGAACTGCATGGTATCGTAGATCGACATGCCGGCCGTCACGCTGCCGCCGGGGGAGTTGATGTAGAACGAAATATCCTTGTCGGGATTTTCGCTCTCCAGGAACAGCAGTTGGGCCACCACGAGGTTGGCGGTCTGGTCGTTCACCTCGCCCACCAGGAAGATGACGCGCTCTTTCAGCAGGCGCGAGTAGATGTCGTAGGACCGTTCGCCACGGCCCGACTGCTCGATGACCATGGGGACCATGCCCAGGCCTTGTGTTTCCAATGCGCTCATGTTTTCTCCAGTCAAGCGGATACTGTACCCAGAAATGAATTGGGGCTTGCGCACCAAAGCACAAGCCCCTGCATCTGCCGCGTCAACGGCGGGGGATCAACCCTGCTGGGCCATCAGTTCGTCGAACGAGACGGCCTTTTCGACCACCTTGGCCTTGTTCAGCACGAACTCGGTCACGTTGTTCTCGATCACGACGGCCTCGACCTCGGCCAGGCGCTGGCGGTCGCCGAAGTACCAGCGCACCACGTCCTCGGGCTTCTCGTAGCTGGCGGCCAGCTCGTCGATGTGGGCCTTGAGCTGCTCGGGCTTGGCCTGCAGGTCATTGGCACGCACCAGCTCGGCCACCACCAGGCCCAGGCGCACACGGCGCTCGGCCTGGGGACGGAACACGTCCTCAGGGATCTCGGCCTTGTCGGCGTCCTTGATGCCGCGCTGCTTGAGCTCGGCACGGGCGCCTTCCAGCAGGCGGGCGATCTCGGCCTGCACGCTGGCGTTGGGCAGGTCCAGCTCGGCCTTGGCCACCAGGGCGTCCATCACGGCCTGCTTGTTGCGGGCCAGCAGGCGGAACTTGACTTCGCGCTCCAGGTTCTTCTTGATGTCGGCGCGCAGGCCGTCCACGGAACCGTCGGCGATACCCAGCGACTTGGCCAGGGCGTCATTCACTTCGGGCAAATGGGCGGCTTCGATCTTCTTGACGGTGACCAGGAAGTCCGCCGTCTTGCCGGCCACGTCCTTGCCGTGGTATTCGGCGGGGAAGGCCAGGGGGAAAGTCTTGCTTTCGCCCGACTTCATGCCGCGCACGGCGTCTTCGAATTCCTTGAGCATCTGGCCTTCGCCCACCAGGAACTGGAAGGCCTCGGCCTTGCCGCCGTCGAACGGCTCGCCGTCGATCTTGCCTTCGAAGTCCACCGTCACGCGGTCGCCGTCCTGGGCAGCGGCGTCCAGCGCGCGCTGGGCAAAGCTGCGGCGCTGCTTGCGCAGGATTTCCAGGGTCTTGTCGATGGCCGAATCGGTCACCTCGGCGGACAGCTTCTCGACTTCCGCGCCCGACAGATCGCCGATCTTGACTTCGGGGAACACTTCGAACACGGCATCGAACGTCACCTGGCCTTCGGGGGCGCCTTCCTTCTCGGTGATGCGGGGCTGGCCGGCCACGCGCAGGTTGGCTTCGTTGGCGGCCACGGCAAAGGCCTCGCCGACCTTATCGTTGAGCACTTCGTACTGCACCGAGTAGCCGTAGCGCTGGGCCACCACGTTCATGGGCACTTTGCCGGGGCGAAAGCCGTCCATCTTCACGGTGCGGGCCAGGCGCTTGAGGCGCGAGTCCACTTCGGACTGGATCAGGGTGACGGGCACGCTCAGCGTGATCTTGCGCTCGAGCTTCTCAAGGGTTTCAACAGTAACGGCCATGGCTATTCCTTCTTCTGAATGTGGATCGTGCTGGCTGCAGCGCAGCGGCGCCGTGTTCCGCAAAGTCTCACAGGGGTGGTGCGCGGGGGGGGACTCGAACCCCCACACCATTGCTGGCGTCAGGACCTAAACCTGGTGCGTCTACCAATTTCGCCACCCGCGCGGTTACAACAAACAAACAGGCGGCAACCTCGGCTGCCGCCTGCGTGAAATCGGTAACTCTCTATTTTACCTGATGCGCGCAGGCAGGGGATCAGGTTCCGCCCAGAACCTCCGGCGCGGGCCGCTTGACGCGGAACCAGGCGGCATACATTGCCGGCAGCGCCAGCAGCGTGAGCACGGTGGCGACCACCAGCCCGCCCATGATGGCCACGGCCATCGGGCCCCAGAACACGCTGCGCGACAGCGGGATCATGGCCAGCACCGCCGCCGCGGCCGTGAGCACGATGGGGCGCAGGCGGCGCACGGCCGATTCGACGATGGCGTCCCACGCGGGCACGCCCCGGGCGCGGTCCTGCTCGATCTGGTCGATCAGGATCACCGAGTTGCGCTGGATCATGCCCATGAGCGCGATCACGCCCAGCAGCGCCACGAAGCCGAACGGCCGGTCCAGCAGCAGCAGCGCCGCCGCCACGCCCGCCATGCCCAGCGGCCCGGTCAGAAACACCAGCATGGCGCGGCTGAAGCTGTGCAGTTGCAGCATCAGCAACGTAAAAGTGATGAACAGCATGATGGGAACGCCCGCCGCGATGGACGCCGAGCCCTTGGAGCTTTCCTCCACCGCGCCCGCCACCTCGATGCGGTAGGCGCCCTGCCCCGCCGCACGCCATTTCTGCTCGATCTCCTTGAGCGCCGGCTGCAGCGCCGCCGTCACCGTGGCGCCCTGCAGGCCCTCGGTCACGTCGCCCTGCACCGTGATGGCGTAGTCGCGGTTCTCGCGCCACATCACCCCCGGCTCCCAGGTGAACACCGGCTTGGCGATCTGCGTGAGCGGAATCGACTTGCCCGAAGCCGTGGGCAGGTAGGCGTTGGCGATGTCGGTGATGGCGTTGCGCTCGTCCAGCGGCTGGCGCAGCACGATGTCGATGAGCTTGTCGCCCTCGCGAAACTGGCCCACCTGCGTGCCCGAAAGAATGGTCTTGGACGCCTGCGCGATGGACTGGCTCGTCACGCCCAGCGCGCGCGCCTTGGCCTGGTCCACTTCCAGGCGCAGCACCTTCACGGACTCGTTCCAGTTGTCGTTCACGCCGCGCATGTCGGGGTTCTGGCGCAGCACGGCCTTGACCTCATCGGCGCGCTCGCGCAGCACCAGCGGGTCGGGGCCGACCACGCGGAACTGCACGGGATACGGCACGGGCGGCCCGTTGGGCAGCAGCTTGACGCGGCCGCGCACCTCGGGGAATTCCTCGGCCAGCAGCGCGGGCAGCTTCACGCGCAGCGACTCGCGCAGCTTGAGGTTCTGCGGCAGCACGATGAACTGCGACACATTGCTTTGCGGGAACACCTGGTCCAGCGGCAGGTAAAAGCGCGGCACGCCGGAGCCCACCCAGGTGCTCACACTGGCGACGCCGGGCTCGGCCAGCAGGCGCTGCTCCACGCGTTTTGTCACCTCTTCATTGCCCGCGAACGAGGTGCCCTCGGGGAACCAGATGTCCACCATGATCTCGGGCCGGCTCGAATCCGGGAAGAACTGCTGCTGCACCTTGCCCATGCCCACGATGCCCAGCGCGAAGGTCAGGATGGTGATGCCAATGGTGAGCCAGCGATGCTGCACGCACCAGTTCACCAGCCGCCGGAAGACGGTGTAGAACGGGCTGTCGAACACCTCGTGCGCGCCCTCGGCCGTGCCATGGTGCTGCTGTGCATGCACCACGTGATCCGGCACCTTGAGCAGCAACGTACCCAAGTAAGGCACGAAGTACACGGACACGATCCAGCTCAGCACCAGCGCGATCACCGTGACGGCGAAGATGGCGAAGGTGTATTCGCCCGTCACCGACTTGGCGATGCCGATGGGCAGGAAGCCCGCCGCCGTGATCAGCGTGCCCGTGAGCATGGGCATGGCCGTGATCTCGTAGGCGAAGGTGGCGGCGCGCACCTTGTCGTAGCCCTCTTCGAGCTTGAGCACCATCATCTCGACGGCGATGATCGCGTCGTCCACCAGCAGGCCCAGTGCGATGATGAGCGAGCCCAGCGAAATCTTGTGCAGGCCGATGCCCCAGTACCACATGGCCAGGAAGGTCACGGCCAATACCAGCGGAATGGTGATGCCCACGACGAGCCCGGGGCGCGGGTCGATGTACCAGCGTTTCCACAGCGGCTGCCGGCCCGGGCGCTTGTGCAGCCCCAGGCTGATGAAGCTCACGGCCAGCACGATGACCACGGCCTCGATGAGCACCTTGACGAATTCGTTGACCGAGCTGGACACCGCCTGGGGCTGGTCCTGCAGGTTGACGAGCTGCACGCCCGCGGGCAGCGTGCCGGCGATGCGGTCGGTAGCCGCGTGCAAGGCCTTGCCCAGCGCGATGATGTCGCCGCCCTTGGCCATGGATACGCCCAGCGCCACCACCTCGCGGCCCTGGTGGCGCACTTTTACCGCCGGCGGGTCCACGTAGCCGCGCGTCACCTTGGCGATGTCACCCAGGCGCAACTGCGCGCCCGAGGGGCCGCGGATCGGCATGGCACGCAAATCCTCGATGGCGCTGAACTGGCCCTGCACGCGCACCTGCACCTGGTCCTGCGGGGTCTGGATGGCGCCCGCGCTCTCCACGGCGTTCTGCTGGCCCAGCTGGGCCAGCACCTGGTTCATGTCCAGGCCCAGCTGCGACAGGCGCTTTTGGGAGATCTCGATGAAGAGCTTTTCGTCCTGCACGCCGAACTGCTCGACCTTGGCCACGTCAGGCACGCGCAGCAGCTGCTGGCGCACGTCGTCGGCGAATGCCTTGAGTTCGGCGTAGCTGAAGCCCTCGGACTCCAGCGCGTAGATCACGCCGTACACATCCCCGAAGTCGTCGTTGAAGAACGGCCCCTGCACGCCCTGCGGCAGGGTGTAGCGCATGTCGCCCACCTTCTTGCGCACGGTGTACCAGACGCCCGCCACCTCGCTGGCCTTGGACGAGTCCTTGATCTGGAAGATGATCTGCGACTCGCCGGGCTTGCTGTAGCTGCGGATCTTGTCGGCGTAGGGCACCTCCTGCAGCGTCCGCTCGATCTTGTCGGTGACCTGCTCGGCCACCTGCTGCGCAGTGGCGCCGGGCCAGTAGGTGCGCACCACCATGGCGCGGAAGGTGAACGGAGGGTCCTCGTCCTGCCCGAGCTGGAAGTAGGCCGCGGAGCCCAGCAGCATCAGCACCACCATCAGGTAGCGCGTGAGCGCAGGATGGTCGAGCGCCCACTTGGAGAGGTTGAAGCCCTCTTTCGGCTGTATTTGCGTCATGGCGGGCCTTCAGTTGGCTGCAGACGCTGGATTTGCTAGCTTTTCAGTAGCTTCTTGCGCTTGACTGGCGGGCGTTGGAGCCGATTTTGGCTGATAAACCAGCACCTTCTGCCCCGGCGACAGCACGTGCACGCCCGTCGCCACCACCTGCATGCCCGGCGTGAGGCCGCCGGCCACCACGGCCTCGTTGCCGTCGGCCGTGGCGATCTGCACCACCTGCGACTTCACCGTGCCGCTGGCCCCATCCGGCCCAACCTCGTACACCCACACGGCCGTCTGCTGCCCTTCCTGGCGCAGCGCGCTGGTGGGCAGCTTGATGGCGGGCACGCCCGCGTGGCTAAGCACCTTGGGCTTCACGTACACGGTGGCCCCGAGGGCGGGCACGTCGGCCCCCTCCACGGCCACCTTCACCTGGTAGGTGCGGGTGGCGGCATCCGCGCTGGCGGCCACCTCGCGCACGCGGCCCGCCAGCTCGGCGCCGCCGGACCAGCCGCGCACCGCCACCTCGGAGCCCTGGGTGATCAGCGCCACCTTGTCCTCGGGCACCGCGAACACCACGTCGCGCGGGCCGTCCTGGGCGATGCGCACCACGGGCGTGCCGGCCGCGACCACCTGGCCCGGCTCGGCGTCGATGCCGGTGACCACGCCCGAAACATCCGCCACCAGCGTGGTGTAGGCCGCCTGGTTGCCCTGCGACGCCAGCTGCGCGCGCGCCTGGTCCAGCGTGGCCTGGGCGGCCTTCAGGCTGGCGTCGCGGCGCTCCAGCTCGGCGCCGCTGATGAAGTTCTGGTCCTTGAGGGCCTGGTAGCGCTTGAAGTCCGCCGCCGCAAGGTCGCGCTGCGTGGTGGCCGATGCCAGTTGCGCGCGCGCCGCGTCGGCCGCCAGCTGGTAGTCGCGCGGGTCGAGCTGCGCCAGCACCTGCCCGGCGCGCACGTGCTGGCCGAGTTCCGCTTGTCGCTGCACGATCTTGCCGGCTACCCGGAACCCCAGGCGCGACTCCACGCGCGCCCGTACCTCGCCCGAATACTCCAGGCTGGACTGCAACGCACCCACCCCCACGGTCAGCAGCTTGACGGAGCGCACGGGCTCCTCGGGCGGCGCGGGGCGCGAACAGGCGGCCAGCAAGGCCACGGAAGCCAGCACCAGCCAGTACCTGGCGTGCCGTGGAGGGAACCGCAAAGCGGAAGGTGTGCGCATGGGAAATCCGGAGAACAGTTAATGACTGACCGGTTAGTAATCTATGAGAAGCCTCCCGCCTTGTCAAGCGACAATCCGGGCGTGAACGACCGCTCCTCCAGCCCCCCTTCCCCTTCCGCCGTGGCCGCACCGGTGACGCACTACGAGAACTTCCCCGTGGCTTCCGTGCTGTGCCCGCCGCACCTGCGCCAATCCATCGCGGCCATCTACGCCTTTGCCCGCACGGCCGACGACATCGCCGACGAGGGCGACGCGCCGCCCGCCACCCGCCTGGCCGACCTGGCGGCCTACCACGCGGACCTGATCGCCATCGCGCAAGGCCGGCCCCCATCGCCGCGCTGGGCCAGCGTGTTCCTGCCCCTGCAGGCCGTGCAGCAAAGCCGCCAGTTGCCTGTGCCCCTGCTGGCCGACCTGCTGAGCGCCTTCGCCCAGGACGTGGAGAAGACGCGCGACACCGAGGGCTACGCCACCCAGGCCGAACTGCTGGACTACTGCCGCCGCTCCGCCAACCCCGTGGGCCGCCTGCTGCTGCACCTGTACGGCGTGGGCGGCGACGAGGCGCTGGCGGAAAGCGATGCCATCTGCACCGCGCTGCAGCTCGTCAACTTCTGGCAGGACCTGAGCGTGGACATCCCCCGCGGCCGCCACTACCTGCCCCGCGCGGACTGCACCGCCCACGGCGCCAGCCAGGCCGACCTGCTGGCGCTGCGCAGCACGCCGGAGAACGCCCGCCTGATCGCCGAATGCGCCCACCAGGCCCGCGCCACCATGCAACGCGGCGCCCCGCTGGTGCACCGCCTGCCCGGCCGCGCGGGCTGGGAGCTGCGGCTGGTGGTGCAGGGCGGCCTGCGCATCCTCGACAAGGTGGACGCGCTGCGCGGCGGCAGCCTGCACACGCGCCCCCGGCTGCATGCGTGGGACTGGTGCGTGATGCTGTGGCGGGCGCTGGCGATGTAGCGACGCCCTGGAAGCCCGGCCTCAGAACGTTCAGCCCAGCACTTCCAGCAGCCGGTCCAGCCCGCCTTCATTGATGGCCACGTGCGCCAGTTCGCGCACCACGGGTTTGGCCCGGTAGGCCACCGACAGGCCGGCCGCGCCCATCATCGGCAGGTCGTTGGCGCCGTCGCCCATGGCGATGGCCTGCGCGGGCGCTATGCCCATCTCCGCGCAGGTGGACAGCAGCTTGCGTTTTTTCTCCTCGCCATCGACGATGTCGCCCCAGGCCTGGGGCAGCAGGCGGCCGGTCACCCGCCCGTCCACGACTTCCAGCACGTTGGCACGCACATCGTCCAGCCCCAGGCGCGCCTGCAGGCGGTCGGTAAAGCACGTAAAGCCCCCGGTCACCAGAATGCAGCGCAGGCCCGCGGCCTTGCAGGCGGCGATCAGCTCCGGCACGCCGGGGTTCAGGCGCAGCCGGTGCTCGTACACCTCGTCCAGCGCCTGCGCGGGCAGGCCGGCCAGCAGGGCCACGCGCTGGCGCAGGCTCTGCTTGTAGTCGGTGATCTCGCCGCGCATGGCGGCCTCGGTGAGGGCCTCCACGGCGGCGCGGCAGCCCGCCACGTCGGCCAGTTCGTCCACCGTTTCTATGCTGATCAGGGTGGAGTCCATGTCGAACGCGATCAGGCGGTAGTCGCGCAAATACTGGGGCAGCGCAATGCCGCGCACCTCCAAGCCGGGGCCAAGGTCAGCCATGGGTCATGCCCTCGCAGGTTCAGGAAACAGGAAAAGAAGAAAAGACAGGCGGCGCATCAGATCCCCGCATGGCCCTGCAGGCCCAGCCAGTCGATGAACTGGCGCGCCAGCCCGGCCAGGGGGCTGTCCGTGCGGTACTGCGCATAGACACCCGGGCCCTGCAGGCGCGGGCGGGCGAACAGCGGGCGCAGCCGGTCCGCATGCACGTCTTCCTGCAGCAGGCACCAGGGCACCAGGGCGATGCCCAGGTCGTTCATGGCGGCCTGCATGCACAGGAACTGGTGGTCGAACACGGGGCCCGGCAACTGCGGCGGCACGTCGAGCCCCGCCAGCCCGAACCACCGCGGCCAGGCATCCATGCCGCCGCTGACCTGCAGCAGCGGATGCCCCAGGCAGTCCGCCGCCGCGTGCACGCGGTTGTTCTGGATGAAGCGCGGCGAGGCCACGGGCAGCAGGTAGTCGTCGAGCACGCGCACGCAGGTATGTTCGGGCCGCTGCATGGGCATGCGCTGGATCACCACGTCGTTCGTGGCGTCGGCCCGGTCGATGAACTGGCGTCCCATGGTGGTCAGCTGCACGTCCACGTCGGGCGCCAGCGACTGGAACCCGCCCAGGCGGGGGATGAGCCACTTCATGGCCAGCGAGGGCGAGGTGCAGACCCGCAGCGTGCGCCGCCCCCCGGGCGATTTGACGGCCACCGTGGCCGCGGCGATGCGGTCCAGGCTGGACTGCACCTCGGCGAAGTACTCGCGCGCATGCGGCAAGAGCACCACGCCACGCGCCTCGCGGGTGAACAGGGGCTGGCCCAGGTAGTCCTCCAGGATGCGGATCTGCTGGCTCACCGCGCTGTGGGTGATGCTCAGCTCTTCGGCCGCCGCCGTGAAGTTGGCGTGGCGCGCCGCGGCTTCGAAGGCGCGCAGGGCCTTGAGCGGCGGGAGCGCACGCGTCGCCATGCAGGTATCAGGCCCGCCGGGGCGCCGGGGCTGCGGCCGCCGCGCCCTGCGCTACGCGGCGCGGGCACGGGACAGGCAAACGCAAGACAGCAGGCATGGGCAAGGCAGCTTTCAACAGGAGGCCCGCATGCACGGGCAGGCACAGGTTTTGGCATCTTAGGGGAGACTTCCATTAGAAAAACTAACCGCATGCCCCATAAAAAAGCGCTGGTCCCTGCACCGTGGCGCTCCCTATCATGGCCCACCGGTTACCGCACCATCCCCACCACCCATGGCCTCCATCACCATCGACGGCATCGTCAAGCAGTTCAGCGGCCAGACCGTGCTGCAAAACCTTTCGCTGCACATCCCCGATGGCGCGTTCTATACCCTGCTCGGCCCCAGCGGCTGCGGCAAGACCACCCTGCTGCGCTGCATCGCCGGCTTCTATGAGCCCGATGGCGGGCGCCTGCTGTTCGACAAGGACGACGTCACCCGCGTCTCCACCCACCACCGCGACATCGGCATGGTGTTCCAGGACTACGCCCTGTTCCCCGACAAGACCGCCTTCGACAACGTGGCCTACGGCCTGCGCGCGCGCAAGGTGGCCAAGCCCGAGATCGCCCGCCGCGTGGGCGAGGCGCTGGAACGGGTGGGCCTGTCCGCCCTGGCAGGCCGCTACCCCGCGCAGATGAGCGGTGGCCAGCGCCAGCGCGTGGCCCTGGCCCGCGCGCTGGTGATCCGCCCGCGCGTGCTGCTGATGGACGAGCCACTGTCCAACCTGGACGCCAAGATGCGCCTGCAGATGCGCGACGTGATCCTGGACCTGGTGCGCGAGGCCGGCATCACCACCGTGTTCGTGACGCACGACCAGGAAGAAGCCCTGGCCATGTCTGACCGCATCGCCATCATGGACCGCGGCTCCATCGCCCAGCTCGGCACGCCCGAGGACCTGTACGGCACGCCGGTCAACGCCTACGTGGCCGACTTCATCGGCTCGGCCAACGTGATCCCGGTGGCCGCCCGCATCGTGGACGGCAGCGGCGCGGCGCCGCACGTGCGTTATCAACTGGCGGGCCACGAACTCGACGGCGTGGCGGGCAGCCCGCGGCTCGACGACCAGAGCGTGCTCATCGCCCGCCCCGAGGACCTGTCGCTGATGGCCCCCGCCCCGCACGTGCCCAACGCCCTCTCCGGCCGGGTGCTGCGCCGTCAGTACCTGGGCTTCAAGACCGCCTACCGCATCCAGCTGCACGACGGCCCCGAGATCCGTGTGGAACTGCACGCAGGCAACACCGTGGCGGCCTTCCAGCCGGGCGACACCGTGCAGGTGCTGGTGCCCGCCGACAGCCGCGTGGTGGGCGCATGACCACCCCGCAAGAAGGCAAGCCATGAAAATCCACTGGTGGCCCTGGGGCGTGCTGACCCTCGTCAGCCTGGTCCTGCTGTCGTTCTTCGTGCTCTACCCGCTGGCCGTGCTGTTCGGCAACAGCGTGGTGGACGACGGCGGCGGCTACTCGCTGGCCGCGTTCCTCGCGCTGGCGCGGGACAGCGAATACGTGCAGGCATTCAAGAACACCCTGGTGCTGGGCTTTTCCGTCACGGCCTGCACCGTGCTGGTGGGCGTGCCGTTCGCGTACATGGTGGCGCGCTACGAGTTCCCGCTCAAGAACCTAGTGGCCGTGCTGCCCATCATGACCATCGTGATCCCCGAGATCATCGTCGGCCAGTCCTGGCTGCTGATCCTGGGCAACAACGGCCTGCTGACCAACTTCTTCGCCGACCTCGGCATCGAGTTGCCCTCGTTCTACGGCTGGACGGGCATGGTGTTCTCGATGACGCTGGTGTACTACACCTACATCTACCTCGGCGTGCTGGCCGCGCTGCGCGGCTTCGACGGGCAGCTGGAGGAAGCGGGCCTGAGCCTCGGTACCTCGCCCCTCGTCACCAAGATGCGCGTGCTGGTGCCCGTGATGCTGCCGGCCGTGCTGGTCAATGCGCTCGTGGTGTTCACGCTGGTCGTGGGCAACTTCGCGCTGTCCATGCTGCTGGGCAGCCGCGTGCCGCTGCTGTCGGTCATGACGTACAACACCTTCGTCAGCGAAATGGGGGGCAGCCCCGCGCTGCAAAGCGCCATGTCGGTGGTGTCCATCGCCATCGTGGCCGTCGTGCTGTTCTTCCAGAAGCGCGTAGTGGAGCGCAAGGTCTACACCATGACGCAGGGCCGCGCACCCGCCCCGGTGCGCGTGCGCTCGGCCGCCGGCCTGCTGTTCACCCTCACGGTCGGGCTGGTGATCCTGGCGTCGCTGCTGCCGCTGGTGGTGGTGTTCATCGGCGCCTTCACCGAGACCAGCGGCCCGGTCATGCGCTGGGGCAGCTGGTCGCTCAGCAGCCTGCAGCGCGCGCTGCACGCCGCGCCCGAGCCCATCATCAACTCGCTCAAGTTCTCGTCCATCGCCACGCTGGTGGGGGTCAGCTTCGCACTGCTGGTCAGCTACCTCACCATCAAGAAGCGCAACCTGTTCACGCAGGCGCTGGACTACATCGTGGTGCTGCCGCTCACCATCTCGGGCACGGTGCTGGGCATCGCGCTGGTGCAGACCTTCAACACCGGCTGGCTCGTCCTGGCGGGCACCTCGGGCATCATGGTGCTGGCCTACACGGTGCGCCGGCTGCCGTTCGCCGTACGCAACGCCTCGTCCACGCTGTTCAACATTCCCGAATCCATCGAAGAGGCGTCCATCAGCTTGGGCGTGTCGCCACTCATGACCTTCTTCAAGGTCATCCTGCCGGCCATGCGCGCCTCGCTGATCTCGGCGGCCATCCTGATGTGGGTGACCACCATTTCCGAGCTGTCGGCCTCGGTGGTCGTCTACACCGGCGGCCTGGAGACCATGCCCATCACCATCTTCCGGCAGGTGGACGGCGGCCGACTGGGCCTGGCCTCCGCCTACGGCGCGGCGCTGGTCAGCGTGATCCTGCTGCCCATCGTGGTCGCCATCAAGGTGTTCCGCATCAACCTGTTCTCCAGCAAGTAGCAACCCCGTCCCCCCCACTTCATCACCCACCAGGAGGCCCTCCATGACCATCAAGACCCTGTTGCAATGCACGCTGGCCGCGCTCGGCCTGGCCGCCAGCCTGGCCCAGGCCCAGACCGTGGTGCTGTACTCGTCCAACAACACCGAGACCATCGAGACCGCGCTCAACGTGGTCAAGCAGAAGAACGCCTCGCTCAACGTGCAGCAGGTCACGGGCGGCACGGGCTCGCTGATGAAGCGCATCCAGGCCGAGTCCAAGAACCCGCGCGGCGACGTGCTGTGGAGCGGCGGCTTCGGCACCCTGGGCGCCTACAAGGAATTGCTGGAGCCCTACAAGGCGCCCGACCTCGCCGCCATTCCCGCTGAATTCCGCGGCCCGAACAACCTGTGGGTGGGCACCAACCTGCACGTGATGGTGCTGATGGTCAACGAGCGCCAGCTCAAGGGCCTGCCCGCGCCCAAGACTTGGTCCGACCTGATGAAGCCCGAATGGAAGGGCAAGTTCACCATCACCGACCCGAGCAAGAGCGCCACCGCCTACATGCTGGTTTACGGCCTGCTCAAGCAGTTCGGCAAGGACGGGCTGGAGAAGATCGCCGCCAACGCCGTGGTCACCTCCTCGTCGGGCACCACCTACAAGGGCGTGGCGGCAGGCGAATACCCCGTGGGCCTGACCATCGAATACGCGGCGCAGGAATACGTGGCCGGCGGCCAGAAGGAGATCAAGCTGGTCTACCCCGCGGAAGGCAGCTACCTGGCCCCCGAAGGCATGTTCATCGTCAAGGGCGCCAAGAACATGGAAGCCGCCAAGACCCTGTACAACGGCCTCATGAGCAAGGAAGTGCAGGAAGCCCTGCTGGTGAAGAACTTCCGCCGCCCCACGCGCACCGACATCGCCGTCTCCAAGCTGACGTCCCTGCCCGACCTCAAGGCCATCAAGATCTTCCCGCTGGACCAGGAACAGGCCTCGCAGGAATACGAACAGCTGGTGGCGCTGTGGAACCTGGCGGTGAGCAAGGCCCGCTAAGCCGGGGCTGCGGGCCAGTGTAAGAAAAACTCATGGGCGGCAAGCCGGACCACATCCGCGCCGTGCCGGCAGCCGGAGCCAAGGGTCAGAAATGGCCCTGGCGCTTTCCCCATATGCGCCTCCTGCTATCCATATTGAAGCAACCGATGGCATCCTCCAGGCGCACAGGCCGCGCGGTGGCCGGACTCCTCAGGGATTCCACGTGTGCCGCCACTGGCGCTCCCGGTTAGCCTCGCGCCCACTCCGGCACCAAGAGTGCTGGCAGTGCAAGGATGCTGTTTTGACAGACCAGCGGTGGTACCACCCGTGCCATCGCTGCCTTCTCCGCGGATGGCGTCCCGCATCCTCCCTGGAACCTACCCGGCACCTGCGCACCCACCATGTCCGTCAGCGTCTTCGATCTCTTCAAGATCGGCATCGGCCCCTCCAGCTCCCACACCGTGGGCCCCATGATCGCGGCGCGGCAGTTCGCCTGCCACCTGCGCGACGGCGTGGGCCTGGCGGCAGTGCACGGCGTCGTGGTGGAGCTGTTCGGCTCGCTCTCGGCCACCGGCATGGGCCATGGCACCGACAAGGCCGTGCTGCTGGGCCTGGCCGGGCATGAGCCCGACCGCATCGACCCGGACCGCATCGCGCCCGCCATTACCGAAATCCGCACCCGCCAGGTGCTGAGCCTCCTGGGCGAGCACGCCGTGCCCTTCGTCGAAAAGGAACACCTGCTGTTTCGCCGCAAGAGCCTGCCGCTGCACCCCAACGGCATGAGCTTCCACGCCCTCGGCGCGCAGGGCGAAGAGATCGCGGAGCGCACCTACTACTCCGTCGGTGGCGGCTTCGTGGTGGACGCGGCGGGCCAGCGCGTGCTCAACGCCGCCGAGGCCCGGCCCGGCGCGCAGGGCCATGGCCAGGGCCTGCCCCACCCCTTTCGCACCGGCGCCGAGCTGCTGGCCCAATGCCGCGCCACGGGCCTCACGCCCGCGCAGGTCATGGCCGCCAACGAAGCGCACTGGCACAGCCCCGCCGAGCTGCGCCGCAGGCTGATGGAGATCTGGCACACCATGGCCGGCGCCGTGCAACGCGGCTGCGCCAGCACCGGCGAGCTGCCCGGCCCCCTGCACGTGCGCCGGCGCGCGGCCGAACTGCACCTGCAGCTCAGCCGCTCGCCCGAGGCCGCGCTGCGCGACCCGCTCTCGATGCTGGACTGGGTGAACCTCTACGCCATGGCCGTCAACGAGGAGAACGCCGCCGGCGGCCGCGTGGTCACCGCGCCCACCAACGGCGCGGCGGGCGTCATCCCGGCCGTGCTGCATTACTACGTCAACTTCCTGCCGGGCGCCAATGACGACGGCATCGCCACCTTTCTGCTCACCGCAGGCGCCATCGGCATCATCTACAAGGAGAACGCCTCGCTCTCGGGCGCCGAGGTCGGCTGCCAGGGCGAGGTGGGCGTGGCCTGCTCCATGGCCGCCGGCGCACTGGCCGCCGTGATGGGCGGCACGCCCGAGCAGATCGAGAACGCCGCCGAGATCGGCATGGAGCACAACCTGGGCATGACCTGCGACCCCGTGGGCGGGCTGGTGCAAATCCCGTGCATCGAACGCAACGCCATGGGCGCCATCAAGGCCATCAACGCCGCCCGCATGGCGCTGCGCGGCGACGGCACGCACGTGGTCTCGCTCGACAAGGTCATCAAGACCATGATGCAGACGGGCGCGGACATGAAGGTCAAGTACAAGGAAACCTCGCGCGGCGGGCTGGCGGTGAACGTGGTGGAGTGCTGAGCATGAAACCCCGCAAATTCCTGCGGTGCCTCCTGGCCGCATCGGCGCTGCTGCTCGGGGCCGGCACGGCGCTCGCGGCATCTCCCCAGGCCGGCGCCCGCACCCACGCGCAAAACTTCAAGGATATGGTGCTGGCCACCTGCCTGGCAACCGCCTACCGCGGCGACAAGGACGCGGCCCGGGATGCAGGCAGCAGCGTGAGCGCATTGCGCGACTGGACCTAATACGATCTTGAACAGGCGCCCGATGCGATCAATGCCCTGGTGGAAAGCCACCTGGCGCGCGACTACCGCAACCCGCTGGCCGAGGCGGAGGTACCGGGAATCCGATTCGACCTGCTGAAATGCCTGGACCTCTACCACGGCAAGGACCTGGAGGCGCTGGCGAAGCGGCTGGTCATCCACCCCCCGCGCACCCACCGGCAAGGCAATCCGCCGCCAGCGAAAGCCCGGTGAGGAAGGCAAACCGCTCGTCGGCGCCAAGCACCGTTTCACTACGAAAAGCATAGCTGCCAGCGCTTTCCACATAAGCGCTGGAGGCCAAAAACACTCCAAATCCCATCCCACCGCCTGGTACGGTGCGCCATGGGACAATCCCGCCCCATGACCCCACAGCAGTACGTACAGCAAAAAGCGGTGGCCTCGGGCAGCAGCTTCTACTACGCCTTCCTGTTCCTGCCCGCGCCGCGCCGCGCGGCCATCACGGCGTTCTATGCGTTCTGCCGCGAGGTGGACGACGTGGTCGATGAAGTCAGCGACCCCGGCGTGGCCCGCACCAAGCTGGCCTGGTGGCAGGGGGAAGTGGCCAAGTCCTTCGCCGGGCAGCCCAGCCACCCGGTGATGCAGGCGCTGATGCCGCACACGGCCGAATACGGCATCGAGCAGCGCCACCTGCAGGCCGTCATCGACGGCTGCCAGATGGACCTGGAGCAGACGCGCTACCTCGACTTCGCGGGCCTCAAGGGCTACTGCCACCTGGTGGCGGGCGTGGTGGGCGAGGTGGCCGCACGCATCTTCGGCCAGACCGACGAGCGCACCACGCAGTATGCGCACACGCTGGGGCTGGCGTTCCAGCTCACCAACATCATCCGCGACGTGGGCGAAGACGCGATGCTGGGCCGCATCTACCTGCCGGTGAACGAGCTGCAGCAGTTCGACGTGAAGGCGCACGAGATCTTGAAGCGCACGTATTCCGACCGCTTCACCGCGCTGATGCGCTTCCAGGCCGAGCGGGCACACCGCCTCTACGACGAGGCCCTGGCCCTGCTGCCCGATGCCGATCGCCGTGCGCAAAAGCCCGGGCTGATGATGGCCAGCATCTACCGCACGCTGCTGCGCGAGATCGAGCGCGACGGCTTCCAGGTGCTGCACCAGCGCATCCGCCTCACGCCGCTGCGCAAGTTCTGGCTGGCGTGGAAAGTCCAGGCCCTGGGCCGCATGTGAGCACGCGGGTCGCAGTCGTCGGCGCGGGCTGGGCGGGCATGGCCGCCGCCATCGCGCACACGCAGGCGGGCCGCCGCGTCACCGTGTTCGAGGCCGCGCGCACCATGGGCGGCCGGGCGCGCGCCGTGCCTGCCACGCTGCCCGATGGGACGGCCGCCACGCTCGACAACGGCCAGCACATCCTCATCGGCGCCTATGCCGAGAGCCTGCGCCTCATGCGGCTGGTAGGAGTGGACGCCGACACCGCCCTGCTGCGCCTGCCGCTCACGCTGCAATTCCCCGACGGCCAGGGCCTGCAGCTGCCCGACCTGCCGCCGCCGCTGGATGCGCTGCTGGGCATCGCCCGCGCCCAAGGCTGGGGCTGGCGCGACAAGCTGGCACTGCTGCGCACGGCCACGGCGTGGCAACTGGGCGGATTCCGCTGCGCGCCCGAGACTTCGGTGGCCGCGCTGTGCGCGCCGCTCACGCCGCGCCTGATGGCCGAGTTCATCGACCCGCTGTGCGTGTCGGCGCTCAACACCCCGGCGCATGAGGCCAGCGGGCAGGTGTTTTTGCGCGTGCTGCGCGACAGCCTGTTCAGCGGGCGCGGCGGCTCCAACCTGCTGCTGCCGCGCACCGACCTGGGCGCGCTGTTTCCGCAGGCCGCCGCGCAGTGGCTCACGCGCCAGGGCGGCGAGGTCGTCACCGGCCAGCGCGTGCAGCAGCTCACGCGGCTGGCGGACGGATGGCGGCTCGACGGCGCCAGCGAAACCTTTCACCACATCACCCTCGCCTGCCCGCCGTGGGAGGCCAGCCGCCTCGCGGCCGGCGTGGACGAGCCGGCCGCGCAGCCGTGGATCGCGGCGGCCGACGGGCTGCACTTCACGGCCATCACCACCGTCTACGCCCATGCACCCGGCGCACACCTGCCCCGGCCCATGCTGGCGCTGCGCAGCACGGCCGACCACCCTGCGCAGTTCGTCTTCGACCGGGGTCAACTCGACGGACAGCAGGGGCTGCTGGCCTTTGTTGTCAGCGCCAGCGACGGCGACCGTGCGCGCACTGGGCAGCAGGTGCTGCAGCAGGCCGCCGCGCAACTGGCCCTGCCGCCCCTGCAGGCCGTGCAGACGGTGGTGGAAAAGCGCGCCACCTTCGCCTGCACGCCCGGGCTGCGGCGGCCCGGCCAGCGCGTGCTGCCGGGGCTCACGGCCTGCGGCGACTATGTGGAGGGCCCCTACCCCGCCACGCTCGAAGGCGCGGTGCTCAGCGGCACGGCCGTGGCCGCGCTGGCCTCGGGAAAACCCCAGGCCCACTGACAGCATTCCGAAAGCACGCGGGCCGCACCATGGCGCCGGCACCCTCTTTCCTTGCCGGCTTTCCTGGAGACAACCCCATGCTTTCACACCCCACCTATCCCACGCGCCGCCAGATGCTGCACACCGGCGGCGCGCTGGCCCTGGCCGGCCTGCTGCCCGGCACTGCCTCGGCGCAGGCCGCGTGGCCGACCAAGTCGGTGCGCTTCGTCGTGCCCTTCGCGCCGGGCGGCAGCTCGGAGATCGTGGCGCGCTCCACGGCGGCGGAACTGACCAAGACCCTGGGCCAGAGCGTGTTCGTGGACAACAAGCCCGGCGCGGCCGGCAACATCGCCATGCAGGAAGTGGCGCGCGCCGACGACCAGCACACGGTGATCCTGGGCCACATCGGCACGCTGGCCGTGAACCCGTACATCTTCGACAAGCTGCCCTACGACGCCAACAAGGACTTCAAGCCCGTGAGCCTGCTGGCCAAGGTGCCCAGCCTGTACGTGGTGCACCCCGACGTGCCGGCCAAGAACCTCAGGGAATTCATCGCCTACGCCAAGAAGAACCCGGCCAAGCTCAGCTACGGCTCGGCGGGCAACGGCAGCGCGGGCCACCTGGCGTTCGAATACCTCAAGATGACGGCCGAGATCTTCATGCTGCACGTGCCCTACCGCGGCACCGGTCCCATGATGACGGACCTGCTCTCGGGCCGGCTCGACGCCGCCTCGGTGGGCGCCGCCGCCATGCTGCCCTTCATCAAGTCGGGCAAGGTGCGCTGCATCGCCACGGGCTCCACCCAGCGCCTGCCCCAGCTGCCCGACGTGCCCACCGTGGCGGAACAAGGCTTCCCCGGTTTCGAGATGACGCAGTGGTACGGCATGCTGGCCCCGGCCAGCCTCGCGCCGGAACATCTGGACAAGCTCGCCGCCGAGACCGCCAAGGCCGTCAAGGCGCCCGACGCACTCAAGCGCCTGAACGGCGACGCGGCCGAGGCCATCGGCGGGACACCCGCGCAGTTCGCGCAGTTCATCGCCACCGAACAGGCGCGCTGGCAGAAGGTGCTCAAGCGCGCCCAGGTCAAGCCGGACTGAAAAAGCTCCCCCTGAGCCGCTTCGCGTCTTCCCCCAGGGGACGCCACCAGTGGCCGGGCAAAGCCCGTTCCACGGTGGCCCTGGTTTTAGGGCGCGCCAGTTCCGGCGGATCGGGGCACCATGCATGCGTGCCGGACTCCTCGATGAACGGCAGTAGCATCCCGCCATGCGCATCCTCCTCGCCGAAGACGACCACAGCCTGGGCACCTGGCTCGGGCGCGCGCTGGAGCATGCGGGCATCCAGGTCGAATGGGTGAGCGACGGCCGCCTGGCCGACCGCGTGCTGCAGGAGCACGGCGACTACGACGCGCTGGTGCTGGACCTGGGCCTGCCGGGCCTGGACGGCCAAGCCGTGCTGCAGCGCCTGCGCGAGCGCGACCAGCGCCTGCCCGCGCTGATCCTCACCGCGCGCGATTCGCTCGACGAGCGCGTGCGCTCCCTCAACGCCGGGGCCGACGACTTCCTGTCCAAGCCCTTCGAGCTGGCCGAGCTGGAGGCCCGGCTGCACGCCCTGGTGCGCCGCGCGCGTGGCACCGAGCACCCGCGCCTGGCCTGCGGCCCGCTGGTGTACGACAGCGCGCGCCGGCAGTTCGCGCTGCACGGCGAGCCCCTGCCCCTGTCGCCGCGCGAACAGGCCGTGCTGCGCGTGCTGGTGCAGCGCAGCGGCGAGCCGTTTTCCAAGCAGCAGATCCTGGACCGCGTGTTCGTGGGCGATGAGGACGTACACCCCGAGGCCGTGGAAGTCTTCGTGCACCGCCTGCGCAAGCGGCTGGACGGCAGCGGCGTGCGCATCACCACGCTGCGCGGCCTGGGCTACGCCCTGGAATCCGGCGGATGACCTGGGCCGCAAGCCTGCGCCGCGCCAGCCTCTGGCGCCTGCTGGCCGGCCTGCTGCTGCCGCTGCTGGCCGTGGTGACGGGCGTGGAGCTGTGGATGACGCGGCACGACGCGCTGGAGGCCGCCAACGCGGCCTACGACCGCTCGCTGCTCGGCGCGCTCAAGTCCATCGACGCCAACATCTCCACCGCCTCGGGCGGCCTCTCGGCCGAGCTGCCCTACAGCATGCTCGAATTCTTCGAGCTCACCGCCAGCGGACCGGTGTACTTCCGCGTGGCATCGTCCGACGGGCTGGTGGAGCTGGGCAATGCCGACCTGCCCCTGCCGCCCGGCCCGCTGGCGCAGGGCGTGCCGCTGTTCTACGACGCCACCTACTTCGGCGAATCGGTGCGCCTGGCGGCCTACCGCCGCGCCATGGACGATGGCCCGGCCAGCGTGCTGGTGCAGGTGGCCGAAAGCACGCGCTCGCGCGAGGACTTCACGCGCCGCTTCGTGCGCCGCGCCGCGCTGCGCGACGCGCTGGTGCTGGCCCTGATGGTGCTGGGCACCGCCGCCACGCTGGCCCTGGCTCTGCGCCCGCTGGCGCGCCTGGCCCGCGAGGTGCAGGGCCGCAGCCCCGACGACATGACCCCCATCGCCGGTGCCGAGCTGCCCGCCGACATCCGCCCGCTGGTGGCCGCCGTCAACCAGCAGATGGCCCGCACGCAGGAACTGGTGGCGCAGCAGCGCCAGTTCCTGGACGACGCCTCGCACCAGCTGCGCACGCACCTCACCACCCTGCAGATGCAGATCGACTACGCGCGCCGCGAACCCGACGCCGCCCAGGTGCAGGGCGCCCTGGCCGCCCTGGGCAGCGAGATCGCGCGGGCCACGCGCAGCACCCAGCAGCTCCTGGCGCTGGGCCGCAGCGACACCGCTGCCGTGGAGCAGGCGCCCTGCGACCTGGCCGCGCTGCTGCGCACCGTGGCGCTGGAGCTGCTGCCCCAGGCGCGCGCCAAGCAGATCGACTTCGGCATCCACGCCGCGCTGGCCGACCCCATCGCCCTGGCCGACGGCGGCCTGCTGCGCGAGGCCCTGGCCAACCTCGTGGCCAATGCCATCGCCTACACGCCGGCGCACGGCACCATCACCGTGTCGGCCGCGGGCGACAGCCTGGGCTGGAGCCTGGGCGTGGAGGACAACGGCCCGGGCCTGACGCCCGCAGAGCGCGACGCGCTGGGCCAGCGCTACCGGCGGGGCTCGCAGGCCGTGGCGGGCGGCTCGGGCCTGGGGCTGGCCATTGCCCGCTCGATCGCGGAGCGCCACCGCGGCCGCCTGCGGCTGGAGGCCCGCGCCGAAGGCACCGGACTGCTGGCGATACTCTGGTGGCCACGGCCATGACGACACCTTCACACCACCCTGACAGCCGCGCCCTGCTCCACCGGCGCCGCCTGCTGCTGACCCTGGCGGCCTGCAGCGTTGCGGCCCGGCCCGCCCTGGCCGCGCACCCCGACGCCTCCGCCGAGCCCGCCGAATGCGTGGCGCCCTCGCGCCCCGGCGGCGGCTTCGGCCTGACCTGCGGCCTGGCCACGCAGGCGCTGCAGGCCGCGCGCCCGGCGCGCGCGCCGCTTTCCACGCGCTACCTGCCCGGCGGCATCGGCGCCGTGGCCTTCGACCAGGTGGCAACGGGGCGGCTGGGCGGGCCGGGCACGCTGGTGGCGTTCTCCAGCGGCTCGCTGCTCAATCTGGCGCAGGGCCGCTTCGGGCCGCACCCGGTGAGCAGCGTGCGCTGGATCGCCACGCTGGGCACCGACTACGGCGTGGTGGCCGTGCACCGCGACGCGCCCCACCGGCGCCTGCAGGACGTGGTGGCCGCGCTGCGCCAGGACGCGGCCCGCGTGGTGTTCGGCGCGGGCGGCACGCTGGGCAGCCAGGACTGGATCAAGGCCGCGCTGCTGGTGCGCGCGGCGGGGCAGGACCACAAGCGCATGCGCTTCGTGTCGTTCGAGGGCGGCGGCGAGGCACTCAAGGCCCTGCGCGGCGGGCACATCGGCGTCTTCACGGGCGACGCGGCCGAGGCCCTGCAGGCCATGGCGCACGGCATGCCGCTGCGCATCCTGGCGGTGCTGTCGGCGGCGCGGCTGGGCGGGAGCCTGGCGGGCCTGCCCACGGCGCGCGAGCAGGGCATCGACATCGTATGGCCCACGGTGCGGGGCCTGTACATGGCGGCCAGCGCGCCCGATGCGGCGGTGCGCGCGTGGACGGCCGCCTTCCAGGAAGCGCTTGCGGCGCCGGGCTACGCCGCGCTGTGCGGCCAGTACGGCCTGTACCCCTTCGCGCTCACCGGGACGGCGCTGGAGGAATTCGTGCAGCGCAGCCTGTCGGACTACCGCCGGCTGGCGCAGGAGCTGGGCCTCAGAAGCTGGCCGCGTTGACCGCTGAACTCAGCGCTCCAGCCACCACTGGATCACGGCCTTGGCGATGAACCCGATGAAGCCCACGCCCAGGCCCAGAAAGATCACGAAGGTGCCGAAGCGCCCCGCCTTGGACTGCCGCGCCAGCTGCCCGATGATGAACAGCATGTACAGGATGAAGGCGCCCACCCCGTAGGTAAGGAAGAAGTGCGCGAGCTGCTCCTCGGTGAAGCCGAAGATCATGGCGCGTCTCCCCGCTGCGGCAGGCTGGAGGCATCGACCAGGTCGCGGTAGGCGTGCCAGCTCGCGTGGCCCAGCATGGGCATCACCGGGATCAGCCCCAGCAGCAGCGAGCCCAGCCCCAGCAGCGTGAAGCCCAGGATCAGCGCCGCCCACAGCGCCATCGGCAGCGGGTTGGCCAGCACCGCCTGCCAGCTCGTGAGCACGGCCTGCAGCAGCGTGGCACGGCGGTCCAGCAGCAGGGGCATGGCCACCACGCTCGACGCGAAGATCGGCGCCGCCATCAGGCTGCCCAGGGCCAGCCACAGGCCGAACAGCCGGCCGTCCGGCGCCAGCACCACGTGCCGCAGGAAGTCGAGCGGCGTCTGTATGGGCACCGTCGCCAGCAGCGTGATCAGCGCGGCCGAGGTCACCACCCAGCCCGTGGCCGCCAGCGCCAGCAGCGCGCCGAACTGCAGCATGCACCAGTAGTCGCTGCCCCATTTGTTGACGTGGCTGTCCTGCCAGTTGAGCCAGGTCTTGAGCACCACGCCCAGGTTGGCGCGCTCGCCGCGCTCCAGCGCGCGGCTCAGCGCGTACAGGCTGGTGGCCAGCACCGGCGCCACCACCAGGAAACCCGACAGTGCCCCGGCCAGCAGCCAGAACCGGTTGTGCGCCACGGTGAAGATGGCGGCGCCCAGCAGCGCCAGCGCCAGGCCGTGCGCGAAGCTGATCCAGCCGGCGCGAGCGATATCGCGCCAGCCCAGCGCCAGCCAGGCCAGGGGGCGCATGGGGCCGATGGTGCGGACTTCAGGCAGGGGAAGGGGTTTGCGCGGCATGGCGGCCAGTGTGGCCGGATCGGCAGGCGGGATCAACCCGCGGCGCGCCAGTGGCTTGACCTGAGTCAAGAAACCGGCAGCGTCCCCTGCTTACCGGAACAGCTGGCACAGCTGCGCCAGGCTGGCCACCGTGGCGTGGGGCGGCGGCAGGCCCTCGTGCGGCCAGGCATGCGCGGCGGTGTTTAGCCACACGGCCTGCATGCCGGCGTCCATGGCGCCGCGCGCATCCAGCGTGGCGTCGTCGCCCACGTGCAGCACCTCGTGCGGCTGCACCTGCAGCGCGCTGGCGGCGGCGTGGAAGATGCGCGCGTCGGGCTTGGCAATGCCCAGCACCGAGGCGCTGAGGCTGCCCTTGAAGTAATGCCCGATGCCCACCCGGTGCACGTCCGCATTGCCGTTGGACACCGCCACCACCGGGTAGCGCGCCGACAGGAAGGCCAGCGTGTCGTGCGCATCGCCGAACAGCTCCACGCGCTGGCGCTCGGCGAAGAACAGGTCGAACGCGGGTTCGGCCAGGGCTGCGTCGTCCCCCGCCTGGGTCAGCGCCAGGCGGATGGATTCGCGCCGCAGCGCGCTCAGGTCGTGCGCCAGGTCCGGCCGCAGGGCCACCATCTGGTTGCGGATGGCGCGCAGGGATTCGGGGCTGGAAAACACCGCCGCCGTGGCGGGCGCGTGCTCCGTCAGCCACTGCAGCAGCACGGCCTCGGCCCGCGCGATGGTGGGCCAGATGGGCCACAGCGTGTCGTCCAGGTCGATGGTGATGGCGCGGATGCGGGCCGTGTCGAGGGATCGGTCTGGCATGGTGCGGCGAGAATACCCCACACGGCTCACGCAAAACGGGTTCCGGCACGATGGCCGTCCTATGGCAAAGCCGTTGTTGCATCCTTGTTTGCGTAAGCCCTACCCCACCATGCGCTCACCCTTCGCCCCCGAACCTCCTTACACGCACGGTCAGGCCGACCGCACCGCCGTGCTGCTGTGCAACCTGGGCACGCCCGACGCGGCCACGGCGCCCGCCGTGCGGCGCTACCTGGCGCAGTTCCTGGGCGACCACCGCGTGGTGGAGATCCCGAAGCTGGCCTGGTGGCCCATCCTGCACGGCATCATCCTGCGCACGCGGCCCGCGCAGTCGGCTGCCAAATACACCAGCATCTGGATGCCCGAGGGCTCGCCGCTGGCGGTGTGGACGGCCAAGCAGGCCACGCTGCTGCGCGGCTGGCTGGGCGAGGCCGGGCACAACGTGCTGGTGCGCCACGCCATGCGCTACGGGCAGCCCTCCATCGCCAGCCAGCTCAACGCGCTCAAGGCCGAGGGCGCCACGCGCATCCTGGTGCTGCCCCTGTACCCGCAGTACTCGGGCACCACCACGGCCAGCGTGTTCGATGCCGTGTACGCCTGGGCCGCGCGCACGCGCCACGTGCCCGAACTGCGCTTCGTGAACCGCTACCACGACCACCCCGGCTACATCGACGCGCTGGCCCGCAGCATCGAAGCGCACTGGAAGCACCACGGCCAGCCCGACCAACTGGTGATGAGCTTCCACGGCGTGCCCGAGCGCACCCTGCGCCTGGGCGACCCCTACGCCTGCGAGGCGCGCAAGACCGGCCGCTTGCTGGCCGAGCGCCTGGGCCTGCGCGCGGAGCGCTTTCGCATCACCTTCCAGTCGCGCTTCGGCAAGGCGAAATGGATCGAGCCCTACACCCAGCCCACCGTGGAGGCGCTGGCCCGGGCCGGCACGCGGCGCGTGGACGTGGTCTGCCCCGGCTTCGCCAGCGACTGCCTGGAGACGCTGGAGGAGATCAACATGGAGGTGCGCGAAGCCTTCCTGCACGCGGGCGGCCAGGAGTTCCACTACATCCCCTGCCTGAACGACAGCAACGCCTGGATCACCGCGCTGTCGCGCATCGCGCAGCAGCACCTGGCCGGCTGGCCCACCGAAGCCCCTGGAGCCGCCGCGCTGGCCGATGCCAGGAGCCGCGCGCTGGCGGGCGGGGCGCCCGCCGGGCCGCAATGACTCCTTTTTTGATAGCTTCCAGCGCTTGACCAGCAAGCGCTGGAGGCCATTTTCATTCATACCCCGAATAAACTGCAGTGCGCCGCCAACGTATGCTCCATCCCTGGTCCGGCAAGGCATCGCGGGGAATTGCTGGACTGTGCATCCTGCTGGCCGCCAGCGGCCTATTCCTCGCGCCCCAGCCTGCCCGGGCCGATGCGCCTGAATCAACCATCGCATTCGTCGCGGTCACGGATGCCGACCTGGAAAGGTTCGGCACATTCCCCTTCGACAGAAAAATCCTCGCGCAGGTGGTGCACCGCGTTCGGGCCGCGCAAGCGCGCGCCATCGTTCTGAAATTCTTCTTCAACGAGGATCAGGCGTCAGACCATCTTCTGGCGGCTGAGGCCCAGGCCCTGCCGACCTATTTTCAAATGGGTCTGCATGGCGTGCGGGAGCGGCCCTCGGATGGCCGCCTGGAAGGAGTTGCGGAGCAGCCCAACAAGACGCTCCTGCCCTCTGCCGCTGGCACCGGCTTCGTCAACGAGCGCACCAGCCAGGGGGACAGAATCGAGCTGGAGGCCTATGCGGATGGCGTCCACGTCAAAAGCCTGAGCCTGCTGGGTGCCGAGCTGGCAAGCGGGCACCGCGCCGAAATCGGCAGCGGACAATTGCGCCTGGGCCAGCGGGCCTTCCCCATCGACCCAAAGGGAAGAGCCCTCTGCCCCTATGCCAAGGCAGCCATGCCGACGCCCATTTCCTTTTCCGGCATTCTGGATGCACAGTCGCCGCTCACGGAACGCTTGCGCGGCAAGGTCGTCGTCATCGGCTATCTTGCAAAAGACACGCCCAGAATATCCCTGGGACCCGGCCGGAGCATTCCCATCCATGAAGCCTACGTCAGGCAAGTGGCCTGCCTGTCCCAAGCACCCGCCAAAGAAGATTGAAGCATCGCCACCATCCCATGCCCGCCACCGCCCTCGCCCCCCACCAGCTGCGCCTGACCATCGATCCCGCCACGCTCGGCTTCGCCACCACCGCCGAGCTGCAGGACCAGCCCCTGCCCTGGATCGGCCAGGAGCGCGCCCTGGCGGCTGCGCAGTTCGGCCTGTCCATGCAGCAGCCGGACTACCACCTGTTTGTGCTGGGCGAGGTGGGCAGCGGGCGCGCCTCGCTGCTGCGCCAGGCCATGCACGCGGAGGCCGCGCGGCGCGCCGTGCCGCCGGACCTGTGCTACCTGCACAACTTCGACGCGCCCGAGCGCCCCCGCGCGCTGCGCCTGCCTGCGGGCCAGGGGCGCCAGTTGCGCCAAGGCATGGCCGACATGGCCAGGAGCCTGCAGGCCGATATCCCCCGGCGCCTGGCGGCCGCCGACTTCAAGGCCGCAGCAGAGCGCATCGAGCAGGCCTGGCAGGCGCAGGAGAACGAGGCCTTCGCGCAGCTGGACGCGTTCGCCGAGGCGCGCCAGTTCCGGCTGGCGCGCGAGAACGGGCAGATGGTGTTCACGCTCACCGGCCCGCAGGGGCAGCCGCTCACCGAAAGCGAGGCCCGCGCCCTGCCGCGCGAGCGCCGCGCCGCGGTCGAGCAGGCCGAGCAAGCGCTGCGCGCCGAGATCGCCCGCTTCCTGGAGGCCGCCCGCCCGCTGGAGCGCGCACGCGACGCCGCACTGGCCGCGCTGCGGCGCCAGACGGTCAAGCCGCTGGTGGAGCAGTTGCTGCACGGCATCCGCCAGGGCCTGCGCAAGCAGATCAAGGACGCCGTCAAGCTCGCGCAGTGGCTGGACCAGGTGGAGCATGCGGTGCTGGACCGCATCGACCTGTTCGAGCCCGCCGACGCCGACACGGACTCCGACGCGGAGGCCGACCGCAGGGATGCGCAGGACGAGCTGCTGGCCCGCTGCCAGGTGAACCTGGCGGTGGACAACGACGGCCGGCCCGCCGCGCCCGTGGTGGTGGAGGACAACCCCACGTCGCGCACGCTGTTCGGCAGCATCGAGCCGCACGGCCCCGACGACGGCATGGCCCCGGCCAGCCACCTGGGTGTGCACGCGGGCAGCCTGCTGCGGGCGCACGGCGGGTTCATCCTGCTGCACCTGCACGACCTTGCCGCCGAGGAGGGCCTGTGGCCACGCCTGCGCCGCTTCCTGCGCTGCGCGCGGCTGCAGATCGAGGAAGGCGGCGCGGGCGGCAGCAGCGGGGCCCACGGCGGTGGCGGCGGAACGGCACTGCAGCCCGAGGCCGTGGACGTGGATGTGAAGATCGTGCTCATCGGCTCGGTGGACGAGTACTACGCCCTGCAGGAGGCCGACCCCGACGCCGCGCGGCGCTTCCGCGCGAAGGTGGACTTCGCGGAACGCTTCGTGGCCACGCCCGCCACGCGGCAGGCCACCGCCGTCTTCGTGGCACACAGCTGCCAGAAGCGCGGCCTGCCCCACTTCACGGCCGCCGCCGTGGCCCGCCTGCTGGAGCAGACCCACCGCGAGGCCGACGACCAGGGCCGCCAAAGCGCCCTGTTCGCCCATACCGAGGCCCTGCTCATCGAGAGCGCGGCGCTGTGCCAGGCGCGCCCACCTCAAGATGCAGCGCGACTGGTGGCGGCGGACGACGTGGCCGCCGCCCTGCAGGCGCGCAGGCTGCGCCACAACTACCCCGAGCAGCAGCTGCACGAATCCATCCACGAAGGCGAGCGCCTCATCACCCTGCACGGCAGCGTGGCCGGCCAGGTCAACGCCATGACGCAGATCGACCTGGGCGACTACCGCTTCGGCTTTCCGGTGCGCATCACGGCGCGCAGCTTCGCGGGGCAGGAGGGGCTGCTCAACATCGAGCGCGAGGTGGACCTGTCCGGCCCCATCCACGACAAGGGCGTGCTCATCCTGCACGGCTACCTCACGGCGCTATTCAGCCACGTGGCGCCGCTGGCGCTCAACGCCTCCATCGTGTTCGAGCAGGAGTACAGCGGCGTGGAGGGCGATTCGGCCTCGTGCGCCGAGCTGTACGCGCTGCTGTCCAGCCTGTCGGGCCTGCCGCTCGCCCAGGGCATCGGGGTGACGGGCGCGCTCAACCAGCACGGCGAGGTGCTGCCCGTGGGCGGCATCAACGAGAAGATCGAGGGCTGGTTCCAGGCCTGCGCCGCCGCCGGGCTGGACGGCACGCACGGCGTGCTGATCCCGGCGCGCAACCAGCGCCACCTGATGCTCGACGCGAGCGTGCTGGAGGCCGTGGAGCGCGGTCTGTTCCATGTCTACACCATGGGGCATGTGAGCGAGGGGATTGCGCTGCTGACGGGGCAGGCGTCGGGGATGAGTCCCTCCGATGTGTTGCAGGCCCATACCGATGAGTTGGCCGGCGCAGAGGCCATGGTGGAAGACACGGTGCTGCAGCGCGCAGAGGTGACCCTGCGCGCCTACCGCCGCGCCTGCCAGAGTGCGGGGCACACGCGGCGTGGGCGAGGTGGCCCCCGGCGCGGCGGCTGAGGTACAAGACGCACCGCCTGGTGGCGCCAGGTGCAGATGGCTACTGCGCCCCCTGAGAAGTGTGTGAAACAGCCCCACTAGCCGAAGCAAGCCGGGCCCATTGAAAACCTGTCATGGGATGCATCAGGCCGCCACAAACACCCCGTGCAGCCCCAGCGGCAGCGCATACGGCAGCGTGGCCTGCGCCACCGGGCCGTCGGCCAGTGCGTCGGCAGCGAAACACGACAGCAAGGTTTTCTTCTGGGCGTAGTCCAGGGTGGTGCCGATCACCCAGCCGGGGCCGCGCCCGTCGGGCACCCAGACATGCTCCTCCACCAGCGCATGGGGGCTGTAGCAGTAGCGCTGCGACACCCCCTGTTTCCACGTTGGTGCAGGCAATGGCGCCCCACAGCGGCAAGCCGCCCTGGGTGCCGGTGGCATGGACGACGTGGCGGTGCCGCAGCCCCACCCGCCGGGGGTCGATGCGCGGGAACTCCGCCTCTACCCCCAGGCTGGTCTGGGTGGCCTTGCCGGTGCGCAGGTCCAGGCGGGCGACGGTCAACACCGGGCCTGCCGTGCCCGCCAGCCGGGCGCGCATCACCTCGCGCGTGTCGGTGAGGACGCCGGATGCGTCGGCGGCGCGCGCATAGTCGAGGTGGATCACCGTGCCGTTGGCGCCGCGCTCTTCCCAGGCATTGCCCAGGTGGAACAGAAAACCCACGGGCAGATGGAACAATTGCTGCTGCTTCCAGTCCTGCTTGCGCACCACGAGCACGCGCATGCCCAACTCCGGTCGCCACTGATAGGAATCCAGCACGCTTGCCCCCGCCGACCTGCGCCGGGCGTCATACACCAGCGGCGGCAGCAAGAACACCAGATGCCTGGTGGTGACCGCAAAGTCATGGACCATGGGCATGTCACTGAGGGGAAACACCTCGGCGCGCCGCAGGCCGCCATCGCGGCCGATCTCGTAGAGCAGCAACAGGCCGTGGTGGGCATCGACACCGAAGTTCCAGATCGTCCCGTCGGGCTCCACGCGGGGATGGGCTGAGAACGGCACGCCCGCCAAGTCCGCACGCCAAGTCTTGAGGCCCCGGGTCTCCAGCGTGCGGGGGTCCAGGCGCATTGCCGAGCCGCCCTCCCACAGAGCCAGCACGTCGTCGCCCACAGGCAGCATGCTGATGTTGGCGGCGTTCATGCTGTCGGGCACGCTGGGCGGCTCCCGGCCTGGGAACACTGTGCCAAAGCCCTCGGCCAGCCGACGGCCAGCCCGGACTTCGGCCAATCGCTTGGCGGTCACCACATAACGGCCCTGGTGGTGCACCGTACTGCCTTCGATCACAAAACGGTGCGCCATGCCATCGCCATCGAACCAGTGCTGGTTGCGCTCCCCGCCCAGGACGTGGCCCGCCGGGCCGACACGGTAGAGCGTGCCCGTCACGGCATCCGGAAAGCGCCCGCGCACCGAGGCCGCCGTCAGTGGAAAGTCTGCGGCAGCAGTGGCGAACGCAGGCTTCCAGGGCACCTGGGATGCTTCGAACTGGGCGTGCCAGCGGGCAGAAGACTCTTGCGCACGCGCCGCCAGAGGTGCCAGCAACGAACCACCGCCAGCGGCCATGAGCCGCAGCACAAGATCACGACGATTCATGGGCATGAAGACGCCTCCAAAGCGGTCAGCGTAGGCGGATGGTGATGCTGTTGTCGGCATCCAGCACCACGGCGGCCGCATCAAAGCCGGGCGGACCCATGCGACCCCGGGCATCGTTGGAGAAGCCATACCGCTCGATCGGCAAGCCCAGCAGGTTGGTGTCCAGTCGGGCGTTGCCGTTTTCATCGGCAAACGACTTGATTGCATAACGCCCGGCGGGCAAGCCGCTGAATACCAACTGGGCGGTTTCGTCGCGCATCTCGATCTTTTTCGATGCCACTGCCAAGTTGCTGGCCATGGCATCGGCCGAGTCGAAAACAGCCAGGTAGAGCGTCGCTGGCGCGGCAGGACCGTCGGTCACGGTAACGCGAAGGTCCACAGCGCTGGCCGCCAGGGGCAACCACGCCGCAGCGATGAACAGGACAGTGGCGTGTACCCGCTTCATAGAGATCTCCGTGTGGGGCTGCGTAGATGACTGGCAAGTGCGCTTCAGCATCGCCCCGCCGCTTTCAGCAAAGCGTTGCATTCCGGGCCCGCGCTGCGGCCACGCGCGGCGGGTGCCGTCGCCGGGCTGCCGCCGCTGGTTTTGCCAACGCTCATGGCAGTGCAGACGGCGTCGGAGTGTGGCGTCTGCCCAAAGCTCATGGCCTTCTGGAAGCCCGTGGCACCGTACAGATAGCAGCGGTAGCTCGCACCATCGCGGGTGTGGGCGGTGTAGTTGACGCGGCCACCCGTTTCTTCCTTGCGGTCGGTGATGCTGAACTGGCCGACGGGCCGCCCGATGGCCTGGGCCGTGCGCTGCTCCAGGCCCTCCTGGTCCAGGGTGGATGCGCATCCGGCGAGGAGCGCCAGGGCGGCAACGAGTAGTGCGCCGGATCGAAGATGGCTGTGAGATGTCATGGATGTCACCGGGCAAAGCAGTTGTCCGCAGGGATGGTGGCCACGCTGGCGGCGACGGCTGACAGCGTGGCCTGATTGCTCGGAATCTCGTCGCCCAGCAGGCACAGCAGGTTGCCGGGCCGCAGGGTCCAGATGGCGCCAAAACGCGGCCCGGTCACGGTGCGGAACTCGCCCCAATGCGCGTGCAGCGCCTGGTTGCCCTCGGACCGCGCAAAGCTCACCACGCCGAGCTTGGTCGGCCCCACCGCTTGCGGTGCGCCTGCGCAGGCGTTGCCGTTGAAGGTCTGCACGCCTTCGTAGTAGTCGAGCGTGGCCTCGCCCGTGATGCGCGCGCGCAGGGTCTTCTTGAACGACTGTGCGCCGGTCTTGACACAGCCTTTTTGCACCCAGTCGCCTTCCAGTTCGGTGATGGACACCGCCTGGGGGATGTCTACCGGGGGGTCACCATCGCCATCGTCATTGCCGCCACCTCCGCCACAGGCGCTCAAAGCCAGGGCGGCAGTGGCGGCCATGGCGATCAGGGCAGGGCGTGGCCCTTGGGAATATTCGGAAGATGGGGAAGGGACGGGCATGAAAAGGCTCCTTGGTCGGTGGGAAAACAAGCGAAAAACTCGCGGGCGAAATCGGGCAGGCAAGGCGACGCCCTGCATCCCCGCCAGGGGTTGCATGCGTTACGTGGTGTATGTGGAAATCAGGTCGGCTTGCGCGCGACGATGAAGGGGCGAATGTCCTTGCCGCGCCTGCCGTGCCGCTCAGTGCAGACGATCTGCAGGCCCTGCCGCTGCATGGCCGATTGCAGCCCTTGCTCGCTGAGGTTGAGCACGGCGGGGGTCTTGCCGATGGCGCGCATCAGCGGCACGGCGAGGTGGGGAATGAGCGGATTCATCTCGGCCAGGCAGGGCGTCTTGGTGATGAGCAGGCCGCCGGGCCGCAGGGCCTGCATCATCAGCTTCAGCACCTGATCCAGATCCGCCACCAGGTGCAGCACGTTGAACGCCAGCACCGCGTCGTACACGCCCTGCCCCCACCCCGGCGCGTCCGCATCGGCCACGGCAAAGCCCAGCCGCAGCGCCCCAGGCTGGGCCGCCAGCCGCTGTTGGGCGATGGCGATCATCCCGGCCGAGACATCCGTCGCCAGCATGCGCCCCGTGCAAGGCGCCAGGCGGATGGCCGTGCTGCCGGTGCCGCAGCCGATCTCCAGCACGTCGCCATGGGGGGGCAGCAGCGCCTGAACGCGCTGTAGCGTGGCCTCGTATCCCGCCTGGTCGGCAATCGGATCGGCAGCATATCGGGGCGCGATGCGGTCCCAGAAGCGGGCCTTGCGGGCCGAAAGTGCGCTCGCCCCGGTGTGCGGCAGAACTTCGGCGATGGAAGCGATGGTGGGCGTTGGCATGGGGTGCAGAGCCATCAGGTGGTGAGCGATACGGGGATACTACCCATGCAAAACTCCACCGGAAATTGCCGAAAATTGCAGCGCATATATACATTTACGCATGAACAACCTCGACTGGAACCAGCTCAAGGCGTTTCTGGAAACCGCAGAAACCGGCTCGCTCTCCGCCGCCGCCCGCAAGCTGGGCCTGACCCAGCCCACCCTGAGCCGCCAGGTGTCCGCCATCGAACAGCGCATGGGCGTGACCTTGTTCGAGCGGGTGGGCAAAGCCATGGCCCTCACCCCCACCGGGCTCGACCTGCTGGAACATGCCCGCGCCATGGGCGCAGCCGCCGAGGCCCTGGGCCTGGCCGCCACGGGCCGCTCAGAGGCGGTGGGGGGCGTGGTATCGGTCTCGGCCACCGAAGCGGTGGCAGCGCAGTTGCTCCCGCCACTGGTGCGACGACTGCGCGAACAGGAGCCCGGCATCGCCATCGAAGTGATCTCATCCAACGCCCTGAGCGACCTGCTGCGGCGCGAAGCCGACATTGCCATCCGCCACGTCAAGCCCACGCAACCCGACCTGATCGCCCGCCTGGTGCGAGAGACCCAGGCCAGCTTCTATGCGTCCACAGACTGGGTCGAGACCCACGGCCACCCGCGCACTGCGCAAGACGCGGCCCGCCTGCCCTTTGTGGGCTCCGACCGCTCAGGCCAGTTTCTCAGCTACCTGCGCCAGCACGGCCTGCCCCTGAGCGAAGACAACTTCAGTTGCTATGCAGACCACAACGTCGCCCACTGGGGCCTGGTGTGCCAGGGCATGGGCATCGGTGCCATGATGGATGACATCGCGCGCGGCACCCCCGGCATTGTCCGCGTGCTCGACGAAGTGCCGCCGGTGCGCTTCCCGATCTGGCTGGTTTCGCACCGCGAGCTGCGCACCTCGCGCCGCATCCGCGTGGTGTTCGAGGCCCTGGCGCAGGGCTTGTCGGAAGACGGCTGACAGATCCTTCGGGTAGCGCTCGCCGCGCGCGAACACGACGGCAGTTCAATTTATCATTTTGATAGCTGCCAGCGCTTACCCAGCAAGCTCTAGAGGCCATTTTTGATCACTATTTTTTATAGAACCCGCACGAGATCACCATCCCCTCCACCCCCACGGCCTGCACGTAGGCCGATTTGGTCATGGTCTCGCGGGTGAGCGGGTGCTGCCACTGGTAGTCCACCCAGCCCGCGCCGGGGTGCTGGCCCAGGCGCATGATCTCCTTGACGAAGTAGCGGCCCTGCACGTCCTTGACCACGTTGCCGTCCACGCCGATCACGCGCGGATTGCCGCCGTTGGCCACAATGGTGCCGCTGGCGTCGCACATGCCCAGGTACAGGTCGCGGTCCACGAAGGGGCCTTGCGGGTCGCTGATGGCCTGCTTGCCGCGCTCCACGCCGTGCGTGCGCACGTACTGCGCGCCCGCTTCGGCCATGGCGCGGGCCTGCTCGGCGTTGCCGAACTCGCGCGCGCCCAGGTGCCAGTCGCCCACGGCGCTGGCCAGGCGCTGCGCCTGGGACTGCAGGCTGCCGGCCGTGTGCGCCGCCGCCTCCACCAGCGCGCCGTTGCGCTGCGTGGTGTCGTCGATGTGAGCGATGGCGCGGTGGATCTCCTCCAGGCCCGTGCTCTGCTCCTGGCTGGCCTGCACGATCTCGCCCATGATGCGGGCCACGCGCTGCACGCCGTCCACCATGCCGCTCATGGCGCCGCCGGCCTGCTCGGCCAGGCGGTGGCCGGCCTCCACGCGCGCGGCGGATTCGTCGATGAGCTGCTTGATCTCGTGCGCGGCCGTGGCCGAGCGCTGCGCGAGCGCGCGCACCTCGCCCGCCACCACGGCGAAGCCCCGGCCCTGCTCGCCCGCGCGGGCGGCCTCGACGGCAGCGTTGAGCGCGAGGATGTTGGTCTGGAACGCGATGGAGTCGATCACGCCCGTGATGTCCACGATGCGGCGCGAGCTCTCGCGGATGCTGCCCATGGTCTGCACCACCTCGCCCACCACCTGGCCGCCCTGGCGCGCCGCGTCGGCGGCAGAGGCGACGAGTCCGTGCGCCTGGCGCGCGTGGTCGGCGTTCTGGCGCACGGTGGAGGTGAGCTGCTCCATCGACGCCGCCGTCTGCTGCAGCGCGCTGGCCTGCGATTCGGTGCGCTGCGACAGCGCCGTGTTGTCGCCCGCCACGAAGCCCGCCGTGGTGGCGATGGCCGTGGTGCCCACGCGCACGTCCACGGCCACGCGGAACATGCGCTCGCCCACCTCGGCCAGCAGGGCCTGCACCGGGCCGCCGTGCGCGGGCAGCGGCTCGCCCAGGTCGCCCTGCGCCAGCCGCTCGGCGCTGGCGTGCACCAGGCGCAGCTCGCCCGCCGCCCGCCGTGCGCCGCGCAGCGCCACGGCGGCGGCCAGCAATGCAGCGCCCAGGCCCAGGCCGCCCACCCAGGCGCGCAGCGCGGGCGACGGCCCGGCCAGCACGGCGCAGGCCAGGACCACGGCCACGGCGGCCAGGGCCACGGTACCGGCCTGGCCGGCGCGCGGTGGAAGGGGCAGCGGCTTGCTCATGGCCATTGCAGGTGCGAGGAGGCCCAGTAGGTCTTCAGGCCCGTGCCGCCCGCAGACCGCACCAGGGCGGGCTGGCTGGGGCCGGGCTCCTTCACGCCGTGGACAAGGAAGCGGTCCACCAGCGCGTAGTGCTCCGGCACGTTGAGCGCGGGCGCATGGCCGCAGCCGGGCACCTCCACCACCTGGGCCAGGCCGCGCGCGCCGGGGCCGCGCGTGAGCATCTCGACCGTGGTCTCGCGCAGCACCAGGTCGGAGTCCGCGCCGCGCAGGCACAACACGGGGATGTCCAGCGCGTCGTAGTGGTCCCAGATCAGGTAGTCGTTGGCGTGGTGCGTGAACTGCTGCACCATGGCCGGGTCGTAGTGCGGCGTCACGCGGCCGTCGGGCAGGCGGCGGGTGGAGGTCTCCGTGAGGCGCCGCCACTGCGCGTCGCTGAGCCAGCCGTAGGGCGCATACACCTGCCGGAAGAACGCCTCCAGCTCCTGCACGGTGTCGAACGCGGGCGGGTGGCCCGCATAGGCCTTGATGCGCTCCAGCGCGGCATCGGCCAGGCGGGGCGCGTTGTCGTTGAGCAGCAGGCTGCTGATGCGGCCCTTGAGCTGCGGCTCGAACAGCCCCGACGCGCACACCGTGCCGATGGCCCCGCCCATGGAGGTGCCCACCCAGTGCGCCTTCTCGATGCCGAGCTGGTCGAACAGGTCAGCCGCAATGCGCGCGTAGAACGAGAGGCGGTATTCGTCCCTGGGCGCGCGCGCCCACTGGCTCAGGCCCCGGCCGATGGTGTCCGGGCAGATCACGCGGTAGCGCGGCGCCAGGTGCTCGGCCAGTTCGTCCATGTCGCGCCCGGTGCGCGCCAGGCCGTGCCACGCGATGACCACCGGCGCGTCGCGCGCGCCCCACTCCAGGTAGTGGATTTCATAGCCGGCGCAGGTGGCGTAGCGCGAGGTGGGAGACATGATGGACTGCCTTTTGAACAACGGGAAAGAGGGTGGCGCGCGCTGCCCGCTATTTCATGAGCCGGCCATTGCTGCCAATGACCGTGACCTCGACGTAGCGCGAGCCGATGCGGTTGGTGGGGGAATAGCCGAGCGTGATGCCGCCCAGGTCGTAGCTCTGCAGCGACTCCAGCGCCTTGATCACCTTGGCGCGCGTGGGCGCGGGGCCGGCGCGGCGCAGCGCCTCCACGAGCACCTTGGCGCCCAGGAACTGCTCGAAGCTGGTGTAGTTGATCTCCGCGTCCGGCGCGTACTTCTTGAGCAGCGTCTGGTACTCGCGCACCACGGGCAGCAGCGGCCGGTAGGGGTACGGCACCACCTGGCTGATGCCCAGACCGTGCGCATTCTTGATGCCGGCGATCTTCACGATCTCGGCCGGGTCGACCACCGAGATGTTGTACAGCTGCGCGCCGCCGCCCTGCTCGCGGTACTGCTTGACGAAGGCTGCGGCGGGCTTGTTGATGGCGATCATGATGACGGCGTGCACGTCGGCTGCCGCGATGGCCTTGACCGCGTTCTCCACCTTGTCGGTGTTGCGCTCGTAGCCCGCCGACACCACCAGCTTGAGCTTGCGCTTGGCCAGCGCCGCCTCCACGCCCGCCAGGCCCGCCTTACCGAAGCCGTCGTCCTGGTACATCACGGCCATGCGGTTCATGCCCAGCGTGGTGAGCTGCTGCACCATGTGCTCGGCCTCGTCGGCGTAGCCCGCGCGCACGTGGAAGATCCAGGGGTTGAACGGCGTGCGCAGCGACTCGCCGCCGGTGTAGGGCGCCACCAGCGCGGCGCCGCCCTGCTCCAGCACGCCGTCAGCCAGCAACTGCGTGATGTTGGCCGTGCCCGCGAAGCCGTAGAGCGCCACCACCTCAGGCTTTGCCAGCAGCTCGCGCGTGAGGCGCACGGTCTCGGGCACCTTGTAGGCGTCGTCCACCACCTCCTGGCGGATGGTGGCGCCGTGCACGCCGCCCTGGGCGTTGACCCAGTCGAAGTAGATCTTCCCACCCAGCACCATCTGCTGGCCCGTCGAGGCCAGCACGCCCGACAGCGGCGCCACCTGCCCCACGACCAGCTCCGCCGCATGCGCGGCAGGCGCGGCCAGCGCCAGGGCTGCGCCCACCGCCGCCGCCATGCGGCGGCCCCATGTGTTCCAAGTCGTCATGTCCATCGTCCTTCACGCCAACAAAGCCATCCCCAGGCCGCATGCCCGTGCGGGCATGCGGCTTCCATTTCCGCCAATTCCTTCTGGTGCGTTCAGTCGGGAATCGAAATGGCCCCTGCCGTGATGGCGATGGCGTTGCCCGCGGCCGGCGTGGTGGCCAGCGGCGGCACGTTGGCGGCGGTTATGGCGGGCGCGCTGCCCGGCGTGCCGCCGCGCGGCACGGTGCGCACGACCTGGCTGGCCGGCAGGGCCTTGCCGCTGGCGAGATGGTCGTACACGGCGTCCAGCGCGTGGTTCAGATAGACGTGCAGCGGCACGTAGCGCGTGTCGTAGCCGGGCAGCACCGTGGGCAGGCCGATGAAGCTGTCGAAGTGCTGGGCGTTGGCCACTTCCACGTAGCTGAGCTTGCTGGATGCGCCTTCCACCTTCTTGTTCAGCGCGGCGTAGGGGCGCGAGGTGTGGCTCACGGGCAGCAGCGCATCGGCGCGGCCGTGCACGATGATGGCGGGCTTGCCGCGCAGGTTGCCGTTGCGGCGGGTTTCGTCCACGCCGGCCTGCAGCTTTTTGGCCGCCGCATCGGTACCGGTGACGAGGTTGCGCAGGCACAGCGCGCCGGCCAGGTTCCAGTCGGGCACGCCGGCTTCCGAGAATGACAGGAAGTCGCGCGCCGGACCCAGCTTGCCCAGGTTGTTGACCAGGTTGATGCCGCCGGCGGGCGGCACGCCGTTGCCCGTGGCGAACATGCCGGCCAGCGCCTCGGGCGCCAGCGTGGTGACCGCGCCGGTGGCCGCCGTGGCGGCGTAGCTGAAGCCGCAGAGATTGTCCCGGACACTGGTGCGCGAGAGGCCGTTGGCGAAGGTCACGGCCACGGCAGGCGCCACTTCGAAGGCCGCGAGCGAGGCATGCAGGTCGTTGGACTCGGGCTCCCAGCCGTAGGCGCGCAGCTTCTGCAGCGACTCCTCGGCCTGCGCGGCCGTGGTGGCGGCCGACAGCAGCCCGGCCGTCTTGAGCGCCGCGCAGCGGTTGGGCGCGATGGGCAGCGCCGCGCTGCCAAAGCCCACGGCGTAGGCCGCCGCGTACGGGCTGGCGCCGACGGAAGGCGCCAGCGATGCGCAGGACTGGTAGAGGTTGGCGTAGGTGGTGAAGTCCACCAGGGTCTTGCCCGTGACGGCCACGTCGGCGCTGCCGCGGCGCACCGTCACGCCGGGGTTGGCGGGCAGCTCGACCGCGGGCTCGGACACGGCCACGCCGCTGATGAGGCCCTGCGTGTCCTGCTCGGCCGCGGCGATGGCCGCGCCGCCGCCGTTGGAGATGCTGGACGCGATGACGATGGTGTTGCCCGGCGTCAGCGTCTTCAGGCGCTGGCCCGCCGCGTTGGTGTTGCCGTAGCGCTGGTTGAGCACGTAGTAGCCGAATTCGACGGCCTGCAGCGTGGTCGTGCCCCAGTCCTTCTCGGAGTTCTGCTGCGAATGCGCGTGCTTGAAGGCAAAGCGGTCGGGCGTGGCGGTGTTGAACGCCGCCAGCTCCTGCGCCGTGAGGCCCGCGTTGAAGGCCGCGTTCTTGCCCGCGGCGGCGGCACTGGCGCGCGTGCCGTCCATCAGCGGCACGGTGTCGTTCTGCAGGTCGTGCGGCGCACCGCCCGTGCCCTTGTCGGAATAGGCGACCGCGCAGCCCTTCTTGAGGCCCCACTCGCCCGTGGAGATCCCGCCGTACACGCCGCGCGATCCTGACGCCGTGGCGGTGATCATGCAGGGCTTTTGCGGGTTGAAGCTCGCGGGCACCTGCACCATCAGCGTGACGTTCTTGCGGCCCGTGCCGTCGTCGGCGAAGGCGATGTACTCGGTGCCCGCCACCTTGCCCTCGCCGGCCGTCACCTTGCCCTGCGCGTCCACGTTGGGGCCGTAGAGCAGGCCGTAGCCGCCCGCGGCCGTCATGTCGAGCATGGCGCGGTAGTTGGTGTGGATGGCGGTGCGGCGCAGCTCGGCCGCCGTGGGGTTCTTGGCGTCGGCATACGCGGGCGGCAGCGGCGCGGCCAGGCCGGTGGCGCCCAGGCCGGCGGTCAGCAGGTCGTTGCTGTTGCGGTCGTACGCGGTCTCGCTGATCGCGCCCAGGTAGGCGGGCTTGGTGTTCAAGGCCTCCGTACCGCCGTCGCCGCTGCCACCGCCACAGGCGGCCAGGACAGCGGCGGCCACGGCCGCGGGAACGAAGGGGCGGATGCGGGATGCGGTCTTCTTCTGCATGGTTCTTGTCTCCTGGTCTGTTTTCTTTTCTCGGGGGATGCAGCGCTGCCAACCGTCACTTGCGCGCTGCTGCCGCGCGCAAGCGCCCCACGACACCCGTGGGGAAGTAGTACACCGACAGGACGAACAGCACGCCCAGCCACAGCAGCCAGCGGTCGGGGCTGAGCAGGGCCGACAGCCAGGGCAGGCTGGACGCCGCTTCGCTGGCCAGGCGCAGCAGGTCCTGCAGGTAGCTTTGCGCCACCAGGAACAGCACCGCGCCGATGGCCGAGCCGTAGATCGTGCCCATGCCGCCGATCACGACGATGAGCAGGCAGTCCATCATGATTTCGAAGCTGAGCGAGGTGTCCGGCCCGTTGTAGCGCAGCCAGAGCGCGAGCATGGCCCCCGCCAGCGTGGCGAACAGCGCCGACAGCACGCTGGACGTGGTGCGGTACACCACCACGCGGTAGCCGATGGCCTCGGCGCGGAACTCGTTCTCCCGGATGGCCTGCAAAACCCGGCCGAAGGGCGAGTTCACGATGCGCAGCAGCGCCAGCACCAGCACCACGGCGGCGACGAACAGCAGGTAGTAGCACAGCAGCCGCCCGTCCAGCGAGACGCCCAGGAAGGGCTCTTCGGCGAACTCGAAGCTGGGCGACAGCAGCTCGGGCACCTTGAAGCTGAGGCCGTCCTCGCCGCCCGTGATGTCCGACAGCTGCGAGGCCAGCGTCTGGAACGCCGCCGCCACGGCCAGCGTGATCATGGCGAAGAAGATGGCCCGCACGCGCAGCGAGAACAGGCCCACCGCGAGCGAGAGCAGCAGCGACAGCAGCAGCGCCCCGGCGATGCCCACGGCCAGCGCCGTCCACGTCGGCCCCATGCGGCTGGTGGCAATCGCGATGCCATACGCACCGATGCCGAAGAACATGGTGTGCGCGAAGCTCACGATGCCGGTGTAGCCCAGCAGCAAATCGAAGCTGGCCACCAGCACGACGAAGATCAACACCTTGGCCGCCACCGACAGCGCCTTGACGCCGGGGAAGATGAAGGGCGCGAGCGCCAGGCCCACGAAGATGGCGATGAGGATGGCCGCCAGCACTTTGCTGCGCGGATAGTCGCCCGAAAGAAGACGGTTCAGCATGTTCATGTCTCCTTTCTTCAGCGGTTGGTGACCGGGTACAGGCCCTGGGGCCGCCACAGCAAGATGGCGACCATGAGCGCGATGTTGGAGAACAGCGCCACCTTGGGCGCCAGGAAGCCGGTGTAGTTGGCCATCAGCCCCACCAGCAGCGCGCCGATGAGCGCGCCGCCCGTGCTGCCCAGGCCGCCGATGATGATGACGATGAAGATCAGCACGTTGACCTGCGCGCCCATCTGCGGGATCACGCTCTGCTGGTACAGCCCCCACATCACGCCGCCCAGGCCCGCCAGGGCCGAGCCCACCACGAACACGCCCACGAACAGGCGGCGGATGCGGTAGCCCAGCGACTCGACCATCTCGCGGTCCTGCACGCCAGCGCGGATGAGCAGGCCCACCTTGGTGCGCGACAGCGTCCAGGCCAGCAGGCCGAACACCACCAGGCCCACGGCCACGGCGATAAGGCGGTATTTCTCGATGGCTGCGTCGCCCACCAGCAGCGAGCCGCGCATGCCCTCGGGCAGCGGCAGCGGGATCTGCTGCGGGCCCCAGATGACCTTGATCAGCTCCTCGCCGATGATCATGCCGCCCATGGTGATGAGGATTTGCTTGAGGTGCTGGCCGTACACGGGCCGCACGATGAAGCGTTCGAACGCCAGGCCCACGGCCCCGGCCACCAGCATGGCCACCACCATGGCGGGCAGCACGGCCAGCAGGTTGCGCCACAGGTCGGCGCTTTGCGTGTAGTCGCCCATGGCGCCAAGCACGCTGGTGGCCACGAAGGCGCCCAGGGCGATGAACACGCCGTGGCCGAAGTTGAGCACGTCCATCAGGCCGAACACCAGCGTGAGGCCCGAGGCGATGATGAAGACGATCATGCCCATGGCCAGACCCGCCACGGTGAGCGTGAGCCAGGTGCTGGGCGAGCCGATGAAGGGCAGCACGATGAGCGCGAGCAGCGGCACCAGCGCCAGGGGTTTCCAGTCGAAGTCGCGGGCGTTCATGCGCAGGTCTCTCGATTCACTACGGTATTGATAGCTGCCAGCGCTTGCCAGATAAGCGCCGGATGCCAAAAAGGCTTGAAGTTCTTCATAGCGCCAGACCCAGCAGCGATTGCTGCAATGCCTCGTCCTCGGCGAGCTCGGCCATGCTGCCCGCGTGCACCACCTGGCCGTTGTCCATCACGGCGACGGTGTCGCCCAGGCGCTTGGCGAAGTTGATGTTCTGCTCGACGAGCAGGATGGTCACGCCGCTCTTCTTGAGCTGGTCGAAGGCGTCGATCATGTTGTTGATGATGGCGGGCGCCAGGCCCTTGCTGGGCTCGTCCACGATGAGCAGCTCGCGCGGCTCGACGATGGCGCGGCTCACGGCCAGCATTTGCTTCTGGCCGCCGCTGAGCTTGCCGGCGGGGTGGTTCCAGAACTTCTCCACGGCCGGGAAGAGCTTGAAGATCCATTCGAGCCGTGCCGTGTCCATCTGGCCCGCGTTGCTGGCCTTGCGGGCGGCCAGCAGCATGTTCTCCTTGACGGTCAGGTCGGCGAAGATGCCCATGTTCTCGGGCACGTAGGCGATGTTCAGGCCCGCGATGGCCGGGGTGTTCAGGGCGGTGATGTCCTTGCCCCCGAAGTGGATCGTGCCCTGGGAGGCGTGCCACAAGCCCATGATGGTGCGCAGCGTGGTGGTCTTGCCCGCGCCGTTGCGGCCCAGCAGCATGGTGAGCTGGCCGCGGGGGACGGCAAGATGAACGCCGTGCAGGATGTGGTACGCGCCGATGTGCGTGTGCACGCCCTTGAGCTCCAGCAGATTCGTGCTCATGCGGCCTCCTTGCTGGATTCCTGAGTGATGCCCAGGTAGGCCTCCTGCACCACGGGCGAGGCGATGACCTCGGCGGGCGGGCCGTCGGCCACCAGGGTGCCGTTGGTCAGCACGATGATACGGTCGGCCAGCTCGCGCACCACGTCCATCTTGTGTTCCACCAGCAGGATGATCTTGGTCTTGTCCTTCTTCAGTTCGCGGATGAGGTTGAGGATGACGGGCGCCTCGTCGTGGCTCATGCCGGCCGTGGGCTCGTCGAACATGTAGACCTGCGGCTCCAGCGCCATCAGGAGCGCCACTTCGAGCTTGCGCTGGTCGCCGTGCGGCAGGCTGGCCACGGGGGTGTCGGCGCGGTCGGTCATGGCCACGGCCCGCAGGATCACGCGGGCGCGCAGGGTAAGCGCCTCGTGGTCGCTCCAGATGCTCCACAGGTTCAGGCCCCGCCGGTGCTTGCCTTCCTGCGTGGCCTGCACGGCCAGGCGCACGTTCTCCAGCACCGAGAGGTTGGGAAACAGGTTGGTGAGCTGGAAGGCCCGGCCCAGCCCGGCGTGCGTGCGCGCCGAGACGGACTGGCCCGTGAGGTCCTGCCCACCCAGCGTGACGGTGCCGCTGGTGGCCTTGAGCTGGCCCGAGATCAGGTTGAAGTAGGTGGTCTTGCCCGCGCCGTTGGGGCCCACGATGGCGGTCAGCGTGCCCGGCTCGAACGAACAGGTCACGGCGTTCACCGCCACGTGGCCGCCGAAGCGGATGGTCAAGTCCTTGGTGGCCAAGGTGCTCATGGGTTCGGGTTCTCTTTCTCTGTCAGGAAGCCGGGGGACGGGCCCCCGGCGTCGGTCATGGGCAGGTGCCGATCACGTAGTAGTTCGGACCCGTCTGCTTGAGCGTCTTGGTCACGAACACGTTCCACAGGCCCATGTTCTCATTGGAGCCGTTGGCATAGGCGTAGCCGCCCTGCTGGTAGGCGCGGCCGGCCTGGGTGTGGGCGTAGTTGGTGGCCGTGGTGCAGGTGGCCGTGCCACCGCCGCCGGAGGCCGCCAGCGTGGTGCCCGAGACGGCGGCGGAGGCTGCGCCCTCGGCGCCGCCCGCGTCGGCCGCGCGCACCGTCCAGCTGTAGGTGGTGGAGGCCGCCAGCGCGGAATCGGTGTAGCTCGTGCCCGAGACAGGCAGCGCGTTGGCCTTGTTGCCGTTGCGGTAGACGTTGTAGCTGGCCGCGCCGGAGACGGCGTTCCAGCCGATCACCATGCTGCTGGCCGTGGCGCCCGATGCGCTCACGCCCGTGGGCGCGGGCAGCGCGGCGGGGGGCGGGTCTTCGCCGCCGCCACCGTTGCCCGAACCGGCGCCCGAGACGATGCGGTCCACCATGGCCTTGATGGCGGTCATCTGGGGGCCGGCCTTCTTGGCGAAGTTGCTGCCGTACCAGCCCACCCAGTCCCAGCAGGCGTTGGGGTTGGGCAGCGAGCCGCTGGCGGCGGTGCTACGGTTGGTGTTGTCCACCTTGGCCTGCGGGAACAGCACGATGATGTTGTTGGTATCGGCCCAGCGGCTGTAGCCCGTGTTCTTCACGAACTTGTCGCTGATCTTGTCGGTGCTCTGCTGGCAGCCGTGCAGCGCCACGTGCAGCTTGCACTGCGTGCCGCTGGCGCAGCTTTGCGGCACGTAGAGCCAGCCGTTCGTGGCCATGCCGGGGTTGCCCGCGCTGTAGGCGGACTGGTCGAACTCCACGTAGTTGCTGGCGGCGGGCGCGTTGTTGCGCGCGTTCAGCGTGCCGTAGAACTTGGTGAGCGCGGCCTTGGCGCCGTCGTAGCCGCAGTTGCTGATGTAGGGCGACGAACTGCTGCTGCAGCTGTTGTTGCCCGTGCTGTCGAAGTCGGTGGGGAACACGTGGGCCGTGCTCGCGCGCTTGACGTACTCGATGTTGGTCGCGCCGTTGTTCTGGTATTGCGTGTTCAGCGCGTCCGTGAGGTTGGGGCCCACGGTGTAGTCGCTGGTGCCGCTGAAGATGTAGATCTTCTGGCTGGCGACGTTGGCCTTGTTGTCGATGGTGCCCGCGCTGCTGAAGCTGTTGAGGCTGTTCTGCATCGTGGTGAGCTGGCTGGCGCTGATGCTGGCGTTGTACATGCAGGCCGTGTAGTTGTTGTGGCCCGCGCACATGTAGGGCCCGGCCGCGAACACGCCCACGCCCATGAAGGTGGACGAGAACGCGTAGCCGAGCTGGTTGGCCATGAAGCCGCCGGCCGACAGGCCCGAGACGCTGATCTTGCCGGTGTCGATGTTGTACTGGGGCAGCGCGGGCGCGGCCAGCGCCGCACTGGAAGCAAAGGCGGCCGCCGCCGTGGCAGCCAGGATAAACCGAGGGAATGTCATGTGTCTTGTCTCCTTGAAATTTGGAAAAGCACTCTCCATCCCCCCGTGTCTCCGGGGGTTCCTCTTGGGTCCGTCACTGGAAAAAGAGGGGCGGCCGCCCCTGCGGGATGAACCCCGGCGCGGCTTGCGCGCCGGGCCTCGCCAACCGCTTACCGCTTGTTGGTAATCGGGATGTCCATTTCCTCGGGCTTGATCTCGCGGACCAGCTCGGGCACGCCCCAGGCGAAGGCGGGGTCGTTCTTGATCTTGAAGTGGAACATGCTCTGCATGGCCTGATGGTCTTCTTTGCGGAAGGTCATCTTGCCCTTGGGCGTGTCGAAGCTCATGCCTTCCATGGTGCTGATGAGCTTGTTGGTGTTGGTGTCGCCGGCGGTCTTGTTGAGCGCCGTCACGATGGCCATGGCCGCCGAGAAGCCGCCCGCGGTGAAGAAGTCCGGCGGCGCCTTGTACTCCTTGTAGTGCTGGGCCACCATGGCGTCGTTCGCGGCGTTCTTGGGAATGCCGAAGTAGTAGTACAGCGCGCCTTCCATGCCGGGGAAGCTCTTGTAGGCCACCATGGCGGGCAGGATGTTGCCGCCCGTGGCGAGCTTGATGCCGTAGCGCTTTTCCAGCTCCAGGTCGGCGATCTTGGGGAACGGCGTGGGAGCGCCGGACCAGCCCACCGACAGGTACTTGTTGCCCGGCTGGTCCTTGAGCTTGTCGATGATGCGCTGCAGGCCCGCCGTGAAGTCGGTGGTGCCCACGGGCAGGTATTCCTCGTGGACGATCTTGGCCTTCTTGGTGAAGCTCTTGGCGGCCTTCACGCCGTCGCGGCCGAAGGCGTTGTCATTGGCCAGCACGGCGATCACGTTGCCGGGCTGGTCCAGCGCGACCGCGTTGGCGGCGGCGTCCTGGCTGGAGTTGCGGCCCGTGCGGAAGATGTACTTGTTCCACTTGTCGCCGGTGATGCTGTCGGCCACGGCGGGCTCCACCAGCAGGATCTTCTTGTATTCCTCGGCCACGGGCAGCATGGCCAGCGCCACGGGCGAGGCCGTGGGGCCGACGGCGATGTCCACCTTTTCGTCGGCATAGGCGGCGGCCAGCGCGGCCTTGCCCACGTCGGGCTTGCCCTGGTCGTCCTTCTCCAGCACCACCAGCTTGCGCCCGGCCACGGTCATGGTGCCGCCGGTGGCGTAGTTCAGGCCCATGTGGAAGCCCACGATGGTCTGCTTGGCATAGGCCTCCAGCGGGCCGGTCTTGCTGGCGATGATGGCGATCTTGATGTCCTTGCCCTGGGCTTGCGCGAGGGGCGCGGCCAGCGCGGTGGCAGCCAAGGCGGCAAGGGCGATCAGTGAGCGGCGGTGCATGGCGATGTCTCCTGTTGTGATGCCTTCAGATAGTGCATGGTTCGTGCCAGCCCGCAAGCTGTTGATTTTCATGACACTTTTATTTACAACCAAATGTAGTGCCTGAAATTGAGACATTTCAAATGTCTTAATTTCAGACATTTGTCTGAATTTTATTCAGGGTTTTCCAGGCGTTCGTAGAGCGTTGCACGCGAAATGCCCAGCCGCCGCGCCGTGGCCAGCTTGTTGCCGCCATGGGCCTTGAGCGCCGCGGCGATGGCGCGGCGCTCCAACTCGGCCACCTGCTCGGCCAGGGGGCGCAGCAGGCGCGCCTCGTCGTCGGCGCCGTCGTCAGACGCCGCCACGGCGTCGCGCACCGGCGCGGCGGGCTCCACGCCGGTCTCGCGCAGCACGCGTTCGAGCTGCGCGGCGTCGATGGCCATCGAGTCGCTGCGCATCACGGCCTGCTCCAGCACGTTGCGCAGCTCGCGGATGTTGCCGCGCCAGGGCTGGCCCGCCAGCAGCGCCATGGCCTCGGGCAGCAGCTCGGGCGGCGCCGTGCCGTTGCGCAGCGCGAGGTCTTCGCCCAGCGCCTCGACCAGCGCGGGGATGTCGCCGCGCCGCGCGCGCAGCGGCGGCACGCGCACGGGCAGCACGTGCAGGCGGTAGAACAGGTCTTCGCGGAACCTGCCCTCGCGCACCAGCGCCGCCAGGTCGCGCGAGGTGGCGGCCAGGATGCGCACGTTGAACGGCACGAGCTTGTTGGAGCCCAGCGGCTCGATCTCGCCCTCCTGCAGCGCGCGCAGCAGCTTGGCCTGCAGGCTCTGCGGCATGTCGCCGATTTCGTCGAGGAACAGCGTGCCGCCGTCGGCCAGCTTGAACTTGCCGTCGCGGCCCTTGCGGTCGGCGCCGGTGTAGGCGCCGGGGGCCACGCCGAAGAACTCGGCCTCCAGCAGCGTGTCGGGCACGGCCGCGATGTTCACGCTCACGAAAGGGCCGGCGTTGCGGCTCGACGCGGCGTGGATGGCATGGGCCAGCAGTTCCTTGCCCGTGCCCGTCTCGCCCAGCAGCAGCACCGGGCTTTGCGACTGCGCCGCGCGCCGCGCCTGGCGCTTGACCTCGGCGGCGGCGGGGCTGGAGCCGATGAAGCTCGCGAAGGTGTACTTGGCGCGGCGCTCGCCGTCGCCCGCCACCAGCGAGCGGCTGCGCTGGCTGGCCAGTTCGCGGCGGGCGTCGTCCAGGTCGCGCTGCAGCAGCGCGAACTTGCTGATCAGCGGCTGCAGGGTGGTCTCGGGGTGGTCGAAGAACACCATGCCGATGGCCCCGATCACGCCGCCCGCCTCGTCGCGCAGCGGGATGCGGCTGACCACGAAGGTGCCTGCCTTGTTGGTGAGCAGGTCGATCAGCTCGGGCTGGCCGGTCTCCAGCACGCGGCGCATCTGGGTGTTGGGGATGACCTCCTCCACCATCCGGCCCACGAACTGGTTCACGGATGAGAAGCCCAGGTCGGGCAGGAAGCGCTGGTAGCCCTCGTTGACCCAGACGATGCGCCCGCTGCGGTCCACCAGGAACATGCCTTGGCTGACGCTGGAGAAAACCTGGAACATGGAGCGCGCCGCCAGTTCGAGGATGCCCTGGGCATCCAGCGGCAGTGCGGGGGCGTCGTCGGTGAGCAAAGGCATGCGCGGATGGTAGCGCGATGCCGGCCGCCCGCTCATGCGGACTATCGAAAAGATAGCTGCCAGCGCTTGACTGGCAAGCGCTGGAGGCCGATTTGGCTATGAATCCACTTTCAGCACGCGCTGCACGCGCACTTCCACCACGGCCGGCAGGGCCACGCCCTGGCCACCGAGGCTGGCGGCCTGGGGCGACTCGACCAGGAGGCAGGCCCGCCCCGTGCGGCGGCAATGGTCCTGCACGCGCCAGTACGCGTCGTGGCTGATACAGCCGGTCTGGCAGATCACCCACTCGGCGGCGGCCTGGGCCACGGCCTGATCGGCGGCCTGCTGCGCGGTGGGCAGCGATACGCTCGCGGCCCCCTGCCCCGGCGCCGCGACGCCCATGTGCCAGCGCATGCGCTCGCGCGTGAGCCGGCGCACCTGCTCGATCAACTCGGCGATGCGCCGCGCCATCTCCTTGCGGCGCGGCAGGCCGGGGGGCACGGCGGCGTCCTCCAGCGCCCACGCCTGCTGCGTGACCTGCCGCACGAGCCGCGCGCGCAGGCGCAGGTTCTCACGCTCCAGCCGCTCGGCGCGCGCCGTCTGCTCGGCCAGCGCCGCACTGCAGCGCTCTTGCACCTTGGCGAGCTGCCGGCACAGCGCCAGGTATTCCTGCATCAGGGAGGTCATATAAGCAACTCGCAAATAAGAACCATTCGCATTTTATGCTATGATGCCAGACTGCAAGCGATTCACCTGGTGGGGGAAAGGGCTCCAGGGGCATGTGCCTCGGGGCCCGCTTGCAAATGACAAGCGCCCATAACAGGCGCTTTTTTTTGGGTTTTCAGGGGCCTGGAAATGCCCGCGGCCTGCGAGACTGGCGCGCCCCAGGCCAGCGGACGCCGTGGAACGGGCTTCGCCCGGCCACTGGCGTCGTCCCCCTGCCCGAATTGCGCAGCAATTCGAGAGAAGGGGGAAGCGGCATAGCCGCTCAGGGGGTTGTCCCTTGATACAACGGCGCCCGCCGCGCAGCCCACCAGCGCACCGCGCGCGGCAGCACCAGCACGGCCAGCACGATGAGCACCAGGGTCAGCGACATGGGCCGCTGCAGGAAGATCCACCAGCTGCCCTCGCCCAGCGCCACGGCATTGCGCATCTGCGCCTCGGCCAGCGGCCCCAGGATCATGCCCACCACCACGGGCGCCGTCGGGAAGTCGAAGCGGCGCATCAACACGCCCAGCACGCCGATGGCGTAGAGCAGGAACAGATCGAACGCGCTCTGGCGCATGCCGTAGGCGCCCACGGTGGCGAAGATCAGGATGCCGGCGTAGAGCTGCGGGCGCGGCACCTTGAGCAGCTTGACCCACAGGCCCACCATGGGCAGGTTCAGCACCAGCAGCATGATGTTGCCGATGTACAGCGACGCGATCAGCGCCCACACCAGCGCCGCCGAGCTGCTGAACAGCTGCGGGCCGGGGTTGATGCCGTAGTTCTGGAACGCGCCCAGCAGCACCGCCGTGGTGTTGCTGGTGGGAATGCCCAGCGTCAGCAGCGGGATCAGCGCGGCCGTCACCGTGGCGTTGTTCGCGGCCTCGGGGCCGGCCACGCCCTCGATGGCGCCCTTGCCGCCGAACTCGGCCTTGTCATCGCCCTTGGCGAGCTTCTTCTCGGTGGCGTAGCTCAGGAAGGTGGGGATCTCGGTGCCCCCGGCCGGAATGCAGCCGAAGGGCGTGCCGATCAGCGTGCCGCGCAGCCAGGCGGGCCAGGAGCGCTTCCAGTCGCGGGTCGTCATGTGCACGCGGCTCATCCGGTTCTGCGTCTCGACCACGCGGCCCTCGTACATGGCGGCGTAGAGCACCTCGGCCACGGCGAACAGGCCCACGGCCACGAGCACGATGTCGATGCCGTCCAGCAGCTCCATCTGGCCCGCCGTGTAGCGCGCCGCGCCGGAGATCTGGTCCATGCCCACGCAGCCCAGCGCCAGGCCCAGGAACAGCGCCGTCATGCCGCGCAGCGCGCTCTGGCCCAGCACCGCGCTCACCGTGGTGAAGGCCAGCACCATCAGCATGAAGTACTCGGGCGGACCCAGCTTCACGGCGAACTCGGCCACCGTGGGCGCGAACAGCGTCACCACCACCGTGGCGATGGTGCCCGCCACGAAGGAGCCGATGGCGGCCGTGGCCAGCGCCGCGCCGGCGCGGCCGCTCTTGGCCATCTTGTTGCCCTCCATGGCCGTGACCATGCTCGCCGTCTCGCCCGGGGTGTTGAGCAGGATGGACGTGGTCGAGCCGCCGTACATGGCGCCGTAGTAGATGCCCGCGAAGAAGATCATCGAGGCCGTGACCTCGACCTTGGCGGTGATGGGCAGCAGCATGGCCACAGCCACGGCCGGCCCGATGCCGGGCAGCACGCCCACGGCCGTGCCCAGAGCGCAGCCCACCAGGGCCCACAGCAGGTTGGCGGGGGTGATGGCAGTGGCGAAGCCCGCCAGGAGTGCGTCAAAGATCTCCATTACAGCCACCCTGTGTCAGTGAGGCCCGGCAGGTTGATCGCCAGGAATTGCGTGAAGGCCCAGAACACGGGGGCGGAGATGAGCACGCCCGTCACCACGTCCTTGATCCAGGTGCCGACGCTGCCCGCCTGCGGCTGGCCGCTGGCGCGGCGCAGGCCCTGCACGGCCAGCACGTAGCAGATGGTGCAGCTGATGATGAAACCCACGGTGCCGATCAGCGCTGCATTCACCAGCAGGCCCGCCGACACCCAGACGAAGGAGCCGATGTCGGCCTTTGGGTGGCCGCCCGGGTCGGCCGCCTCACGAAAGCCGCCGGTGCGCGCCTCCCAGACCAGCCAGGCGCCGCACACGGCCAGTACCACGGCACACAGCCAGGGCAGGAAGTTGGGACCGACGCCGCCGTAGCCGGCCTCAGACGAAATCTGCAGCGCGCCAAAGGCCATGCCGGCAGCCACCAGCAGCACGCCCGCGCCGACGATGGTCTGCGCACGCGGCGAAGGCACGCAGTTCGGCGCCTCGTCGGCGCCAGCAAGAGAAGGATCGGACATGGCGACTCCTGAAAAAGAAAAACAGACCTCGGCCCGCAAAAACTGGCGCGGCCCAGGCGAGGGCAGCCGCGCAAGGGCCGCCCTGCCGCGCTGGCTGCGTCCCCCTGCCCGCAACGCACAGCGTTGCGAGAGCGGGGGGAAGCCGCAAAGCGGCTCAGGGGGGTGTGCCCGCTCTACACCATCCCCGACTTGACCATGGTGGCGCGCAGGCTGGCGAATTCAGCGTCCACGAACTCGGCGAACGGGTCGCCGGCCAGCCATGCGGGCGTCCAGTCGTTCTTCTGCAGCGCCTCGGCCCAGGCCTTGCTCTTGGTGGCCTTCTCGATCATGGCGATCAGCGCGTCGCGCTGGGCCTTGCTGATGCCCGGGGCGCCATAGACGCCGCGCCAGTTGCCGATCTCGACGTTGATGCCCTGCTCCTTGAGCGTGGGCACGTCGATGCCCTTGAGGCGCGTGCCCGAGGTCACGCCGATGGGCTTCATCTTGCCGGCGGTGATGTACTCGGCGAACTCGCTGAAGCCGCTGCCGCCCACGGTGACGTTGCCGCCCAGGATGGCCGCCGTCGCCTCGCCGCCCCCACGGAAGGCCACGTAGTTGATCTTGGCCGGGTCCACGCCCACTTCGCGCGCGATCATGGCCGCCGCGATGTGCTCGGTGGAGCCGCGCGAGCCGCCGCCCCACTTCACGCTGCCGGGATCCTTCTTGAGCTGCTCGACCACGTCCTTCATGGTCTTGAATGGCGAGTTGGAGGGCAGCACGAACACGTTGTACTCGCTGGTCAGGCGCGCCAGCGGCGTGACCTTGTCCAGGCCCACGGGCGGCTTGCCGGTGATGATGCCGCCGAGCATCACGGCGCCCATCACCATCATCGCGTTCGGGTCGCCCTTGCTGCCGTTGACGAACTGCGCCAGGCCGATGGCCCCTGCCGCGCCGCCCTTGTTGTCGTAGGTGACCGAGCTGGCCACGCCCGCATCCTGCAGGGCCTTGCCCAGTGCGCGGCCCGTGGTGTCCCAGCCGCCGCCCGGGTTGGCGGGAATCATCATCTTCACGGCTGCCGAGGCGTGGGCCACCTGGGGCAAGGCGCCCGCGGCGGCCAGGGCGGCCAGTGACTTGATAAAGGTATCGCGACGCATGCTGTCTCCTTCCAAAGTTGAGGTTTGCGTGCCGCCGATGATGCGCGCGCTGCCTGTCAAACGGCTGTCCTCGGACTCAGGGAAAACACCCATGCGGCGCGCCTCGCACCGCAGTGCTAAGGTGCAGCGCATGCAATTGCTTCTCGTGGAAGACGACCCCACCATGCAGGCCACCCTGCACCGCGCCCTGTCCCGCCGCGGCATGCAGGTGACGGCCGTGGGCGACGGCCGCTCCGCCCTGAGCCAGTGGGCCGCCCGCCAGCCGGATGCGGTGGTCCTGGACCTCACCCTGCCCGGCCTGGACGGCCTGCAGGTGCTGCAGCAGGCCCGTTCGCGCGGCCTGCGCACCCCCGTGCTGATCCTCACCGCGCGCGGCACCGTGGGCGACCGGGTGATGGGCCTGAACGCCGGCGCCGACGACTACCTGCCCAAGCCCTTCGACCTGGACGAACTCGAAGCGCGCCTGCGCGCCCTGGTGCGGCGCAGCGCCGACCCGGCCGCCGCACCGCCGGCCGCCAGCTCCGTGCAGATCGGCGCCATCCGCTACGACAAGGACAGCGGTGCGCTGTACCTGCAGGGCGAGGTCATGGAGCTGACGCCGCGCGAGCTCGCGCTCATGCACGCCCTGCTCGCCCAGCCGGGCCACGCCGTCGCCAAGGAAAGGCTGTACGAGCTGGTGTTTCCGGGGCAGCTCGACGTGCAGTACGAGGCCATCGAGGTCGTGGTCTACCGCCTGCGCAAGAAGCTGGCCGGCACCGGTCTCACCCTGATGACGCTGCGCGGGCTGGGCTACCTGCTGCGGGCGGACGCGGCATGATGAACAAGCGCCCCCACGCTCCCCGCTTCGCCTGGTCGCTGCCGCCCGCGGGGGTCGCTTTTCACCTTGGGGCGGCCCGGCGATGAAAACGCCCGCCGGCGACTACCGCCACCGCTCGCTGCGCCGGCGGCTGCTGCTGGGCATCCTGCTGCCCGTGGTGCTGTTCATCGGCTTCAACTCGTTCAGCCTGTACCGCCAGATGCTGGCCTCGCTCAACACCGCCTACGATCGCACCCTGCTCGCCTCGGCCAAGAGCATCAGCGAACAGCTGGACGTGACCGGCTACGACGACGCGGCGCACCTGCGCGCCATGGTGCCGTACTCGGCCCTCGAAGCCTTCGAAGCCGACAACCAGAGCCACATGTTCTACCGCGTCTCCACCCTGCAGGGCGACATGGTGTCGGGCTTCGAGGACCTGCCGTTCTGGCGCGGCCGCATCCCCGACCGGCCGCCCTACGCAGCGCTCGTGGACTTCTACGACGACCGCTTCCAGGGCCGCGACGTGCGCGTGGCCGTGCTGCTGCAGCCCGTGGCCAGCTCCGAGGGGCGCGGCATGGCCGTGATCCAGGTGGCCGAGACCCTGGAGGTGCGGGAGACCCTGGCCCTGCACATCCTGTGGAACACCGTGCTGCGCCAGGCCCTGCTGATCGCCGTGATCGCCTTCACCGTGGTGCTGGTGGTGCAGCGCGCCACCCGCCCCGTGCGCCAGCTCAGCCACCAGTTGCAGGCCCGGCGCGAGGGCGACCTGAGCCCCATCGCCGCGCCTTCGGCACCGCGCGAACTGCAGCCGCTCATCGACGCCACCAACGAGGTCATGCAGCGCCTGCGGCACCTGCTGGCACACCAGAAGCGCTTCGTGCGCGACGCGTCGCACCAGCTGCGCACGCCGCTGGCCGTGCTCAAGACCCAGGTGCAGTCGGCCCTGCGCGGCGACGTGGAGCCCCGGCAGGCACTGCACGAAATCAGCGACACCGTGGACCGCGCCACCCAGCTCGCCAACCAGATGCTGGCGCTGGCCAAGGTGGAGCAGCTGCGCCAGCAGAGCGCGCCGCCCGTGACCCGCCTGGACGAGGTGCTGCGCGCCGTGGCGCTGGAAATCTCGCCCCTGGTGGCCCAGCGCGACCTGGACTTCGGCATCCACACCGAGGCCGCCCCCGTGCAGGCGCACGAGTGGATGCTGCGCGAGCTCAGCCGCAACCTGCTGCACAACGCCGTGCGCCATGCGCCGCCGGGCAGCGAGCTCGCGGTGGACCTGCGCACCGACGGCCGCCACGTGGCGCTCACGGTCAGCGACCGCGGCACCGGCATCGACGACGAGCTGGCGGCCCGGCTGTTCCAGCCCTTCTCGGCGGGCGACGTGCGCACCGGCAGCGGCCTGGGCCTGGCCATCTGCCACGAGATCGTGCAGGCGCTGGGCGGCAGCATCGTGCTCACCAACCGCATGGCGGGCAGCCGGGTAGCGGGGCTGGATGCGGTCGTGCGCCTGCCGCTGTCCCCGCCATCGGCCGACAGTGCCGACGCCGCACAAGCTGCACAATTGCCGCCATGAACCACACGACGGAAGCGATGCGCCTGGACAAATGGCTCTGGTGCGCACGCTTTTACAAGACCCGCAGCCTCGCCACCGAAGAGATCGGCAAGGGCCGGGTCACGGTCAACGGCCAGTTGGCCAAGCCTGCGCGCGACGTGCGCTGCGGTGACACCGTGGCCTTGCGCCAGGGGCCGGTAGCGCGCACCGTGCTGGTCCGCGGCCTGAGCGGCGCGCGGGGGCCCGCTCCCGTGGCGCAGCTGCTGTACGAGGAAACGGCGGAGAGCATCGCCGCCCGCGAAAAAGCCGCCGAACTGCGGCGCCTGGCCCCCGAGCCCGCCGCAGCGTTGCAGCAAGGCCGCCCGACCAAGCGCGACCGCCGCGAGATCGACCGCGCAAATGCGCGGGGCGACCGTGCCGACGCACGGGGCTGGGGCGACCGCTGGAGCGCATCCATCGAAGAGTGAAGACGACGCCCGGCCAAGAAAAAAGCCCCAAGCGAATCAACGCTTGGGGCTTTGTCTTTTGGCGGAAACGGAGGGATTCGAACCCTCGATGAGGCTCTACACCCCATACTCCCTTAGCAGGGGAGCACCTTCGGCCACTCGGTCACGTTTCCAGCAACCCCGGCATTATGCCTCATTTCGGAGGCATTTCCGCGGAATCAGGCGGCTTCCTGGTCCAGTTCGAAGGCCTTGTGCAGCGCGCGCACGGCCAGCTCCACGTACTTCTCGTCGATGACGACGGAGGTCTTGATCTCGGACGTGGAGATCATCTGGATGTTGATGCCCTCCTCGCTCAGCGTGCGGAACATCTTGCTCGCCACGCCCACGTGGCTGCGCATGCCGATGCCGACGATGCTCACCTTACAGATCTTGGTGTCACCCACGACTTCTTGTGCGCCCAGGGCAGGCACCACTTTTTCCTTGAGCAGCTCGACGGTGCGAGCGTAGTCGTTGCGGTGCACGGTGAAGCTGAAGTCGGTCTTGCCGTCCTTGCTCACGTTCTGGATGATCACGTCCACCTCGATGTTGGCGTCGGCCACGGCGCCCAGGATCTGGTAGGCGATACCGGGCTTGTCGGGCACGCCCAGCACGGAGATCTTGGCTTCGTCGCGGTTGAAAGCGATGCCGGATACGACGGCTTGTTCCATTTTTTCGTCTTCCTCAAAAGTGATCAGCGTGCCGGAGCGGGCTTCTTCGTTGATGTCGATGTCCCAGGGCGTGAAGCTCGACAGCACGCGCATGGGGACCTTGTACTTGCCGGCGAATTCCACCGAACGGATCTGCAGCACCTTGCTGCCCAGGCTGGCCATTTCCAGCATTTCCTCGAAGCTCACCGTCTGCAGGCGGCGGGCCTCGGGCACCACGCGGGGGTCGGTGGTGTACACGCCGTCCACGTCGGTGTAGATCAGGCACTCGTCGGCCTTCATGGCCGCCGCCACGGCAACGGCCGAGGTGTCGGAGCCACCGCGGCCCAGCGTGGTGATGTTGCCTTCGTCGTCGATGCCCTGGAAGCCCGTCACGATCACCACCTTGCCATTGGCCAGATCGGCGCGCACGCGCTGGTCGTCGATGGATTCGATGCGGGCCTTGGTGTAGCTGCTGTCGGTGCGGATCGGCACCTGCCAGCCCGCATAGCTCACCGAGCCCATGCCTTCGGCCTGCAGCGCGATCGCCAGCAGGGCCGAGGAGGCCTGCTCGCCCGTGGCGGCCAGCATGTCGAGTTCGCGGTTGTAGGCCGCGGTGGCGCGGGCGGGAGCGAGTTCCTTGGCCAGCGCAAGCAGGCGGTTGGTCTCGCCGCTCATGGCGCTGGGCACCACCACCATCTGGTGGCCTGCGCGGGCCCACTTGGCCACGCGCTTGGCGACGTTGCGGATGCGCTCCGGGGAGCCCATCGAGGTGCCGCCGTATTTGTGAACGATCAATGCCATTGGATTTTTCAGGGGTGACGATGGGGGGGCAAAACCTGCTGATTGTACCAATCGAGTTCCGGCCCGGACCGCACGACAAAGCCGCGCCCCACCTTGATGTGGATGCGGTGGCCGCGCGTGGTGCAGGCCTGCAACTGGTCCAGCAGTTCCTGGAGCTGCACCGCGGCCGGCGTGGTGTGATGGGCGCTGCGCAGCCAGTGGCGCAGCACATTGGCCTGCCGCGCACGGCTCAGCTGCTGCAGCGCGCGGATCTGCGGCGGTTGCCCCACCAGCGCCAGGTCCTGCTGCGCGAGCTCCTCCAGCAGTTCGGCCGCCTGCGCCGCATGCGACGCCGAGCGCGCGAAAGTCTCCCGAAAGGCAGGGAACGCAGCCTCCAGCGCCGGCAGCAAGCGGGCGCGGATGCGGTTGCGGGTGTAGCGCTCGTCGACGTTGGTCGGGTCTTCCACCCAGGCCTGGCCCTGCGCCCGCAGCCAGCGGTGCACCTCGGCCCCCGGCACGCGCAGCAGGGGGCGGTGCCAGGCCACGCCGGCCCGCTCCCAGCGCGCGGGCATGGCCGCCAGCCCGGCCACGCCTGCGCCGCGTGACAAGGCCAGCAGCAGGGTCTCCGCCTGGTCATCCGCATGCTGCGCGAGCGCTATGGATTGGATAGCTACTGACGCTTGACTGGCAAATGCTACAGCCTCAAAAGCCTTGTATCTTGCCTGGCGCGCAGCATCCTCGGGGCTCTGGCCCGGGGCATGGCGCGCATCGAGGTGCCGCACCGTCAGCGGCACATCCAGGTCGCGGCACAGGGCGATGCAATGCTGCTCGAAACCGTCCGCCGCGGCCTGCAGGCCATGGTGCACGTGGATGGCCTGCACCTGCCCCGGCCAGCGCCGCGCGCAGGCCAGCAGCAGCGCGGTGGAATCGGCCCCGCCGCTCAGTCCCACGGCCAGGGGCAACGCGGGCGCGAAGGCCCGCATCGCGGCGTCGAAGGACTGGGGGCTCGTCATGGGCGCCGATTATCACGGCGCTCCTGCCCTTCACTCCTGCTCTTCAGGCAGACAGGCGCGGCGCAGCGTCGGCGGAGAGGCGGAAAGAGCCCACGACCTCGGACAGCCGCACCGACTGGTCTTTGAGGCTCTGCGCCGCCGCCGCGCTCTCCTCGACCAGCGCGGCGTTCTGCTGCGTCATCTGGTCCAGGTGCGAGACGGCCTGGCCGACCTCGGCGATGCTGGTGCTCTGCTCGTTCGTGGAGGCGGTGATCTCGGCCATGATGTCCGTCACGCGCTGCACGGACGTGACGATGTCGGTCATGGTGGTGCCGGCATCGTGCACCAGCCGCGAGCCGTTCTCGACCTGCTCCACCGAGGTGTTGATGAGCGTCTTGATCTCGCGCGCCGCCTCCGCGCTGCGCTGGGCCAGGCTGCGCACCTCGCCCGCCACCACGGCGAAGCCCCGGCCCTGCTCGCCCGCGCGGGCCGCCTCCACGGCGGCATTGAGCGCGAGGATGTTGGTCTGGAAGGCGATGCCATCGATCACGCCGATGATGTCGTTGATCTTGCGCGAGGCGGCGTTGATCTGGTCCATGGTGGTCACCACGTTGCCCACCACCGTGCCGCCGTGCTGGGCCACGCTGGAGGCCTGGGCCACGAGCTGGTTGGCCTGGCGCGCGGCATCGGCGTTGTGGCGCACGGTTTCGGTGAGCTGCTGCATCGACGCCGAGGTTTCCTGCAGGCTGGACGCCGTGAGTTCCGTGCGCCCGCTCAGGTCGTGGTTGCCGGTGGCGATCTCCTCGGCGGCCACGCGCACCGAGCTGCTGGCGTCGCGGATCTGCGCGAGCACGCCCGAGAGCTTGCCCGCGAAGCTGTTGAAGCTCTCCGCGATCTGCGCCAGCTCGTCCTGGCCCTGCGCGTCGATGCGGCGCGACAGGTCGCCGTCGCCCGCGCCGATCTCGTGCATGGCGTCGCGCACCTGCGTGAGCCGGCGCAGCCGCTGCGAGAGGATGCCCGCCAGCACCGCGAGCGCCACCAGCAGCACCACGATGCCCGCGCCCAGCGAGACCTGCAGCATGGTGGCGATGGCCTGCAGCGCCTCGCCCCGATCCAGCGCGATGGCCAGCAACCAGGGCGTGCCCGTGACCGGCGCCACGGTGAGCAGCATGGCGCGGCCCTGCAGGTCCACCGCCGTGAGGTCCGCGCGCTGGGCCATGGCGGCCAGCGCGGCGGCGGTGAGCGACGGGGCCACGTCGGTGGCGGGCTTGAGGGCCAGCTTCACGTCGGGGTGGGCAATGATGTTGCCGTCGGTGCCCACCAGGAAGGCGTAGCTCGACGGCGTGGGCTTGATCGTGGCCACGTTGGCCACCACGGCGGCCAGCGACACGTCGCCCGCCGCCACGGCCTTGACGCTGCCGCCGTCGCGCACCGCCTTGGCGAAGGTGACGACCAGGCCCGCGCCGCCGGCGTCCGGGTACGGGGCGGTCAGGACGGCCGCCTGGGCGCTGGCGGCCTGCTGGTACCAGGGGCGCGCGGTAGGGTCGTAGTCGGCGGGCAGGTTCTGCGCCGAGGAGAACACCGTGCGCTTGTCCGCGTAGCCGAAATAGGTGGTCAGGAAGTCGCCGGCCTTGGCCAGCATCAGCAGGGGCTTGGCGGCCTCGGCATCGTCCAGCGCGGCTGCGGACGATTCGATGATGGCGGCCTTGCCGCGCGCCCAGTCGCGCAGGGTCTCGATGTGGCTGTGCGCCAGCGCCTGCGACTGGGCTGCGAGGGAGGCATAGGCCTGCGCCCGGGCAGTGAGGTAGTTGGCCACCGTCAGCGCCAGCAGCCCCGCCACCAGACAACCGACCGACACCAGCAGGATCTGGCCCTTGAGCGTCTTCAGAAGCGACATGGAGTACCCCACGATCCACCCGCAGGGGTGGCTTGCGAGGCATGTTACATCCGGTATCACGGGCAGCGCCAGCGGGATTTGGCGCGGCTCCGGCGGCGCCTGCCGTTAAAACAACAACGGCCCCGCAGGGCCGTGGTCGTTGCCGCGCACCGGCAGGTCAGCGGCTGTCGGCCTTGGTGTCGCTGAAGCGGCCGTAGCTCTGCAGGCGCTCGTAGCGGCGCTCCAGCAGATCCTTGGCCTTGAGGTCCGCCACCTGGCGGAAGGCGTCGCCCAGGGCGCGCTTGAGGAAGGCCGCCATCTGCTTGTGGTCGCGGTGCGCGCCACCCACGGGCTCGCTCACGATCTTGTCTACCAGGCCCAGGGCCTTGAGGCGGTGGGCCGTGATGCCCAGGGCGTCGGCGGCCTCCTGGGCCTTTTCGCTGGTCTTCCAGAGGATGGAGGCGCAGCCCTCGGGGCTGATCACCGAATAGATGGCGTACTGCAGCATGACCACCTGGTCGGCCACGCTGATGGCCAGCGCGCCGCCGGAGCCGCCTTCGCCAATGATGGTGGTGATGATGGGCACTTCGAGCTGCGCCATCTCGAAAATGTTGCGGCCGATGGCCTCGGACTGGCCGCGCTCCTCGGCGTCGATGCCGGGGTAGGCGCCGGGCGTGTCCACGAAGGTGAACACGGGCAGCTTGAACTTCTCGGCCGTCTTCATCAGGCGCAGGGCCTTGCGGTAGCCCTCGGGCTTGCTCATGCCGAAGTTGCGCAGGGCGCGCTCCTTCGTGTCGCGGCCCTTCTGGTGCCCGATGACCATGCAGGAATGGCCGTTGAAGCGGGCCAGGCCGCCGACGATGGACTGGTCGTCCGCGTAGTGGCGGTCGCCGTGCAGCTCGATGAAGTCGGTGAAGATGTCGCGCACGTAGTCGAGCGTATAGGGGCGCTCGGGGTGGCGGGCGATCTTGGTGATCTGCCAGGGGCTCAGCTCGCTGTAGATGTCCTTGGTGAGCTGCTGGCTCTTCTTGCTGAGCTGGTCGATCTCTTCAGAGATGTCCACCGCGCTCTCGGTCTGCACGTAGCGCAGTTCTTCGATTTTGGATTCCAGCTCCGCGATGGGCTGCTCGAAATCCAGAAAGGTCTTTTTCGCCAACGTTTTTCTCCTTGGGTGAGGATCGCGCCTGTAGCGGCAGCGGCTACGGCGCGGTCACACATGGCGCGCTACTGTAACCGACTGGCCACGATTGTTTGCAATTCAATACGCCACGGGCTGCGGGTCGAGCGACCGCCAAATATACCAAGTCGCCACGCTGCACCAGGGCTTCCAGGCCTCGGCGACCTCGCGGGCATCGCTGCGGCTCACGGGGTCGCCCGAGAAGTAGTTGTGGCTGATGCCGGTGATCAACCCCGGGTCGTCCAGGGGCAATACGTTGGGGCGCATCAGGTAGAAGATCAGGAACATCTCGGCCGTCCACCGGCCGATGCCCCGGATGGCCACCAGCTCGGCGATGATGGCCTCGTCGTCCATGGCGGCCCAGTCCTTCACGTGCAGCTTGCCGCTCTCGAAGTGCATGGCCAGGTCCACGAGGTAGTCCACCTTGCGGGCCGAGAGGCCCGCGGCGCGCATGTCGTCCACCTTGAGCTTGAGCACGCTGGCGGGCTGCATGCTGCGCGGCAGCTGCTCGAAGCGCTCCCACACGGCCTGCGCGGCCTTCACCGAGACCTGCTGGCCCACGATGGAGCGCGCCAGGGTGACGAAGGCATCGCCCCGCGTCTGCAGGGCGGCGCCCTCGAACTGCGGGATCAGGCGCTTCATCACCCGGTCCTTCTTCATGAGGTGCTTGCAGGCATCGTCCCAGTAATCGGGCGTGGCGAGCTCGTGGACTATCTTTTTAGTAGCTGCCACCGCTTGCCCCATAAGCGCCAGAGGCTGATTTTGTCCATATTCCGGGCATCACTGGGCGGCTTCCCAGGTGGTACCCGCGGCGGAGTCCTTGAGCACGATGCCGCGCGCCAGCAGCGCGTTGCGGATGCGGTCGGCCTCGGCGAAGTCCCTGGCGGCCTTGGCGGCGGCGCGGGCCGCGATCTGGGCCTCGATGTCCCCGGCATCCACGCCGGCGCCCGCCTGCAGGAAGGCAGCGGGGTCGCCCTGCAGCAGGCCCAGGCAGCCGCCCAGCGCCTTCAAAAGCCCGGCCAGTTCGGCGCTGCGGGTCTTGTTCACCTCGCCCGCCAGGTCGAACAGCACGGCCACGGCCTCGGGCGTGCCGAAGTCCTCGTCCATGGCGGCCTTGAAGCGCGCGGCGTAGGGGCTGGACCAGTCGATGGCGGCGACGGGCGCTGGTGCCACGAGGCTGAGCGCCGTGTACAGGCGCTTCAGGGCCTGGCGGGCGTCGTCCAGGTGCGCATCGCTGTAGTTGAGCGCGCTGCGGTAGTGGGCGCGCACGATGAAGAAGCGCACCGTCTCGGCGTCGTAGCTCTGCAGCACGTCGCGGATGGTGAAGAAATTGCCCAGGCTCTTGGACATCTTCTCGTTGTCCACGCGCACGAAGCCGTTGTGCACCCAGAACTTCGCCAGGGGCTTGCCCGTGGCGCCTTCGCTCTGGGCGATCTCGTTCTCGTGGTGCGGGAACTGCAGGTCGGCACCGCCGCCGTGGATGTCGAAGGTCTCGCCCAGCGTGGCGCAGCTCATGGCCGAGCATTCGATGTGCCAGCCGGGGCGGCCCGTGCCGAAGGGGCTTTCCCACTTGGCCTCGGGCGGCTCCTCGGGCTTGGCGGACTTCCAGAGCACGAAGTCGAGCGGATCGTCCTTGCCCTCCAGAACGGCCACGCGCTCGCCGGCGCGCAGCTCGTCAAGCGACTTGCCCGAGAGCTTGCCGTAGCCGGGGAACTTGCGCACGGCGTAGTTCATGTCGCCGCTGCTGCCCTGGTAGGCCAGGCCCTTGTCCTGCAGCGTGCCGATGAGCGACAGCATCTGCGGCACGTATTCGGTGGCGCGCGGCTCCAGCGCGGGCGGCTCGATGCCCAGGGCGCCGATGTCCTGGTGCATGGCGGCGATCATCTCGTCGGTGAGCTGGCGGATGGTGATGCCGCGCTCCAGAGCGCGCTTGATGATCTTGTCGTCGATGTCGGTGATGTTGCGCACGTAGGTGACGCGCAGGCCGCTGGCCTTGAGCCAGCGCTGCACCACGTCGAAGGCCATCATCATCCGCGCATGGCCGATGTGGCACAGGTCGTAGATGGTCATCCCGCAGACGTACATGCGCACATGGCCGGGTTCGAGCGGGGAAAACTCCTCCAATGCACGCGACAGCGTGTTGTAGATGCGCAGACTCATGGGATTTTGGTAACGGGGAACTCGATGGGGGTGGGCAAAAGATGCCCCGTGGCGGGGCGGGCCCGGCGGGGGGCGCTCAGCGAAAACACCCGCGGCAACAGCGTACCGTCATGACGACCCCCTCAGCTACAATCCGCCGCAGTATAAGCCCCGGCCAGCACCTCGCCCGGCGCGCTCCCGCCCAACCCCTCCCTGAACGCCCATGAAGCCAGTCCGCCGCACCCTTCCACGACTTCTGCGCCTTGTGGCGCTGACCGCGCTTCTGGGCACGGGCGTGGCCCAGGCCGACGACTACGCCGAGATCACCCAGCTGCTGCGCACCGGCAAGCCCGCCGAGGCGCTGGCCAAGGCCGAGCAGCGCCTGGCGGTCGCGCCGCGCGACCCGCAGCTGCGCTTCCTGCGCGGGGTGGCGCAGGCGGATTCGGGCAAGCCGGCCGAGGCGATCGCCACCTTCACCAAGCTCACGGAAGAGTACCCGGAGCTGCCCGAGCCCTACAACAACCTGGCCGTGCTGTACGCCAACCAGAACCAGCTGGACAAGGCCCGCACCGCGCTCGAGATGGCCATCCGCACCAACCCGAGCTACGCCACGGCGCATGAGAACCTGGGCGACATCTACGCCAAGCTCGCCAGCCAGGCCTACAACAAGGCGCTGCAGCTCGATGCCGCCAACGCCAACTCGGTCAAGCCCAAGCTGGCGCTGATCCGCGAGCTGTTCTCGGCGGATGCCGCCGGCAAGGCGGGCCGCCCGGCGGCGGCCAGCCCGGCCCCGGCCGTGGCGGCCACGCCGCGGCCCGCGCCAGCCCCGACCCCTGTTGCGGCAGCGGCACCCGCGCCCGCATCCGCACCGATCCCAGCCCCCGCAGCCGCCAAGGCACCCGCCCCTGCCGTTGCCGCCGCGCCATCGCCCGCACCGGCCCCGGCGCCCGCAGCCAGCAGCGGCGACGCCGCCATCGAAGCCGTCACCTCGGCGGTGCAGGCCTGGGCCGCCGCCTGGGCCGCGAAGGACATGACGGCCTACCTGGGCGCCTACGACAAGTCGTTCGACCCGCCCGGCCGCCAGACCCGGGCCGCCTGGGAGAAGGAGCGCGAGGCGCGCATCGTCGGCAAGTCCAGGATCAGCGTGCAGCTCTCTGACCTCAGCGTCTCCGTCAGCGGTGACAAGGCGACGGCGCGCTTTCGCCAGGCCTACAGCGCCGACGCCCTGAACGTCGCCAGCCGCAAGACCCTGGAGCTGGTGAACAGCGACGGCCGCTGGACCATCGTCCGCGAATCCACGGGCGGTTGAGGGTGATGTCCGGCGCGGCGCCCGCGCCCGCCGCGCGGGCGTTTCTCATTGGGCTGGTGGTGGCTGCCTTGCTGGCACCCGCGCAGGCCCAAGTTCGCAAGGCGCGCCGCACAGCCTCCGCCCCCCCGCCAACGCAAGCCCCCGAGCTGCGCGATGGCCAGGCGGAAAAGCGCCTCCTGGCGGTCTACAAGCTGATCGGCGAGGGCCGCCACCGCGAAGCCCTGGCGCAGGCCGAAAGCCTGGCCCGCGACTACCCCAACTTCCAGCTCGCGCAGCTCGCCGTGGGCGACCTGCTGATGGCGCGCACGCGGCCCATCCGCCGCATGGGCGACGTGCCCGAGCCGGACTCGGCCCACAGCCTCCAGGCCGCCGCCACGCTCGACGAGCTGCGCAACGAATCGCGCCAGCGCGTGGATGCCCAGCGCAGCCGCCCGCCGGCGCAGAGCGTGCCGGCCCAGTTCCTGGAGCTGTCGCCCCGCTCGCGCCACGCGATCGCGGTGGATGCCTCGCGCTCGCGCCTGTACCTGTTCGAGAACACCGGCAAGGGCCTGCAGCTGATCGCCGACTACTACGCCTCGGTGGGCAAGCTGGGCATCGAGAAGGCCCTGGAGGGCGACCAGCGCACCCCGCTGGGCGTGTACTTCATCACCAGCCGGCTGGACCCGACGACGCTCAAGGACTTCTACGGCGCGGGCGCCCTGCCCATCAACTACCCCAACCCGCTGGACCAGAGCCGGGGCAAGACCGGCAGCGGCATCTGGCTGCACGGCACGCCGCCCGACCAGTTCGCCCGCGCGCCCCTGGCCACCGACGGCTGCGTGGCACTGGCCAACCCGGACCTCGAACGCATCCTGCGCACGGTGGAGCCCCGCTCCACCCCCGTGGTGATCGCGCGCCAGCTGCAGTGGGTGGCGCCCCACAGTGTGAGCGCCGAGCGCAAGTCGTTCGACGCGGTGCTCAACGCCTGGCGCAGCGCCAAGTCCCAGGGGGACATGCAGCGGCTGCTGGGCTTCTACGCGCCCGACTTCCAGGGCTACCGCAAGAAGCCGCTGGACGAATGGGCCAAGGTGCTGCAGGCCGAGGCCCGCGCGCTCAAGGGGCGGGAACTCCAGCTCAAGGACAAGTCTTACCTGCGCTGGACGGATTCCTCCGACACCATGGTGGTAACGTTCGGCGAAGTCGCCGAAGGCGCCCGCACAGGCCCCGTCAAGCGCCAGTACTGGGCGCGGCGGGGCCAGCAATGGCAGATATTTTTCGAAGGAGTGATTGGATGATTTCCAGAAGAAATTCGACCCTGGCGCTTGCCGGGATTGCGCTGGCAGCTACATTTTCAGTAGCAAGTGCACAAGACGCAACCCCCAAGGTCAAGCTGGCCACCTCGCTGGGCGACATCGTCGTGCAGCTCGACCCGGCCAAGGCGCCCAAGACGGTCGAGAACTTCCTGGCCTACGTGAAGGACAAGCACTACGACGGCACGGTGTTCCACCGCGTGATCGACGGCTTCATGATCCAGGGCGGCGGCTTCACGGCCGACATGGTGCAAAAGCCCACCAAGGCGCCCATCCCGCTGGAGGCGAACAACGGCCTCAAGAACGACACCTACACCATCGCCATGGCGCGCACGGGCAACCCCAACTCGGCCACGTCGCAGTTCTTCATCAACGTGAAGGACAACGCCATGCTCAACGCGCCCCAGCCCGACGGCCACGGCTACGCCGTGTTCGGCAAGGTGGTGGAAGGCACGGCCGTGGTGGACAAGATCAAGGCCGTGGCCACCGGCAACAAGGGGCCGCACCAGAACGTGCCCACCACCCCCGTCACCATCAACTCCGCCACCCTGGTCAAGTAAACACAAGGACAGACCCATGAGCACCAACCCCCAAGTCGAACTGCACATCGCCGACCACGGCGTCATCACCCTCGAACTCGACGCCGCCAAGGCGCCCAAGTCGGTGGAGAACTTCCTGGCCTACGTGAAGAAGGGCCACTACGACAACACCATCTTCCACCGCGTGATCCCCGGCTTCATGATCCAGGGCGGCGGCTTCGAGCCCGGCATGCAGCAAAAGGGCACCGACGCCCCCATCGAGAACGAGGCCAACAACGGCCTGAAGAACGCCAACTACACCGTGGCCATGGCCCGCACCAGCGATCCGCACTCGGCCACCGCGCAGTTCTTCATCAACGTGGCGGACAACGGTTTCCTGAACCACACCGCCCCCTCGGCCCAGGGCTGGGGCTACGCCGTGTTCGGCAAGGTCGTGTCGGGCACCGACGTGGTGGACAAGATCAAGGGCGTGAAGACGGGCCGCAAGGGCTTCCACGACGACGTGCCCAAGGACGACGTGATCATCGAAAAAGCGGTCGCCCTGTAAAGCGCCCCATGGCCGCGACCGTGCCCCGGTTCGAGGAGCTTGCCGCTCCCCCGCACTGGCGCACGGTCGATTTCATTTCGGACCTGCACCTGCAGGCCGGCGAGCCCGCCACCGTGGCGGCGTTCGCGCATTACCTCGCCACCACGCCAGCCGACGCGCTGTTCATCCTGGGCGACCTGTTCGAGGTGTGGGTGGGCGACGACGCGATCCAGGAGCCCGGCAGCTTCGAGGCCGAGGCCTGCACCGCCCTGCGGGCCGCGGCGCGGCGCCTGCCGGTGTACTTCATGCACGGCAACCGCGACTTCCTCGCGGGCCCGGCGTTCCTCGTGCACTGCGGCATCACGGGCCTGGCCGATCCCACGGTGCTGGCCTTCGGCGGCCAGCGCTATGTGCTGAGCCACGGGGACCTGCTGTGCCTGGACGATGTGGAGTACCAGCGCTTCCGCGTCGAGGCACGCAGCGCCGCGTGGCAGCAGCGCTTTCTGTCCCAGCCCCTGTCAACCCGCCGCGTGCAGGCGCGCGGCATCCGCCAGGAGAGCGAGGCGAAGAAGCAGTCCGGCATGCCCTATGCCGACGTGGACGGCCGTGAGGCCGTGCAGTGGCTGCAGGCCGCGCAGGCCCGCACCCTGATCCACGGCCACACCCACCGCCCCGCCAGCCACATGCTCGCACCCGGCCTGCAGCGCGTGGTGCTCAGCGACTGGGACGCCGCCGCTCGCCCCCCGCGCGCTGAAGTGCTGCGGCTTTCTATCGCCCAGGGCTTGGAACGGCTCCCCCTCGCCACCATGTAGGCCCGATGGCCTTGCTGCACAAACTCTGGCGCCGCGTGCGCGCCACCGTGGCCCCGGTGCCCGACATCTCCGCCGCGCTGTGGCTCGAAACGCTGGCGCGCTACCCCTTTCTCGCGGCGCTGCCGCTGCACGACCAGGCCAAGCTGCGCGCGCTCAGCGCCCTCTTCCTGCACCGCAAGCGCTTCCACGGGGCGCACGGCCTGGTGGTGACGGACGCGATGGCCATCGACATCGCGGCCCAGGCCTGCCTGCCGCTGCTGCACTGGGGCGACGCCGCCAAGGCGCTCGCCTGGTACGACGACTTCGTCACCATCGTGCTGCACCCCGGCGAGGCCGTGGCGCGGCGGCAGACCGTCGATGCAGCCGGCGTGGTGCACGAGCACACTCAGGTGCTGCTCGGCGAGGCCATGGAGCGCGGCCCGGTCATGCTGAGCTGGGAGCACGTGGCCAACGCCCTGGACAACACCGCGCGCGGCCACAACGTGGTGGTGCACGAGTTCGTGCACAAGCTGGACATGAAGAACGGCGAGCCCAACGGCTGCCCGCCCCTGCCCGCAGGCTTCATGGGAGCACGCACCGGCCGCGCGGCGTACGAGGCCTGGTGGAATGCCTGGGAGCCCGCCTACCAGGACTTCCGCGAGGCCGTCATCCGGGCCGACCGCTTCGGCGCCGAGCGGCCCTGGCTGGATGCCTACGGCGCCACCTCGCCCTCCGAGTTCTTCGCCGTGGCTTGCGAGGCGTATTTCGTGAACCGGGCAAGGTTCGAGCAGGAGTTTCCGGCGCTGATGCCGGTGCTCGATGCGTTCTTCAGGCCGCCGGGGCGAGCAGCCTGAACCCGCTCAGAGCCCCAGGGCGGACCGTGCTGCCCGGGCCACGGCCTGCGCATCCACGCCGAAGAACCGGCGCAGCGCCGCGCGCGTGTCGCTACGGCCGAACCCGTCCGTGCCCAGCGTGACGAAGCGGCGCCCCTGCGGCACGAAGGCGCGCACCGTCTCGGGCACCGCGCGCACGTAGTCCGTCGCGGCGACCACCGGCCCGCGCGTGGCCGCCAGCTGCTGCGTGAGCCAGGGCACGCCGGGCTGGGCCTCGCCCGCCAGCGCGCGCTGCTCGCAGGCCACGCCGTCGCGCGCCAGCTCGCTCCAGCTCGTCACGCTGAGCACGGTGGCGGCGATGCCTTCGGCGGCCAGCAGTTCGGCAGCCTTCACCACCTCGGTGAGGATGGCGCCGGAGCCCAGCAGGGTGACGTGCTTTTCAGATGAAATCTGCCTCTCGCGCCCATCTGGCATGCGCGAGCAGCTATCGAACAAATAGCATCCGCGCAGCACGCCCTCGGCCGCGCCCTCGGGCAGGTCGGGCTGGGCGTAGTTCTCGTTCATCAGCGTGACGTAGTAGAAGACGTCGCGCTGCTCGGCCACCATCTCGCGCATCCCCGCATCGATGATGACGGCCATCTCCCCCGCGTAGGCCGGGTCGTAGGCCTTGCAGTTGGGGATGGTGGCGGCCACGAGGTGGCTGCTGCCGTCCTGGTGCTGCAGTCCCTCGCCGCCCAGCGTGGTGCGGCCCGAGGTCGCGCCCAGCAGGAAGCCCCGCGCGCGCTGGTCGGCGGCGGCCCAGATGGCGTCGCCCACGCGCTGGAAGCCGAACATGGAGTAGTAGATGTAGAACGGCAGCATGGCCAGGCCGTGCACGCTGTAGCTCGTCGCCGCCGCCGTCCAGCTCGCGATGGCGCCGGCCTCGCTGATGCCCTCTTCGAGGATCTGGCCGTCCAGCGCCTCGCGGTACGAGAGCACCGAGCCGATGTCCTCCGGCGCGTAGCGCTGGCCCACGCTGCTGTAGATGCCGACCTGCTTGAACAGGTTGGCCATGCCGAAGGTGCGCGCTTCGTCGGCCACGATGGGCACGATGCGCGGGCCCAGCGTGGCGTCCTTCAGCAGCGTGCCCAGCATGCGCACGAAGGCCATGGTGGTGCTCATCTCCTTGCCATCCGCCGCCAGCGCGAACTGCGCGTAGCTCGCCAGCGGCGGCACGGGCAGCGCGTCGCACGCCGTCTCGCGCCGGGGCAGGTAGCCCCCGAGCTGCTGGCGGTGGCTGCGCAGGTACTGCATTTCGGGGCTGTCGTCGGCGGGCTTGTAGAAGGCCAGGCCCGTGGCCTGCGCGTCGCTCAAAGGCAGGTTGAAGCGGTTGCGGAATTCGATCAGGTCCGCGTCGTCCAGCTTCTTCTGGCTGTGCGTGGTCATCTTGCCCTGGCCCGCCGTGCCCATGCCGTAGCCCTTCTTGGTGTGGGCCAGGATGACGGTGGGCTGGCCCCGGTGGGCGGCGGCTGCGGCGTAGGCTGCGTGGATCTTCACGAGGTCGTGGCCGCCGCGCTTCAAGCGGTCGATCTGCTCGTCCGTCATGCCCTGGGCGAGCGCGGCCAGTTCGGGGTTCTGGCCGAAGAAGTTGTCGCGGTTGAAGCGGCCGTCCTTGGCGGCGAAGGTCTGCATCTGGCCGTCCACCGTGCCTTCGAGCGTGCGCACCAGCGCGCCCGTGAGGTCGCGGGCGAACAGGCCGTCCCAGTCGCTGCCCCAGACGAGCTTGACCACGTTCCAGCCCGCGCCGGCGAACAGGCGCTCCAGCTCGTCGATGATGCGGCCGTTGCCGCGCACCGGGCCGTCCAGGCGCTGCAGGTTGCAGTTGACGACCCAGACGAGGTTGTCCAGCCCCTCGCGCGCGGCCAGGGTCAGCGCACTCATGGACTCGGGCTCGTCCATCTCGCCATCGCCGAACACGCCCCACACCTTGCGCCCCGTGCAGTCCAGCAGGTTGCGGTGCGTGAGGTAGCGCATGAAGCGCGCGTGGTAGATGCTGCTGATGGGACCGATGCCCATCGAGCCTGTGGGGAACTGCCAGAAGTCCGGCATCAGCCACGGGTGCGGGTAGCTGGAGAGGCCCTGCGCGCCCGCCTCGGGCGCGGTGATCTCCTGGCGGTAGTGCATCAGGTCCTGCTCGGCGAGCCGCCCTTCGAGGTAGGCGCGCGCATACACGCCGGGCGCGCTGTGCGGCTGGAAGAACACGAGGTCGCCCCGGTGCTGCCCCGCGCCCAGGCCTTCGCGGGCGCGGAAGAAGTGGTTGAAGCCGCTCTCGAACAGATCTGCCGCGCTGGCGTAGCTGGCGATGTGGCCGCCCAGTTCGCCATAGGCTTGGTTGGCCCGCACCACCATGGCCAGCGCGTTCCAGCGCACGATGGAGGCCACGCGCTCCTCGATGGCCAGATCGCCGGGGAACACGGGCTGGTTCTGCACCGCCACCGTGTTCACATAGGGCGTGTTCAGGTCGGGCTGCCAGCCGATGCGCTGCGCGCGCGCCAGGCGCACCAGTTCCTGCAGCATGTGACGGGCCCGCGCCGGCCCCTCGGTCGCCACCAGCGCCAGGAAGGCGTCGCGCCACTCGGCGGTTTCGGCGGGGTCGGCGTCGTCCTGCAGGGCGCCGGGCGCCTGCAGCAATTGGTGGGGTGTGAGGGCGTTCATGACAGGCACTTTAGCCAGTCCTGCTCCGAATGAGTTGCCGTTTTGCGCCTGCTTCATTAGATCGACAGCATTTTATGCCTCTATATCTATAAACTGCAGCACATGAAACTGGACACCCTGGATTTGCGCATTCTGGCCGAGCTGCAGGCCGACGGCTCGCTCTCCAACGTGGAGCTCGCGCGGCGCGTGCACCTCTCGCCCTCGCCCTGCCTGGCCCGCGTGAAGGCGCTGGAGGCGGCGGGCGTCATTAGCCGCTACGTGGCCCTGGCCAATGCCTCGGCGCTGGGACTGGGGCTCAACGTGTTCATCAACATCAGCCTCAAGACGCAAAGCAAGGAGAGCCTGGCCGACTTCGAGCGCCGCATCGCCGAGCACGACGAGGTGATGGAGTGCTACCTGATGAGCGGCGACGCCGACTACCTGATCCGCGTGGCGCTGCCGCACATCGCGGCGCTGGAGCGCTTCATCCTGGACCAGCTCACGCCGATCCCGGGCATCGAGAAGATCCGGTCGAGCTTCGCGCTCAAGCAGGTGCGCTACAAGACGGCGCTGCCCCTGCCCGCGGGGGCCTCGGCAGCCGCGCACCATCGCAAAGAGGAATAATTCGCATTTGCAGCCTAAAATGGCCTGAATTCCCCCGAGCCCCTCATGACCCCCACCGCCCTGCGCCGCTGGTCGTGGACCCACAAGTGGTCCAGCCTGGTGTGCACCCTCTTCATGCTGCTGCTGTGCCTCACCGGCCTGCCGCTGATCTTCCACCACGAAATCGGCCACCTGCTGGGCACCGAGGTCGAAGCGCCGCCCATGCCGGCCGGCACGCCGCGCGCCAGCCTCGACCAGGTGCTGGCCACCGCGCAGGCCCTGCACCCGGACCGCGTGGTGCAGTTCGCATCGCATGCCGAGGACGATGACAACGTCTGGTTCGTCACGCTCACGCCCACGCCGGCGCCCACGGACGACTTCCGGTCCGTGGCCGTGGACGCGCGCACGGCCGGGGTGCTGGCCCAGCCGCGCTTCGACGAAGGCTTCATGTACGTGATGTTCAAGCTGCACGTGGACCTGTTCGCGGGCCTGCCGGGCAAGCTGTTCCTGGGCCTCATGGGGCTGCTGCTGCTCGTGGCCATCGTCACGGGCGTGGTGCTGTACGCGCCGTTCATGCGCAAGCTGGCGTTCGGCGAGGTGCGGCGCGACCGCTCGCCGCGCGTGAAGTGGCTGGACCTGCACAACCTGCTGGGCATCGTCACCCTGGTGTGGGCCCTGGTGGTGGGCGGCACGGGCATGATCAATACCTGGGCGGACCTGCTCATCAAGTACTGGCAGTACGACCAGCTCTCGGTGCTGCTCAAGCCGTACGAGGGCCAGCCCACCGTGCCCGCCGCGGAGCGCGGCCCGCTGCAGCAGTCGCTGGAGGCCGCGCAGGCCCAGGCGCCGGGCACCAAGCTGTCGTTCATCGCGTTCCCGGGCACGGCGTTCTCCAGCCCGCACCACAACACCTTCTTCCTGCGCGGCGACGAGCCGCTGACCTCGAGGCTGCTCAAGCCGGTGCTGGTGGATGCGCGCACGGCGCAGGTCACGGCCGCGCCGCAGCTGCCGTGGTACCTCACGGCCCTGCTGGTGTCGCAGCCGCTGCACTTCGGCGACTACGGCGGCATGCCCATGAAGATCCTCTGGGCGCTGCTCGACATCGCCACCATCGTGGTGCTGGGCAGCGGGCTCTACCTGTGGCTGCGCAAGGGGGTGCAGGCCGGCGCCACGGCGGCCGCGCCGCAGCCGGTGCAGGCCGGCGGCGCCGGCGGCGGCCTGCCGGCCGCCGGCGCCGCGCGCACGGAGGGCACGGCATGAAGAAGCCGAGCCCCTTCTGGTCCCTGTGGGGCTGGCCCATCGCCATGGCCGTGCTGTCGGCCACGGGCCTGGTCACGGCGCTGGTGTCCGACGCCTGGGGCGACTGGTGGTCCTGGGTGGGCCTGGGCGTGCCGGTGGCGGTGATGGGCTGGTTTGCATGGCCGCGCCGCAATACCGGAACCGACGCCACCACGCCTCCTTGATTGCAAGCCAAATTGGCCGCCAGCGCCCGTCCATCAAGCGCTGGCAGCTATCAATTACGTAGTCAGACGTTCATAATGGAGACCAGGCGCGTGTTCAGGTGCGCCTCGATGGCCTCGGGGCCGCCTTCCGATCCGTAGCCCGAATCCTTGAGCCCGCCGAACGGCAGTTCCGCTGCTGGCGCGGCGGCCTGGTTGATCCACAACATGCCCACTTCCAGCCGCTGCGACAGCAGGTGCGCGTTCTTGAGCGAGCGCGTGAAGGCATAGCCCGCCAGGCCGAACGGCAGGCGGTTGGCTTCCGCGATGGCATCTTCGATCTTTTCAAACCCGCGCACTGCGGCCACGGGGCCGAAGGGTTCTTCGTTCACGATGCGGGCCGACAGCGGCACGTCGTTCAGCACCGTGGGCTGGAAGAAGTTGCCCTCGCTGCCGATGCGCTCGCCACCGGTCACCACCTTGGCGCCCTGCTGCACGGCGTCGGCCATCAGGTCGGCCATGGCGGCGATGCGGCGGGGGTTGGCCAGCGGGCCCATCTGCGTGCCGGCCGTGAGGCCGTCGCCCACCTTGAGTCCCTGGGCATATTTGGCAAATGCGGCCACGAAGTCGGCACGGATGCTCTCGTGGACCAGGTAGCGCGTGGGCGAGATGCAGACCTGGCCCGCGTTGCGGAACTTGGCGCCGCTGCCGATCTTGATTGCCAGCTCCAGGTCGGCGTCTTCGGCCACGATGACCGGGGCATGGCCGCCCAGCTCCATGGTCACCCGCTTCATGTGCTTGCCGGCCAGCGCGGCCAGCTGCTTGCCCACGGGCGTGGAGCCGGTGAAGGTGACCTTGCGGATCACCGGGTGCGGTATGAGGTAGCTGGAGATCTCGGCCGGGTCCCCATAGACCAGGCCCACGGTGCCGGCGGGCACGCCCGCGTCGGCGAATGCGCGGATCAGCTCGGCCGGGCTGGCGGGCGTTTCCTCGGGCGCCTTGACGAGGATGGAGCAGCCCGCGCCCAGCGCGGCGGCGAGCTTGCGCACCACCTGGTTGATGGGGAAGTTCCAGGGCGTGAACGCGGCCACGGGACCCACGGGGTCCTTGATCACCATCTGCGTGGCCTTGAGGTTGCGCGAGGGCACGATGCGGCCGTACACGCGCAGGGACTCGTCGGCGAACCATTCGATGATGTCGGCCGAGGCCAGGGTCTCGACGCGGGCCTCGGCCAGCGGCTTGCCCTGCTCCTGCACCATGATGGCGGCGATGGCGTCGGCGCGTTCGCGCATCAGCACGGCGGCGCGGCGCATGGTCTTGGCGCGCTCGGCGGCGGGGATGTCGCGCCAGGCCTCGAAGCCCTTTTGCGCGGCGTCGAGCGCACGGTCCAGGTCCGCCTTGCCTGCGTGGGCCACCCGGCCGATCTCCTGGCCCGTCGAGGGGTTGAAGACGGCGAGGGTCTTGCCGTCGGCGGCGTCCTGCCATTCGCCGGCAATGAAAAGGCGGGTGCTGGGGTAGCTCATGCAAATGCTCCTGGGTGTTAGAGGGAATGGTCGCTGCAGGCGCCCGGCCTGCGGCGGAACCAGACACTATAGGCCCCGGCCGACGGCCGCGCAGGCGGGGTGCGGAAACCCCGCTGCGCCACGCCGGCTATCGGGCCGCCACCCTGTCCGCCACCTCGTCGCCCCAGCCTCCGCCCAGCGCGCGGATCAGGCCCACCGTAGCCGCGTACTGCGCGCTGCGCACCTGCAGCGCCTGGCGGCGGTTGCGCAGCTCGCTGCGGCGGGCGTCCAGCAGCTCCAGCTGGCTCACCAGGCCGTTGCGGTAGCGCACGTCCGACAGCTCGGTCGCCCGCCGCGCGGCGGCCACGGCGCGGTCCTGCGCCTCGGCCTGGCCCGCCAGCAGGCGCAGCGAGGCAAGCTGGTCTTCCACGTCGCGAAAGGCCTGGAGCACCTGGCCCCGGTGTTCGGCCAGGGCTGCTTCCAGCCGGGCCTGGGCGCCCTCGACCTGCGCGGCGCGCTGGCCGCCGTCGAAGAGGGGCAGCGACAGCAGGGCCCCCACGCCCCAGGCGCGGGCAGACCACTTGAACAGATCGCCCAGCTCGGGCGATGCCTGGCCCGCGCTGCCCGTGAGCGTGACCGCCGGGAACCACGCCTTCTGCGCCACGCCCACGCGGGCCTGCGCCGCCAGCACGGCGGCCTGGGCGGCCGACACGTCGGGACGGCGGGCCAGCACCGTGCCCGGCACGCCGGGCGGTATCACGGGCAGGGCCGCATCGCCCGCGGCGGCCGGCAGCACAAAGCCGCTGGCCACCTCGCCCGCCAGCACGGCCAGGGCGTTGGACAGCAGGGCCTGCTGGCGCTGCAGCGCCAGCGCCTCGGACTCCGTGGCCGCCACCTCGGCCTGCACGCGGGCCACGTCCAGCTCGGCCACGTCGCCTGCCTGCAGGCGGCGCTGCGTGAGGCGCAGCGTGCCCTGGTAGGCGGCTAGGCTCTCCTGGACCAGCCCCTGCTCGGCCTGCACCGCGCGCAGTTGCAGGTAGGTCTGCGCGACGTCGGCCTGCACCATGAGGCGCGTGCTCTGCAGCAGCGCCGCCCGGGCCTCGGCATCGAGCCGCGCGGCGTCGCTGGCCTGCGAGAGCCGGCCGAACAGGTCCAGCTCGTACGAGGCGTTGAAGCCCGCCGTGCCCAGCGTGGCGGGCGCGGCGCTGCCGGTGGCCGCGCTGCCCGCCTGCCGCGCCACGCCGGTCGACGCGCCCACCTGCACGGAGCGGGCGGCGTCAGCGGAGCGCAGCAGCGTGCGCGCCTCGGCCAGCCGCGCCGCGGCCTGCTGGATGGTGGTGTTGGCCCCGTCCGCGCGCTGCACCAGATCGGCCAGCACGGGGTCCTGGAAGCCCAGCCACCACTGGCCGCGCGGCTGCGCCTCGGCGGGCGCGGCCACGGTCCAGGGCGCGGGGGGCAGCGCCTCGCCGCCCGCGGCGAAATGGGCGGGCACGCTCACACCGGCATGCGGCGCGGGAACCACGGGCTGCGTCATGCAGCCGGCCAGCACCAGGGCCGCGGCGAGCGGCGCCAGCAGGCTGCGCCTGCGCGCCGCGGGGGTGTCCCACGGAGAGTGGAAAGTCGTCGTCATGCATGCTCCTTGCGCGGCGCTGCCAGCACGGGGCGCACCGCAGCGCCGGCCCCTGGGGCGGGCGTGTGGGAAAGAGGCGCCACGTGCGCGCCGTGCTCCACCAGCGGGCGGTTGCCCGCCAGCTTGCGCAGCAGCACGTAGAACACGGGCGTGAGGAACAGGCCGAAGGCCGTCACGCCGATCATTCCGGCGAACACGGCCACGCCCATGGCGCTGCGCATCTCGGCGCCTGCGCCGGTGGACAGCACCAGGGGCAGCACGCCCATCACGAAGGCCAGCGAGGTCATCAGGATGGGACGCAACCGCAGGCGGCTGGCCTCGATGGCGGCCTGCACCGGGGTGCCGCCGGCGAACTCCAGCTCGCGGGCGAACTCCACGATCAGGATCGCGTTCTTGGCCGACAGCCCCACCAGCACGATGAGCCCGATTTGCGTGAACACGTTGTTGTCCCCCTTGCTCAGCCACACGCCCGTCATCGCAGCCAGCAGGCCCATGGGCACGATCAGGATGATGGCGATGGGCAGCGTGAGGCTTTCGTACTGCGCGGCCAGCACCAGGAACACCAGCAGGATGGCCAGCGGGAACACCAGCACGGCGGAATTGCCGGCCAGGATTTCCTGGTAGGTGAGTTCGGTCCACTCGAAGCTGATGCCCTGCGGCAGCGTCTCGGCGGCGATGCGCTCGATGGCCGCCTGCGCCTGGCCCGACGAATAGCCGGGCGCCGGGCCGCCATTCACGTCGGCCGCGAGATACCCGTTGTAGCGCATGGCGCGCTCGGGGCCGAAGCTGGGCTCCATCTTCATCAAGGCCGACAAGGGCACCATTTCGCCAGTAGCAGAGCGCACCTTGAGCAGGCCCACGTCCTCGGCCCGCGCACGGTAGGCCGCGTCGGCCTGCACGCGCACGCTGTAGGTGCGGCCGAACTGGTTGAAGTCGTTGGCGTACAGGCTGCCCAGGTAGATCTGCAGCGTGTCGAAGATGTCCGTCACTGGCACGCCGAGCTGGCGCGCCTTGGTGCGGTCGATGTTGGCGTACAGCTGCGGCACGTTGACCTGCCAGCTCGTGAACAGGCCGGCCAGCTCGGGCGTCTGGTAGGCCTTGCCCATGAAGGCCTTCACGGCGGCGTCCATGGCTTCGTAGCCCAGCGAGGCGCGGTCCTCGATCTGCAGCTTGAAGCCACCCGTGGTGCCCAGGCCCGCCACGGGGGGCGGCGGGAACATGGCGATGAACGCGTCCTGGATGCTGCCGAACGCCTGGTTCAGCTGCCCCGCCACGGCCCCGCCGCTCTGGTCGGCGCGCGTGCGTTCGGCAAAGGGCTTGAGCGTGGCGAACACGATGCCGGAGTTGGAGCTGTTGGTGAAGCCGTTGATCGACAGGCCGGGGAAGGCGATGGCGTCCTCCACGTTGGGGTTCTCCTTCATGATCTCGCCCATGCGGCGGATCACGTTCTCGGTGCGGTCCAGCGTGGCGCCGTCGGGCAACTGCGCGAAGCCGATCAGGTACTGCTTGTCCTGCGCGGGCACGAAGCCGCCGGGCGTGACCTTGAACAGGCCCCAGGTGGCGCCCACCAGCGCCAGGTAGATCGCAAACATCAGCGCCTTGTGGCCGATCACGCGGCGCACCCCGCCGCTGTAGGCCTCGGAGCCCCGGTGGAACACGCGGTTGAAGCCGCGGAACAGGCCGCCGAACACCTTGTCCATGCCGCGCGTGAGCGCATCCTTGGGCTCGTCGTGGCCCTTGAGCAGCAAGGCGCTCAGCGCCGGCGACAGAGTCAGCGAGTTGATGGCCGAGATCACGGTGGAGATCGCGATCGTCACCGCGAACTGGCGGTAGAACTGGCCCGTGAGCCCGCTGATGAAGGCCAGCGGCACAAACACCGCAACCAGGACCAGCGCGATGGCGATGATGGGGCCGCTCACCTCGCGCATGGCGCGGTAGGTGGCCTCGCGCGGGGTCAGGCCCGCCTCGATGTTGCGCTCCACGTTCTCCACCACCACGATGGCGTCGTCCACCACGATGCCGATGGCCAGCACCAGGCCGAACAGGCTCAGGGCGTTGATCGAGAAGCCCAGCAGGTGCAATACCGCGAACGTGCCCACCACCGACACCGGCACGGCCAGCAGCGGGATGATGGAGGCGCGCCAGGTCTGCAGGAACAGGATCACCACCAGTACCACGAGGGCGATGGCTTCGAGCAGCGTGTGGATCACGGACTGGATGGACGCGCGCACGAACTGCGTGGGGTCGTACGCGATGCGGTACTCCACGCCTTCGGGCATGTTCTTCTGGATCTCGTCCATGGTCTTGCGCACATTGGCCGAGATGTCGAGCGCGTTGGAGCCCGGCGCCTGGAACACGCCCATGCCCACGGCCGGGTCGTTGTTGAGCAGCGAGCGCAGCGAGTAGTCGGCCGCGCCCAGCTCGAGCCGGGCGATGTCGCGCAGGCGCGTCACCGCCCCGTCCGCGCCGGTCTTGACGATGATGTCGCCGAACTCCTCCTCGGTCTGCAAACGGCCCTGCGCGTTGATGGACAGCTGCAGGTCCACGCCGGGCAGCCCGGGCGACGCGCCCACCACGCCGGCGGCGGCCTGCACGTTCTGGCCCCGGATGGCGGCCACCACGTCGCTGGCCGAAAGACCGCGCTGCGCGACCTTCTGCGGGTCCAGCCACACGCGCATGGAGTAGTCGCCGCCGCCGAAGATCTGCACCTGGCCCACACCCTGGATGCGCGCGAGACGGTCCTTGACGTTGAGCACGGCGTAGTTGCGCAGGTAGTCGATGTCGTAGCGGTTGTTGGGCGAAACCAGGTGCACCACCATGGTCAGGTCCGGCGCGCTCTTGACGGTCGTCACGCCCAGGCGGCGCACCTCTTCGGGCAGGCGCGGCTCGGCCTGCGAGACGCGGTTCTGTACCAGCTGCTGGGCCTTGTCGGGGTCGGTGCCCAGCGCGAAGGTGACGGTCAGCGTCATCACGCCGTCGGTCGTGGCCTGGCTGCCCATGTAGAGCATGCCTTCCACGCCGTTGATGGATTCCTCCAGCGGCGTGGCCACGGTCTCGGCGATCACCTTGGGATTAGCGCCCGGGTACTGCGCGCGCACCACCACGGAGGGCGGCGCCACCTCGGGGTATTCGGAGATGGGCAGGCCGCGCAATGCGATCAGCCCCCCGAGGAAGATGAGCACCGACAGCACGCCCGCGAAGATGGGGCGGTCGATGAAGAAGCGGGACAGGTTCATGGATGCGATTCCTCCGGTCGCGCAGCTCAGGCGGCTGGCGACTTGCTGCCGTTGCGGGCTTCCTTGCGCTCGCCCGCCATTTCCGCCTTGGCGGCCATGGGGACGGGCTGGGGCGCGACCACGGCGCCGGGGCGCACCCGCTGCAGGCCGTTGACGACGATGTTCTCGCCGGCCTGGAGGCCGGAGGTCACCACGCGCAGTCCGTCGATCGGCGCGCCCAAAGTGACCTCGCGGTACTCGGCCTTGTTGCCGTCGCCCACCACCATCACGAACTTCTTGTTCTGGTCGGTGCCCACGGCGCGCTCGTTGATGAGCAGGGCCTGCGTGCTGCGCGCCTGGCCCATGCGGATGCGGGCGAACTGGCCCGGCATCAGGGCGCCGTCCTCGTTGTCGAACACGGCGCGCACGCGCACCGTGCCGCTCCTGGCATCCACCTGGTTGTCGATGAGCTGCAGGCGGCCCGCGTGGGGCGTGCCGCCCGTGGTGCCCGTGCCCATCTGCACGGGAATGCGCTCGATGAGCTGGCGCGCGCTGTGGCCGCGCTGGCCGCTCTGCAGGTCCTGCAGGGCCTTCACTACGATCTGCTCATCGGTGTCGAAGCTCGCGTAGATCGGGCTCACGGACACCAGCGTGGTCAGCACCGGGGCGCCGGCGCCGGCCGCCACCAGGTTGCCCGCGGTGACCTCGATGCGGCCCACACGGCCTGCCACCGGCGCGCGCACCTGGGTGTAGGAGAGGTTAAGCCGGGCCGCCTGCAGCGCGGCCTGGGCGGCGCGCAGGTTGGCGTCTGCCTCGCGGTGGGCGTTCTGGCGCTCGTCGTGCTCGCGCTGGGCGATGGCGCGGTCTTCCAGCAGGCGCGTGGCCCGCTCCAGCTCGCTGCGGGTGTAGGAGACGCGGGCCTGCGCGGCCACGGCCTGGGCCTCGGCGCGGTCCACTTCGGCGGCATACGGGGCGGGGTCCATCGTCACCAGCAGATCGCCCTGCTTGACGAGCGAGCCTTCGCGGAAGTGCACGGCCTGCAAGGCGCCGGAGACGCGGGGCCGCACCTCGACCCGCTGCACGGCCTCCAGGCGGCCCGAGAACTCGTCCCACAGGGCGATGTCCTGCTGGACCACGGCGGCCACCGACACCGGCATCGGCGGCGGTTCCGCCGGACCGCCGTCGGCCTGCGCGGCGGGGGCCTGGAAGACCAGCACCGCGGCGGCCGCGGCAGCCGTCACGGCGGTGGCGATGGTGGCCAGGCCCAGGGGGCGGCTCTTGGAAAGAGGATGTCGGGAGTTCATGGTCGCTTTCTTTCTTCGGTAAGGCCGCCTTCGTGGGGCGGCCGTTGAGGTGTTCGCTGCCATTGGCAGCCGTGCGCGGGCAAAGCCGATCCCTCCGGCGCCAAGGCCGGAAAATTCAGCAGTCGGGGTGTGTAGTGCCGGGAAGGCCGCGGCGCCTGCCTCAGGCCGGGTCAAGGCCCGTCAAAGGCGGCCTGCGGCCCGGCGTCTTCAGGAAGGAACCGGACATCGGGTGGCTTCGAAGAACAGCCGGAACTGTTCCTGCGCCCCCGCGGCGCACGGGCATTCATGCTGGCCGGTTTGCAGCAAGGCGTCGGGCCATTGCGCGGCCTTGGCGAACACGTGGCAGGTGACCTGCAGGCCCGCCGCCTCCAGCCGGGCTGCGTAGGCCAGCGCCTCGTCGTGCATGGGGTCGGTGTCGCCCACCAGCACCAGCGTGGGCGGCAGGCCTGCCAGGCGGTGCGCGGCGCCCGGCACGGCATAGGGGTGCTCCGCGTCCCGCGGGCAGCGCAGGAAGCTGCGCCAGCCCTCGGCCCACTTGCAGCCGGTGGCGTCCCCCGTGGCTTCGCGCAGCGAGGCCGTGCCCACGCAGGGGTCCAGCATGGGCGACAGCAGGATCTGCCCGGCCAGCGGCGGGTGCGACTGGTCGCGGGCCATCAGCCCCACGGCGGCGGCGAGGTTGCCGCCGGCCTCTTCGCCGGCCAGGTAGACCAGGGCGCCCTGCCCTCCCAGTCTGGCGCGGTGGCGGTGCACCCACTTGAGCACGTCGTAGCCCGTGTCCACGGGCTGCGGAAAGGGAGTCAGCGGATAGGCCACCGAGACCACCACGGCCCCCGCGCCTTCCAGCAGCGTGGCCACCGTGCAGCCGTTGTCCAGATCCCCCGACAAAAAGGCACCGCCGTGGAAGTGCACGACCACCGGCGAGGCCTGGCCGGCCTTCTTGCGGCCGTACATGCGCACGGCCACATCCTGGCCCCGGGCCACCTCGATGGTGGAATCGGTGCAGACGGAAGGCGCCTTGGCAGGCGGCGAAAGGGAAGCTGGCGACGACGGGCGGTCGGGCTGCATGGCATGGACCCAGTGAATGGAGGATGGGACAAATGTAGTGGCTTGCGCCTTCGGGATAAACCGGCCAAACACCACCGCACTGTTTCCAAAAGGCCAACAATCCGGCGGGGATGCCCGTGTGAGAATTCTCCGGCACCCAGTGGTGGGTGCTGCAGTTCCAGATTCAAGGAGAAGCCATGGACCAGATACAGGCCATGCGCATATTCGTGCGGGTGGTGGAGGCCGGCACGTTCACCCGGGCGGCCGATTCGCTGTCGCTCCCCAAGGCCACGGTGACCAAGCACGTCCAGGCGCTGGAGGAGCGCCTGCGCGTGAAGCTGCTCAACCGCACCACCCGCCGCGTGACGGTGACCGCGGACGGCGCGGCCTACTACGACCGCACCGTGCGCCTGCTGACCGACCTCGACGACATCGAGGCCAGCATGACCAATGCGCGCGCCAACCCGCGCGGGCGCCTGCGCATCGACGTGGGCACCTCGGTGGCGCAGCTGCTCCTGATCCCGCACCTGGCCGACTTCCATGCACGCTACCCCGACATCCAGCTCGACCTGGGCGTGAGCGACCGCATCGTGGACCTGATCGGCGACAACGTGGACTGCGTGATCCGGGGCGGCGAGCTCAGCGACCAGTCGCTGGTGGCGCGGCGCATCGGCAATCTGGAATTCATCACCGTGGCATCGCCCGACTACCTGGCGCGCAAGGGCACGCCCGCGCACCCGCTGGAGATCGAGGAGAAGCACACCAGCCTGATCTACTTCTCGCCCCATTCCGGTCGGCACTACCCGCTGGAGTTCCGCAAGGACGCCGAGGCCATCGACGTCGCAGGCCCCTACCAGCTGAGCGTGAACGAGGCCAATGCCTACGTCACCTCGCTGGTGGCGGGGCTCGGCATCGGCCAGGTCACGAGCTTCCAGGCGCAGCGGCACCTGCAAAGCGGCGCCCTGGTGCAGTTGCTGCCCGAGTGGACGCAGCCCTTGCTTCCCGTGTACGTGGTCTATCCGCCCAACCGGCACCTGAGCGCCAAGGTGCGGGCGTTCGTGGACTGGGCCGCCGAACTGTTCCAGCGCGAAGTGCACATGCAGCGGACGCGGTGACAGACGCCGCGAGCGGGCGCGCTATGCTCGCCCCATGAACGCCCCTTCTCCCATCGCCCCTGCCGCACAACCCCGCAACCCCCTGCACGGTGTGACGCTGGAGGCCATGGTGGTGGCGCTGGCGGACCATTTCGGCTGGGAGGAGCTGGGCCGGCGCATCCCCATCCGCTGCTTCCAGAGCGACCCCAGCGTGGGCTCCAGCCTCAAGTTCCTGCGCAAGACGCCCTGGGCCCGCGAGAAAGTCGAGGGCCTGTATCTCTTCCTGCTGCGCGAGCGCAAGCGCAACGCGCAGGGCTAAGGCGTGTCCTGGGACTGCAGCGCCTGCAGCACATCGGCCTGGATATCCTCGGCGTCCTCGATGCCGATGCTCATGCGCACCAGGGCGTCCGAAACGCCGTTGGCCCGCCGCACGGCCTCGGGCACGCTGCTATGGGTCGTCGAGGCGGGATGGCAGGCCAGCGAGTCCGCGTCGCCGACCGACACCGCCTGCGTCACGATGCGCAAGCCGTCCAGGAAGCGCCGCGCGGCCTCGCGCCCGCCCTTCAGGTCGAACGACAGGATGCTGCCGAAGCGGCGCATCTGGCGCGCCGCCACTGCGTGGGCGGGGTGCGTGGCGAGGCCCGGGTAGTACACACGCTCCACGGCGGGGTGGCGGCCCAGGCAGCCGGCCAGTGCCTGGGCGGATGCGCAGGCGGCCTCCAGGCGCAGCGGCAGCGTCTTGAGCCCGCGCAGCAGCATGGCGGCTTCGTGCGGGCTGAGGCAGCCGCCCAGTTGCCCCATGCCGGCCGTGCGGATCGAACCCATGAGGTCCGCCGGCCCGGCGGCCACCCCGCCGGTGGCATCGCCATGGCCGCTGATGAACTTGGTGGCCGAATGCACGGCGATGTCGATGCCCAGCGCCAGCGGCCGGGTTAGGTAGGGCGAAGCGAAGGTGTTGTCCGCCATGCTGATGGCCCCCACGCGCCGGGCGATCTGCGCGACCTGTTCCAGGTCGATCACTTCCAGCGTCGGGTTGCTCGGCGTCTCGACGTAGACCACGCGGGTGCCCGCCGCGATGCCCTCCCGCAGGGCCTCCACCGAAGGGAAATGGCGCACCGTGACGCCCAGGCGCGGCAGCAGCGTGCGCATCACCCCGTCGGTGCCGCCGTAGAGCGTGCCCACGCAGGCCACGGTGTCGCCCGCCGATACCAGGCCCAGCAGGCTGGCGCTGATGGCGGCCATGCCGCTGGCGAACGCGACCGCCGCCCCGGCGCCTTCCAACAGGGCCATCTTGCGTTCGAACGCGGCCACGGTGGGGTTGGCGAAGCGGCTGTACACGTAGCTCGGCGCCTCGCCGTTGAACCGCCGCACCCCTGCGTCGAAGCCGTCATAGGCAAAGGCCGAGGTCGCCACTATGGGCGGCGCGATGGCGCCCGTGGCGGGGTCGGGGGACTGACCGGCATGGACAGCCAGGGTGCGGAAGCCCCAGGCGGAAGGTGGGAGCTGCGTCATGGTCATGCCGCATCGTAGCGCGCACGCCCCCAGACGCAGCCCGGTTCACACCTTCTCAGTCGCTCGCCATCACCAGGAAGTCGCGGCTGATGCCCGCCCCGAGATCGTTGACGCGGTCGAGGAACTGCGTGAGGAAGGCATGCAGCCCGGTCGCGAGGATCTCATCGATGCGGCCATACTGCAGGTCCGACAGCAGGCGCCCGGCGCGGCGGCTGGTCTCGCCGGAGTGGCCGTTGGCCAGCACCGCGAGGTTGTCCACCACCTCGCGCAGGCAGGCGTGCAGCGAGCGCGGCATGTCGGCGCGCAGCACCAGCAGCTCGGCCACTCGGCCGGGCGTGATCACGTCGCGGTAGGCCTTGCGGTACACCTCGAACGCCGAGACGCTGCGCAGGATGGCGCTCCAGTGGTAGAAGTCGTTCTCCTGGTTGCGCTCGCTGGCGCGGCCGAAGAAGTCGTTCTTCACGGCGTGGAACTTCACGTCCAGCAGCCGCGCCGTATTGTCGGCCCGCTCCAGGAAGGTGCCCAGGCGCAGGAAGTGGAAGGCCTCGTCCTGCAGCATGGTGCCCAGCGTCACGCCGCGCGAGAGGTGCGAGCGGTACTTCACCCACTCGAAGAACTGCCCCGGGTCGCGCTCGAAGGCGCCGCCTTCGAGCTGGCGGTGCAGCTCCAGCCAGGTCTGGTTCTGCGTCTCCCAGACCTCGGTGGTCAGCGCGCCGCGCACGGCGCGCGCGTTCTCGCGCGCGGCGCGCAGGCACGACAGGATGGACGAGGGGTTGGTGCCGTCGCGCACCATGAACTCCAGCACGCGCTCTGGCGTGACCTCGCCGTGCTTGGCCGTGTAGGCCGGGATCAGCTCGCTGATGGACAGCAGCCCTTCCCAGCCCTTGAGCGCCACGTCGGCGGACTGGGGCAGCAGCGAGGTCTCGTAGCTCACGTTCAGCATGCGGGCGGTGTTCTCCGCTCTTTCCGTGTAGCGGGACATCCAGAACAGATGGTCGGCGGTGCGGCTCAGCATCTCAGAACCCTCCTTGCGTTTGCGTCATGCCGCCCAGGGTCTGCGACTGCAGCGGCGGCGCGGCGCCGCGGCCCTCCCCGAGCACCCAGGTGTCCTTGGTCCCTCCGCCCTGCGAGGAGTTGACCACCAGCGAGCCCTCCTGCAGCGCCACGCGCGTAAGGCCGCCCGCCACCATCTGCACCTGCTTGCCGCTCAGCACGAAGGGGCGCAGGTCGATGTGGCGCGGCGCAATGCCGGCGTCCACGTAGGTGGGGCAGCTCGACAGGCTGAGCGTGGGCTGCGCGATGTAGCCGGCGGGGTTGGCCTGCAGCGCGCGGCGGAAGTCCTCGATCTCGGCCTGCGTGGCGGCAGGGCCGATCAGCATGCCGTAGCCGCCCGCGCCGTGCACCTCCTTGACCACCAGGTCCTTGAGGTTCGCGAGCACGTAGCGCAGGTCATCCGGCTTGCGGCACATCCAGGTGGGGACGTTCTTGAGGATGGGTTCCTCGCCCAGGTAGAAGCGGATCATCTCGGGCACGTAGGGGTAGACCGACTTGTCGTCGGCCACGCCCGTGCCCACGGCGTTACAGATGCCCACGTGGCCCGCCCGGTAGGCCTCCATGAGGCCGTGGCAGCCCAGCGTGGAATTGCTGCGGAAGACTTGCGGGTCGAGGAAGTCGTCGTCCACGCGGCGGTAGATCACGTCCACGCGCTGCAGGCCGCGCGTGGTGCGCATGTAGACGAACTGGTCCTTGACCACCAGGTCCTGGCCCTCGACCAGTTCCACGCCCATCTGCTGGGCCAGGAACGCATGCTCGAAGTACGCGCTGTTGTGCATGCCCGGCGTCAGCACCACCACCGTGGGGCCGTCGGCCGTGGCGGGCGCGCTGGCGCGCAGGGTTTCGAGCAGCATGTCGGGGTAGTGGGCCACCGGCGCCACCTTGTGCAGGCTGAACAGCTCGGGGAACAGGCGCATCATCATCTTGCGGTTCTCGAGCATGTAGCTCACGCCGCTGGGCACGCGCAGGTTGTCCTCCAGCACGTAGTACTCGCCCTCGCCCTGCGCGTTGGGCGCGCGCACGATGTCGATGCCCGCGATGTGCGCGTAGATGTCCTGCGGCACGTTCACGCCCGCCATCTCGGGCCGGAACTGGGCGTTGCCCACGATGAGGTCGGCGGGCACGATGCCGGCGCGGATGATGTCCTGGCCGTGGTACACGTCGTGGATGAAGCGGTTGAGGGCCGTGACCCGCTGCACCAGCCCCTGCTGCATGCTGCTCCACTCGTGGGCCGGGATGATGCGGGGGATCAGGTCGAACGGGATCAGCCGCTCGTTGCCCGCGCCGCCCTCGTCCTTGGCGCCGTAGACGGCGAAGGTGATGCCCACACGCCGGAAGATCATCTCGGCTTCGGCCCGGCGGGCCTGCATCGCGTCAGGGGGCTGTTTGCTCAACCACTGCGCATAGCGCTTGTAGTGTTCCCGCACGTCGCTGCCATCGAAAGGCAGCATGGCGTACATCTCGTCGAATTTCTGCATGAACGGGCCTCCTGAACGCAGGATAGCAAGTTGCGCGCCCACCGCCCTGCAGCAGCCCCTGGGCGCGCTCCACCATCGCGCACAGCTCAGTCCTGCCGTGGCACCATGCGGTGCTGCCAGTAGCGTTGCCCCGCATCGCGCTCGCAGCGCACGGCCCCGGGCTGCGAGGACGACCATAGGGCGGCGCCGCAGCGCGGCGACTCCACCAACTGGATGCCGTGGCCCTCGTAGCGCTGCACCACCTCGGGCGCCGGGTGGCCGAAGCGGTTGCGGTAGCCCGCCTGCACCAAAGCGGTGCGCGGCTGGACGGCCTCCAGGAACGCCGATGACGATGACGTCTTGCTGCCATGGTGCGGCACCAGCAGCAGGTCGGCCCGCACGGCCGCACCGCGCGCCAGCAGGGCCTTTTCCTGCGCCGCCTCGATGTCGCCGGCCAGCAAGGCCACGGGCGCGCCATTGGCGGCGGCGATGCGCAGCACGCAGCTGAGCGCGTTGGGCTTGGCGGCCTGTGCATCGTCGCCCGGCAGCGGGTGCAAGAGCTCGAAGGCCACACCGTCCCATTCCCACCGCTGGCCTGCCAGGCAGGGCTTGACGGGGTGTTGTGCCTGCAGGTGGTTGCCGGCCTCGATGGAGCCGGTGACCCCGGCCTGCGACTGCTGCGCCAGCACGGCCTGCGCGCCGCCCGTGTGGTCGGTGTCGCGGTGGCTGAGCATGAGCACATCCACGCGCTCGCCCAAGGCGCGCAGCAGGGGCACCAGCACGCGGTGGCCGGCGTCGCTTTCGCGGCTGAAGCGCGGGCCGGCGTCGTACAGCAGCGTGTGCGTGGCGGTGCGCACCAGCACCGCGTTGCCCTGGCCGATGTCCGCGGCCAGCAGCTCGAAGTGCCCCGGAGCGGGCCGCGCGGGCTGCCACCACAGCACGGGCCAGACCAGCGGCAGCGCCAGCAGCCGGAGGCGCCAGGGCATGCGCAGGGCCAGCAGCACGCCGCCCGCCACGGCCGCGATGCCCGCCCACAGCGGCGCGGCGGGCACGAAGAGCACGGCCCAGGGCCACTGGGCCAGCCACTGCAGCAGGGCCGCGAGCGGCTGCAGGCTGAGGGCGGACAGACTCCACAGCGGCGCCCACAGTACGCCGCCCAGGGCCAGCGGCGTCACCACCAGCGTGACCCAGGGAATCGCCACCAGGTTGGCCGCGAAGCCCACCACCGAGACCTGGCCGAACAGCAGCAGGGTGAGCGGCGTGAGGGCCAGCATCACGGTCCACTGCTCGCGGAATAAAGCATGAAATTCGCCTCCAGCGCCCATCTGGCGAGCGCTACCAGCTATTGGATTACTAGCAAACAGCACCCCCACCGCCACGAAGCTGAGCCAGAAGCCGGCCTGCGCCAGTGCCCACGGGTCCGCCAGCACCACGGCCGCGCAGGCCAGCAGCCACACCTGGGGCCAGGGCCAGCGGCGCCCGCCGAGCTGCAGCAGCGCGATGCAGGCGAGCATGGTCACCGTGCGCTGCGCCGGCACGCCCCAGCCGCTGAAGAGCGCATAGGCCCCGGCCAGCAGCACGCCCGCCGCCAGGGCGGCGGAAGGGGCGGGAACCGCCAGGCACAGCCGCGCGGAGCGCCGCCACAGCGCCCCCACGCCCCATGCGGCCAGCCACGCGAACAGGGTGATGTGCAGGCCCGAAATGCTCATGAGGTGCGCCACGCCCGTGGCGCGGAACACGTCCCAGTCGGCGCGGTCGATGGCCCGCTGGTCGCCCGTCACCAGGGCCGCCACCACGCCCGCGATGCGCGCGCGGGCCAGGTCGTCTCCCGGAGGGCCGTCCTGCGCACCGTGCGCAGCCAGCCGCTCCAGGATCGCATCACGCACCGATTGCCGCGCCCGCTCCACCGGATGGCGCCAGGTGGCGGCCAGGCGCACCGGCGGCACATCCCGGGGGCCCGCGCGCACGTAGCCGGTGGCCTGCACGCCCTGCTCCCACAGCCACAGTTCGTAGTCGAAACCATGGGGGTTGCGCAGGCCGTGCGGCGCCTTCAGGCGCACCGTCAGCTCCCAGCGCTCGCCGGCCTGCAACGCCGGGGGTTGGCGCTGCAGATCCACCGCGCCATCACTGCGGAAAACGCCGCCGTACCACGCCACATCGATCAGCGCGGGCAGCTGCACGGGCGTGCCCCGCAGTTGCGCGGACTCCACCTCCAGGCGCAGCCGCGTGCCGGCTTCGTTCACCTGGGGCATGGCGGCCACCACGGCGGTGATGCGGATGTCCTGCCCCTCCAGCGCAGGCGGCAGCGCATCGCCCAGGTAGCTGGCGGCGCGCAGGCCACACAGCGCGAACGTGGCCAGCGCTCCGGCGGCAAATACCGGCGCCATGCCCCGCGCGCGCCACGCCACGCCCCCCGCCAGCAGCAGCGCGCCATAGGCCCACGCGGGCCACAGCGCGGGCTGCTGCAACTGCAGCGCCGCGCCAGCCACCACCCCCAGCAACAGCGCGGGCACGGGCCACGGCGTGGTGTTATCAGGGGCGCTTATGGCATGCATGGTCTGATGCTAATGCGCCGCCGCGCAGCCACGCTGTGCAACACTTGCTGCCTTCATTCACCAACCCCAAGGACGACGACACCATGAGCGTTTACGACAAGCTGAAAGAACTCGACATCACCCTGCCCCCCGTGTCGGTGCCCGCCGCTGCCTACGTGCCCTATGTGCAGACCGGCAACCTGGTGTTCCTCTCCGGCCACATCGCACGCAAGGACGGCAAGCCCTGGGCCGCGCAGTTCGGCCGCGACATCGGCACCGAGGAAGGCAAGGCGGCCGCGCGCGCCGTGGCCATCGACCTCATGGGCACGCTGCAGGCCGCCTGCGGCGGCGACCTGAACCGCGTCCAGCGCATCGTCAAGGTCATGAGCCTCGTGAACTCCACGGGCGACTTCACCGAGCAGCACCTGGTGACCAATGGCGCCAGCGAACTGCTGGGCCAGGTCTTCGGCGAGAAGGGCGTGCATGCGCGCAGCGCCTTCGGCGTGGCGCAGATTCCCCTGGGCGCCTGCGTGGAGATCGAGCTGATCGCCGAGCTGGCCTGAGCATTCCCCCGCTCCATCCATGAAAAAGCCCACGGCCGCATGCCGTGGGCTTTTTTATTTATTGCCCAGCGGCCGTCAGAACGATTCCCAGTCGTCCTCCGCCCCCTGGGCCACTTCCGCCTTGCGGGCGGGCGAGGCCGCCACGGCGGGCACCTGGGGTGCCGCAGGGCGGGCGGCTTTCGGCGCGGGGGCCTTCGCGGCCGCCCTGGGCGCGGCGGCGGCCGGCGGCTTGGCAAGGGCGGCTGCCGTGGCGCGCGCCGCGCCGATGGCGGCCTGCGCCGGCCCGTAGCTCGCCGCGTTCACCTTGAAGCGCGACACCACCTGCGCGAGCTGGTCCGCCTGCTCGCGCAGGCTCTGCGCGGCGGCGGCGCTTTCCTCGACCAGCGCGGCGTTCTGCTGCGTCATCTGGTCCAGGTTGCCGATGGCCTGGTTGACCTGCGACACGCCCGCACTCTGCTCGGACGATGCGGCCGTGATCTCGCCGATCATGTCCGTCACGCGCTGCACGGACTGCACGATGTCGGTCATGGTGGTGCCCGCATCCGTTACCAGGCGCGAGCCCGTCTCCACCTTCTCGACCGAGGCGCTGATGAGCTGCTTGATTTCCTTGGCCGCCTCCGCGCTGCGGCCCGCGAGGCTGCGCACCTCGCTGGCCACCACCGCGAAGCCGCGCCCCTGCTCGCCCGCGCGCGCGGCCTCCACGGCGGCGTTGAGCGCCAGGATATTGGTCTGGAAGGCGATGCCGTCGATCACGCCGATGATGTCGGCGATCTTCTTGCTGCTGTGGTTGATGTCCTCCATGGTCGCCACCACCTGCGTCACCACTTCCCCGCCCTTGCGCGCCACGCCCGTGGCGCCGACCGCGAGACTGCTGGCCTGCTGCGCGCTGCCCGCGCTCTGCTGGATGGTGCTGGTGAACTGCTCCATGGCCGCGGCGGTTTCCTGCAGGTTGCTGGAAGTTTCCTCGGTGCGCATCGACAGGTCGTGGTTGCCCGTGGCGATCTCGGCGCTGGCGATGGCAATGCTGTCCGTGCTCTGGCGCACCTGGTGCACCATGCGGCCCAGGGCGTCGCTCATGGTGTAGAGCGCGCGCAGCAGGTCGCCGAACTCATCGCCCCGGGTCACGGACTCCTGCATGCTCAGGTCGCCGCCCGCGATGCGCTCGGCCAGGCCGCTGGCCTGCTCCAGCGGCTGCTGGATGCTGCCGATGAGGTAGTAGGCGCCGACGATGATGGCCAGCAGCAGCAGCCCCACGGCCACCGCCGCCATCTTCACGGTCAGCATGCGCGACGCGGCCATCTCGGCCTGCTTGGCCGCGGCGGTCTCCTGTTGCTGCCGCACGAAGTCGTGCAATGTCTGCAGGTAGGCGGCCACGGCCGGGTTGTACGACTGCTTGACCAGGGTGACGGCCTGGTCCTGCTGCCCGTCGGTCTTGAGCTTGCGGGCCTCGCCGCGCAGGTCGATCATCTTCTTGCGCGCCTCGGCGATGCGGGCCATCTGCGCCTTGTCGGCGTCGGACAGCGCCATCGATTCGAGCGATTTCTGCACCTCGCTGATCTGCGCCGAGGTGGCCGCGATCACGTCCTTGAACTCGGCCTCTACGGCCGGGTCGTTGCTCACGATCAGGGCCTGGGTGCGGGCCGCATTGGTCTCGGTCAGGCCGGACCAGCGCAGCGCCGCCTGCACACGGGCGTCCATGTCCTTTGCCACGGCTTCGGCCTCGGCCTGCACCCTGGAGGACCGGTAGCCCGAGAAGCCGACTACGGCCACGAGCAGCACCACGATGAGAACCACCGCCATCCAGAGTTTGTGGGCCATACGAAGTCTCGTGGGCATGGTGTGTCTCCTTCGGCGTTGTATTTGTGTGCGGATGTTGCGCGCATTTGCACGATGGCACAAGGCGCAAAGTGCCGCATGAGGGTCATCCCGATGCCGCCATTGCAGGCGGCACCGCCCCGCGGATGCCCTTCCACCAGTCCGCTAGCAGCCGCCTACTCGACCCGCGCCACGGCAGAGGGCTTGAAGCCCAGGTCCGCCGCCTTGCCCTTGCGCCCGCGCGCGGCGCGGGCGTTGTTGAGCGAGCGGATCTCCAGCGTCTCCTCGCGCGCCTTGCCGCCGCGGCCCACGCCCTCGATGCGCACGCTGCGCGTGTAGGCCGCAGCGCCCGCCAGGGTGTCCTTGGGTTCCAGGTCGATGAGCATCAGGCCGCGCCCGCCGTTGGCCATGGTCTTGAGCTCCGCGATCTCGAACGTGAGGATGCGCCCGCCCGTTGATGCGCAGGCCACGTGCGTGGCAGGCGCCAGCGGCTGGCCGCCGCTGGTGCCGGCCGCGTGCGAGGGCCGGCACAGCGTCTCGCCGGCGCCCAGCGTGGCGAAGGCCTTGCCGCCTTTCTGGCGCGACACCATGTTCTCCACCGAGGCCAGGAAGCCGTAGCCGCCCGAGTTGGCGAGCAGCAGCGTGGCCTGGGCCGGGCCGGCGAAGTAGTGCAGGAGCTGCGTGCCCGATTCCAGCTCGATCAGCGTGGTGACCGGCTGGCCGTCGCCGCGCGCGCCCGGCAGCGCGGACACGGGCACCGAGTACACGCGCCCGTTGCTGCCGAACACCAGCAGCATGTCGACCGTGCGGCATTCGAAGGTGCCGTACAGGCCGTCGCCCGCCTTGAAGGCGAAGCTCGCCGCCTCGTGGCCATGGCCGCTGCGCGCGCGCACCCAGCCCTTCTGCGAGACGACCACCGTCACCGGCTCGTCCACCACCTTGACCTCGGCCACGGCCTTCTTCTCGGCCTGGATCAGCGTGCGGCGCGGGTCGGCGAAGGTCTTGGCGTCGGCCTCGATCTCCCGGACCATGGTGCGGCGCAGGGCGCTGGGGTTGTTCAGGATGTCTTCGAGCTTGCCCTGGCTTTCGCGCAGCTCCTTGAGTTCCTGCTCGATCTTGATGGCTTCGAGCCGCGCCAATTGGCGCAGGCGGATTTCGAGGATGTCCTCGGCCTGCCGGTCGCTGAGATTGAAGCGCGCGATCAGCGCGGCCTTGGGCTCGTCCGACTGGCGGATGATGGCGATGACCTCGTCGATGTTGAGCAGCACCGTCTGCCGCCCTTCGAGGATGTGGATGCGGTCCAGCACCTTGTCCAGCCGGTGCTGGCTGCGCCGCGTGATCGTGGTCTGGCGGAAGGCGATCCACTCCTCCAGCATCAGCCGCAGCGACTTCTGCACGGGCTTGCCGTCCAGCCCCACCATGGTCAGGTTGATGGGCGCGGAGGTCTCCAGGCTGGTGTGCGCGAGCAGCGCGGTGATCAGGTCCTGCTGCGGCGTCTTGCCCGTCTTGGGCTCGAAGACGATCCGCACGGGCGCGTCCTTGCTCGATTCGTCGCGCACCACGTCCAGCACGGCCAGCATGCTGGCCTTGAGCTGCGTCTGCTCCTGGCTGAGCGCCTTCTTGCCGGTCTTGACCTTGGGGTTGGTGATCTCCTCGATCTCTTCGAGCACCTTCTGCGTGGAAACGCCGGGCGGCAGTTCGTTGACCACCAGCTGCCACTGTCCGCGCGCCAGTTCCTCGATCTTCCAGCGCGCGCGCACCTTCAGCGAGCCCCGGCCCGTGCGGTAGGCGTCGGCGATGTCGCCGGCACTGCTGATGATCTGCCCGCCGCCCGGGTAGTCCGGGCCGGGCACGATGGCCAGCAGTTCGTCCTGCGACAGCGACGGCGTCTTGATGAGCGCGACGCAGGCATCGGCGATCTCGCGCAGGTTGTGGCTCGGGATCTCGGTGGCGAGGCCCACGGCGATGCCGCTGGCGCCGTTGAGCAGCGCGAACGGCAGGCGGGCGGGCAACTGGCGCGGCTCCTCCGTGCTGCCGTCGTAGTTGGGCATGAAGTCCACCGTGCCCTCGTCGATCTCGTCGAGCAGCAGGCTGGTGATGCGCGACAGGCGTGCCTCGGTGTAGCGCATGGCGGCGGCGCCGTCGCCGTCGCGGCTGCCGAAGTTGCCCTGGCCGTCGATCAGCGGGTAGCGCTGCGCGAAGTCCTGCGCCATGCGCACCAGTGCGTCGTAGGCCGACTGGTCGCCGTGCGGGTGGAAGCGCCCCAGCACGTCGCCCACCACGCGCGCACTCTTGACGGGCTTGGCGGCGGTATTGCGCGTGGGGCCGCTGTAGCCCAGGCCCATGCGGTCCATCGAGTACAGGATGCGGCGCTGCACGGGCTTGAGGCCGTCGCACACGTCGGGCAGCGCGCGGCCCTTGACGACCGAGAGCGCGTATTCCAGGTAGGCGCGCTGGGCGTAGCCCGCCAGCGCCAGGGAATCGCCGCCGTCGCCGCCAGCGGCCGAGAAATCAAGAGTGGGTTGGTCGCTCATTCGTCGAAAGGGGAAGCGTTTGCTTCAAAAATAGTAGCTGCCTGCGCTTGATGGATAAGCGCTGGAGGCCAAAAACATCAAATATCCACGTCCACCGCGTCGCCGTGCAGCTCCATCAGCTCGCGGCGCGCGGCGGCCTCGCCCTTGCCCATGAGGCGGGTGATGAGGTCTTCGGTGGCGGCAAAGTCCATGTCGCCCAACTGCACGGGCAGCAGGCGCCGCGTGTCGGGGTTGAGCGTGGTTTCCCACAGCTGCTCGGCGTTCATCTCGCCCAGGCCCTTGAAGCGGCTGATCTGGCACTTCTCGCGCGGCACGCCGTCCTTGGCGGATTTGTCGAGGATGGCGGCCAGTTCGCCGTCGTCCAGCGCGTACATCTTGGCGGCGGGCTTCTTGCCGCGCGCGGGCACGTCCACGCGGAACAGCGGCGGGCGCGCCACGTAGATGTGGCCGGCCTCGATGAGCTTGGGGAAGTGGCGGAAGAACAGCGTGAGCAGCAGCACCTGGATGTGCGAGCCGTCCACGTCGGCGTCCGACAGGATGCAGACCTTGCCGTAGCGCAGGCCCGACAGGTCCGGCGAGTCGTTCGGGCCGTGCGGGTCCACGCCGATGGCCACCGAGATGTCGTGGATCTCGTTGTTGGCGAACAGCCGGTCGCGCTCCACCTCCCAGGTGTTGAGCACCTTGCCGCGCAGCGGCAGGATGGCCTGGCTTTCCTTGTCGCGGCCCATCTTGGCGCTGCCGCCGGCCGAGTCACCCTCGACCAGGAAGACCTCGTTGTGGCTGGTGTCGCGGCTTTCGCAGTCGGTGAGCTTGCCGGGCAGCACGGCCACGCCGGAGCCCTTGCGCTTCTCGACCTTCTGGCCTGCCTTCTGGCGCGTCTGCGCGGCCTTGATGGCGAGTTCGGCCAGCTTCTTGCCGTAGTCCACGTGCTGGTTCAGCCACAGCTCCAGCGCGGGGCGCACGAAGCCGCTGACCAGCCGCACGGCGTCGCGCGAGTTCAGGCGCTCCTTGATCTGGCCCTGGAACTGCGGGTCGAGCACCTTGGCACTGAGGACATAGCTCGCGCGGGCGAACACGTCCTCGGGCAGGAGCTTGACGCCCTTGGGCAGCAGCGAATGCAGCTCGATGAAGCTCTTGACGGCATTGAACAGGCCGTCGCGCAGGCCGCTTTCGTGCGTGCCGCCGGCGCTGGTGGGGATCAGGTTGACATAGCTCTCGCGCACGGGCTGGCCGTCTTCGGTGAAGGCCACGCACCAGGCCGCGCCCTCGCCTTCGGCGAAGTTCTCGTTGCCGCCGTCGGCGTAGCCCTCGCCCTCGAAGAGGGGGATGACCGGGTCGGCGGAGAGGGTCTGCATCAGGTAGTCGCGCAGGCCACCCTTGTACTGCCAGGTCTGGGTCTCGCGGGTCTTTTCGTTGACCAGCGAGACGGACACGCCGGGCATCAGCACCGCCTTGCTGCGCAAGAGGTGCGTGAGCTCGCCCATGGGCAGGCTGCTGGATTCGAAATACTTGGCGTCGGGCCACACGCGCACGGTGGTGCCCTGCTTGCGCTCGCCCGCCTCCAGGGGGCGCACCACCAGAGGCTCGGTCACGTCGCCGCCCGAGAACGCCAGGCGCGCCACCTGGCCTTCGCGGTGGCTGGCCACTTCGAGCCGCGTGGCCAGCGCGTTGGTGACCGAGACGCCCACGCCGTGCAGGCCGCCCGAGAAGCTGTAGGCCCCGCCCTTGCCCTTGTCGAACTTGCCGCCCGCGTGCAGGCGGGTGTAGACGAGTTCGATCACGGGCGCCTTTTCCTCGGGGTGCAGGCCGAAGGGGATGCCGCGACCGTCGTCCTCCACGCCCACCGAGCCGTCGGCGTGCAGCGTGACCTTGATCTTCTTGCCGAAGCCGGCCAGGGCCTCGTCGGCGGCGTTGTCCAGCACCTCCTGGATGATGTGCAGGGGGTTGTCGGTGCGGGTGTACATGCCCGGGCGCTGCTTGACGGGCTCCAGGCCCTTGAGCACGCGGATCGAGCCTTCGGAATATTCACTGTTCGCGGACGCGGAAGACGGTTTGGCAGACATGGCGCGGATTGTAGTGCCGCACCGGGTCAATGACTGGATGAAAACCCAGCTTCGCGCCACACCCCTGCGCGCAACTGTATTGGTCGGGGGTGGTTCAGCGCGTTTCGCGCAATCTGGCTACATTCCTGCGCATGCATATGAATACGCCCAAACTGTCCATGTTCCAGGTGCTCGCCTGCGGCGCCGCCATCGTGACCCTGTCCATGGGCATCCGCCACGGGTTCGGTCTGTGGCTGCTACCCATCACGCAGGAGATGGGCTGGACGCGCCAGTCCTTCGCGCTGGCCATCGCCATCCAGAACCTGTCCTGGGGCCTGATCGGCATCTTCGCAGGCATGGCGGCGGACCGGTTCGGCGCGTTCCGGGTGCTGATCGGCGGCGCGGCGCTCTACGGCCTGGGCCTGGCGGGCATGGCGCTCTCGCCCACGCCCACGCTCTTCGCGCTGACCACGGGCGTGCTGATCGGCGCGGCCCAGGCCGGCACCACCTATGCCGTGATCTACGGCGTGCTGGGCCGCCAGATCGCGCCCGAGAAGCGCTCCTGGGCCATGGGCGTGGCGGCGGCGGCGGGCTCGTTCGGGCAGTTCCTCATGGTCCCCGTGGAGGGCTGGCTGATCGCGGGCCTGGGCTGGCAGCAGGCGCTGCTGGCGCTGTCGCTGCTGGTGCTGCTCATCGTGCCGCTGGCCTTCGGCCTGCGCGAGCCCGGGTTCAAGGGCGCCGCCCCGGTCAAGCGCGAACAGACCATCGTGCAGGCGCTGGGCGAGGCCTTCCGCTACCCCAGCTTCAACCTGCTCATGGCGGGCTACTTCGTCTGCGGCTTCCAGGTGGTGTTCATCGGCGTGCACATGCCCAGCTACCTCAAGGACCACGGCCTGTCGCCCCAGGTGGCCAGCTATGCGCTGGCGCTGATCGGGCTGTTCAACGTGTTCGGCACCTACATCGCGGGCACGCTGGGCCAGCGCATGGCCAAGCGCCACATCCTGGCCTTCATCTACTTCGCGCGCTCGGTGGCGATCACGGTCTTCCTGATCGTGCCGCTCTCGCCCTTGTCGGTGTACGTGTTCTCGGCCGTGATGGGCGCGCTGTGGCTGTCCACCGTGCCGCCCACCAACGCCACCATCGCGCAGATCTTCGGCGTGCAGCATTTGTCGATGCTGGGCGGCTTCGTGTTCTTCAGCCACCAGATCGGCAGCTTCATGGGCGTGTGGCTGGGCGGCTACCTGTACGACGCTACCGGCAGCTACGATATCGTCTGGTACATCGCCATCGCGCTGGGCATCTTCGCCGCGCTGGTGAACCTGCCCGTCAAGGAAAGCCCCATCGCGCGCGCCGCGCCCCAGCCTGCATGACCTCTCGCCGCAGCAACGCCCTTCTCCGCTGGCTCGGCCTGGCCGTGGCGGCGCTGCTGTGCCTGGCGGTGTTCGGCCTGTACACCGCGCCCGACTTCATGGTGCGGCTGGCAGACCAGGTGTGGGCCTGCTTCTGATTTTCATAGTGTTTTTGGCCTCCAGCGCTTATCCAGCAAGCGCTGGCAGCTATCGAATTAATAGTCATGCACGGCACTGAAGTTCCTTCGGAATGGGTGCGCCGCTGGTCGCACCTGATCGCGCCCGGCGCCACGGCGCTGGACGTGGCCTGCGGTGCGGGGCGCCACCTGCGCTGGCTGCGCGGCCTGGGGCACGAAGTCACGGGCGTGGACCGCTCGGCCGAGGCCCTCGCCGCCTGCGCGGAGCTGGGCGAGCTGGTGCAGGCGGACATCGAGAACGGGCCATGGCCCTTCGCGGGGCGCCGGTTCGGGGCCGTGGTCGTCACCAACTACCTCTGGCGGCCCCTGCTGCCGGCCATCGTGGGCAGCGTGGCGCCCGGTGGCGTGCTGATCTACGAGACCTTCGCCCACGGCAACGAAACCGTGGGGCGGCCCGCGCGGCCGGAATTCCTGCTCGCGCCCGGCGAACTGATCCAGGCCTGCGCCGGCCTGCGCGTGGTGGCCTATGAAGACGGCTTCCTGCAGGCGCCCGACCGTTTCGTGCAGCGCGTCACGGCCGTGCGGGAACACACCGCTCCCAGCGGGCCGGCCCGGCACCTTCTGGCTAGTTAGAATGCCCCTTTCCCGTTTTTCACCACGGACATGACCTCTTCCCCCGTCGCCCTGACCGGCAGCATCGTCGCCCTCGTCACCCCCATGCACGAAGACGGCAGCGTGGACTACCCGGCCCTGCGCAAACTGATCGACTGGCACATCGCCGAAGGCACCGACTGCATCGGCGTGGTGGGCACCACGGGTGAATCGCCCACGGTCAACGTCGAGGAGCACTGCGAGATCATCCGCGTGGCCGTGGAGCAGGCCGCCAGGCGCGTGCCCATCATGGCCGGCTGCGGCGCCAACTCCACCGCCGAGGCCATCGAACTCGCCAGGTTCGCCAAGTCCGTCGGGGCGGACAGCCAGCTCCAGGTCGTGCCCTACTACAACAAGCCCACGCAAGAGGGCCAGTACCAGCATTTCAAAGCGATTGCCGAAGCCACGGGCGACCTACCCATCGTGCTCTACAACGTGCCCGGCCGCTCGGTGGCCGATATGCAGCACGACACCGTGCTGCGCCTGGCCCAGGTGCCCGGCGTGATCGGCATCAAGGAAGCCACGGGCAACATCGAGCGCGCGCAATGGCTCATCCGCGACGTGCCCCAGGGCTTTGCCGTGTACTCCGGCGACGATCCCACGGCCGTGGCGCTGATGCTCTGCGGCGGCCATGGCAACATCAGCGTGACGGCCAACGTGGCGCCGCGCATGATGCACGAGCTGTGCGTGGCGGCGCTGGCAGGCGACGCCCGGCGCGCCCTGCAGATCCAGTTCCAGCTGATGCCCGTGCACAAGAACCTGTTCGTCGAAGCCAACCCCATCCCGGTCAAGTGGGCCATGGCCCGCATGGGCTTGTGCGGCGGCACCATGCGCCTGCCCATGACGCCGCTGGCCAGCGGCAACGAGGCGGTGGTCGAAGCCGCGCTGCGCAGCGCAGGCCTGATCTGATCCGGGCCCCCGGCGCCCGCTCCCTACCGAGACACTTCCCCAAGGATTTCCGCGTGAAAGCTGCTGCTGCTCCCACCACCCGCCTGGGCCTGCTGGCCCTCGCCCTGGCCCTGTCCGCCTGCTCATCCCTGCTGGAAGGCGACAAGATCGACTACAAGAGCGCCACCAAGGGCTCCACGCTGGAAGTCCCACCGGACCTGACCCAGCTCTCGCGCGACTCGCGCTACGCCATTCCCGGCAGTGGCACGGTCTCGGCCGCCGCCATGCAGGCGGGTCAGGCCAGCCAGCCCTCGGGCACGTCCAACGCGGCCGCCCAGGCGCTGGGCGACGTGCGCATCGAGCGCGACGGCAACCAGCGCTGGCTGGTGGTCAGCCGTCCGGCCGACAAGCTCTGGGAACCCGTGCGCGACTTCTGGCAGGAAAGCGGCTTCAACCTGGACCAGGCCGACGCGTCGGTCGGCATCATGGAAACCGACTGGGCCGAGAACCGCGCCAAGCTGCCGCAGGACTTCATCCGCAACACGCTGGGCAAGGTGCTGGACTCGCTGTACTCCACGGGCGAGCGCGACAAGTTCCGCACCCGGCTGGAGCGCAATGCCAACGGCGGCACCGACATCTACATCACCCACCGCGGCATGGTCGAGGTCTACAGCAACACGGCCAAGGACACCACCATCTGGCAGCCCCGCCCCTCGGACCCCGAGCTCGAAACCGAATTCCTGCGCCGCCTGATGGTCAAGCTCGGCGTGAGCCAGGAGCAGTCCAAGGCCATCGCCGCCACCGCGCCCACGCAGCGTGCCCAGGCCGCCCGCATGGCCACGGTGGACAACCGGCCCGTGGTCCAGCTCGACGAGGGCTTCGACCGCGCCTGGCGCCGCGTAGGCCTGGCGCTGGACCGCACCGGCTTCACCGTGGAAGACCGCAACCGCAACGAAGGCACCTACTTCGTGCGCTACGTGGCGCCCAACGCCGACAAGAAGGAACCCGGCTTCTTCGGCAAGCTGTTCAGCGGCTCCTCGCCGGCCACGCCGCCGCTGAAGTACCGCATCGTGGTGCGCAGCCAGGGCGAGTCCTCCACGGTGTCGGTGCTGAACGAAGCGGGTGCGCCCGAATCCTCCGCCAATGCAGAGCGCATCGTGCGCGTGATCGCCGACGACCTCAAATAAACGGGCAGTCCGACGGGCGGGCCACGGCCGGCCCGGCCGCTGCCCTGCCAATCCCATGCTGCGTTTCAAGAACCTGGGCAGCGGCAGCACGGGCAATGCCACCGTGGTGGAAGGCCGCAGCGGCTCGCAGGTGCGCCGGCTGCTCATCGATTGCGGCTTCGGCATCCGGCAGCTGCAGGGCCGCCTCGCGCAGGCACAGCTGCAGATCGAAGACCTCGATGCCATCTTCATCACCCACGAACATTCCGACCACATCGGCTGCGCCCTGGCCGTGGCGCTGCGCTACCGCATCCCCGTCTGGATGAGCCACGGCACCCATGCGGCCCTGGGCGCGCCGGATTTCGACGGCATGCTGCGCGTGGCGCACGATATGGAAGCCATCGACCTCGGCGCCTTCGAGGCCCGGCCGTTCACGGTGCCGCACGACGCCCGCGAACCGCTGCAGCTGCGGTGTTCCGACGGGGCGCGCCACCTGGGCGTGCTGACCGACCTGGGCCACGCCAGCGACCACGTGCTGCAGCAGCTGCACGGCTGCCATGCCCTGATGATCGAGGCCAACCACGATCCCGAGCTGCTGCAGGCCTCGCGCTACCCGCTGTTCCTGAAACGCCGCGTAGGCGGCCCGTACGGCCACCTGGCCAACCGGGCGACGGCGGACATCCTGCGCGCCGTGCGGCACCCGGGCCTGCAGCGCGTGGTGGCCGCCCACCTGAGCGCGCAGAACAATGCGCCCGATCTCGCGCAGCAGGCCCTGGCCCCTGCGCTGGAATGGCCGGCCGAGGCAATCGCCGTGGCCAGCCCCACCACGGGGACCCCCTGGATGACGGTGGAGTGACGCTGCCGCACAAAGCAAAAAGCCCCGACCTTGCGGTGCGGGGCTTTCGGTACGGGCCAGCCTTGGCGCCAGCCCGGGCCTGAACGGCGAATTACTTGGCTTCGGAAGCGCCGGTGGCAGCAGCAGCGGCGGCATCGGCAGCGGCCTTGGCGGCATCGGCTGCGGGGGCGGCGTCGGAAGCGGCAGGAGCAGCGTCGGAGGCGGCAGGTGCAGCAGGTTCTGCGGGTGCGGGGGCAGGAGCGGGCGCTTCCACGGGAGCGGGAGCAGGTGCAGGAGCGGGTTCTTCCTTCTTGCCGCAAGCGGCGAGGGCAGCAGCAGCGATCAGGGCGGCCAGAACGAGGGAGTTCTTCATTGGGTTTTTCCTAGTTGAGTAAACAGACATCTTTGAAAAGCCACGGCGTCAGGCCCTGGAAAGCCCCGGCACGCATTGGCCCAGCATTTCGCTTGCACCCATTTTTGGTGCAGCCGGGGATTATATTGGTGAATCCGTCAATACTGGGTAACACCAAGAAAAGCTTTACAGAATCTTGACACCCGTCAGCACCGCCCGCGCCTTCACAGGCCCAGCGTCGATGCCGGGAAGCCCGGCGTGCTCTTGCTGCGCAGCCATTCGTCGAGCGTCTCGCGCAGCAGCACCCGCCGGTCGGGCTCGGGACCCGTGACGCCCGCGCAGCGTTCCGGGTCCAGCCGCTGCATCACCCAGCGCGGGGACCACAGGGCGCTGGGAATGTCCAGCGGATCGGCCGCAGGGCTGCGGCGGCAGGTGATGATGTGGTCCCAGGTGCCGCGCCAGCGCACGAAGCGGGCATGCCGGCGCACCACCTCGTCGTAGCGGCCCGCCAGCATGGTGAAGCGGCGGCTGCCGTGCGCCCAGTCTTGCAGGGCTTCCACCACGCTGCGCTCGCCCAGCGGCCAGTCATGGAAATTGGCATCGCTGACCAGGATTTCCTGCCAGCCCTCGCGGGCCGCGGTGGCGAGCGCGTCGCGCACCATCTGCTGGAAGGCCTCCCGGCTGCTGAAGCGGCCCACGGGCAGTTCAGGCAGCTCCGGCAAGGGCGGCGGGGGGGCGGAGGCATCGGTCATGGCAGTCTCTCCCAGGGAATGGGTCAGCCGGCCCAGGCATGCGCCCAGCCGGCATCGCACCAGGATGAAAGCAGTTCCAGGGCATCGTCGCTGGCGCGGGCCAGATCCCGCGCAGACAGCTGGCGCTCGTCCGCCAGGCGGCGCATCAGCGTGGCGTCGCGGCCGGCGGCGCGGTAGCTCTCGCCGTTGATGAACACGTGGTGCGCGTCGTACATCATGCGGCTGCGGCGGTCCAGGCGCACGCCTTCCAGCATCACGCCGGCGGGCCCGGGCTCGAACCAGACGCTGGGCTTGGGCTCGGTCAGGTATTCGCCCAGCGCCCGCTCCAGCACCAGGGGTTCTGCGAGGGCGCGGCGCAGCGCCTCCCGCGCGAAATCGCGCAGCCCGTCGGGAATGGCCGCCGGCTGCGCCACGGCCTCCTGCCGCGCATCACGGTACAGCACGGGGTTGTCGTCGGCGTCCGCGGCATCCTCGGCCAGGCGGACCAGCAGCTCCTGCGCCAATTCCGCGCGCGCGGGCGCCCTGAATCCGACCGAGTAGGTCATGCATTCGCCCTCGGCAATGCCGTCGTGGGCATAGCGCGGGGGCAGGTACAGCATGTCGCCGGGTTCCAGCACGAACTCCTCCTCGGGTTCGAAATGCGCCAGCACCTTGAGCGGGATGTCGTCGCGCAGCGCCAGATCCTTCTGCCGGCCGATGCGCCAGCGCCGCCGGCCATGGGCCTGCAGCAAAAAGACGTCGTAGCTGTCGAAATGCGGCCCCACCCCACCGCCGTCTGTGGCGTAGCTGATCATGAGGTCGTCCAGCCGTGCCTCGGGCACAAAGCGGAACTGCTGCATCAAGGCATGCACCGCGTCGTCGTGCAGGTCCACGCCCTGCACCAGCAGCGTCCAGTCGGGCTGCTGCAATGCAGGCAAGGCCCTGCGGCTGAAAGGCCCATGGCGCAGCTTCCAGGCGCCCTTGGCGAACTGCACCAGGCGCGACTCCACGCCTTCCTGCGCAGCCAGGGCGAAAAGCTCGCTGCGCAGCACGGGGGGCTTGAACTGCGCGATGGCCTGCCGCACCAGCAAGGGCTTCTTCTGCCAGTGGCGACGCATGAATTGCGCGGGGGTCAAGCCGCCGAGCAGGGAAAGGGGCTGCTGGATGTCCATGGAAACAGGTACGCCCCTTTGCGGGGCCTTGGGTCGAACTGCGACAATTCTCCTATGGAAATTACCCAACAATGCGTGGTCGCCCTGACCTGGACGCTCAAGGACACCCTGGGCGAGGAACTCGACGTGCTCGACGAACCGGTGGAATTCCTCGTGGGCGGAGACGACCTCCTGCCCCGCATCGAGGAAGCATTGCAGGGCCACAGTCCCGGCGCCACCCTGCAACTGCACCTCGAACCCGAGGATGCCTTCGGCGACTTCAACGACCAGCTGCTGTTCCTGGAGCCGCGCTCGCTGTTCCCCGCGGAAATCGAGGAAGGCATGAGCTTCGACGGCACCGCCTTGCCCGAGGGGTGCAACCCGGACGCCCCGCGCACCGGCCTGTACACCGTGGCGGAGATCTACCCCGACCATGTGGTGCTGGACGGCAACCACCCGCTCGCGGGCATCGCGCTGCGGCTGCAGGTGACGGTGCAGGCGGTGCGCGAAGCCACCGAGGACGAGATCGGCCGCGGCAGCGCCGGCACCGGTTTCTTCCGCGTGCAGCCGCAGGCGCCCGGGGGCTCCCTGCTGCACTAGCCTCTTCAGATGCGCGAGATCTGGCCGTTGTAGAGACGCACGCGGTCGCCGATGCGCAGATCGCCCGGCGAGCTCACGTCGTAGACGCGGTAGCCGCCGTGGTCCAGTTGCACGGAGAGGCGATAGCCTTGCGCATAGTCCTGGCTGTTGTTGCGCCCCTCCACGGCGTTGCCCGCCACGGCGCCGCCGAGCACGCCCACCGCCGTGGCGGCCGCACGGCCGGAGCCCTTGCCGACCTGGTTGCCCAGCACGCCGCCCACCACGGCGCCGATCACCGCGCCGGCCCCGGAAGTCCGCCCCTGCGAGCTCCCTTGCAGCACTTCGATGTTGGAGACACGGCCATATTCCGTGCCGGCCGGGCTGTTCGGATAGGCCGGCGCGGTCTGGTAGCCGCTGGAATACTGGGGCGCAGGCGCCGAACGGTTGTGGCCGCAGGCCGCGAGCGAGCCGGCCAGAACGACCGTGCCGACGATGGCGAAAGAACGGGTGAATTGCAGCATCTTTGAACCTCCTGGGTATGCCTTGCTATGCCTTGATTGGAACAACGCAACCAAGGCTCCCAGCGTAGACGCAAGCACTGCCACCGCGCCGGTAACAAGCCCTTCGAAAGGTAAGAGCCGTCTTACAGCGGCTCAGGCCTTGCCCGTGGAGCCGTAACCGCCTTCGCCCCGCTCCGTGGCCGCGAACTCGGTGACCACGTTGAACTGCGCCTGCACGACGGGCACGATGACCAGCTGGGCCAGCCGCTCCATGGGCTCCAGCGTGAAGGCCACGCCGCTGCGGTTCCAGGCGCTCACCATGAGCTGCCCCTGGTAGTCGCTGTCGATCAGCCCCACGAGGTTGCCCAGCACGATGCCGTGCTTGTGCCCCAGGCCCGAGCGCGGGAGGATCAGCGCCGCATACCTCGGGTCCTTCAGGAACACGGCGATGCCCGTGGGCACCAGTTGCCAGGCATTGGGCTGCAGCGTCAGCGGCGCATCCAGGCAGGCGCGCAGGTCGAGCCCGGCGCTTCCCGGCGTGGCATAGCTGGGCAACTGGTCCGCCATGCGCGGGTCGAGAATCTTGACGTCGATCTTCACGGCTGCTTTTTCTTTCCTGTCTTGCTACGCTGCTGGGCCACTTGCCGCAGGCGCTCCTGCAATGCGTCCGCCCCGAAGGCGGTCGCGCTTCCCCGGGCTGACGCGGCGGCAGGGGCGGATGCGATCAGCCAGCTCAGCCCCCACCAGATGGCCGCCATGGCCACCAGGCCCGGCAGGGAACCCTGGCCGAATAGGAACAGAGCGATGCCGTGCAGGGCCATGACCAGCAGCAGCACGAAACGCACGATGCGCAGCCCGCCCGCCAGCGGCGCCAGCAATTGCGCCAGATCCGGCGGGAGGGCCTGGGCGGGCGCGGCAGACGCTGCCGCGGTACCGCCTGCCGCTGCCGGCTTGCGGGGCGCTGCAGCAGCCGTTCCACGCGGCGCCATCGGCGCGGCGCGGGCGGGAACGGCCGCCGTCAGGCGCTCCACGTAGCGCGCGAAATCGCCGTCGGCCGGCGTGTCCCATTCCGGCTTGGTGGCACCAGTCTTCCTGTTCATACGAACTCCCCCCGATGGCAAAAAGGATCAGGCCTGCAATGGCGGCAGGCGCGCCGCGATGTCCGCGACGAGCTGCTGCGCCAGCGCACGCTTGGAGGCGCGCGGCAATTCGCGGTGCCCCTGGGCATCGACGAGCAGCAGCGCATTGTCGTCCTGCCCGAAGGTCGCGGGGCCGATGTTGCCCACCAGCAGCGGCACGCCCTTGCGCGCACGCTTGGCCGTGGCATGGGCGAGCAGGTCGTGGCTCTCCGCCGCGAAGCCCACGCAGAAGAGTTCGCCGGCCTGCGCCCGCGGCGAGCGGGCCACCGTGGCCAGGATGTCGGGGTTTTCGACAAAGGCGAGCGTCGGCGTCTGGCCCGAGCCGTCCTTCTTGATCTTCTGATTGGACGGCGCGGCGGGACGCCAGTCGGCCACCGCCGCCGTCGCTATGAAAACATGAGCTTCCCGCGCTTGATTGGTAACGGTTTCCAGCATATTTTGTGCAGATTGCACATCGATGCGCCGCACGCCGCGCGGCGTGGGCAGGTGCACGGGCCCGGCCACCACGGTCACCTCGGCGCCCGCCTCGCGGGCCGCGCGCGCGATGGCGAAGCCCATCTTGCCGCTGGAAAGGTTGGTGATGCCGCGCACCGGGTCGATGGCCTCGAAGGTCGGGCCGGCGGTAACCAGCACCCGGCGCCCCGCCAGCAGCTTGGGGGAGAAGAAGGCGATCAGCTCTTCAAGCAGTTCCCCGGGCTCCAGCATGCGGCCGTCGCCGGTTTCGCCGCAGGCCTGGTCGCCGTTGCCCACGCCCAGCACCACGGCGCCGTCCTGCGCCGCCTGGGCCAAGTTGCGCTGGGTGGCGGGGTGCGCCCACATCTCGCGGTTCATCGCGGGGGCCAGCAGCAGGGGGACGGCGTGCGCGGGGCGGGCCAGGCACAGCAGGCTGAGCAATTCGTCCGCCCTGCCTTGCACCAGGCGCGCAATGAAATCCGCACTGCAGGGCGCGATCAGGATCGCGTCGGCCTCGCGGCTCAGGTTGATGTGCGGCATGTTGTTGGGCTCGCGCGCGTCCCACTGCGATCCGTACACCGGCCGGCCCGACAGCGCCTGCATGGTGACCGGCGTGATGAACTGCTCGGCCGCCTCGGTCATCACCACCTGCACGGTGGCGCCCGCCTTGACGAGCAGGCGGCACAAATCGGCCGCCTTGTAGCACGCCACGCCCCCGCTCAGACCCAGAACAATGTGTTTGCCAGCCAGCTCATTCATGCGGCGAATTTAGCAGACGGGGGTGACCCCGCCAGCCGAGGCGCCGGCGGGGCGCCATCTATAATCCCGATTTCCCACCACCAAAAAAGACATGACCAAATTTGTCTTCGTCACCGGCGGTGTGGTGTCTTCCCTGGGCAAGGGAATCGCCTCAGCCTCCCTTGCCGCGAT